>Ga0116231_10000210_pt1 | contig 87066 bp, 52 predicted proteins | sample S1TSphgellanicum_2_FD_89695 | JGI IMG/M metagenome (GOLD analysis project Ga0116231, IMG submission 89695) | Host-associated microbial communities from peat moss isolated from Minnesota, USA - S1T2_Fd - Sphagnum magellanicum MG | ecosystem: Host-associated > Plants > Peat moss > Unclassified... | reverse complement strand
TATTAAGTCTCAATAAAATAGAAAATATCAAACTATCTAATCATTCAAATCCATATAAAAGTTAATAATTAAGATTTGAATATTTTTTTTTTTTTTTTTTTTTTTTTTTTTTTTTTTTTTTTTTTTTTTTTGGTTGTATATTTTACCATGCTTTCACCTAAGAATGAATTGACTTTTCTCAATAACTTTAGAAGTTTTGAGAACAATTAAGGTTAAGGTTTTTGTACTTTATGTGTGACTACTTCACTAGTTACAAGGATGGACATTATGGTTTTCTAGGTGCATTTAGTTGATGTAAAATAATAACCTACTAGTTCATCCAAGGATGTTCATGGTGAAACACATCCTAGAAGTCCTTTTGGCCCCATCATGTGATGTTGGCAAGAGTCAAAATTTGGCCACATGTCACCCCAAAATAAAAAGCTCATACATATATATTATATATTTCCAATATCAAGGAATCATACATGTTCAATATTATTACAAATTGATTTTTAACATAGACATAATTGTATTGTAAAACTAATTATATTATAATTCTTATCTAACAACCAACATATGGCACCCTATATACTTTTAATCACGTATTTTATAAATTAAAAAAAAATGTCCTCCCCTAGGAAAAGGAGATGCTTAGGTAGTGGCCACTAGCTAACACATCATCCATTTGAAATTTGTTATGACATAGTTGAACACGAATGTTCAATTGAATTGATGATTTGGGCACCATGATGTAGGTGGACATAGGGGCCTTTGAGGATGAAAATGATAAAACATAATCATTTCAAAAAAGGACAACCAATCCAAGCATTTCAAAGTTTTGTTCCTTTTGGTAATATTCTTGTAAAATTCATTGTATGTTGTTTTTATCGATGAAGTTCCATCAAAGGAAGTTGCCTTATTGTTTGAAGGTGATTCAATTTTAAAAGAAGTTTTTGTTATGGCACATGGACAAATGTTATCTTTCATGATAATCTTGCATAATACAAGTGGATTATAGCATGTAGTAGTGACCTTTCTTGTAAGTTTAGCCACAAAATAACACTTATGAAAAATGCTCTCGTCTCCTTATGCACTTATGCCAATTGCTTGGAATTATAAAAATAATAATTTTGATACACCAAAAAAAAAGGGGGGTACACACATGTGTGTCTTTTGCCTTGCATAAAAGAATTTTAAACGTTTTTACAAACAATTAGACCAAGTAAGTAGGTGAAAGTTTTATTCCCCAATTCATAATGATGTTTTTGTCCATATGTGTTGTATTTGCCTCTCAAGTTTGGCTATTTAACATTCTCCAAGGTGGAGATGGGTCTACAATCAATAAATAAAAAATTGCATTAATCCAATAAAAACTTAAGATTTCACCTTTTAACATCATGAAATACCAGAAAGATCATTTCCTCGGTACTACCAACATAATCATGTCCATGTAACTTGAACTTTTTGCATTTGTTTTCTAACTATCCAAATTTGAAAACTAATCCAAATTTGGGAATCTCCAACTTACAAAAACTACTAATAATCAATAAGAGTTCCAATAATCACAAGCATTCCAATATCATTGGCACTCCATACTTGGGTCTCACCATCAACTTGTCATGTGGTGCATGGTGATAATTTGGTGAGAGATGGAAGCGAAATCGTTGAAGTACTAAAACTAACACTAATTTTGCTTCCTCCAAAGCAAATCCTTGTCCCACATAAAATTGTGGCCCAAATGAAAAAGGCATAAAAGCAAATGGTTTTTGCTTGCCTTAGCAATACCATCAACAAATCTTTTTGGTTTAAATTCATGGGCATCTACTCCCCACAACTCAGAATCATGGTGAATGGCAAGCTTTGGAAAATATAAGTTCAATCCTTTTGGGATGTGTAGGTCCCCCAATTTCGTGTCCATTGTTGCTTCTTTGTTTTGATCTAAAATTGGTAACGGACGAAGAGTTTCATTCAAAATCATGGTCAATTACACCCACACATCCAACCACATTGTAAATAATCAAATTTGTGCCAACATGTGCATTAAAAAATTTCAAATGGGTCAACAAAATATTCAAAGTATTGTTTTCAATTTGTTCAACATGTTGGCATCAATTAGATGATCACCATGTCCACATACTTCCATGACTTCTTCACAAACACGTTCTTGCCAAATTGTATGGGATCCCAACAACATCATGGCCCATGTCAGAAGAGTTGATGTGGTTTCATGTCCTACTATGAAAAAGGTCTTGCAATTATCCATCAATGCTTGCATGCCAAAATGGACCTTTCCACCCTTAATAATAGTTTCTTTTGTTGTTGCATCAAGCATGAGACCCAATAGGTCGTTTCCATGTGAGATGTTGGTTCGTTTCACCATATCTTTTTGTGATTGAATAATTTCCTTTAGAGATTTTGAAATTGCAATTTGGGTCAAAATTATTTTGATGTTTAATGGCATTGGAAGAAGACTGCAAACACACAAAACAATAAACTTAGGAATGTAACTACATAAGAAAGCTAGGATTTATTTTGCATTTTTTTAAAAAAGTTTGTAATATTCATGTGGTGTCCTACACATCAACATGATCAGTATGTTGATGTAACTAATGATGAACATTCAAATCCATAGAACCAACTAGAAAATAATGCAATTAAGCACAACATCCTTCTCCAAATTAGATCAATCATGAATAAAAGGGATTCACGAAATGAAACAAGAATGATTGGAAAGGAACTTGTATCTTGGTATTGCATTAAATCGTTGTTTATTTCTTTGATCCGTAAGGTCGAGGAGTGTAACTTGTTCTTCAAACACTTTCTTTCCTTTTCATAGTTACTCCCAAATGCAGTACATGCAATTATATCAGCTGTCACATGTGTCATGTAATCACCTACTTCAAGCTCCGCATTGCCCCCACCATCTTTCACTTTCTTTTCTCATTCATCTACCATTGGTGGTGCACTTTTCTCCATTGTTACTACCATTGCCTCAAATAATAATATTTATATGAACTTCAAAATGCACAAAAGGAATAAGTCTAAACTACTAATATCTTCATCTAGACCAGTTGATAACATACACTAAATGTAAATTAGAAACACCTTTTGATATGTTATAGCCCTATTTGGTTCAATTCAAGTTTGGGCTTGGGTGGGCAAATAATTTTTAAAAATTTGATCAATGTTTTCAACATCATCAAATGAAACAATCTAAGTATTTATGAAATAACTTAGAAAAAGGGTTTGACAATTTACAACGTTTGTTTTTCTAAAATATTCATTGTTTTTCAATGTTTTGGTAATTCATAATAATTTTGAAATATTTTCCTGAAAGATTTGTCAAAGACATTTGTAATGTTGTGTTTGTTTATACCTTGAATTTTTCATGATGGAAGACAAGGCTCACGATTTGGTGATGGAGAGCCCATTCCTTTCCATCAGTTGTCACCAACCCCTTTCCAATAATTGGTGTTGAAAATCTAAGCTCTAGTTTAGAGTTTGTAAATGCATGCTCCTTGTTTGGCAAAACTTGTTTAATGAGATCAAAATTTGTTATGGTGATCCTTGGCTCCCATCCAAACCACCACAAATAGTTTTTTCCTTGCATGCGAAACATTCATTAATTTAAAAAAATTCATGTCTTATTATCCGCAAGTTTCATAACGAAGAGATGCTTAGATTCAGAAGCTCAAACACAATTGGCCCCCATATAATCACAAAAGTTTGACTAAATCAAACGTTATAACCAAGAAGCTATTGTACAACAAAGACTTCACAAAAGAAAAATCACACAACCTCCATTGCATTTGAAACTCCATTCTTACTTGATACAATTTGATTTGGGTGAAATTGTGAATTCTAAGTTTCTTGTAGAAAAAATTCAACATAACTATCAGCCTCTTATGGATGCTCATTCCTCTTTTTGACAACTATCAAAACCTAATTCTAGAGTTCGCTTATGATTACTACAATCCTTAGACATAATTGCAAGATAAGGAGAAATAAGAAATGCCTAGTAGAATTGAGAGAGATGAGGATTTGGAGCTTAAAGAAAAAAACACCATAAGTTTGACAATTTTGAACATGGAAAGGTAGAATATGAGATACAATATCATAATCGCCAGTCTTCATGTCCTTTGTTTCTGCCTTCTTTAACATAGTAAATTCAGGCAAGTTTCCCAGGATCAAATGAGAAGAGGGTCCTTTCACACCCTGTCTATTCATGATTCTCTTGATCCTCATGGGAATGATCACAAACTTATCCACCATCCCCACAACAATGTAAGCAACCCACAGGACCAGCACAGTGAGTAGAGATGTAGACAGTGTGGACCATATGTCGTGGTCCTTGAATTAAACAGCCATCAAATTCATGAATGGCAAGTACGATGATTACCTTGATACTTTCAACTTTCACTGTGCTGCAAAACTATGACTCCCCTACTCTAATATTCTCTCTGATCCTCAAATGCGTGTGTTCTGCAAAGCACAACCCAGGCAGAAGGAAATCGATGAAAATAGCAAATGAGGGAAGGAAATTATAGTTACGAAATCAACGAACCCTAAGACAAAAGCCCAAGTACCCAGGTAAGTGAAATTGAAATAGAAACAGAAGTGTTTGCAGTGGAATTCTTTGATTCCTGGCACTGACTATGTTGCTGTTGCAACAGAAGCGACTAAGACTCTTAAAAAAGAAGCAGAACTGAAAAAAATCTCTTTAGAGTGTGAGCTGAGCAAAAAAGATTTGTGAGCTAAGAAAACTTTGACAGTTGAGATTGAATTAATGGAGAAACCAGGAACTTCTATACGTAGAACTGGGATGAACACCAAAATCTGTGGGAACCAAATGAGCTTTCAGATGGAACTCAATGCTCTTGCAAAAGAAAAGTGCGGAAACGATGGCAATACAAAATACCGGGATGCTCTTCTTCGTTTTATAGCTAGCAGCTGCTCGTGTATTTTATAATATAGAAGCAGCAAAGCTTCTTGGAAGGCAGTAGCTGTGGAAGAGACAAGAGACCCACCGACTTTGCGAGGAAGCTTAGTGTAGGCCTGCGCCCATGGTGAGGAAAACGTCAGTTCAGGTCACACGGCCTTTGTGTGCAATTTTCAGGTAAGTTAGCGTTGGTTCTGTGATGGTTGCTGGGTGGCTGCTGCTTCGTGTCTTCCCACTAGCAAATTTTCAGAGTTTGCACTTCTCCTAAGAAGAGGTTCTCCACCCACATCCCCTTACACATCAGTGCTGTAGGGTACCTACTAATTTGACACTAATTATATTATTTTCAGAAATGTTCAACTTTTCAAAAATTATTTGTTCCAAATCAAAAGATATTGTGAAAGGAAATAATGAATATTTACGAATATTCTATTTGTTGAAATGAAAATTTCAAAATTGATTAATTTTTTGACAGACTTGTGTTGAAATGGCCAAGGCACTACTACGTTTTACCCCTTCTGGAATACCCCTTGTTTGTTCCTGGGTGGCTGCTTCATGGCTTCCAAGTTCTCTCAACGAATTTTCAGTCTTTGGTTGAACATCTCCCAAAGGCTGGGTGAGAATACAATTACCTAAGAAGCAGGTCCACTTAGGGGAGCCCACCTTACTTACACTAGGGTTAGTTCCGTCATTAAATAATTCTTTAGAAAAAAGAGTGAAATGAATTTTTGTGAAAAATATGAAGCTGAGGTGTTGAAAACCATCATAATAATTATTGTAGTAGGCTACATCTGAATAATTTTCCTCCTCATCAGATAATAAAATAGTAAATCATGAAATTAGAGTATATTCAAAATTTCACAAACCAATTAATTAATTAATTCCTTGAAAAATATTAATTAATTCGTTTTGTCAATGTGGAAGATGACTTTAGGCTACTAGTGGAGTAAAATGCCCTGCCTATATAGACTGTACTTCGGATGAAGTTTAGCCTTCCAATAGCATCCAAATGGGTTTGGACTTTGGACCCAATGTTTTTTTTTTTTCAATTTTGTGACATTGCTCATTGGGTGTGACCATTTGTGGCCTCATATACCCAAGCAGTAAATAATTATTAGAAAAAAAATCCAGTGATTTTTAAAATTAAATTTAAAAATTTGAAAATATATTTTAACCTTTTACTTAGAAATAAGGTACTTTGGCTGTCAAATAATACTAATGTTCAATATTTTAATAATTTTCTTTGATTTTTTTCAATTTTAAGAATATATATATATATATATATATATATATATACTTAAATATTTGGCAAAAAAAAGTGCCCAATCTGCCATGCTCCTGCAATATAACTTCAATATTGGGACTCACGGGCCTGCAATTTGATTTCAAGACTTTCCTTGCACTTCAGTTGGCATTTTCATTCAACTTTCCCTTCCCAATCTGACCATTTCCCCCCTCTCTTGGGCTTCCCTCCAAAGCTCTTCATATGCAAGCTCCATAGGTATGTTTCATGTGCTGGACCAATCTATTCCTAGTTCCATTTCCATTGACATGAAAGGTTGTTAATGAATTGTTTCCTGTGGAGGACCAGGCAATTCCCAGTACTGCCCTGGATGGGACCTGGAACTGGAAGTTCTTCATCCTAAACCCTAAACCAATGTTAAGTGCCTAAAGCAGGCATCAGACCTCTCATGGTTAGGCCAATTTAGGTAGAGCTGCCTAACTTTAGTGTAGCCAATATCATGTAGTGATATGTTGCACCAAAGAAGCCATTTGAAGATGTCAATTTACACCTAGCATTACATACAACAACTTTTGCTATGTTTTAAAAAAAAAAAAATTTATGTTATCATAAATTGACACTTGCAGCCGAATGTACAAAAAAGTTAGGAAGTTTTTTCTTGCCCTTTGTGCTTTTTTTGGTTTGCCCCCTTTTTTTTACAATCTTCACCCTTCTTCACCCTATCCGCAATCATTTTTTGCTTTATTGTTGTGCACTCTCTTGCATTCTCCAATTTCAACTTTTTTGCACTTTTCGAACTCAATTCTTGAGCTCAGTTCTCTTGCTATTGTATTCCCAAGGGTTGTTTTTTTTCACCATTGCACAAATTGTTCAACATTTTCAACATTCCTTTCCATTGTGAAATTGTAGGTGATGGTTATTCGTTTATTGTTGTATCTTTAATGCAATTCTTATTATTTTGCAATTGTTTTTGTTTGATTCTTGTGTTGTCTTATTCTCTAAGTTCTTATTGTTTTACAAAGATCTGTGTGTTTGTTTGTTTGTGCATGTATTCCTTTCCATGATGAAGTTATAGGCAACCACTACTTGTGTTACTCTCATAGTAGCTTCTCATTGATTCTTATATTGTTGTGTTTTTGTGATATCTAAACCTAAATTTCTCTCCATGATAAAATTACACATGAAAATAGCTTGTTGTTGATTTTTGTGTTGTGTTTTTTGGGATTGTAAACCCCAATTTCACTCCACAACAAAACTACACATGATAATATTTTGTTGTCAATTATTTTGTTATTGAGTTTTTGTGGAATCTAAACTTCAATTTATCTTTGGCTTCTATTATTTTCTTGTTTTCTTTTGTCATTAACCATGGATGATCAAATATATTATTTCATTTTAACTTGTTGCATTACACTATTAGTTGACCTAATGCAAAATTGTTATTTTTACAATGATTCATGCAACAATTTTCAACATTTTTTTTCAATCTAAATTTCTTAATGCTAATCAAATTTTTAGAATCCAAGTTAATGCTTACATTTATTGCCTTGCATGAGTTCAAAAGTTCAAAGTGCAATTTGAGTTTTTTGCCATTGAGTTGGGTCATTGGGTCAAGCCCAAGAGCACAACCTAGTTTCCCAATTTTTTATTGACAAAATTTGATGAAACTAGGTGGGTGGAATTTTTTTGTATGAACAAAGATACTTTGTTTAATGTCACAAATCAAGTAAGACCCATCATTTAGAAGAAATACAACAAATACTAAAAAAAATCCTATATAGATTCATGTATGTTGCGTGCAATGAACTCTTTGCAATACAAAAGTCAAATGTCTCACTTCTTTTACATGAATTTGGTTTTGCATTCAATGAGGTGTATAGGGATTTTTTTTTTTGACCTTAAAGAGAGGTTTTTGACCTTAAAGAGAAGCTATGTCATTCATGATGGAAGGATTTAATAATTGGTGTGGCATTCCTACTATGCAAGGTGCCATTGATGGCACTCGCATTTCAATTGTTAAACCTCCTTCACATGTTGAAAACTACTATTATCACAAAACCTATGGGTATAGCATAGTGGCACAAATGATTATAAATTGCAATAAAAAGTTTACAAATGTGTTTGTAAACCTTTTAGGAAGTGTAAATGATTAAAGGGTATTGCATAAATATGCCTTATCTAAAAAAGCTCATTACCATGGTTTGTTTAAGCATGGTACATGGGTTTTCTCCCTACCTTTTGGGCGATAACAGGTATCCACTAATATCTTACATTATGAACCCAATCAAAGAACAAAGCCAACATATTAAAACCTTTGTATGTGTATTTATCAATGACCCATTAGAATTTAGTACATTTATCTTACACTCCAAATTTCCATCATTCATTTGGCCATTTGTGTAATTAATTGTTGAAAAAAATTCATTCCAAACATCATTTCCTACCCAACACCCAATTATGAATGGTTCACAAGTAAGTAATGCAATGCAAATTGGCAGGCGAAGATGTTTTTGACAAAACAACAAAATGCAACCATGTAAAAATTGTGTTCATCATAATGGACATGTTGAACAACTCATGGCACAAATGAATACTATGATATTGTATTTATTTTGAAAAATAACATGCAACATCAGCTCAACAAATAAATGTGGGCACTTACTTTCAAATGGTCGATTACCATTTGACATATGAACAAAAGATGCAAAGTCCATGATCATTTTTAGAGTCTACAACCAAGTAACCACGAAAAAACATCTTAGAAGCAAATCAAACACTTTTAAACATTTAGAAATCTAGCACTTTAGAAGGTCCTTGCACTTTTCTCTTATTATGTGTGTAGCATTTGAAAAGTTGAAAATTACAAATTCACCCATTTGGGACACAAGTATATGAAAGTAATAAAAATTGTTTCTTGTTTAATGTCCATGAAATTTAAGGTGCTCCATAGTTCCATAGTTCTAAACTTCAATTATTCCTATGGGTTGATGGTGTCCAGTGCTTGCCTTTTAATGTGAATAAATTAAAGCATCGATCAACACATTTGGTTGCAATATCCCCCCAATTTAACAAACTAAAACCATATTGTAATTAAATAAATTGCCATTGTTCATGTAACTTTTGAAATTACCAAAGATGAGTTACACATGAAGTCAATGGACCTTTCTTTTGGATGAGTGCATCCATCTTAAATTGTTATCATATATGCAAGTTGAAATTATTAGATCTACAACAACAACATATGTGTTAATGATGTCATTCAATGGGTGTTTCTACACATGTTAAGGTCCATTCCATTTCATTTTTCTTATAAGTGGCCTTGTGAACCCTAACTTGATAATTCAAATATCATAATTGTAAAATTTTCATTCAATTATCAATTTCATGTCAACTTATATTGGCATATATCCTAAAGGAGGTTATTTCCATTTTTTCCAAATGAGTGCCAAAAAAGGGTGCAACTTAATGAAAATAAATAAATTTCATAATTCACTTCAACATAAATAAGGGACCACAAATTGGATTGAGGATATACCCTATATATATATATATATAATGGTCTCAATTTTGATAAATTTTTTTTAATATTTTGTTATTTCAAGCATACAAAAATACCCTTTTATATCATGTGCTTCATCACCCCAAGCATATTTAATATAAAAATTATTTTTGTCAATTTTCTTGTTAAGTATGGGATCACATTGTATGACATTTTTTTGTAATATTGTTATCAAAGTTTTCAATAATATTGATCAAATAGTAATGACCTAATACAACGCATCACAAATGTGTGAACATTGATACGGATAATATTTTTGTAGATACAAGTTGGTGTTCATTTGACATGTCCATTCAACATGTTATGAACACATGTTGAATGAACATGGAAAGAAAAATCCATGTCAAATGAACAACATGTTCATTCAACATCCACATGCACATTGACATCAACATCTCAAATAAGTTTTCAAGTGTTGAATGGACATTATTAGTATTTTTGGCATGGAGATGTAAAATGAATCTTTTTCAAAAAATCCATGTCAAGTGAACCAATTAACGTTCATTCAATAGACACATGTGCAAATGACATATATAGGCATGTCAAACATCCTTCATGCTAATCAGTGGCATATTTACACATTAATGTCAAATAAACATGGAAGGAAAAAGTCTTGTTGAATGAACAAATGGAAGTATGAATAAATAAATTGAATAAAAAAAAACATCAATCCAAAAAGAAAAGGGAAGAACACAAAGAGAGGACCAACATCCAAACCCAATATGACATTCAAAAGTAAAAGGGAAGTAAAGGCACCTATCTAAATCCAGATCCCAAACCCAGGTCCTAAACCCTTCACCAATTACATAAAGTAAATCAAACAAAAAAAGAGAAAAGAATTTTCAAATAACCCCAAGCTTAGAAAAGGCCTTGTTAGTGACACCGGTCCACCTCAAGATGGATGAAGCTTGGGCTCTTTGCAAGGTTACCACCACCTTTTGCCTATAAAATGCCCATAAAACCAATAAAAGAAGACATGTGTTCCCTTTAACTAATGACACCATATTAGCACATTGAAATAGAAAAGTCTTTGCTTGTTGGTGCAAATAACCAAATACTTCCATAATAAGAAATAAAAACCTATCCTATGGATGTTGATTATAGTAAAACATGCCCTTTGCATGGTCCATGACCAAAATGGCAACTCTCAAGATTAAATATGTTCAAGTGGGATTGAAATGATGACATTGGCTAGAATGTGAACCCCATTTGTGGATAACATGATGTCAATGCATCGTTGCAAGGATTAAAGCAAGGGTGAAGGCATTGAAAAAACATGTGTAGATTCATGACAAACATGAAAGTCAACATCTTTGGCAATGGAAACAAAGGCATTTCAACCAACATAATGAAAAGTTGTACTTTCCCCTCCATGAAAACACCACATAATGTGTTTCATCATTGAATTTATGGGTTGGCCACGTATGCAATGGGCTGGACCTAGAGCCACTAGGTGGGGGAGACCCAATTTGATGTGCAATGTTATGGAAAAGATGTTAAAAACCACACAAATTGATGGGATGGGGGTGAAAACACACTATAGTGGCCAAAAAATGTAGTCACAAATACTATTTTTTGAAACTATGCAATTTTCAACTTCCACCAATCCAAAGAGGTTTTCATAAGTTATATTCAAAATAAGTAGTTTAATAGCCAAATAATTAAATTGTCAAAAGAAACTACATTTTTTATTAATGTTAAATGACTAAAAGATATATTTGTGAGAATTTATATGTTGTCACGATATACTACAAACTACAAATATACTTTTTAAATGATTCATATAATTGCAAAACTTGATGAAATACTTAATCATATATTGAATATGAATTGATTGTACAATCTCAATTACAATTGAAAAGATTGATTCATGTGATTTCACAAAAAAATCTAAACAAATTTTTCATTCAAACGAGCATATTAAGCGGATTGAAAAAACAAAATTTGTTAAAAAAATTACTTTCATTTGAAAGATGACAAGAATTATGTTGGAGGCCTTTGTATCGAAATCCATTTTATATGTTTATCAAAATGCTAGGTGAAATCAAAGAAAAATCGCCCCCCAAATATACCAAAATATACCCCCAAAAAAATACATTTTCTTGCGTAAAAAGGCCCCCTCATAATGTGCTTTCCACCCATGACTAGGTGTATAAATATTCATGTTTTTGACCCCAAGCCTACACATGATTTCAACAAGCACGATGAAGATTAGATGACGATGGAAAAAATATAGGTTCATATAATCTCTCTAATATGTCTTCCTAAAGGTGATTTGCTTGTCTATTTGAAAATTGTTCAAAAGGGGAGATGCAAACTTGGGTTGCAAAGAGAATAAGGTCTTGCACCATCTTCAAGTATGTCTAGAACAGAAGCATCCCTAAACTAAATCCTCTTATAACGTCCAATAAGAATGGGTGATGTTTTGCAAGAATCAAAATGCAATGATTAGGGTTACAAAAGCCTAACTCTCCAAATGAGATGTCAAGGTAATGGCTTGAACAAAAATGAACAAATGAATATGTTCATTCGAAATACACATGCAATTGCGATGCAAAAATGATAAAGGTGAATAGGAGTGGTAGAGTAATTTATTTTTCAACCTTTAATTTCTAATTATGATTCATTTATTGTGATTGAATATAGAAATAAAATTAAGTTATAGCATGGATGAAAACTCATACATGTTTGTTACGGAGGTAACCACATCCAAAAATACCCAAAATATTTTATTTTTCTTTCAAAAATTTAACAAACAAAGATTCAAAATTTCCAACATGGATTTTGTACTGTAAATGTATCTTCTTCAACTACACCAAAGTGAATCCAATGAATATTCCTATCATGTTCAACTATTTTCAAAAATAAAGTTTGAACAAGAAACACATCAATATCATCATTGTTGATTTTTGTGATCCATTGCACAACTACATGGATCATATTCACATCATATACTAACCCCATTTCAAAGGAAACCTATTTTGCAAAAACTCTTACAAAACATTTGTCATTTTTGCAAAATAAAAAAAAAATTGGAGATTTTTTTAAAAGCCTAGCCCATTTAGTATCAAAATATTTTACATGGAAAATGATAATCATTAAATGTTGAATGTCATTTTAAAATTATTTTCTTTTCACTAAACAATATTTGTTTATACCAAATGTAACACTACTTTTACAGACATCATACATACCATTTGCTTTTCAAAGGAAATATATTTTGCAGTGTAAAGTATATGTTTTCAACAAAAATAAATAAAAATCAAATTTCTATTTTTATATATATTTTAAATAAATACATCCCCTTCATTATCTCTTGAATGACAATTATACCAAATATTTTTCAAGGGAAAATGTGATTATTTAAAATTTGAAATTAAAAAAAATAACTTTCTCACAAATTTTCATTTGTTGATACAAAATCCAGATTTATTCCAATAAAAAATAAAAATTTAAGAAAAAATATATTTGTTGAATTTTTTCCAAACTATAAAATATTTTTTAAAATTTTAAAATTTCCTTTCCAAAAATATTTTATAAAAGAAATTTAGCAAAGTTTTCTTGAAAAACAAATTGTGACAAAATATATTTTTTAGATCCTTGAGGTTGAAATAAAGATGAACACAAGTAACTTCATTTAGTTGATGTCTTTTTCAACCTTTAACCATGTCAATGAAATGATAATGAATATTATATTTTTTATGTTGCATGTGTGCATATGCTTTTATGTGTTTTTGTGATCATTGTGTGCCATGTTTGTGTGTTTCATATATTCTTATGTGTACATGCATTGCATGAAAAAGGGCCAATTTATGACTAGGGTATCAACTAGTTTTTTGTCATGGCCAACATGTGCAACCGTAAATCCTTCTAGTCACCTTTGACAAATCACAAGCAACAAAAGTCACAAACGCCATGACGTGACCATGAAGTTGCATCATGTTACAACTTTAAGAACTATTCCATCCATCCATCATGTACACATGGATTAGGATGGCAATTTCATTTGTGATTGATCTCGTGATGATACATGCAACTAATTTTGGGACTAAAATGTGTGTAGACAAATGATGCCAATTGTATGTTCATGGGCACTTGCATGTAAACACATAGCCCTATACATCTCGATTGTCCAATATAAATAAATTGTTGGATGGTGGCATTAGGTGTTGACACATGGTAGTTTACATATGCAAGATGAAATTGGAAATCATTGATAATGTGGCCATGAATGTGACATGTTGCAATTTTTCAATTTATAAAAAATGTAAATATTGACAAGATCATGACATTTATTATTTTATTATTTTATTTAAAATATTCTAAATTAATGTAAAGTTGGTTAGGATCACATGTGACAAGTTTTTAATTATTGTAAATGTGGGTATGAGCTTGCCACATGGCATTATTTTTTTTAAAGGATTCAAATTTACAATTTAAAAAAAAAAAGTACAACCATCAAATTTAACAGTTTGTATACATTTTCCATATTAACTTTACATCATAAACATATAATGGTATCTTGACAATGCATCCTAATTATAAATGTAGGTCTGTATGCAACCATGGTAGTTGAATATTGAGTTTATCTAATGTAACTAGGTATATGATTAAATTAGTTACATGATTTAAAAAATGACTGAGAATGTCTTTAACAACTAGTAATCAACTTAATGACTCATGACATTAATTTCAATATAATTACATTTATTGATTGGTTTAAAGTGTTCATAATGCCAAAACATATCTTTTACAACTTGTTCTATGCAACTACAATGTCCAACATGATTTTTAAAATGACTAATTCATCTTTAACAACTAGTAATCAACCTTATGACTCATGCAACTAACAAAACTAACTAAAAAAATAACTACAATCACATAGGACCAATCATTTTATTAGCCAAATTTAGTTGAAATAACCTAGTTGAATTTATAATTTATTATGATTTAGCCAAATTTAGCCATGAATTGCTTCAATAATGAACTTTATCTTAAATTTCCAAATTTCACCAAATATAACCTAAGTATTTTGCTTAATTTATCATTGTTTAACCATGTTTAACATAAAAATTATGTTTAGTTTCAATTTTTTTATAGACATGTTGAGCCTAAATTATTATTTGAAATATAAATTATATTAATTTAGTTATACATCAACAATTTTCAACCATGCTTACCTTAAACAATTATGTTTAAAGGTGTTTAGCCATGTTGAATGATGTTTAGCCAAAATAATTGTGTTTAGTTTCATTTTTGTTATTTTAACCATGTGTTTAATTTAAATAATTGTGTTTTAAATCATTTAATACCATGGTTAGCCAAAGTGATTGTGTTTAGCCGTGTTTAAACTAACCTAGTCTATGTTTAGCTTAATTTAGTCTATGTCTACCCTATATTAGCCTATGTTTAACCCAATTAGATTTATCTTAATGTAATATAAGTCTAGCCTAAAGCCTAAGTAATCTTAGTTAAGTAGACAAAGTTAATTTACTTTTAACATAGGGAAGTTTATGTTAACCTATGCTAAGCTTGTAGGTAGTCTAGGTTGATTTAACTCATCTTAAATCAACTTAGGGATGCCTAGGTTAACTTAAATTATGTTGGTAGGTAGAAGGTTATAGGGTGACCTATGTCAACCTAGGGGGGCTTAATTTAACTTGATGCTAAAAAAATTGATCTTTATAAAAATTTATTTAATAAACTTAGTATTAAAAAAATGTGGTAGTGGAATGAATAAAGATTTGAACCCCAAAGTATAGGTGAGCTAGGGTTCAAGTCCTTGTTCTTGTAACTTACGATACTTAGGTCACTTAACCTAGGTTAGGTAGCCTAGTCTATGTTACCTAGGCTAGGACGCTGAGGTTTGTTTTTAATCTAAGCTACCTATTCTAGGTTATGTAGCATAGGCTAGTTGATTTTTGGTTGGGTTAGCTACCTAGGCTAACGATGCTACGTTGATTTTTGTGTAATAAGAGATATACACCACTTACCCATGACCAATTTATTTGTAAGCACGATAGAAGAGGGAAAAAAACCTAAACTTGATGTGTTTGAAACAAAGTAGCTTTGGTTCAATGTTCCAAGCTCAAAAGGCTAAAAATTTAGAACTTGTCTCATTAATTTCTCAATGTTGCATAAAAATGTCACATTAAAGACATATCTATCAACTTTGAATAATCAACAAAAATGAATGGGAAGAAAATGAATGGTAAGAAAGGAAAAATAACACGACCTTTAGGCATTTAAAACCTCCAACTTTTGTCATAGCTTGTAACTTAATAGGCAAGCTTTAATCAAATTGAGTTTAATGGGATGCACTAAAATAACAAACACCCATAGTTCAATAGTCAAGCTTCACAGGAGTTTAGTGAGAAGGAACAAGGTACAAAGAGCGCTCATAGTTCAATAGTTGAACTTCACTTGAGTTCAATGATTAAGAGACAACAAATTAAGGAAACCCATGTGATCTAAAGAAGATGATGATACCTAAAAAACATAGATAACATGAACCTTGACTAGGCAAGTGTAAAATATTTTGACCTAAAAAAACTAAGATTTGAAAAGTGGCAATTTCTTCTAAAACTATTTTTAAAAGTTAGAAGAAGATCCCTCGTGTTATGTATAACAATCCTTGGTAAAATATTATTTAGAGTTGGTGTCATCTAATCTAAAAGGATACTAAAATTGTTATTGGCTTTTTGGCAAGGACAATTCCTCTTTCAAGTGTTGGTCAATACCCTTGTTGAACTCACAATGACCTTTAATCACTAGTCATCAACCAAAAAATCCTATGTCTAGTCTTACAAAAATACGTATGCAACTTATTACATTGGTAGCCAAACATTAGCAAATTTCAACAAGTTCAAAATTTCAAAATTCCTACCTTAACAAGTTGCATCACTCCTACCTTTGGCATTCATTTTTCTCACTTTCGTCCAAATTAAAGACCAAAAATAATTTGAACTTCTTTTACATTTTTGTTTTTGGATAAGCCTTCAATCTTGCCTAAATGTATCATGACTAAATTTTAATCAATAACAAGAGAATGGGTTGCAAAACAATTAATGATAGATTCGTGGATTTATACATTAATGCACTTAATGTAGGAAAGGAAAGGTAAAATATGTACTTTAATGACCAAAAACTTCCCAATTACAAACAATTTTTACTTTCACCCAAATTCATAAGTGTGTATATGCACCCATTGCAATACCTAAATTTAGGGCCCATATGATATTTTTGTGAGGGATTGCAAAGAAACTAGAGTGGACAACAACACATTTTCTTGGAATGCTTGGATTACATTTATTGCTAGCATCACAAAAGTTAGCATGATTCGTTAAACTATACAAGTGGCTATGAGGTAGGTAGGTGGGCCATATATGTAGGCCCATGTCAATGAGAAGTAGGTAGGTAAGTGGTCAAGATAGTACCCATCTGAAATTCTTCTAATACCTTCATGGGTCAATGACGACATCATGTACTTGGAGGGTAGGTGGGTAGGTGGGTTTGGGGTTCAAGGGGTTGGGGGGTGGGGGGGGGAGGGGGAATCTAATACCTACTTGATGTCCTCCAATACCTTCATCAATCAATGCTAGCATCATGGAGTTGGTTGATAGGTACATAGGTCTGGGGGGGGGAAGAGGGGGTGTCAAGCTAGTACCTATTTGATGTTATTGCAAATTTTTAATTGATGAATGTCAACATTGCATAATTGGTGAGAAGGTAGGCATATGCAAGTAGGTTGTTTTAAATAGGTTGGTAAGTAGGTTGTGGGTGGGGAGGGGAGATAATTTCAAATAGTGAGTGAGGTGAAAACTTAAGTCCTTTAGGTAGGTAGGTAGGTGAACATAAACATGTATGTCAAAGTGATGGGGGGTTGCAAACTAGATTTCGGGAGCCATTCCAAAACATGACCATTACTTCATTTCCATTGAGGTGAATAATTATTTAAGTTGACGATGAATTTTTTGGATTACCTTGTACAAAAATATTCCTAATGCAATATTATAGGAAATATTGAAATAAATTTGAAATAAATCTAATAAATATGGGTTATTCAAAACAATTTTAAATCAATGTCATTTTTTGTTATTTGAAAGAATTGAAATGATTTCAAAATGACATTTTATGAAACTTTTCTTATGTGCCTTATTACATCATAGTATTTAATGTAACATTTTTTGGGTCATAAGAATTGAAAAAATTGAAAAGTCAAATTGTAAATCATGAATTTAAACATATTTTGCAAAATATTTTATTTTTAAAAATGTCCTATGCTTTGGTGGCTCCTAATAGTGTGTTTGGACATGAGGTTGTTAGTTGGTAGGTCGTTAGTGTGATTAGGAAAAATAAAAAATCCCAAATAAAAAATCATGAAAAAAATCCCAAGGGAAGGGAAAGGTTGATTTTTAAATATCTTATTGTGCTAACCAAGGTGGTTAGCATAGGGATAGGAACCAATGAAAAAATTGAACATCTACTCACCATCCATCTACATTGGGGCAATTTGGGTGCTAGTTCTCTTCAACCAATAGATCTTCACCGGAGCAAATTAACACCCCACCAACACATCATGGGGGATGGATGGTGTGTGAAGAGGGAACATTTGTGCATTGCATTCATGTCCCATGGCTAACCACATGTGTACTAACTACTAACCATTCACAATGCATATGCACCTATCTACCTAATAGGCACCAAATGCCTTCTTACATAATAACAACTTGGGTTCCCTACCTTCTTACCTATAATACTTGCCCACTTACATGAGTAACAAACATTTAAAAACTCAAAGGAAATCACATCTTCACACATTGTTCCTATGTTTCTAAAGCTCAATGAACATTTGTAACCCTACACATACCGCTTCCAAAGCCACAAAAATTGCTAAATTTGATAAGTAATGGGGAAGATATGGGGTGTTTGGTTTAAGGGGTTTTAGTGTTTGGTGATGGGTGAGTTGAAACAAATTAGGACTTGGAACTTCAAATTTTTGATTGTTGCATCTTTGCCTCCATAATACAAAGAAATTTTGTAAAGCCCTAGTTGGCACACCCGTGAAGTTTTAATCCACTCAAAATGGATTAAAATGAGAAAAACTTGGGACTAGAACTAGAGAAGGTCTAAAGTTATTTTTTCAAAATTTTTGAAGCAAACTATCATTCATCCTTTTCTCATGTTTTATGCACTACTCCTTTATTTCTATAGTTGAAAGAAAAATTTTAGCTCTCCAATTTGCACATCACATGACACAAAAATTGTTCAATTTGGTTAAGGAATGAGGAAAACATTGGAAAGTGTTTGGTGATGGGTGGTTCTAGCCTACCTAGTCCATAATGGGTTTCTAATGGATAGAGCAATAGTGGGTGCTAGGTCACATAAACCCTAGATTCCTTTTTGGTTGCCATGCACCTTACCCACATTTGAATAATTATGAACCGTTCCATGATTTGTGAAGTTAGTTAACTTGTGGCAAAATTAGAGAAATTATGCCCCCAACTTTTCATCCCAAGGGTTTGCCATTTTGTACCAATGGGTTCACTAAAGTTTGTTAAAACAATTTTGTGATGTAACCAATGTGGCCATCATCTATTAAAAGGTTTTAGCCAAATTTTCCTATAAATGAATTATGAAAATAAAAAATCTAAGCATTCTTTTACATTTTTTGGCTCCATATTGGAATGTGATATAGGAATTTGTTGAGTTTATGATTTTAAAAAATCAAGATATAGAAAATGGTGTTTCAAGAAGCATGCCAAACATCAAAATCTGTGAGTCTCAATATTTGCCGACGAATATAAATTCCAAGAGGACAAGGTTGGGTCAAAACATATGGGGGAAAATGAGCTGGTGCTATTGTGAACATATTGGAGGAACACATTATGAACCTATTGGGAATTTCATGGGAACATCTTGGGAATAAAAAAATGAAAAAAATCCAACAAGCCTTAACCCTCCCCAAAATATTTTTTTTGGAATCTATTGGGTGCATGTTGCAAATTTTCATTAGTTGAACATAATTTCTATTCCCAACTATGTTTTTCATTTATTTCATACTTTTTTTAAAATGAGCTTATTTTGGACCTTTACTAGGACAAGGTCATTTTTTTTATTCCACCAATGAATGTATCTTGCACAACTTATAGGTTTAAACTCCAAACCCATTTGGATGCTATTTATCTTTTTTTTTTATGGCGATTTGTGACTAGATTTCATTCTTGGCTAAGGAAGCGCAATGGGCCCATGCAAGGTTTCAAAATCCAATTCACCATCTAGGATGGTGGATGAAACTAGGAAGTTGCTAGTTTACATCCAATGCAACGGGTTTCATTGCCAAGATGTTTAGGGTTTTAACGTTCATTAATGTGTGAACTAGTCACCTGCGAGCACCTTAAACCCTAGCCACCATTATCAATTGAAGGTTCAAGCTTGGTGTGAGAAGCCAATTTGCTTCAAGTTACTTATTACCATCACCATCTCACCCATCAGTTAATGTAATTTTTTCACCAAAGAGTTGTTTGCCATCATCAACTAGGATCGCCAAATCTTGTTTCCTCTAATAATTGGGATCCTTGAAATCCACATGGCATACATTTGCAAATGGCAAGATGTTGGAGCTTCATTCATTTTATAGTCCTTGAAAGTTGAAACGACTACTCTCTTTCAGCCTCAAGTTTTCATCCCATCCCATTATATAAAACATAACTTGGTTTTTTATTATTTAAGTTTAGAACTTCATGAGTTTTATGTTGAAGCCTTGTGGATTTGTACACATTGCAGACTTGACAAAATTGTTATTTAATTTTGAAGAATGGTGAAAGGATTTTTTTTGAAATTTTGTGGGTGCCGAGGGTGATTTGGAGTTGGGGTTGATGTCATAGGGCTTCAACAAGCCACAACTTACAAGTAAATCTTTTCATACCTCAAGGTTAAACCTTCATGAATCCTCCTTGAAACCCTAATTTATTTCTTTGCGTTGTCCATTATCTACCATTTAAATTCTTGGAAGTTTTTTCTTCAATCTCCTATAGGCTCTAAGTCTTGTTGGGTTGTAATTTATTTGATTTCCTTTTTTGATTGTCCACACTAGTTGCCCCAATTCTTGAATGCTCTTCTTAAGCATGCTTCCTAAGTGAATGATGTTGTTGATTCCTTTCAATTGATGTTTATCTTCGATCGTCCATACCAGGTGCTTTGATTCTCGAGTGTGTTTCATGGTTCTTAAATCCTAAGTGGATGTCCTAAGTTTTGATGTTGTTGTTAATAAACATTGAAAGCTTTAGTTTTTTAATACATTCCTTTAGTGAATGTTGTTGATTCCCTTCAATTGATGTCTATCTTCAATTGTCCATTCCAATTGCTCTGATTCTTGAATGTGCTTCCTAAGTCCTAAATCTTGAATGAGTGTCCTATTTGTCGTTATTCATGTTGATAGACATTGAAAAATGTTCCCTTTTCAAATTTTTGGTAATTATTTGATGTTCATCCATAGATTGTAAAATCCATATTATATGTTCATTGTTACCTCAAACTTCTATCTAATCTTGTTTTCCACAACAATCAACATCATTAATGTCTTCCTCAATATTTTTGTACTTTAATTTGTCCATAAACCCTAATCTTACCATGTCATTGTGCCTTGTGAATGATTATAACATGTTTCCTTAGTCATTTAGTTCCTTTAGTGGCTCGAAACCACCTATGAGTGGAGCATGGTCCCTTGAATTTATTGTGAACCCACTTGAAAACCTTCTTGCACCAAATTTCCAAAGCCCACCATATTTGTTCAAGACGAGTTCAAACTTTGTAATGCCTAATGTCATTCTTGAAATCTTTGATGTTATTCCTAAAATCCCTCTTAAGTCCATAGATCTTAAAGAGATTATGGATTTTTCAGATTCCCAATTTGACCCCTTTGAATCTAAGTCACTTTTGAAGAGATTAAATGTGGTTGGGGTTGGGAAGAAATAGAAAAAGTTTTATGACAACACCAAGAAGCTCCAAGCATAGTGGGCAACCAAATTACCATAGGTAAAGGGTTTAGTGAATGAAATGGGTATATTCATAACGTGAAATGTAGGGTTTGTTCTTTAATTGAAAGCAAGGACAAGATTGTTGGGTGTAAATGGGATACACTCACAAAACATGTAGGCCATAGGATTGTTGTGCAGGACTTGTTGAGGCTTGGGATGAAAAGGGTGGGACCTACATTGTTATAGATTGTGCCCACCTAAAAAATATGAGATTGTGTGCCCAACAGGGTCCCAAGTCAATTTTGACCCAAATAAACAAACTTGTGGGGGAGGGTAATCGGAAAATGGTTCAAATGAAAGCTTTGTTTCATGTTTTTTTATCTTGGCCATCCAAAGAACTTGTATGAGTTATTTGTTAGTTTAAGTGTCCTAAACAATCCAACCATGATGAACAAGTACATTAATTTTGGCCACAGTCCAAAAAGGCATTTGGAATTTTATAAATTAGTTTAGACCTTGAAGACAAAGGGGAATATGATTTTTTTAAATGTTAAAACATAGTGGATGTTATTGTTGGAGCCTTTGAAAAGGATTGTGGCATAATATTGTCCATTATTTGCATTGATGTAAGTGGATTGTTATTCTAGCCAAGTTGCAAAGGTGATTTTCTTTTCTTGTCCTTTCATGTTTATAAGTTGCATTAGATATGCATTGTGTTTTTCTAAGTTTTCTTGGTTTTGTGGCAAGTAAGCTTGGGCCTTTTGTCATACACTTGTTGCTTGGGTTGGGTTGTGTTTTGCCATTGATGGAAAACATGCAATCCCTCTTAAAATCTATTCAAAGGAGGGATATTTTCATTTGCAACTTCATTGCAGTAGTAAAGGTATGATAAGGTCAATTGTATAATTTATATTGTGACCCTACATCTATTTTTAATGGTGATGAATTTTGGTCCTTTTGCAAATTGTTACAGAGTGACCATGAACAAATTCATTTGAAATGGGTCACTAATTACAATACATGCAACATTGAACATTTTGCATTTGTTCTAAATGGTGAAGAAACATGGGCTCATTGGGGTGAAATTTGCCCAAATTCTAGTCTTATGTTGCCTATGATTCAAGTGACATTAGATGAATGCAAATGTAAGCTCTTGGCCCTAACCAATGGTTGTTAGATGCGTTTTAATTTGTAGATGTGGTTAGATCTTCAACTTTGGTTATAAATGGTTGAACTTCAATATTGGCAAAGTTGGTAAGCTCATCCACTTGCATTGTTTCATTTCCTTACGCTTTTATTATTTCATGGGATGATTGCAAATGAAGCTACAAGTGGTCTATATTGATTTTTTTTTAAATCTTTTATTTTATTTTATTTTTTAGAGGTGGTTGGTTGATGGAGTAGGTTTGTAATGTATGTTTGGATAATTACAAACATGGTATGATGTTATAAATGCAATAGTTACTTGTTAAAAAAAATATTGGCTAATTGATAAATTGGAAATGAAGCTACATGTGTTTTATACATCGATTTCTCATTTCCAAATTCCATAGGGTGGTTAGTTATTTCATTTGGGTGAATAAGAAGTCTAATTCATGCCTAAAGAAAATTTAGTTTGTATATAAGCTTGTGGGGTGACTAGAAGTTGGAATTGAAATTGTAGGTGTTTTGCAAGCTTATTAGGTGAGGTAGAATCTATTTGATCTAATGCATAATATTTTTGATGCTTAAGCTTTGGTTTTTTTATTATCGGCTCATGGGGTGGTTGGAAATGAAACTACATGTGTTTGTAAGCCTATTTTTCATAGCCAAACTTTAGAGCAAATGAAGTTGTAAAGGTTCTACAAACCTTTTTTTCTTTCTAGACGTGGTCAATTCTTTGATTGAGTATTTAGTGAGTAGGTGAAAAAGAATATGTCAAGTTCAATGTTCCTTTTCATGGTTAAGTTATCGTCATTTTATATATGGATTCATGGGTGACTATAAATGAAGTTGTCAGACTTTTGTAAAAAAAAATTTCATATTCAAAGGTGGTTAATTTCTTAACTTAATAGGTGAAATAGAATATGCCAAGTTCAATTCTCTTTTTCATGTTTACTTATGCATTGTTTCTTATGTTGGCGGTATTTTGTGTTTTGTTGGGATCATGGCATAGATTATTGAAAGTTTAATTCTTGAGTTGGGTGTTCAATTCCTTGAATAGTTAGTCCTTAATGCCTTAGGAATTGTTTATCTGCAATATTGGTTGCAAGTAGATACAGAGGTGACCTTTCCTTGACATGTGGAAGTGTGGAAAGGATTTTATTGTAACCCACAACCATGTGGACAATCTTGGGGGAAGGGGGAAATTTGCTCTTGTTGTTGTTGCAATTCTTTCATCATGGGATTTGGATGTTCAATAAGGTCTTTTTATGCTAACAACAAAGTTGAAATCAACTCAAGCCATGGCTGAAGTGGTTGCATTCACAACTAACAAAGTTAACCCCATCATTATCAAACCCTTTGACTCATTTGTGGTGAGTGATCAATGCATCCTAACTCTTGTTTCATTCCTTTCCAAAGTACCTAAAGGTAACAAAGATTGCCATGGTTCATGTGTTTAGCTTTGTTGAGAACAAACATCGTTTTAATTTAATTTCCTTTTTGAAGAACAAAGTGCACAATCAATTGAACTCTCACTTGCAAGTTGTTGCAATGTATGCATAGAGTTTTTTCACACTTGATATTTTTCCCTATGAGGCTACTTAATACGTGGTTAGATGTTTAGGTAGCAACTGGTAGAGGTTGGTATGCTTGAATCTTGAAGCTACTTTTGCACCCCTTTGTTTTATGATATGTTGCGCGATAACTATGAACAACTTAAGCTTGTTACCAGATTTACTATAGATCACTAGCATACATAACCAAGCAACAATAGAGGTGAAGCTTTTGTGGCCACCTCATATAAATAGAGCTCCAACTATGATCGCCATATTGAAATATGTATTATATTGTTCAATCGCCTAAGGGCATTTGATTAGAATGACATCAACCAAAAGATTTTTTGAAACATTGTTCAGTTTTTTCCACGTGTATCTAGTAACAAATTTCTGTTGCCACCTATGCCACAATCTAAAAATGAAAAAAAAAGAAAAAAAGAAAAAAAAGGCTAATGCTATTGGAAGGCTAAACTTTATCCACAGTATAGTCTATATAGGCTGGGCATTTTACTACCTTAGTAGCCTAGGGTCAACTTCCACATTGACAAAACAAAAACAAAGAAAAGAATTTTAAAAATTTAAATTGATTTGTTTTTGAAAATTTGAATATACTATAATTTCATGATTTACTATTTTATTATCATATGAGGAGTAAAATTATTCAGATGTAAGCCTCTGATAATAATTATGACAGTTCTCAACGCCTTCGTTTCATACTTTCACAAAAAATCATTTCACTATTCTAAGGATTATTTAATGATGAAACTAACCCTAGCCCAAGTAAGGTGGTTCTCCCAGTGGACCTGCTCTCTTAGGTAATTGTATTGACACCGGGCCTTGGGAAGATGTTCAATCAAAGACTGAAAATTGGTTGAGAACTTGGAAGCCACGAAGCAGGAACGAGCAAAGAACGAACGTTACTAGAAATCCACCTTCACTAGTTTGGTGCTTTTCCACCCACAACAGTAAAGTGACCTATATGCTGTATTTTGGATGAAATATAGGACTCCAGTGGCGTGTGAAACTTTAAACCGGTTTAAACGTGTGCCCAAAATACAGTGCCCTCCAAGACGGCATGTACAAGCAAATCACTGTCTTTTAATTGGCCAGCCATTAACTTTAAAACTGTATTGTCCACTTAAAAACTTTTTGGCCCTTTTGGTATGGTTAAGGGGAGAGAAGAATTAAACGCTGTATGTGTGAAGTGGTAAACACACATAAAGGCTCCAAATGGGTATCCCCCTTCTTAAGAAGGGGTATTAGCCCTGGCCAAAAATGGTGATGTACAATTTGGAAAGAGAAATTTCATGCAGTGAATGGGAAGGCCCAAGCCTGCACTCAAGGTGCCTTGTTTGTTTCCCTTTAAGTTAAAAAAGAGGTGGGGAGGGGATTTTTTTTCATTTTTTCCTTGTTCCCAATGTGTTCCCAATATGTTCCCTTTAAGTTACCAATGGGTTCACATCAGGTTCTCAATTGTTCCCCAAGTTCCCATTTTGTTCCCCAACATGTTCTCCATAGCACCTGATCCCCTATGCTTTGGCAAATGTTGTCCTCCGTTCACCTATATAGGTACCTGATATAGGTGAACCTGGCTCCTGGAAGAGGGTTATAGCCCAGGCGAAAAATGGTGACAAACAGTTTCAGAAACAGAAATTTCATGCAGTCAATGAAAGCCTCAGCATCACTAACGAGAGGGGTCTGGTTTTTTTCTTTTTGGGGAGCAGGGGAGGGAGGAAATTTTTTTCTTTCTTCTTTTTTGGGGGTGTTGCCTTGCCATCAGCCCAGGTCAAAAATGGTGACAAACAGTTATGCAAATAAAAGTTCCATGCAGTCAATGAAAGGCTCAGCATGGACTCATGAGGGTTCCAGTTATTTTCTTTGTGGGAAGTGGGGGAAGAATTTTTTGCTTCTTTCCCTTGTTCCCATCATGTTCCCTATGTGTTCCTGTAAGGTCCTCCCAAGGGTTCCCAATTTATTCCCCCAAACGTTCCCAATAGCACCACACTTTTTTCCCATATGGTTTGCCCAAAGTTGATCTCTCAGGTATATAAACTGAAAAGGTGGGCCATAGGAAGCACAACTGTTTCTATTTTTCAACTGGCAGTCCAAAGTGATGCTTACCTGCAAATTGCACACAAAGGCTGTGTGACCTCAACTGACGTTTTCCTCACCATGGCCGCAGGCCTACACTAAGCTTCCTCACAAAGCCGGTGGGTCTCTTGTCTCTTCCACATGAGCTACTGCCTTCCAAGAAGCTTTGCTGCTTCTATATTATAAAATACACGAGCAGCTGCTAGCTATAAAACGAAGAAGAGCATCCGGGTATTTTGTATTGCCATCGTTTCCGCACTTTTCTTTTGCAGAGCATTGAGTTCCATCTGAAAGCTCATTTGGTTCCCACAGATTTTGGTGTTCATCCCAGTTCTACGTATAGAAGTTCCCGGTTTCTCCATTCAATCTCGACTGTCAAAGTTTTCTTAGCTCACACTGTAAAGAGATTTTTTTCAGTTCTGCTTCTTTTTTAAGAGTCTTAGTCGCTTCTGTTGCAACAGCAACATAGTCAGTGCCAGGAATCAAAGAATTCCACTGCAAACATTTCTGTTTCTATTTCAATTTCACTTACCTGGGTACTTGGGCTTTTGTCTTAGGGTTCGTTGATTTCGTAACTATAATTTCCTTCCCTCATTTGCTTTTTTCATCGATTTCCTTCTGCCTGGGTTGTGCTTTGCAGACCCATTCACAACTAGATATGTAATATTTTTCCATGGAAATTTGTCACGCTTTTTTCCACACTGACATTTTTCCACGCTTTTCACTTCCTCCACGTTTCTTCAACGCCAATTTTTTCCACATTTTTTTCCAAAAATTTTTCCACCTGAATTTTTCACATTCTTTCCACTCTTTGGTTTTCACATTTTCCCCACACTTTGTTTCCTCATTTTTTCCCCATTTTTTCTATGAATTTTTTTCACATTTTTCCCAGATATTTTCCACACTTTTCCCATGCTATTTTCTCCACATTTTTTTCACACTATTTTTTTCACAGCCTTTTGCATGTGATATTGTTTTCCACACTTTTCCCACGCTATTCTTTTCCACACTATTTTTTTCACAGTTTTTCCACAATTTTCCCATGTTATTGTTTTCCACATATTTTCCACACTTTTCTCACAATATTCTTTTCCACATTTTTTCCACACTTTTCCCATGTTATTGTTTTCCACATTTTTCCCACAATTTCCCCACATAATTCTTTTCCACATTTTTCCCACACTACCCATACCCACATAGCAAGTTCAACATTTTTTGTGGAATATTTTTTTCTTTTATAGAAATAAATTCAACAACTTATTAATATTCCTTCAAAAATTTCAATTTCCTTCATGTTTTTTTTACCTCATGACATCCCTAAGTAATATTCCATAATGAACAACTAGGTAAAAATAATGTGTAATTTGGTGCAATTGGTTTGTATATCTATGAACAAGTTCCATTATGTCATGGAAAATTAAGGATACAATGGTTATGACCTAGGTGAGCTTGGAACAATACCAATTCCAAGCATCTTGGGCTAGCAATGGACAAGCCTAGTAGTTGCAGAGGATACACAACAAAAGAATTTATAATAAATTGGGCAAGCCTAGGAAAATGTAAAATTTCAACATCTATATTGGTTTAATCTACAACATTCCCTTATCCAATGATAGTAAATATATTTTGTCCAACATATAAGGTGCATCGAAACATCATCATCACCTTTGAATCACATATATACTAAAATAATGTTGTGGGAAAAACTAGCACATCCATAAAAGCCACGTGCTCACAATTTTCAAAGCTTAAAATGCTTAAAAACAATCCAAAGATCTAAGTTAAATCTAGTCAAATTTACCTTGGTTGGGCTTGATGAATTGCCTTTGAAGATGTCCTTATTTATTGACCATTCCAAAATTTTAACTACTCATTTAACAAGGTGCAAGTCCAAGGCTTCCCACACCTTGGCCTTGATCCTCATACTAAAATTTGTCAACATTGTGGGAATAGGTTTTAAAGCCTTCACCCAGGGTGTAATTCATGAAATGGATGAGACCTATTTGCTTTTTTATCTACTATAGTTTCTTACTTGTCTTTTTCTTTCTACCTTTGCCAATACCTAAAACAAATGAGTAAATTATAAAAATGCAACAATTGGTAGTCCATGTCCAAACAAATATGTGAGAAATTTTTTTTAGACTTCTTAGAGCTATTTGACAGCTCAAACTCAATCTTAGCTTCTAGCTCCTGTTTGCCAAAGCAAGCGAAAAAAAAAAGGAAACTATAATGCTTCTTAAAGTTGTAAATGTTGCAACAAGATGGCTACCTCATTTTCCCATTAGCTCTTTTGCCTACTTGGTTTAACAGTCAAAAAGTGAAATAGATAGATAAAAGTACCATATACACAAGACTTGTGCCCTAAGAAAATTTATCTCAAGACAACCAAATGACCATATGCACAATTGGATGCATTTCATACCTAAACATCACTTTCTATATCAACAATTGTAACAACTGTCCCAAACAACACATTGTCGTCCCTTTGAAGACACCTAATGAACCTTTTGCACTCCTTTGGTCTCAATCTAGTGAGATTACCACTTTTTTTAACTTCAACAAAAGTGACTAGGTACGATGAGTAAGTTCAAACCATGTCACCTCATTCACAAGTGGATCACCCTCAAACTCTAGTGTCATAGGCACTGTTTCATTCACAAACTTTTTTTGTCATGAACACAACATCTCACATTTCACATCACATGGTTGGACACAAGAAACATAGTCACAAACATGAACAATTTACCGCACACAAAAGACTCTAACTTAGTGATGATGTTGGCTAGCACTTAAAGGACATTGTTAATAAAATAGTAAATAATACCCTAATTCAAGGTTGGCAACAAGCTTGTATATTTTAATGCTTTAGATCTATAGATAAGCATCACAGGCTTACAAGGTCAGTCAGCTCTCGCAAGGTGGCATCACACCAAGTATATATATATGCACTTCATCCTTAGGTTCCTTGCCCTGTATTGCAAAATTTTCCACAATATGGTGACCTCCAATCTATCACACACCATAGCATAGGTCAAAATCCCTACAATCTACAACATCTACCATACATGGTCGTGTCCAACAACCCTTTCTATGCTCTACAACTAAAGTAGTTGATAAATTACCAATAACAGGAAGTAAAAGACAAACAACAACCGCATGGGGAAGATTATGCCAAAATGGACAGATATTTTGTAAATGAAAGAGGCAGCATAACAATAAAGCAAAGCTTGGCAAAGATTTGGAGTAAAATTGGGCAACTTTGCAATTCAACAAGAGAGAAAAAAAATTCACGCAATCAAGACAAAAATCCATCACTTTCAATATTACTTTCTTTATTGCCATAGGTGAGAGTTCCTTGAAAATAGAATTTTACAAAGGAATGGACTGAAGATAAGTTGCAAAGAAGCAAATACTCTCACAACATTCTCATGGTGGATTTGGACCTCTTGAGTTGGAATTTCACATTTTCAAAAGAAAAGAAAAACTTTAGTGGCAATTATTGCAAGAAAAAAATCTCCAAATGTGCAACAACGACCTAATTGTAACTTTTGTTTGTATTGGATACTCAATATTTAAACCCTGGTAGATGGCTATAAACCTAATTTTATTTTGTGGCTAGATCGATCTTGACTATCGATTACAACACCTTTGAACGAAGATAGAAAGACTATGTTAGGTACCAAGAATGCGTGGGGGGGTAGTAATGCACGTGTATTATAACCTTTTCTTGGTCCATAACCATGGCCGGACAATGAGGTCTTGTAGGTCCTCTTGGAGCAACCACAGACACTTTGGTGGGCTTGAGCTATATTTCCGCTCCTACTGTTGTGTCTATTACTGCCATGTGTGTAAACGGTAACATGCTAGCAAAAAATTTAACTTTTCAAAGCCAACAAGAAAAACACAACGACTAAACTTGAAACCCCACACTAATGCACATGCGCACCCACACAAATAAATAAACATTAGACAGAAAAAAAAAACAAGCAAGAAAGTGAAGAACACAACTTTGTTTCAACAAGTTCTTGATGAACAATGGTTTTGACATAGTGAATGAGGTGACATACATAGAATCATCAGATGTGTTAGTATAAAGCTTTTTTTTTAAAAATAAAAAACACTTAAGGAAGGGTAGGAAAAGCAAGCCTATCTAGACTATTAATGTACTAAGACCGAGTGTGTAGGGAATTGAACCCTGCACTTTAGATTCATGGTCCCAATTTAGTGCCAATGGGGTAGTGATCATAATCAAAGCAACATGGTTGTTTGGAGTGTTAAAAACCAAAGTAACGGGATCGATGCCTATCTTTTCCAATATCTTAAAAAAATTAAAAGTTGATCAAGGGAAAAATTTTATTTTGAAATAAAAGTTTCCACTAAGTTCACATGGCAATTTTGTGGTTTTAGGAAAATTTTCATTTCCTTATTACCATGGTACCTAGGGAGCTTTGAAATTTTTAGAAATGTTGAAATTTTTGGAAATTTTTTTCTCCAAAAAAATATTTTTTGTAAAGGAAAATATTGAATGCTCAAAAATATTCTATTTATTGAAATGAAAATTTCATAATTAATTAATTAATCAATCAACAAACATTAAATATGTTGCTAAAGTACTAATTATGACCTATATATGAAGGAGGGGAAATTCCACATGGCTAAATGTGGCTAACAATGCATTTTTCACTAAGTTATGATGTAACTATGCATATTCAAGCTAGAAAGAAAGCTACAAAAAACCAAAAAAAACAACCACCCATTACTATAAATCAGACTAAAATGTTGTAAGTGCCTAATTGTGATTGATCACTACATACACAAAAGAATCAAAGACATTATGAATATGAACTTCAAAGTTGGTGGATTAGCCTACATGTTAAGGTTTAAAACAAAAATAAGAAAAGAAACAACTATTATTGCTACTACACAACATATATGTGAGCAATTTTTTCTAAATTTCTTTCTTTCTTACTCAACAAACAATATGGTGGTGTTGTAATTCTATAACTAAAATAACCATCTAGAACACACCATAGCCCACAAGACTTTGGATGGAGCCCAGGCTCAAGAATCCCAGATGGCTATTCTTGTTGATTGTAAGTCTTGCCACAATGCCAAAATAAGCTCCCAAATCCTTGGTGAATTCCAGAAAGTTCGATTGGGCTTGGTTGTAACCCAATATCTATTTATTTTTCGATATCAAACACACCTAAGGTGTAGAGTTACGTTTCGCACCTCACCATTATTGAATAAAATGTATCCAAAGACTTGTGGTAGAGCAACCAAAAAACAGTTCAAATTAATGAAAAGAATGGACAATTGATTTTTAGACACCATTAAACCACAATGCACATTAGGCACATACCTTGTTTTTTGAACTTGTTCATCATCAAAAATTTCACATTCATCCTGCATTAAATTTTCAATTTCATTTTGACTCAATGTCAATGCCCCTCCTATTTCCCTTTCATCCTCATCTTCTAAGGCATCATTGGCATCTCCTTTTTCTTCTACACATTCAAGCCTTTCATTGGTTGGTGGGGATTTGGGGGCTCGATCACTAACAAGAAGGCCAACCACTTCACTACCATTGGTCCATGCTTTAAGAGCTTTAAAAAGCTTGTCCAAGATTATATGGCATTTTGGATTGTCTTGCAAAACAAAACTTTTTTGGGGGTTAAGTCTATCTTTTGAAAAAAAGACTTGTTCAATTTCATTCAGAAATATGAAAGGCTAGTTACTCCTGCAGCCATCCCCAAAAAATTTAGAGGTGTCGATTGAGTAGAATAAGCAATCTTCCAATCAAGCACTGTTGCGAAACCATTGCACCTTTAATAGTATGTCTTGAAGCTTCTAAAATCCACCTCCAAAATCTCCTCAATTATTCCAACATAATCAATTTCTGAGCCATTAGGCTTTTCTTTAAATCGATAAGCAATGCAAGAATCACATGTGGTTTGCCGTTCATCAACATGACGCACTCAAAAGTGCCGCCCATATGACTACATTGCAATGTAGTTTTGTGCAACAAAGTTGCATCCAACTACAATGTCACAAGTCCACATAAAAGTGTAAGAAAATATAAAACTTAGATATTAATCTAATCAAAACCTCATACTTTGAGTTAAGATTGAGACAACCCATAAATGGCAGCTTTTTCAGAAAAAAATTTAGCTATAGTTGTTCCCTTTGGATTGTTTCAATGTTGCCCTTATTACTATTGCCCTTGCTAACATTATTACTACTATAATTGTTCCCCTACCATTGATGTTGCCCCTACCATTGCCCTTGTCCTGCAATTAGATCAAATGAAATAGAGACCACCAGGTCACATCCTTGATTTTCGTTTTGGTCCAACATGTTTTACATATGAATAGCTATGTTAATGTAGTACCTGTAATGTCATATTCTTTTTCAAACATAGATCCCCCACTTTCCTTTTTTGCAACAACTTCTTGATGCAACATGATTTTTCAACTTCTCAAGACATTAATCCCGGGATGATTTTCTAACCACGTTCCACAATTCAACAACATGCATGTATAATTGATTTTGCATTTCATACTTTTCAGTCCATTTTGTCATCAACACAGATTGTTGGATAACATAGTTGTTGACTTGTTTGTAGGTTATGTCTTCATAACCATCTTGAAATAATCGCTTTCTCCCCTTGCCAACAATTGCCTCCATTGGTTAAAACCAAACATACACATCAACAACAAATTTAACAAGGTGTTTCAAAACTAGAATGAAACTATGGTATTTAGTGCCGAAACAAAAGTTTATACAGAGTCCAAATAATGGTTGTCAAAGCAATGAAATCAAGCTAGAATGTTGAAAAGAAGGATCCAAGATATAAAATCATCCAAGACATTAAAAAATGATGCAATAGGTCTAGATAAAAAAAGGAAGAAGACACAATAAATGTAATGTCGAAAAGCAATAGTCCAAACTTGTTTTCCATTCATCTTCTTCCTCTTTCCACACATGAGGTCACTAATAGAAAAATTGTCTTTTGCAACTTGTCTTATGCAATTACACATGTCGCATGCAACTAAAAAATAGTTGCATGCGACATTTTTTAGTTGCACAAGACACTTGTAGTTGCATAAGACAAGTTTCAAAAGATAATTTTTCTTTTAGTGGGTGCATACTTGTCCATGTCACCAATAATGTCATGGCAAATTCCTATAGCCTATTGCACAAGATAGCCTTCACCCATACTCCCCTTTGGTCGGGAGTTTTGTCTCACGAACCCCTTTAAGGTCTTTAGATATTGTTTTATGGGGAGCATCCAACGATATGAGATAGGGCCTCCTATAGTTCAACTAAATGAGAGCTGAGATGGATTTGGCTATTAAAAAAAGACGTTGGAAGTTGCATTTCCAAAAGACTCATCACTATGGCAAACTTTATCCTCGTGAGATCCAAATCCCTAACATCCACATTCTTGGAACAAACCCGACAAAAAAGTCTAGCCAATTTAAACACAACTTAACGAACCCCTTCTATTACAAATCCACGTATGGCAATGGGAAGCATAAAACAAATTAGATTATTGTAATCATGTGATTTGAGGCTTGAGAATTGTCTCCTTCTGACTTAAGCTACTCTTTAAGGCTGCTCCAAATCTAGTAGGTGTTATTAAGGACTAAATTGTATGGAAAAATACATTCTGATCTACCTTAGGCATGACATAGGGAGAAACTCCATGTTCTGTTGCTTGCCACAACATATGTTTGGTGTTTGATACCTCCAAGTCATCCCTTTCAGAATCTATATCTTTGGCTCCTTGCAGATGGAAGAAAAGAAAATGGCACACATTCTTCATTATGTGCATCAGATCAAGCAAACATTGGATGGGTAACTCTTTCCAATATTCAAGCTGTGAATTCAAGGCTAACAACTTATTCATCCTTGGAATATGCAAACTATCAGTGATCGTGACCCACAAATTCATCCAATCATGTGTTGTGCATCTCCAACAAGGTTGTTTTCCTTCCATTGTGTTGTCAAAGTACATTCTCAAGGAGGTTTGGAATGGATGGTCAGATGGCAACTCTCGCTTATAATGACCATAGATCATCTTTCCTAGTGTTGTTGACCATCAGGCATTGAGTTGTTCCATGCACCATGGGCAAGCACGATGCCCTTTGGTTTTCAAACTTGAAGAAACCATCAACCATAATTAATCTAGAACATTCAAACTTTGTAAAAATCTACTCTAATAAAATTATGCTTATAGTTTATAGTAATGGGTTGGTAATGGGCTGGTATACTGTATCCCTAACAAGATACAACATCTTATTTTACTTTCTTGACCAATAGTAATAACTAAATAATCTTTACAACATTGTAAAGGTAATGACAATAAAACTCTCCTTTGAAAAATTTAACCTTAAGATTATTGCAAACAATTCAAATTAAAACACCAGTAATAGCAATAGCTAGTGTTCACATACTTGACATCTTTTGAAGAAAAAGGCTAGTCCTCTTCCAAACCATTGTTTAATATTAGTAAAGAACAACAACACTTAGTTTCTTAGAGCACTAATTATTTTCTTATTTTACTTTTTTGACCAGTAACAACAACATTCAATTATATCCACTCCCTTGCCCTTGCCTTCACATTCAACTATGTAATGACATTTTATTAACAATAAACAAGACATGACTTTTAACATTTCTAGCCATTTTTTGGACTTCTTGAACAATAACTAATCCTTGCAACAATACAAAAGCAAGTGCACTAGATAATGACATTCTATTAACAACAAGACATTTTGAATTTTTAACATTTGTAGCCATTTTGTATTGAAGGATTTGTCTCAATAACATTCTCATAGGTTTTTCTACTTTTTTTATCTAAAAATATACAATTTACAAAAATGGGTTCGTACAAATGCATTTTGTACAAAAAAACTCAAAAAGTACATGATGAAGAGATACTTGACATGACCCCAAGTCTAGGGTAGTCATGAAGTGTCCACAATAAAATAACATTCAGAATCAGTAATTGGTCAATTGTAGGTTTTGAAACATTAGTCACTAAAATTCCTTGTGTCCATAAAAGTTGCAACTCATCAATGATCGGTTGTAAATAGATATCCATATTATGAACTTGCCTTTTCTTGGGGATGATAAATGCGAGCCACATAAACGCATTGCTCATGGTCAAATGAGGTGGTAAGTTGTAATTTAGCACCACAACTGGCCACACTAAATATTTGATTATTGTAAAAAATATGGGTTGACTTCGTCTGTTGCTAAACCTAGCCTCAAATGCCTAGGCTCTTCTTTAAATTGTGGCCATCAATCCTCCATAACTTGTTAGGTTTTTGGAATCAGCAAGACCTTTCATCACTCCATCCACATTCTTGTTTGCAACATGCCAATCCATCAACATGGCTTTGCTCTTTGTAAGGAAAATTTGTTTGATCCATGGTATAATAGGCATGTAGCGCATCATTTGACATAGACACCATAAATTCCACAAAGTTTAGTGGCTTAAAGTTAGAGTTTGCCAAAATGGAAAAGAATTCAAGGAATTGCAACATACAAGTTGTTTAGCTTGATAGAAAAAATAGAACTATGAGCCTATATTAACATCAAATTCCAAGCTTTGATGCTCGGATAATTTATGTTTACCTTATGGGGTGTGCTAGCTCCTTGAAGATTTTGCTTATATCAAGGATCCCCACACTTGGGACAATGCACCAATTTTTCTACCTCGCCTCTAAACAAAACACAATCGTTCTTATAGGAGTGGATGAACTCATATGGCAACCCAACAACTGTCAAAGTCTTTTTTGCATCTCTGTGGGATCCGGGGAGGGCGTTTCCAAGAGGTAACATCTTATCCTTTAATAGCATGCACATGAAGAAACCTAGTCATGTAACTAAGGAATTAGAAGGCATTTTCAATAAGAATCATGCAACTTTGGTTCACAAATTTCAACTTGTCACTCACTTGAATAGAACATCGAAGCTTGTGTCATTCCAACCATATTTGGCTTGCAAATTGAGTAGCAAAAGTAGTCTTGACAGGGTGTTGACATCGATGCCATAGTACAACTTTGTTTGTGCCAATCTTTGAATTGGATTGTCTTCATCATCTCCTTGTGGAAAATGAAGGAAATCTTCAATCCCTCTACATACTCTTCTTCTTCCTTGTTTGTATCATCATCTAGGTCATCAGTGTTAGTGTCTATTGTTGGTGAAACACCTTCACAAGGTGATGGTGGACTATCATGGCTTACAAATGTATTTGACAAAGAATCCTACGTTATAAACCTATCCAAGCTTAGAACACTACCATTTTTCACCCTTGCACACAATCAAATTTCATTACTTCATTTAAAACAAATGTTAGATAAAATTTACATCATCAACTACAATTGATGGTCCCCATTTGATCATGTGGTTGCGGATGATACTTTCATTGCAAAGATGTAGCCCTTTGTAATGTGCACAAGGACACAAGGCTCTTATTTGTCGCTTTTGTTTAGCTTTATGTTGTTGCTTTTCATGGCCTAAGTTCTCCTTAGATTCCATAGTTGCAAAGTTAAAGCCTTGCTCACAAAATTGTGTCATCAATTCTAGCCACAACATAACATAAATGACACAATGAGTGAGGTTACACCTTGTGAAGGTCACTCACAAAATACTAGGCAATCACCTTCATCAGGAATAACGGTGGCTACATTACCATTACTCCCCATGGCTAAGTAGAGTTGCCTAAAATCAAGAATGATTGTTTTCACAGAAAAAGGGCAATTAAAAAAAAAAAAAATTCACAATGATAAACAAAGAAAGACAAACCCAATTTTTTTGCAATTTTGTGAAGAACTGTTCAAGTGGCAATCATCTATATATGAAGAATGTCATGGAAGATTAGTTTTTCAGAACACTAATTATGACAATAAAAGAAAACTATTATTAACTCAAGTTTCTAGATTTCCTACTAAACTGCATATTAGTATTAGCAAAGATTAGTGCAACATACCACACAAAAACTGGTGAAACAAAGGGTCAAAATTTCCTTCCATATATCCTCCTAAGCCATAATGTCATTTGCCCACATCCAAGATTTAATGTGTCAGCAGATCTAAAGCAAAATGGTAGAGGACAATTGCCCATAATTAGTAATTAGTATAGGGTTTTCACTTATGCTACTACTTTAACTTGACTTTAAACATATCCTCACTCACTTAAGGAGTGGGGTTAGAATGCAGAGGAAAACTGCCCATGACTAATAATTAGTATAAGGTTTTTGCTTGTGCTACTAGCTTGACTTTACTTTAGACATATTCTCATTCACTTGGGGACTGAGGTTGGAGCACTTGCTTCACAAAACAAGCAAACTAACCAAAAGTAAGAAGGAAGATCAACATGCATTTGAGCATCCATTGTTTGGCAATTTATGCCAAAACCATAAATCCATAAAATACTTTGAAAGGAGACTTCCTCCTTCCACAAAAATCAAGCAAACTATTGTAGTGCTAAAAGGTTCTAGGGAAGGGACTATGTTTACTAACAGTTCCCCAATAATATTAAATTGAAAACGAAGTGTTTGGACTTCAATGCTTTACCTCTAGAATTTTTCCATGTCTTGAACTCATTGTACCTTGAGAAACAAACATAATTCAAAATGACAAGGAGTTAGAGCAAGAGGTTCAGCAAATGGAAACCCAATACAGGAAGCCCACACAACATTAACCTTCCACCATTACTTTCCAATTGCTTGTGGATGGATTCCAAGCTTAGAAACTATACATTCAATTATAGTTACATTTGTGCATGTCTACTCTTAGAATACAACATGCATTTAAACATGTAGCAAGTTAGGGTTTAGGTTGAGGGTGCAAATATGAAACCTTAAAAGATAAACCCTAACTTGTAAAAGATAGACCTAGAAAATAAACATCAAGTAATGTAAAACTTATTGGAAAAGATTGAGCAAGAAGACTTACTGGAGAAGCTTAGGGAGCATGAGAACCTTGGAAGGTCTAAGATTGGTACATAAAAAACTAAGTAGAGGTCAAGTTTCTTTGTACTAGAATGGCCATTTGAAGCTATCAACATCCAATTGTTGCCATCCTTCATATCCAAGCTCTACCAAAGTCACACACAACCTTGTTCTACTCAATGAGAAAAGATGATTTTGTTTGTTGTTACATTCTTCATTCACACTATAGTGGGAAACTCAACAAATAAGTGTAAAGTAAAATTCCTAGATTGAGTTTTGATTACTAAGTATCAAACCTTGAATAGACACCTTGATCTCTCAACAATTTCTTCTCTTCCTCTACATAATATTTGCCCCTATTACTTCGGCCCATATCCCCTTTCCATTTTTCCTACTATTGGCCCATGTCATTCATGTTTCTGTGTATTTTACTGCTAGTTCAAGCATCTATGCCATTCCAAGGACTAACAAAAGAGAGGGATGTGTTATGGTTGTGAACCTCCAGAGACCCACACTTGCACCACACAAATTGCAATCCAACACAACTAATGCACGGTTAGAAGCAACAGATTGGAATATCTCCACTTGGTTGTGTCCACATACCTACTGTGGCTTGCCTTGGCCGTGTATCATGACAATTGGGCATGGTTCACAGGATATCCTTATATTTTCTGTGATAGTGCATCCATTATTATTTGTGGATGGCACTATAGATCGGTCCCCACAATCAATAATGTAGGGTAGGAGCCATGGGTCCCAACCACAAATTGTTATTGCATGTTGCGCCTGCCATGTCAAAGAAAATGAAAAAAAGAAATTGTTGAAGGATCACTTTATTCCCCTTTCCAAAAAATGAAGGTGAATACCACAAACTTCATTACTTGATAGAATGCCTTATGGTTATTGTTAAACAACACCTCTTCACCTATATTAGAATTAGGGTCATGTTGAATAAGAAGCATGGGCATTGAATCAATTGGTTGGGACAACAATTGATCAACCTGAGAACCATGATTGAGCATTTGATTGATCGTAAACTCTGATGTCATTGGGAGAGCAGATAGTTGCAACAATGTTTCACATTGGTTAGTGTAGGCACCCATCATAATTGAAAGGGGTGCAGGTGGTAATTGTGCCAATGTGTTTGGACATGAGTTGTTCTTCCATGCACACAACCCCTTTTGAGCAATATCTAGCTGCTCAACAAAAACTTGTGTTGCACTTGTGTTGCAAAGCTTGATAGGGTAAGGAAAAACACGGTTAGGAAAACATGTTAAGGTATCATGTTTTCGTAGCATGATACCCTAACATGTAGACATTTGATGATGGGCCCACCTTTTTGCTTTTTTTCTTTTATGTTGTGGATGTTCTATGCTTTCATTGTTTTTTCTTATTGTCGTTGCAGAGAGTGGCGATGAGATATGACCACAGTAGCCACGAACAAGCGAAGGAAAAAAATGTACAATATACATAGTTCAGTGGAGTTGAAAAGAGGATCCAAGTTCACCTTACATTATTGAATGGGCCCTTCCTTTAGAAATGTGGACATCGCAACCAAAGCTCTTTTGATGCAACATGGTAGGTGCACAAATGAATGGACCAATTTGCCACATAATCGAAATCCTTATTTATTCAATATTCTAATCAAAAATTGGAAATTATAATTAGTTTACATTGATTTCTTCCATATTTTTTCCATGTCATTAATGGGTGAAAGCACATTGCGATGACCCCCTTTGGGATGTCACATTGTATTACTTTCCAAGGTTGTGCATGTTTGAATGTATCCCACTTCAAACTTTTGAAATAATTTCATAATATTTTTGCATATTATGTTAAAATATAACCTAAACAATATACTAAGAGAAAATTATTTCATTTCATTTTATAAAATGGGAGATTGGAATATATTTGTGGAAAAAAATGTAATTTTAATGTGTATTCAAAAACACAAATATAATCCAAAAATAATTCAAATGATTTTTAATTTTTTATTAAAGTTGAATTTTATATTGAACCATGTCATTCACATAGTTGAACCATGTTTGGATACCATGTGATAAATTTGAAATTTTTCATCTCAAAAAATGAATTTTTGTAGCAAAATTGCAATAAATGTGTGGTAAATTAAAATTTTGACAAGTAATCACATTCACATGGAAAACAATAAGCATAGCTAGATGGTCCATTTTAAAATTATATTCAAATTGATTATTTTAATGATTAATGAATCCTTAAAGTTAGTGCAATCAAAATGAGACAATGGCCCTATTATACCAATGTATATTATAAATATATTCATGAATATTTCAATATAGATAATGAAATTTATTAATATTTTAAAATAATATTACATAACATTAGTTTTGTAATAATAATAATTTTAGAGCTCAAAGACAAAAATTGATGCCCAAAATTAAATTACCATACTTTTGGAACAATTATATTGTATGTACTATAATATTAAACCCAAAAATGGCCAAAGGGGGTCATCGTATTGTGCTTCACCATATGGCACATCTAGAAATTTTCTTTCTTAAGCATGGGAACAAAAAAACCATAAAACACCTCTTCATCTAATATGATATGGACTTATAAAAAAATGATTATAATTAGCCCATTCAAAAGTACATAAGTATAATTATAGAATTCAATTATCATTTTTCTTAACACTTTGCTTCATTATTATGATATCTTATTAATTTCAAGTCCCTAAAACACAACCCATCAATCAATGGACCGTATCGTAGTCCACAAAGAAATGGTAATGAGAAATGTAATCCATGTGTTTTGAGTTCAAAAGTCCATAGCTTTTATATTAAAAAAAATTTGTAAAATGATTTTATGCACCGTGTCAATATTCAAGTTAAGATCTATAAATCAACATGGGCATTGCAATGGCAACCACAAGGCAAAATTGGCTTGCATGACATCCAAATTAGTCCACCCATTTGTGCATGCACCCAACAATGAAGCTTATGTACTTGATGTCCTTCCTACTCCACTTGTACCACCATTTGGTGAACTTTTAGATTTCATCCCACAGATTTGCAAAGGTTGGACAAATTCCCTTTCATAACAAAAATATTGTCTTCTTCTCCATTTATATTTTCATGTATGAGTGTGATACCAAAACTTGAGGCCAAATTACTATGCATAACTAATGGCTCGAGGCAACAAGCAATGTCACACTAAGTTTAGTTTGATGAAGTCCTTAATATTGTGTGAACACATAATAAGTGATTAAAAAAAACCCATAGTTGGGCACTAGACATGTTAAACTAAGGAATTTTAAATAAAGCTAATTAAATTAACAAGGAGTCGCCATCTAATACAATAATTTATATGGAAAACTTTCATTTAAAAAATTGAATTGTGTCCATTTATCAAACACATGTATAGTAGATTAATGGGAAAAAGTTTGCTTGAGTCTAACCCAAAAAATTCAAGAGACATATGTCATGTAAAATACTACCATAAATGATCAAAATATAAAATTTATGTGGCACTACAAAAGACTTATTTATTCAAATGGTGAAAATAATTCATCCAAAGGACATGCAATGGAGTTTTTTAAAAGATAAAATTCTAAATGAATTTGGTTTTAAAACATAAAGTTAAGATATTGCATTAAACCAATTTGGCATTAAATTTTTACTTGTTCTTAATAATCAATGTTCATCCATGTGTGTCCTTTGAAAGATTGTTATGACTACCAACCTTCCTAAACTAATTTGGATGGATGGCCCTTAGAAGTGAAGCTCAACAAATTTTTATAGACCCCAAAAGATAAAGGTCCTTCCCTTGGGTTCAAATTCCTAACATTTAAGAAAAGGGGAGAAAAATCCAACACGAATCCCCATAAATTGAAAATTGTCTTCTACTTGAAGCCCAAGAAGGGGCTTGAAGACTTTTCACTTTTGAAAGAAGTGTATCAATACACTTTTATGGAATAGCAAAAGTCTAATATCCCTCACCATAGGAATATTTTGAAAGAAAGTTGGAATATCTTGCCCTATCCCATGGTTAATGTTAAAAAGGATCATACAACCTTAGGTCTTGGTTATCTAGGGTCCACTACATTGCTTAGGATTGATTTGACTAAGAACCTCTAAACATGGGTCGTCATCTAACATACATATCGTATTTATGGTTTCTAAAATAAAGTTGCATTATCTACATATATGTGCAATTCATTTTATAATATAGTTCATTATTTACATACAATTTACCAATTAACTTTTTACAAGTAAGAATAAATTCCCATATCTAAAACGTAGCCAAATCTTGTTAACTTATTCTTTAGATGATTGCTAATTCAGTTACATTAAAAGTATTTAAAGAAAATATTCCTTCTATTTACATAAATTTGCAATTCATTGTACTATAATACGCATAATTTTTTCTCTAAAAATGAAAACTAAGAACATAGGACACATTATTAGGCTTTGATGAATTTTCGCCACCATGCCTTGATTTATATAAAATTTCTTCATGTCATGCACATAAATACTAGTTCTTACACTCCAAATAAAATGTTTTTCCTCTTCAATTTTTCATTTCTAAAATAGAATCTAACTTATACAAGATTTCAAAGAGCTCATCTATGCTGCCATGTGATTACAAACCTCGTATTGTTTGGGCCCTCCACTTCACCCCTAAACATCACATTAGGTGGACCAATTTGGTTCTTTTTAATGCATTTTTTTTTCCTCTAGTGTTTAGGGGTTAATACCCCAAAATTATTCTCTTAATAAACCTTCTTATTCTCAAGTATTTCCCACCTAATTGCTATAACTAGAAGTTTTCCCTTTGTTGATTAACATATTCATGTAATTACATGATTGCAAATTGGGCTTTTATTATTGATATTGTATATCGACATCTAATTACATGTTCATGTTGACAAATGTAAATGTGAATTATAAAAATAAGACATACTCCACACTAAGATTGATGTTGTAGTACATTGAAAACTTTAACATTAATTATGACATGAATTTGTAAAAATGTTGAAATTTCTAGAATTTTTTTTCAAAAAAAAAGAAATTATCTTCTGAATTTTAAATATATATATCATGTTTGATGTGGTATCTAAAATGATTAATCAATTAATTGAAACACTTGTATTGAAACTACTTTTGTACTTCAAAATGACCTTTGTTAATATTGAATATGTGGGCCCACATTTGAAAATAAAAATTAAACCATGTAGTTTTTGGTTTCTTTAAGGATTATTGAATGTTGATATACAAACATATTTTGTTGCACATAGTCACAATCATTTATTATGTATACCAAGGTGGCATGTGTGCTAGCCCAAGTGTGAACCAATTATAAAATATGGTGAATTCAAGATATGAACATTGTTGTGCAATGTATATATCCATTTTTTTAAGAGTCAAACATGAAAGGAAACCATACTTAAATTTCATGGTAAACATGTTCACCCTAAGTGTGAACATGTTATTCAAATGATTTTTCCTTCCAAAACTTAATTTGCCTAGCTTATTTGAAGTTTTTATCACAAAAAACTCAAAATTCAATATTTCCTACACCTTAGGTTTGAAAATTATGAAATAAATTCCATTATATCTTAATCATTGAGATCGTTTCAATAGTATCAAGAAATGCACCCAAAGTTTGCTAAACCTATTTGTTTTGATTTAATTGAATTACCATTCTAAGAATTGTTCAATATTCAATAACTTCACCACTATAGTTCTACATGTTAGAAAACCAATGTGTTGCACCCCTATTCAATGAAAAATTTCCAAGGCACCAAGCATGTAATCAAATACGTTATGGTTTGGGAGATCTCAAGATGACAAAATTTGAAAAACCATTTTTCTTCACATTTTGGATTTTTGTGAAATTTTCGTTGACAATAATTTCTTAAAATTCAATATCTCATGCATCTAGCTGGTTTGAGTCTAAACCCATTATAGAAATTGGGTGAATTCCACATTTTTAACATTGTTGTGCAAGGTCTATATCCAATTTTTAAAAAGTCAAATATGAAAGGAAATCATACTTATATTGAATGGTAAACCTACAAGTGTGAACACATTACTCAACTAATTTTTCTATACCAAAACCTGTTTTATGTAATTTATATGAAAATTTAGTGATAAAAATCAATCAAAATTCAATATCTGTGACATTTATGTCCAAAAATTATGAAATAAATCTCATCAAATTCCAACTCTTTAAAATATTTAGGAAAATATTAATAATGCACCCCAATTCCTCTAAAATATTTAGTTATGATTTAATTTAATTTTAATTTAGATTCTTTTTGTATTCAATCATTTCTATATCATGAATTGAAACAATATGAGACCAAGTTAATGCACCTTTACTCATTGAAAGCTTTTAGTTACTTTTTTATTTAGTAGGTAATCAAATTTAGCTAAATGATTTTAGTGATGATCACAACCTTGTCTACATCACAAAATCCTTAAAACAAACCTTTGAAATAATGTCATTTATTTAAATAGCACGATCCAATGGATAAGGACTTGGGTCCTTAAGCATAAGGTGAAGGAAGATAAGGGGTTTAAATGGCCTTCATATTTTTCACCCTAAATTAATAACTTAGGTCTTTAACCTAAGTTATATATGTCATTTAGGTTCCTAGCTTAGATTAGGTGGCCTAGCCTAGCCTAACCTACTCCACATATTTTAGGTTATTTTACTTATTTTAGGTTAAGTGACCTAGGTTCTTAGCCAATTAGGTTAAATAGCTATATTTCTAACTTATGATAGGTCATATATAAGTGCCTAGCTAGGCAACCTTCACTAGCCTACCTAGCCTTCTAGCACTAGAAGAAAAAAAGCAAAAAAATAACCTATATATTTGGGATTATATGCAATTATATGTTATTTACAATTGTTTACTAATTTTGATCATACATGCAACTACATTTGTGATTTTTTTTTGTCCTTCCATATGGACAACATCTAACAACATTTTCATCCAATAACAGTCCTATATGACCCATTGTTTGCAATAATGACCAAAATTAGTTACACCATTGTGGGGTGGCCTTAAACTTTAGGGGTATAAATTTTTAAATGTAGTAGGACATACATGCACACACACACACACACACAATAATTGTATAAAAGTATGTATAAGGAAAAAAATAGATTATGATATCTACCTAGCCTAGCCTAATATACCCTAAAACTTAAACTTTATTTACCTAATGTAATTACCTAACCTAAATTAATCTAACCTAGCATAACATAATTTAAGGACCTAGCCTAACTTACCCTAACTTGACTTAAATACCTCACTTAACTTAACCTAACTAAATTGAGTTAGTTAATTAATTGTTGTTAATTGGTATGTATTTTCAATTACATGTGATTAGGTTCCAACTTAAAACCTATCCCATACTTTTTGTCTTTGTTTTCAAATTTGTAAATTACTATATATGTAAGTGCATTACAACATTGAAAGTACACAGAGAACGTAAAAACCAAATGCCATTTGAGATGAACCAAACAAATATGCTGAACCTTTAAAAGTTAAACTTGAAACAAAATAAAATTTTATAAACTTAACTGACTTCCTAGCTAAACATACTTAATTACCTAACTTAGACCTATTTACCTAACGTAGGTAGTTAAGTCTAAACAAGGTAACTAAGTAAATAAGCCAACCAATTACCTACCTAGGTGGATTACTAAGCCTCTTTAGACCACCTATAAATTGTCATTGTCACCTTATAATTCAATAAAATATTAACCTATAAGTTATCACATGTCTCCTTGAAATTCAATAAAAAAAAAACTTATAAATTGTCATGTGTCATCTTGTAATTCAATCAAAGTAATAACTTATAAAATACCACATGTCACCCTTTAAATTGTTAAAGATTAAATTTCACTAGTTTATGCTAGGCTTCTTTAGGCTAATAAACATGCCACATGCTATATTGAAATTTGTCGTTAGTTGTATACATGCCACAAGGTAAGGTCAAACTAATTTAGTCACATGTTAATTGCATGGTAGTCACATAAACCATACATTTCACATATAGATGAAACCGTATATGTGAACTTTAATTTCATCCATCGTTTGTAATTAAGGACACATGCGACTTGTCCAAAACAACTAAGGGATTTTCAGCTACATATAACACAAGCAACTAAAAAAGAATTGCATAGGCCAATTGTAAAAATCCATTTTTTTCCAATGTATAATTTAGTTGACTTAAGATTTAAACTTAGGTTAGGTGGCTAAGTCTAAAATAGCTACTTAGTTACCTAGGGTAAAGTGCATTGGCATTTAACCTAGTTTAGATCTTCAATCTAGTAATTGCTACCTCTCAATTCCATATTTGATTAACTATTTGTGAATTCACCATTATGAACACACACACTGTTTATAGTTATAGTGTATTTAAACATGTTTGAATTTTTGAGGGTAAGTGGAACCAATTGAGTTTTTGACTTTTTTTTTTTTTTGTTTTCATAAAGCCAAAACTAGTGGTTCTTTGATTATGATTTTTTTTTTAAAACCTAAAATTGATGGTTATTAGCAACATGAGATTTACTTGCCCAACACTAGTTTCTACCATAGTACTACTAGTGTACTAAGTGCTTGTCCACCAACATCTATTTATTTAACCATGAAAAATGTTAGGCAAGCTTTGTTATGGAACTTAGTACTATATTCCTTTTGTAGACCAACCTTTAAGAGAAAAAAAGGTGGACCAATTTTAATTATACAAGTTGACCTAAAAATAAAAGTAACACCAATCACATAAAATATGGTATAAAGAGTTTGAAGATAAGTATCAAGTGTAAGGTAAAGCCTTAAAGCTAGTGTCCAAATTTTCCAAAAAAAAAGGGAGCTATGACAATGCCATAGCCATGTCAAAGGCCAAACATTTGGGGAATGTCTCCACCCATGAATTTTGTCCATTGTATAGTGCAAGGTTGTGGTTACCATGAAATTAAACATAAGGTAGATCATGAGGCATAAGAGTGGGATATGTTTATTCCTTAGTTGATTGGAGCTTAATTAATTTGCCTTTCAATATATAGAAGATTAAATTAAGTTTTCCCCCCTTATGTTTAAGTGCACCCTATAAGAGATAAACCTTTCATTACCCTTCAATGGTTGAGTTCAACGATTATTCAATAATGTAATATAAACTGAATATTTTAAAATATCAGGCCCATTTAAATATGTCTTTATATTTTAAAATGTCATATTATTGTAAATAAGTTTTGAAATGTGCCATAAATAAGCAATGTAAGAATGTAGATTGGTAGTTCATTCATTCTTGTTCATTGTCCATGCATAGTCAATCACTAACATTGAAACCTCCCACATGAATCTACTTTATGCATTATGACCTATGTAGAACATTAACTTTTTTTCCTTTTGTTATTTGAGAGCCATTGTCTACAAGTAGAAGATTTCAATAGTCGTTTTCCAAGTTGAAAATTTTCTTTCACTATGTAAACCACCTTTTTTTTCTTTTTCTTTCTAAGCTTGAAAAAAAAGAAAATGCTTTATGCAAGACAAGGGTAACCCTAGAGGCCCTTCCACATTGTTTTTCGATGCCCATCACTTGAAGTACCACCTTGGTGCCTAGTCACCTCAAAACATGAAAAAGGCCTCTAGGGCTACCCTTCTCCTATACATATATACCAATTTACCACCTACCTACTTACCTATATACTTACTAATGACTTACCTACCTATCTACTACCAATTACATGTACTTATTTTCATTTCATTACTTTAAAATTTTGTTGATAATCACATTAGATTTGGTAATCATTAATAGTGTAATGTAAAAACATCATGATAATTATAATGTTCATTTCAAACATTCACAAAAGATATTTTGAATTTCAATTTGAGTCATAAACTCAAAAAATTTGTTGAAATTTCATCTAATTATTCACTTGATGTAATTTCACCACTTGACTTAATTCTACAAGGTGGTTGTGATTAATGGTATTCATACGAATCTTGTTTCGTAGGTCCCACATGGACATTTAGACTAAATTTATAATTATTCACATTTCAATATTTCAACCCTAGAGCTTTGTCACACAATCACACAATTTCTTCCATCATGGGCTACCTAGGGTTTAGGTTTTTGGAGTCCCTAAAGTTTAGGGTTATAGTGTCTTAAATTTTGTATGAAAATACAAACTACCATAATTCAACAAAATGGCCCACATTGAAACTATGATTTACATGTCAAATTATTCCATCACTAGGGCTTTCTTTTGTCATATGTTTAAGGTTTAATGCATTCATTTGTGATCTATTTAGGGTTTAAGGTTGTGAGTTCTATAGGGCTTAAGAACTTCTTTTTTTGGTTACATGTATAAGCCCAAAGGATTTGGGTTGTTTAACATTTAACACTTTGGATTTTTGGTTTCCTAGGGTTGATGGTATTTAATTAAACCATACCTTAAGGTTTTTGGGTTTTATAAGGTTTAAAAAAACTTCTTTATTTCATATGTTTAAAGTCTAGGGTTTTGGGTTGTTTAAGGTTTAAAGTTTTTAGTTCCATGGGGTTTAAAGTACACAATTAAATTAAACAAAACCACAAATGTGAAAATTTTAAAATTATTGTAAATTCCTAGTTGCAATTCATAATAGAAAACAACATGCAACCAAGAAGCTATTCGTTAAAAAAAAGGTCTTTTCTTCCTAGTTAAACCATACCTTAAAGTTTTTGGCTATTTATGTCATTTGTTTATGGTTTAAGGTTTATGGTTTCTAAAGGTTATGGTTTGTTTTTTTGTCATGTCCAAGGTTTTTGGTTTCATGAGGTTTAAGTGTCCAATTAAACCATACCCTAAAAGGTTTTTGGGTTGTTCAAAGTTCAAAGGCTTTTCTTATCATATGTTTAGGGTTTCTTTTATCATATGTTTATAATTTAGGGTTTTGGTTACCTATGGATTAGGTTGTTCAATTAAATCAACATGCAACCATTCACCTTTCTATTCTTCTTTTTCATTTACTAACTATTGCATCATCTCAAAACACGTAACTTCTTTCAATTTTAAGAGGTAATTATGTGTTATGAAGGAGAATGGGCATTGGCCATAAAGTACATCCCAAGGTTCAAGGCCATAAAAGGTAATTATGGAATTAAAATGATGGCAAGCAAAACATTTGGTAACATTTCTTTTGTCCTTGCCCTTCTTCCATGGTCATGATAAGACCAACCTAATTAAATGCCCATATTTTGGATTGGTTGTAAAAGAAAATCATTGGTCTTATAAAATTAATGTCAACAAGGGGGCTATTTGTTTGATTTAGGGTATTATGATGTGCTTTAAAAATAAATGTAATGTTACTACCATTCCTCTCATTGTTGAAATAAAATGTTTTTCTAATTGCATCGTTGTAATTTTCCAAACATGATTTTTTTAGTGTTTTTGGTAGCTAATTATGTCCCTTATGCTAGGCATAAAAGAGCCATGTTTTATTATTACAATTTGCACAAGTTTATCCTTTATAAGTAGGTAGGTGATTATAAATAGGTAGGAAAGTATGTATGTTTAGGTAGATAGGTCATAGGTTTCCCCACTAAATACAGAGGATAGTCTAGGGTAGCCTACTTTTGCTTAATATTAGTCTAAATTGGCATATAACATGTTATGTCATCATCATGGGAGATCAAGTTATTATTAGTCACAAAGGTGGATGGTTCTTGTAACTAATTAACCAAATAATAATAATAATAATAATATGATAATTTATCAAAAAACCAACAAGTTGTTATATTAATTATAGTTATAAAACCATGATGCCATGTGGCATGTTGATGTTTTTTGCCATTACTTAATGATTGTTGTGACTAAATAGTTATAAATTTAGTTGAAAAAAACAATTGTCATTTTTATGTCCAGTTCAAAGGATATGATTTGTTGTAGTGAAGGTAAAATTTTTGGACTTGCATTTAATGCAAAAGCTACATTGAAGGATTGGACATCATCTTTAACATAATGACTGACCAATAAAAGCTTCATTTTTTCCAAAATAATGTATGAGTCATTATGTTGAATAATAGTCAAATATTTTCTTACCACCACAATGTCAAAACGTGTCTTTTATGACTAGTCCTATTTGACTATATATTCATTTTTCTAGTCATTTAAAAAATTGCTTATGCCATTTTCTATTTGTTTCTCCCATTGTAATGGAATAGAAGAAGTCATAAAAGACACGTTTTGGCATTGTGGGCATGTGGAATGCCACATCATCATGTTGTGAGACTATAAGTCATTATTTTAGTTGTCAAAAATTAGGGTATTTTTAATCAACTAATTTTAATTTATTTATAGCATATTATTTACAATTTCAATAATAGTAATAATATATTCCAAAAAACCCATTAGTCATCATACTAACTATAGTCACAAAACCATGACATCACATGACGTCTCAATGACCTTTGTAACTACATAGTGATTTTTGTGACTAATTAATTACAATTGTAATAAAAAAGACTAATAATCATTTTTTTGAATAGTCAAAAACCCATAACGTGTTGTTGTGAAAGCAATATTTTATTACAAAACCAATGCACATGTGGCACATGGATTATAAGTCTAAAACACAACCTTGGTTTCATGAATGTTGCTTCATTTTTCAATGAAATTATAGTTTTTTTTGTTTGACATTTTCATTTTCAACCAAAAGATTCAAACACTTAAAATCCAATTATTAATTAAGGTTCAAGATTGTTAGACACATGTTGTAATTTATCAAAATTTCTTTTTGGTATTTGACATTTCTAAAAAACTTTTCATATAAATATATCAAAGTATTTTTTTCCAACTCTTCAAATGTAATGAAAATTAATTTTGGTGATAGATGTTGATTGGTTTCCTTTTTTATAAATCAATAAATATTTGATAAATTATGTTTGGAGATTTATGTTGCTTTTTTATTTTACCTATGATTTATAAAATTAAGATTCAAATAAAATTCAAATTGATCCAAACTTGCAATTGCTTCGACACATTATGAAATTAATTTTTTTTATTGTTACCAACATCTAGGAGAATGATTTTCATGTATATATCAAAACTTGTTTTTTTTAGTTTTGCAACTATAACCAACATTTAGATATACATGTTGATTGTTGTACCTTGTTCTAAAAGTCATTACTTTCAACAAGTAGCATTTTCATTTGGGGTTTAACAAGAAATTATGCTTGGAGTCTATCTAATTGATTTTATTTTTTTTCATTTTTCTTGGCAACATATGATAAACTCACCCCATGGCACATTCACTTGCATGGGGCATTGATGGGGGGTCATTTCTTGTTATGGGTTGTTATTTTTGTTGACAAAAAGAAAAATAAAATTGTTAGGTATGTAACAATATTAGCCAAGTATGGACATCCAATAAGAGTTCAATTGGATTGTGTTACTAAACATTCACTTGTGCAAGAAGACATGGAACATGTTAGACCTAATGTGTACAAGCCTTACTTAACATGCTCATTAATGCACAACTAGGTGCAAATATCGTTGATTTTTGAAATTGTGTTGTGTTTGTTAAAAAAATATGATTTTGATCATTCATTAAAAAACAATTAGGTCATGGACAATCGATTCATGACTTTGTTAATCTAACCTTCGTAGGGAAAATAATGGTTCAAACTAGCATGCATTTCACAATCCATAATACATATCCACTATTGCTTTGTTTTATTTCAAATTAAGTTCAAAGTTGTAATATCATGTTGTTTTGTTGTTACATATATGATTATTTGAAGGTTGCAATTTTCCTTTATTCAAATTTTGATTACTTATGAATTTGCAAGTTTGGTTGTTTTCAAATGTTGGACATCAATCTACAACATAGTTAAGATGTACATGATGTTAGTGTACATTTTAATTCAATTTAATTTGTTATGCCTGTAGAGAACTGAAATTTTTTGGAACAAATATGGTCACCAATAGCTTTCTCTTATAAACACATTTTCATTTTGATGTCCAATAATGGCACTTTAATCATTGCTAATGAATTTTACAAGGCTTTTATTTATGTTGCATTTATACTTGAATACCAAAGAAATGTGGACCAAATGGTTGTTACATGGAGTGTATTTAAGGTTTACAAAATTATAAAAAATGGAAGGTTTATTCCATTTCATGTTCCTGCACAAGTCTCTCAACCTCATAAAAAAGAACCTAGGCAAGTAATAACACACTATGTAACTTTTATGCATATGATTTGGTATAATCGTCATGTGCACGTGTGTTACAACCTCTAGATTGGATGTGAAATTTTACTTCATGTTATGGGGTGTCAACAAGGTAAAGTAGACAAAAAAAGTAGTTTGCCCAAAGTCCAATTAAAAAATGGAACAATTTTTGATATGGACACAAGAAAATAGATTCAAAATGTTTTAAAGTAGAAATATAAAACCATAGGGCCTTACATTTATTTTATGGGAAGTTGGATACAAAATTTTAACAACTTTGATATCTTAAAAGTAGGTTGAAAGTATGCTTGAAATGAATGGGTCAATATGGTGTTCAAACCTATTTCATATTAAAAATTTGATATATGATTATAACTTTCATAATTTGATAATACATAATATTTTTTAAAGCTCTCTTAAATTGAAAATTTTAAAAAATCAATATTTCATCTACATGTAGCCCATTTTGTAAGATCATACATTTTGTGCGAGTAGAAATTATTTAAAAAGTTCCATGTAATTATACTTTCAAGATGGAGTTTTTCAACATTTTCAACATAAAATGAAAGATTATAATCATATTAATTATTGTACCAATTTTTTAAATTTTACTTTCAATACATTAAAACATTTTCATGGCTACATGTTTTTTTTTTTCTTGACAAGGAGCAGTGAACTATTTACTTTACCTTGCTTGCACCTTATGCACATACTTGCACAAACGTTGTTCATATTGTGTATATATGTCGAGAAATATTGCCATCTTTGGATAGTGCAACAATTGAGCTTTGTCGAATTATGGCTTCAAAGATGTAGGTCTTTGAAATCAAGTACATGAAGATGAAACCATTGACCAACTTCACAATATCATTCATGTATGCATTGAAAACCTTATACTTTATAACATCCATGAGTTGAAGTTATGTGGAATTCACTATATGATAAATATGATAAATAAAAAAATATTCATGAGAGGAAGATGGAATTAATATTGAATTCAAATTTTTTCCCATGAGACAATGGAATCCCTTGACTATGTGCCAACTAGTCCAAAAATAATTATTTCAATATCAAATGGTATCAATTTGACATTTAACATTTATTGCAACCTTGTCATTACCAATGGATATATTGGATTTTTAAAATAATGGATTGAAATTAATGTTGATGATTGTTTAAACAATGTGGTTGTAAGGTTGTAAATTAATGAAGTAATCATTGTTTATATGTTTATGATTTTGGTTGTAAGATTTTCCATATGAAATACAACTTACAAATTTGGAGAATTGGCTTTTGAAGACTTGGATAAAAAGTTTGAGCTTCATTTGGCACTCACCCATGAATATCTCTTGACAATGCAAGGTCAAAATGGGTTCCAAACTTACTTGAAAATGTGTTTGGATGGAGGCAACATCCACAAGGTGGCAATAGCAAGTTATGATTTAAGTTCAAGAATCACTTTTGTGTTCATTGTAGTGCAATCATTATTATAGAATGCAAATTTTTTTATGTGGTTCATTATAAGGTCATTTGTGTTAACATGAATATTATATACACCTCTTGTTAAGGCCTTTTGGAATATGTTCATTTGTTGTATTGTATGCAAATCATTGCTAACTAGGTTCAAACAACTATACTATATAACTATACATTCCTGAAACACAAGCACAACCCCATTCCTTGAGGTAAAATACTCATTATTATCACACATTCACATCTTCCACCATTGAATTTGAAACCTTAACCTTTAAAAAAAAAACAAATGTCTTCAAAAACCTTAAAAAAATACAAAGGATGAGGGTGTTTTTTTCAATTCAAGTAAAGAACTTTTGGTTAATTTTTTTTTTATTGTGTGGTATTGTGTCAAATTTTATAAGGATAGCTACAAGGTGCCCAAAGTGACTATCCACAAAATTTCTTTTAAAGGTAGTGCAAAGCTACTTGAACAACTATTTGGTATTGTGGATTGTAAACACTCAACCATGAAACTAGGCTTGTGCAAATGATATTGTTATGTGATTTGCCTCATGGGTTGCAAATTTCATGGTAACATGTCACTTTGAGACATTGCACCTCCTACCATATAAAAAGGAATTTATAACTGTGAAAAATAAAATGTTACAATTAAAAATAGAAAATTTACACATTTGACCTTTAAAATTTACCATGAAAACTACTTCCATGACATTCTAATATTTTACATCAACAAATTTGACATTATAAATTGAATAATCATGAATTAAGCTTATGCAAATGGTACCATTCCCTTGTTTGACTTGTGAGTCGCAAATTCCATGGTAACATGTCACCTTGAAAATTTTCATATGTAATCATGAAATCCAAAACCTATAACTATGAAAAAAGAACTTGTAACTATTAAAAATTAAAAAGTTGTTTATATGACTTCAAAAGCCCATACTATGAAAATTGTAACCGTAAATTTGAAAATTTACATCAATAAATTGAACACCATGAATTAAATAACCATGAAATTATGCTTATGCAAATTGTATTATACCCTCCTTTCACTTATGGGTTGTAAATTTTGTGATATCATATCACTATGCAAAATAACACCTTTAACCAAGAAAAATGACATTAGCAACCATTGAAAATTGAAATCTTCCACATGTGACCTCAAAATAACATACCATAAAAATTTGAACCATGAAAACTATTACCATGAAACATTGAAAATTTACATTAGTGGATTCTACATTATGAAATGAGCAGCCATGAGATTATATTTATGCAAATGGTGTTATTCCCTCTTTTGATTTGTGAGTTAAACATTTTATGATAACATGTCACCATGAAACAATACACTTGTTACCATGAAAAATGGAACTTGTAATCATGAAAAATAACACATGTGATTAAAAAAGTGATAATGTGACCATAAAAAATTCAAAACTTGCACATGTAATCTTGAAAAAGGTAATCATGAAAACTATTACCATGAAATTCCAAAAATTTACACAAATAAATTTGACACCATGAAACAAGCAAAATATATTCCATATGTACCCATGCAATAGTCCGGCTAGTGAAGGTTCTAAAAATATACTTTATTTAAAAAAAAAGCTATGGTTCTTTACAAATGTAAGGTGTCCTCCAAATACATTAGAAAATTTCTCTGAGTGCTTTACATTGAGGGTAAAGCTCAAGGCAATGAGTTTTTACTGCAATAAGGGCTCATGTGAAGCTGACCTAATTATGGTAAAAACATGATGTTGAGGGCTTTATCAAAATAAAGGCTCATGTGTGAAGTGGACCCAATTATGGTAAATCACATGAATTTTTAAATGGAAGTAGGGCATTTCAAAGAACAGAATGCGTACTCAGGTGGGCATTCCATTTTTTGAAACACCCTCCAAACAGTTGAGGAAGGGGAATTACTGTGGGTAAGGTACTGTGCACATACACTAAAGAAATGGGACTGGGTTGTTATGGTACTTTTCTGCTTGTCCCTCACTTCCCTGCTCACCTCTTGGACTACTTCCTCCCACTCCTATATAGTAAGGTGTGCATGCAAAAATCCTCTTTCTCGTACACCTCTTGAAATATGTATTGCTTGGGTTCACGACAAAGTGTGCCTTGTGCTTCTTCACAATAGGTAAAGCCTACCAGCAGGTGGTCCACATTATTCCCAAAACACAGGGCATCCACATTCAGCTATCACCTTGTCTAAGCCCTTTATTTCGAGAATGTGCCCACTCGAGGGCTTGCTTTACTCTGCACTTCAATGTCATACTTGAGTGTGCAAACCTCCTGTTTAACCTTTGCATTCCAATTGTCTGCATATATTGCATAATGTGTGTACTACTGTAGTACCTTGGCCATTTCAACACATGTCCATTGAATGATTAATTAATTAATTTTGAAAATTTTATTTCAACAAATGGAATAATCCTAAATATTCACTATTATCCTTCACAATGTTGTTTGATTTGGAAGAAGTAATTAAAAAAATTTCAACATTTCTGAAAATAATATAATTAGTGTCGAACTGGCCAAGGTACTAGGGCACCTAGACTAATTGCATGTTTCTGCGCATACATTGCATGTGATCATGCATTCAAGGAACAAAAAGCTTGTAATGGGTGTGCTTCTATTAGAGTTTTCTGGAAAGTCAGGAAGACACAGCACCAAAACCCTGAGTTTGGTCTGAAAGGGGGTGAGATTCAAAAAGAACCTGCAAAAAAGTACATTAGCCTTCAAGGAAGGGGGGGAGGGGGTGAGACTCAGAAATGCACCATTTTTGTGTGATAAACTGAGTTTCATCCTCTTTTGACCCTCTCGTTCCTTTTTCCTTGAGCGTCTCCACTGCTGCTGCGTATATTTTCACTGCTCCTACCTCTACAATAGTTACCTCGAACATTGTGCATTAAATGCCGAGTTTCAGCATTTCATACCCAGATTTAATAAAACTTCCTTACTTTGCAGACCTCGCTCAAAGAGGGGATAGGGGGTGAAAGGAGGCCCAAAGGCAGGGTGAAAATGGGGTGACTTTAAGGAAAACTCTATTATGAGTAATCAAGCATTACAAATTTTCCATAGATTACAATAATTCATTGAGAAAAGATCCATTGATTCATCAAGCAGTTCAAATAATGTGGCTAAATGCATCTCTCCAAGTCAGTTCCATCTAGTTTTGGGAACTTTTATACAACACAGATTGCAGTTATGTATTTGTGAAGGGACAGTTGGCCAACTCTTATTATGGCTAATTCACTTACTATTCTCAGGTCTTAGAAAGAACGTTTTGAGAAGTTTTCACAATCGGACCAACAGTATTGTGAGTTGATCTCTAAAATGTTTAAATGAGTTTTGGCAAGTTCCTTGGTTTGGAGCCTTAAACAAGATGTTTAATTTATTGTGATTTGGATCTGAATTGACACTCTTTTGCTGAAATTCACACAATAATCAACCTGTGGAACTAACCTTTTGTTCAAACCAAAATCAAAACCAAAATTTCGATTATTCTTTTCCAACATAGGTCTAAAAGTTATTAAAGTAAGCAAGCTGACATTTAACCAGAGTTTAACCAGCAATGAACCATTGGTTCCAATTCAGGTTACGACAAATTGGACTAGAATTGGTTTCGATTTTCAAAGTTGAACTAGAACCTAAACCAAATTTTATTTCTTTGAAGAACTGGTTCAAAACTGGATTCCTGGATCTATTTATGTGTGAAACTAGAACTGAAATTGGGACACTTTAAATTTTTTTTATAAAATTGAAATTGGGAGGTTCTTCATAAAAGCAGAAAGTTGCCCAACACCAGTAAAAAACCTCTTAGAAATTTGTAGTCAAATGTAGGGCAAACACTAGTGTGCAATAGTGCTGCAAACCATGCTTGCACTCAATTTTCACCTCTTGCCATCTGGCTTTACGCTACACTTAATGACTGTCTGTCTGTCGACAAAGGAAGTGCCACATGCAATTGGTACAGGTCCAACAATAATTTACTCAAGTGGATGGACTCCACAGACCACTTCACAAATGTTATGTGTGTGACAGCATTTTGTGTTTGTCAATTTTGTCAAGTAGCCAAAAATGGTGATGATCCATAAGAAGATATAGCCAAATTTGGTAACAAGATACTTATGAAAGTAAAACTTTAAAAAAATAATAATAATAGAAAAAATCCTTCTATATGTTTGGTTACGTACTTGGAACTCATGTGCAGAAATGTAGCCGTTGTTCTTAAATTTTTTGATCAAATTTTGGCTATTGAAAAATCTCAAGAAGTGCTTGATTATTTAGCACTTTTAAATTTTTAATATAGCTTTTTGGCTATGTATAGCCAGGGGAAAAAAAAAAAGGAAATAAAGGCTGGTGTGTGAGTAATGTATTGACACACTTTGCATCTTGTTGGCATATACTCTCTCAGTAGGGTTCCAACTTGTAGAATCCAATCAAACAAACCACTGACATCTGGACAGCTTCATGTGATGGACAGCTTTTCGTCTTGGAAGGATGGTTCCGTGGACGAGTCACCATAATTGGAGCTGCCCGAATCTCTCTTAAATTAGCCCTTAATTTTTTTTCACTCAAATGTGAAAAATAAGAATATTTTCTGTCATATACCAGGCTAGTCTAGGGGGATCTTCAGCACTTTTGTCTGCTGAATAATTAATTAATTAATTAATTAATTATGAAGATTTCATTTCAAAAAAATAGAATATTCCTGAAGATTCTAAAAAAATTCTTCCTTTTTTCCTTCACAGAAATTTAATTTATTTTCTTTGAGAAAAAAAAAGAAATTTGAATATTTCAGCATTTCTAAGTATAATATAATTTATGCCAACAAAGCTGTCAAGGTACTACACTATTTCCTATTTTATTTTTTGGGGGAAAAATAGTCAAAATTTGAATTGTTTTTGGCAAAAATTGACCACATTTGGAGTTAGATTTTTGGTTTGGTAGCATTATTTAAAGCAATGTTTTTTTTACTGTTTATCATAGAGCTTGTTGCCATTTACTACTAAATCTTTCTTAGAATGCTCACTAATGACGCAACATTAGAAAATTGGAAAAAGGAAACATTGGATAGTTGCTCTTTTGTTTTTTTCTAATTTTTTTTTTCTGAGCTGAGAATTTTGGGGCAGAGGTCTTTGGTTCCCATTGAGCTGGTATCTTAAGGGAAAAGGAAATAAAAAGAATAAACAAAATTTAAAAAAACCTTGGTGTTTTTGGCCTTTTCTTCTTACTTCAAAGGGAGGGGTGAGGGAGACAGAAAACTAAAGTAGTTTTTTTGGGGTCAGGTCAGCCATCCGAAAGGATGGCATTCCGCGGAACCTGGAACGGTGTTGGCTCACGAAATTCTAAAGCGCAAGATTCTGACATGTCATTTCCGCACATCATGCGAGATTCTACACGTGGCTGTTCCGCTGGGGGCCGGGCTGGAGTCGCCGTTTCGCCAATTAAAGGCGTAACCGGGTTGGTAATTAAATAAAAAAAGAGAAGAATTTTTTTGCAAGGGCGATGGTCATGGCGAGCGACTCTCGTCAAGAACTCCCTCCTCTCGTCTCTCTCTCTCTCTTCCGCTTCCGCATAGCTCTTGCGAACTTCGCCTCGACTGACCGTGACATACAAGCGCTTGTATGTTTCTCTTGAATTCTGGATCGCTCTTGGTCGCGGGAGAATTTCAGCACGACTTCAATACAGCGTTGTGGATGAGGTACGAAATTTATTTGAATTTTCTCGGTCACCAGTTGATTCTTATTTTCCAGTAAGTTCTCTCGCGGTGGTGCTGAGATTCCAGAGATATCTTCGAGTTCAGCAGTTTTCGAGCATTGCTGTCGGTTTTTGGAATTCGATTATGCAGGCGTGGTATTTCCGGTCCTCACTTTTGGATTTGCGATTTTTGTTTGAGAGGAGTCAGGGTTTTCTTTTCACACGATTTGTTTTGTTTCTTTCTTGGTGAGGTTTTCTTCCACTTCCTTACGTTACACCGTCCTGATCTGTCCGGCTCACGGATGCTAGCACTCAGGTATTTTCTCCTTCTGAAACTGGCAAAAGGAAAATGTCGAGTCGAAATCTTTGTGATTGCATTCTCGAGAGAGTAGTCAAGTTCCATACTTATGTTTGGATTTGGTTCTTGGAATGCTGTTTTCTTCACCAAACATTTTGCTAGGTCTAAGGTGCGTTGTTGCTCTTGGTTGTTTGAGAAATGGCGGACCTGCAGGATAATTCTGTTAGGAAAATCTTAGAAAGCTAGTAGCTTCATCAAGTTCTTCAGCTCGATTTCTCTCTCTGAAAGATTTTCAAGATCTGTATTTTCGTGTTCCAATTTTTCTCAAGTAATCCTGGAGCTCTCCTTCCTTCTCTGGAGATTGATAACCATATCCGACATCTGTAGCTGGTGAAGCGAGTTTGATTCTTGAGAATTGTTGTCAGAACTAAGTTAGATTCTTGAGAATTGGTGTAGGAACCAAGTTAGATTCTTTCGAACTGGTGTAGAAACTTAGTTTGTTTCTTGAGGATTGGTGTAGAAGCTTAGTTGATTCTTGAGGATTGGTCTAGAAACTCTTAGGCAAGACATCTATCACCATAACAGGAATTCATTTGCTTGGTTTGTCAGTGATGGGGTCCTAAAGAAGCAGGTCTGTGGATATGCAGCTACTAAAGGTATAAGGTCAGGGGCTCTTCATGGTCAAGAAGCCTCTCAGGGAGACTTGGTTTGAACTTCAAAGTTTCAGGGCATGTTCTTCCTTTATTATGGATTCAGTTTCCTTCCACAAAAGTATTTGCACATGAAAATTTTGCAATTTTTTAATGTCTATATTGTCCTCTGGATTTGAACACCAGTTCCAGTAACCTGGATTTTAGGTTTTGTGCAAAATCCTGAGTGTTCCAGCATTTATAGTCTAATTCCATGTTGCTGAAACATGCAGTTCATAACTGTGTTTAAGCAGGTTCAGACTGGTTTGCATAACACAAATTGAGATGATGGAGTGTTTTCTGTGAGAAATGTGACATACTCAACAGGGATGTAGCATCCACAATGGGAATCTTTAGTTTACATTTTGTGATTTTGAGATTTAATAGGTTTTGAATTTTTTTCTGAGTCCATCGTACTTTGGATGGAGTGTGAGGAATCTTGAAGAGATGAACCAGTGTGGTGCTATCTAAAGTCTGAAGTAATCTGGTTCATTAATTCTGAAGTTAAGTGTTTGGAGATTGATGATCATGTTTTGGATGGGAGAAAGAAACTTGTCATTACCAATTGCTGTTATAATCTGCTAGTTTATTTAAGATACAGAGTTATGCCTGAGTTTCTCTTGCATTGGGACAATACAAAACTAGACCACAGCATAAATTGCACAGTTTTTACTCTTGACTGAAAGTGTTGCCTATCAGATTTCCTCCTTTTTCAATTAGGAGGTGCTTGCTGCAATTCAGTGAAATTTGTATCATTATTAGAGCTGCATGGATCCTTTGTTTCCATATACCCAGATGATGTTCATAAGATCAGAGTTTTTCATTGCTCTCAAGTAGATTGCATTGATGTTCTGGTACTTGTGAGATATAAGTGTTGGTACTGTTATAGTGGGTTATAGGGAGTTGTGAGTATGTATGTTTTTTCAGCTGTGCCTTGCTCTCCGCTCAGATTCTTGAGTGCAGTATACTAGCACCCTGAAGATTGTCTACAGTGAAGAATGAGACCCTAAACCCTCCTGTGGATACAAGTTTTTGAATATCAGTTTTTTTACAAGAAAGTAGAACTGTTTTGCAAGCTCTGATGGTCAGGAGTGTGTGAAATGTGATGGAATGCTGTGTTCTTGCAGGATAAGAGCTCAAGATTGTTAGTTTAGGTGGACAAGCATAGCATGCAGTGCTGAAATGTTACATCTTTAAGGGATTCTGATCCCTTGAAGAGAAGTAAATCTCTACCTTGATTGGACATTGCTCAACTGTCTTCTCAGCACTTCTTCTGGTGAGCAGGGCCCGATTACGTTGCCATCTCAGTAAGTTATGACTGCTGAGAAGAGTGAGGAAAACAATGGAATTATGTTGACACATAGGAAAGATCTGGGAGCTGAAGTTCTTCAGAGTAAAGGGATTCAATCTGAGATGGGTGACAGCTATGAGGAGAATGGTGAGCTTCAAAATGGCTTTCACAAATCTAATACAGCCTTACAGGGTTCTGTTTCCAGGTCTGTTTGGCAACCATGGTAAACAGTAGGTTTGATTCTTGGTGGGCAGCAGAAAAGAGACAGAGTTATTTGCTTGGTAGAGGCTGGATGTATCCTAGTTTCTGACAAAGGATATTTGAACACTTGTACAGGTCTGACCATGGGAATGGTGTTGTCCCTGATTCCTTGAGTGGAGATGGCTTTGGAGATATGTGCAATATGACTTCCACTGTAGATCTTGAGTCTGATGCCACACCTCCTATTTCCAGTGATATGCAACAAATGATTGAAGATCTTCAGAATCCCTCTTCAAGTCCCAAGTCAAATGTCTCTGGAAAGCTACCTTATACGCACAGTGAACCTCAGCTCCCAGCTATGGCAACTAGAACACAGCAACAACAGGATACTCCTGCCATTGAAATGTCAAAGTCAGAGCTTTTTGACTTGAAGGTCAAAACTGATATGGAGGGTGTAACAAATTTCAGTGATGGCCGATTGATACAGGCCACAAAATCACTGCCCGTGTGGATGCCATCTGTTGCAGTCTCAACAAAACTATCTGAGGAGAAAGAAGAGCAACTTTCATTTACAGAGGAGGGTACCCCAATGACACAAAAGGCAGAGAGTGCCCACAGAAGTGAGAATTCCCTATCAGCAGGTCTTTCTCTGTCACTACTCAATTACTGCACTGTGCACCAGTTGAGGACTGAACATTTGACTTTTCATTTTATTCTTACAACAATCAATATGTGCAATATGATCTGTGTTTTGTCAGCTGGAGTGTCAGCGAGGACAAAATCTATGCCAAGCAATTCCTCTCAAGATGTCGATGAAGGCCGCTTAGCACGGTCCACCACTCAAAAGAGGAGAACTAAGACAAATATAAACAATGTGAATGTTCGTATTATAGCACAGGCCAAGGCTTTAGATCGGAAAAAGGTTTCCCTTTCCTACACCTTTCATATTTTAATCAACTGCCACCCTTGCCATCTGATATAGAGCTGATCATTAGGATGCCTCTGGAGAAGAGGAGTTCAATGCTTTTATCATCAGATGTGGTTGTGATGTGCTGTGTTTCAATAGGTAAACAGTGGACAGCTGAATATTCAAGAACAAATAACAATAAGATGTCATCAACTGTAAACCGAGCATCAACAAAGGCACCAAGACTGATGCTTTTGTAGATGTTTGTAGCACGATGAAGGCTGCATATGTTGTGTTAAGACTGCAGTGCTGTATCACCTTTGTTTTTATTTAATTCATTGTCTTGTAACAGGAAAAGCTTGTGAGAAGGCTGGGTACCATCAAAGGAGATGGAGCAGTGGAGTTTGATGTTGGACAGACTGCTCGTCTGGCTGAAGATTTGTTTGGACCAGCTGCAATGGATGAACAAAAAGAACTAGATGTGCCAGAGGTGGTTGAAGATGAAGAGGAAGATGATGAGATTGAGCTGCAGCACATCCCTCCACTCAAAATTGTGATGTTGATTGTGGGTACTCGAGGTGATGTGCAGCCCTTTATTGCCATTGGGAAGAGATTGCAGGTTTCAGTCTGCCCTGCCTTCCCTCCATCCTCTTCGTCTCTCACTCAGTGGGTGAAATAATATGTGAGAAGTTCAATTGTACCCAAGGATGTGTACATGCCACAAATGTGGTTGCTGTATCTGTGCAGAAGTGATGTTTCATTTTTACAGCACACAACTTGCTTCTAAGCATTGGGAAGAATCCAATTAGTGTAGATAACACTAGAGGCCACTAATCCAGTATGTGTTAAATTTGATCCTGTGAAAATTGTCCATCCCTTGATCTTGGTTCTTCTACTTACAAAGAAGGGCTTGTGTATGTGTAGGAGCATGGGCATCAAGTGAGATTGGCATCACATGCCAACTTTCATGATTTTGTAAGGAAAGAAGGCTTGGAGTTTTATCCACTAGGAGGCGATCCCAAAATTCTAGCTGGATGTATGTCTACTTTTGTACTGACCTTTTTGTCATGAGGCACTCTTGCTAGTTCTTTAAGTATGTCCAGAAGTCAGCAGATAGCACTGCTTTGCTACAGTGCCTAAAACTCAACTATTGCAGTAGTGAAGGGGGAAAATGTCACTGTTGCAGGGTTACCTTTTTTGTTTTCAGTTTGGCACATTCATATTGTTTCAGTAAGATGCTTCATGTGTGGTTGTTGACAGATATGGTGAAGAATAAGGGTTTTCTGCCATCTGGACACTCTGAAATTGCAACACAAAGAAAGCAAATAAAGTCAATTGTTTACTCTTTATTGCCTGCTTGTACTGAACCGGACCTGGATTCTGGTCTTCCGTTCCATCCTCATGCAATAATTGCAAACCCTCCAGCGTATGGTAAAGACAGTAGCTTCTATTGTTGTTTTCTAGACTATTAGGTGACTTGCTTCTTTGCTGAAGTTCCCACATATTCCCCTACATGGAGAGAAATTCCTTTTGAATTGGTGCAAAGGGTCCTGCTTCCTTGTACTCACCCTCTCCCTTTCAGGTCTGGTTATTTGTGTTAGTTTTCTCTCATGCTCCCTTTGTCTTGCAAACCCCTAGGAATTTTTTTGGTTATGAGGTTTTTGCACACATTTTTTATTGGACCCATGGGCCTAAACAAAGATAGTGCTTCTCTTAACTTGGCTCCTGACTTTTGTTTTCTGATGTACTCTGCTGGCTGTTTTTCAACAGGACATGTACATGTGGCAGAATATCTCAAGTTGCCATTGCACATACTTTTCACAATGCCTTGGACGTATGTTTTCTCACCATTGTCATATACTATGGGAAAGCTTGAGACTTGTTGAATGTCTGAGGATGTTGTTCTTGTTGGACCTCTCAATTCTGAACAATCCTCAGTTCATGTTAAAAGTCAGGTTTTTGATGGTACTAATTAGCAAATTGTGAATTGATCATCTGATTTGTATTCAACTTTGAGCAATAAGTGTTCTGTTAATGCACTTCCACTTGAGATGTCCTCATAGTAGCATATGCAAATTTGCCAAGATTGTCTGAGTCCAGCTTAGCAAGGAGTCCTCTTGTGTGATGTACTATTCCAGCATGCACATTGTCATCCTACCATGAAAGTGTTGTAGTGGAGATTTCTCTGCAATCTCATGGATATATTTCTGGCATGTGCAGGCCAACCAGTGCATTTCCACATCCATTGTCCCGTGTTAAGCAGCAAGCTGGCTATCGAGTAAATGAGACTACCTGCCTTTGTCATGCTTCTTATGATGGTTTCACTGCAATTTGATTGTTGTCTATTTGCTTTGGGGATGGTCATTTACTTTCATTCCTCAACACTTTACCTGTGCTCCAAACCCAAAGTCTTCTGGGGTTATTCATTCAGGGTTCCCATGAACATTGCACTGTATATATCTGTCTATGCAGATATACTCTTGGAACCATGTTACAGGCATTGTTTTTACATGATTTAAAAAGTTGTCTGTTCATCAGCTATCATACCAAGTGGTGGACTCGCTGATCTGGTTTGGCATACGAGACATCATCAATGGATACCGGAAGAAACAGCTAAAGCTGCGTCCCATCAACTACTTGAGTGGTTCACAAGGCTCTATTAATCAACTGCCAACAGCATACATCTGGAGTCCACACCTTGTGCCAAAGCCCAAAGGTGTGGATTTGGCCTTCCTCTAGATGTGACAGTGATATAGTTGACTGATAAGTTAATGCTTGCTACCAATTTTTTTTTGATCTATCCTGGAAGGAGCACCATTGAAGGTTTTTAACAGGGTAGAGATGAGTTGAGCAGAAAATTCTGACTACAGCTCAGATAGCAGCTCGGAACCAGACTGAAGCATGATTATAGTACACAGAGAGAGGGAATTTGAGAAGAACTGCTTGGAGATGAGGCTCTGAGAGAGATGTAGAGTAGCTGAAAAATATACGTCTGATTTTTGCAGATTGGGGACCCCTGGTGGATGTGGTAGGGTTCTGTTTTCTGAACCTAGCAAAAGGTTACAAGCCTCCAGACGATATGGTTAAATGGTTAGGAGCTGGGAAGCCACCTATCTATATTGGCTTTGGCAGCCTTGTGAGTATCTTTCTACTTCCAAATTGCCAGCCAACCAAATTGCAGGATGTCTTTGCATTGAAAATCCCATCACAGGAAGGTTGGATTAAACTATGACAAAACTGAGACGATGCTCTTGTCATAGCAAATTCTACTATGAATGTTTTCCTTAGGCAGATTTTTATGTACTTATCTACACCTGCCATCAGGAGGTGATGAAGTCAGTGGTAGTCATGCAGCTCATCAGTGGTATCCATGATAAAGCTGAAGGTCTACACTTGTGAGCAACTCTCACAAGTTTATGACTGCACTCTTTGTCGGGGTAACCTTCAAAGTGTTGTTGTGGAGATCTCTATGCAAACTCATAGATGTATGTGATTGTTTCTTGCTGGCTGTTTTGTGTGATAAGTAGGTGTAGTCTAAAACATGCTGATTGGATGCGAAATGTATAACTGGTCTTGAAAGCAGCATCATTGGTTGGTTCTTTGTGCAGTATATTTACACCTGAATCCTGTGAAAAGTAGAGTAGAAATTATGCTTAGTGCTGTGATTATGACAGCTTGCCACAGTATGATTCTAGTTCTTTATTGGATGCCATGCCCTTGAGTCTGATCAGAGATTTTTCTGCTGGCATGCTGGGTGGATAAATGCTGCAAAAGCCTATTAAAGATCCAGAAGGCATGACGAAGATCATCGTTGAAGCTCTTGAAAAGACGGGGCAGCGTGGTATTATTGGCAAGGGCTGGGGTGAAATTGGCAACAGTATGTAATCTCTTTCTGCAGTTGTCCTATTTTTATTCATATACCACACTGAGAAATGGTTGGTGTACCTTGCATGGTTCATTGTGTCACCTATACCTTTGAGATTGTGGGATATTGATTGTTAGTTTGAGGATTCTGTCCTGTTGCATGATATCATTCTGGAATTCTGAGACCTTAGTAAGAACTCTCATGATAAGGTTGAGTTCACTTTGGCTCTCTTATTTATGTCTGTGCAGTGCCCGTAACCCCAGACTTTGTGTACCTAGTCTCTGACTGCCCCCACGACTGGCTATTTCCTCAGTGTGCTGCTGTGGTTAGTCTTCCAATTTATTGTGATACTTGGGATAGAGTAGGAATCCTCTTGTTTAGTAGTATATGGCTGTGCCTCAGCAGAAGATCTACACACATGCTGATCTGGAAAGCATCTTTACACATTTCATTCAGACCTGCTTGTGGAGATTGGCTTTTGACATTTGATCATCTCTTTGATTGTGACCTAATGGTGATTGTGTCTGAATGCGTTTGCAGATTCATCATGGTGGGGCAGGCACAACAGCTGCAGGTCTGAAGGCTGCGGTACTCTCCTTTCCCTGAGCAGAATGTTAATCCTTTCTTTTACACTTTCATATACCACACCATACCCCTTCACCCTCTCCAGTGCTGAATTTAATTGTTCTTAAGATGCTGTTAAGATGCTGCCAGTGCCAAATGTCATTCAGTTGTCATCTAGTTGTTAAAGATGTCAGCTCTAATCTGTGGGAACCAGATTGTTTTATTGCCTGCATGGGAACCAGATCAGACAGCTTCATAATTTGAATGACGACAATATTCATACTGCATGGGAGATGCAGTAACCCAATGAAAATGGCATCAGTAATGAAGCTTTCTTTGTTAGTGTGGTTTTGGACTATGAAAACAATGTTGTAGAGTGCTGACATTTTGGGTCTACAATTGCAGTGCCCTACAACAATCATTCCATTCTTTGGTGATCAGCCATTCTGGGGTGAGCGTGTTAGTGAGAAGGGTGTGGGACCACCGCCAATTCCTGTTTCCCATGTTACTCTGGATAAGCTCATCAGTGCCATTGAGTTTATGCTGGACCCTGAGGTGAGCAAAAGTTCGTCAACCAGCAAAGATCCTGAAAGTTCATGTGTCTTTGGAATTCCAGGCCATGTGCTTTTCCTCCTTTTATCTTATTTTTCATTTGAGCTTAGGGTTTACCTGTCTTGGAGCATGCTTTTGTCCCTTCCACTTACACAACTTTTAAAGGTCATCTGTAGATCTGAGGATGATTCAGCAGAACCTGAGTAGATCTCCATGTTTAGCAGGTGCTGAGTAATTGCTGGAGTGGTTATCTCTAGATGCATTTTGATGGGTATCTCTTAAGTGACCTGTTCAAATCTGTGCAGGTGAAAAGGAAAGCAGTGGAACTTGCAAGAGAAATGGAAAACGAAGATGGTGTTGAAGGGGCTGTGTGTGCCTTCCATAAGCATATTCAGAAGCACTTACCTGATATCACACATGTGGGAAAAACACCCTCTTCCCTGCAGCGTGGTTTTTTCCACGACTTCCTCTCTTCCCGGCGGCATAGGTTTTTACAACGCTTCTTCCACAAATTGCATATTAAGTTTCACTAAATTTGGTGTGCAAATTAATCATTCTTGATGTTATCTGTTTCTTTACAAAACTTGATATTCATCACTATAACCAGCTTCAAAACAAGGGTGTTTAAAGGGTATCAGCCTACTCAATGTGTAACCCAACCAGCAGCAGGGTCATCATGAGCATTATAGATTCCCAGGGAGGTTTGCCCCTTGCTCGAGTATTGAGCTTCATGATTTAAGGTATGGAGCTTTTGCTATTCAACAGCTTCTGTGTACAGTGGAAGACCTTTGCACTCTTATGTTTAGAGGAAGCGTTGGCATTCTCCTAATGAAATCCAACTGTAGGAGGACCTCCACAAATCAACCAAGTTATGACCTTGGTATTTTGTCCCACACATAGATATGCTGAGATGTTATCCAAGGAGACATGTACTTGGTCTCTCTATAAAATATGTTCTTTTAAGACTATTGGAACAGACATTCTGCCAACAATTCAGAGGTATTTACTTGAATTGCTAGTGACATTTGGAGGTGATAGTTCTTGTGAACAATGACAAAAGTGGTATGATGACTTGCTGACTTGATTCTATTCTCATCAACTTGTCTTATTTTTTGTGCATTGTCAACTGCAATGATGTGAACTTCCAATAGTTGGATTTATGATGCAACACCAACAGGATCTACAATGTTCTGGGATTTGTATCACTATATGGCCTTTTACTGTGGACATTTGTCTTGGAAGAGGATTTTTGAAAGAGGCATGCTTCACTTATCTACAGGCTGGAAAATGATCTACTCAGAAGTGTATCTCAGCTTTTGTTGTGCAGTTCTTGTACAATCCATGAGGCTACTTCCAGTTCTAGAACCCAGCTTGGCTTGAGCAACTTCACTGTGAGGTTTAGGGCTTTCCAGCCTGGGTGCAGGAAGATGAGGTTATCAGAACAAGTAAAATTCAAGCTCGTTCTAAAGTGCATTACTGAGTCAGCCAGAAGCCAATGATCAAGAAGAGTTATGTCTGCACGTGAGAGTAATGTCTGGGCATTTCTGACCAAATGGCATATGGTGGAAAAGGTGCAATTTCTCTCAATGTTCTCATATGTTATTGAAAAATGTTCAAACTGCAGCCCATGGGGGGGGGGATGTTTCCTTTGCATGTTTCAATTTTCCAAAAATTGCTTGGCAGAAATGCATCTTCTTCCATCAGCTTTGGACTTGCTTGGTGGGTGAAATGGCTTGCAAGGTTCTTGAAAACTCACTAAGTGAATACATAATCTGAGAAGGTAAAAGAAACCATGTCTAATCAGAATCACACTCTTTTGAGTGTGTATGAAAACCATACCATTGACCATATCAAACAGTCAATGGGGAAAAACCAACTTCAAGATGCACTTTAAAATACTATAATCCTTTGCCTTCAAATGCTTACTTGGGAAGACGAATGTTTCTAAAGCAAACAATGTTTCTTTCCTAATTGTCTCTTGAAGCAATGGACTCTTTTGAACTTAAGATGTCCAGGTTGCATATCTTGATGAGTGGACATTTAAGAACTCAAAGGGTCAAATCCTCACACATTGTTTTTCTGCTTCTGAAGCTCCAATAGCGTTTGTACCCCTTCACCTAGCACTTCTAACATCCCAAGAATTTTTCCATTTGATAAAGGAATCGAAAAGATTTGGGGTGTTTGGTGTAAGAGGGTGCAGTGTTCAGTGAATTAAAACGAATTAGGATTACAAGCTTAAAATCTTGTATCATTGCATCTTTGCCTTTGGAATAGAAAGAGGTTTTGTAAAGCTTTAATTGGTGCACCCATCAGGTTTTAAATCACTCAAAATGAACTCAAAATGATGAAGATATGGAGTTGGAACTAGCGAGGGGTCTAGAGCTGTTTAAAATCTTATTTTGAAGCAAACTATCACTCATCCTTTTCTTGTGTTTTCTGTGTTGCTCCTTCAATTCACTTCTGACGCTCAAAGAACATTTGTAGCCCTCCAGGTTGCATGTCCAATGACACAAAAATCGCTCAGTTTGGGTAAGGAATGAGGAAAATCTCACATGGAGTTCCAAGGATAAGAAGTGATATTCCAGATCTGTAGTATGTGTGGCACACTGGAGGGTAAGCCGATAAGCACCACACTAAGTTTTGATGCTTTATAATGGCATTAAAAATATTTTATTATGGCATAACACTCATTTTCTTGACCGTTCATATGTTTTCAAAAGGAAATAGAGTTTATGCAAACAGATGTAAAACTAAATAAGATTTAAGCACAGATTTTTAGATTATAAATCTACTATTGTTGTACTATAATGGTGTAACACTTTTTCTTTCGTGATGTACCATAATTATATATATTTTAGAGTGAAATTATGAGTGATTTGAAAGTTGATAATGAATATTTTATTTAATGTTTATTTAATTTCAGTGATGAGAAACTCAGAGTTGGTAGAGGGGGGATCTTTTGTATGGTTTTCTTAATTGATAATTCCAAGTGGAATGTTGTGGATCATACAAAAGATTATGTAAAGGTGGTTTTTTGGATTTGTGTCTTTTGAAAGTTGTTTCTTTTTCAATGTCATAATCATAGATGACGGCAGTAACAGATAGATTTTCAATACCTTTTGGACCAATTTGCATCCTATTTTTAAAAAATTGAATCTAAGTTCAATTCAACCTAATTTGAATTTCACTCAATTTATTTGAATCAAATTAATTTTTTTGATTTGATTTGAACTCCAGTTGCATACATCAAAATGTGAAATGTCCAATGTCTCTTTTTTCCTCTCTTGTCATGATATCTGACAAGAATCGTGTGAAAAAAATGAATTTGTTTTGTTTACTAAGTCATCACATGGGCTAACACCTTCAGATGTGATGTTCCGAATGTGAACTCCTTCTATACTACCATTTGTTCTTACTTCAAGAAGGTTGCCTCCTTAAGCATTATCTTACACTAAGACCTATCCCACTCTTAAGGAGTAGTTGCATTATTCTTTACGTGTCATCATTTAATACTAAATCTTTCTTGGGATGTTCACCATTGATGCAATATCACAAATTTAAAATTTAAACATTGTTGTGAACATACATAAACTAATCACATACATAAAAATCCATCATTAACATATGATCTATTCCTTGTGATCTAGCTACATTTAAATTCACGATAACCTTCACCTCGTGCTTTACAATGGTAAAGCCCCAAGGTGGTGGACATACCCAAAATGCAGGGAGGACAGCAATTGCCTCACCCTAGGCCCCTTAATTTAAGAATGCCCCACCTTGGAGGTTTACCCTAAACAATAGAACCTAACCTCTCATAACACAATGTCTCTTATAATAGCATAACCTAATCTTTCAAAGGAACTTCTCACAACACAATGTTCCTCATAATAGCATAACTCAATCTTTCCTTGAGAAGAAACTCTCACAACATAACCTTCATAACAAAGCAGAAAAAAGGCCAACTGCTTTACATGTTTAGTCCCTAAACAGCAGCACCTGTTGAAGGTCGACTAATCCATACAATTGTTCAAATTTTCAAACTATGAAAGCTTCGTAAAGGCCCATATGGACTGATACATTTCACAAAAACAAAATCAACTAATTGTAGGTGGAATAGCCATAATGACTGTTGCCTACCTGTCCCTCCCAAATATAATTGCAACCTCTCCTTACACTATCCTTGACGCGCTTGGGTGACTCATCCCTGTTGGCTTCAGAGTGAAATCCCCTTGTTCTCCATCACACCCCTCCTTTTGACATGGTTGCATGCCTTATTTTTCATCCAAACATTGACATGGAATTATGTGGTCAGCATGCCATTTGGGGCCCATTATCACACTCCACATGGACCAAAAATAATTGAAAAAAGACAAAAGGAATTCTGCTTGGTGCATGGAGTTTTTTTTTTTCCATTTTTTAAATATCTGGCTTATCAGGCATTTAGGGGTTAGAAGAACCGTTCCTAACATAGGCTAAAAAACCTAACCTAATGCTTCCCTTACTTTTCAAGTACGTGACTCAGCATCCACCAATGCACTGTCCATTGGAAACTCATTAGGACTCAGATGTGGTTCATCCTATCTTGCAAACTACTTCCGCTAACTATTGATGTAAGTGGGTACGTATCATAGGTAAGTTGGTAGATAATGTAAGTGGTTACTAAGTTAGTAGGTAAGTAGGAAAGGCACTTAGTTGCTACAAGGTAAGTCAATACATGTAGATGGTTAGTGACATAGCTAACCACTGTGGTTAGCGATGTCACAGGAATACAATGAAAAAGTGTTTCTTGTTCATGTACCATCCATCCTGCAGGCTGAGCTGGTGAGTGCTGGTTCACTCTAGTGCATGCTGTTGTAAAGTAATGGGCACTCCATTACATTCTAGCTTTCAAGGACACTAGCTAAAGGGTTTTTAAACCATTGGTTATTGTGCACAATGGATTGTCGTGTTGTTGTATCACACCTAAACACATGGTTTAAATGCTTAATTCAAAGTTGTTTTGTTGTTGAAAATTGTACATTGATTCATCACTTGTTAAATGTTTTTGCTCTCTTTGATGTGAGGGGTGTGTCTATTGGAATCCACAAAAAGTGAATGTAAATATTGGTTGGTCGGTGTTGGTCGTTCATGGAGTGATGGAACCTTGCATGTCATAATGATGAACCAAAGGAAAAAGTTGGTGGGCATTGATTGGAGACCTATGTATGGCTCATACCAATATCATTTTTATATTGGACAACAATCTCAGAATAATTGGTAATTATAATGTGCCGTTACATGCCCTTCAAACTCACCTTATCAAGATTGAATTTAAAAAAGAAATCCCCTCCTCCTTTTGTCTTGGTTATGTTTTTTTGTCACAAAAACATCAATTACATTGCAAAGCTCCATCTTAAGTTAGGCAATAGTGATAGACTTAACTAGTTCCCAACTTCCATCCCTTCAGAACACCACCCCATCTCCATGACTAACCTATTACATGCGATCAATTGTTCAGATGGAGTTTTTTTGACATTTAGTTTGTGCTAACTCGACGTCCTTTAAATTCTCCCATTTAAAAAATATGTTTGTACATTTTCCAAATCCACAATGTGCTTATAAATAAAGTTTTGTAGGGTTTTGATGAATCCCCACTTGAAACTAAGCTTTGGAAGTATTGGCCCAGGTAAGAATTTGTGTTTATTTGCTTGCATGGAACATACTTGCCTATTAGAAACTTCATAAAATTGAAAGGGGAACAAATTCACTAACACCCCAAGTATGGCATATGGGATTCCAAACACACTTCATAATGGTAACTTCAATTGTAGCTACCAATTCTGAAATTCCTTTTGATTAAACCCTAAATGCTTGAGAAGCAAAAGAAGAGAAAATCTTTTTTTTTTGGGAATTTTAGATTTATTCACATATCAGAACTTTTATTTCTTTTTTAGAGTTCTCTTTTTGTAGTTGTGATGGCATGCTAATTGGGTAAAGTCCATGTCAATTTATAAGGCTTTTTTTTATAAAAATGAAGATAAAGCATGCAGCAACCTAGGTGTACCAGTTTCTCAAGTTCCCAAGACATTGTTGTGATGGTCCAATTTATTCATTAATGATAAGAGACAATTGGATTACATACACATCACATCCTATCAACTTGTTGCAAGTCATTAGTTACATAGTTTTTGGAATGAAATTTTCATTGGCAAGCATATGGATAATGGGACTCAGGCCACTTGTGGGAGATGCACAAATTGCAATAAAATTGATGAAAATTCATTAACTTGTCCTCCATGCATGCATTCCTTTCACTCCAAATCAGGATTGAGTATAAATAAATAAAAATCAAAGAATTAGGTTCTTTACATTTTTTCAAGGCAACAAACCTAAATTCTTATTAGGATATTCCTGAAGGACTATGCATTAACGTGGGTCTACAACACCTTAATGCTAGAAGTAGCTTGGAATGTATAGTTAGAAATGTAGGCAATCTTCAAGAACACCTTCAAAATTACTAAATTATTGTAGTTTAGAACTACCTTGAAAGGTTAGAGCCTAAAGCTCTAGAATTATGAAAGAGTTGGCGAATGATTTGATAGTTTCAATTATTTCAAAGATCTATTCTACTTTAGATGTTAAAGATCTTAGTGTATTTCCTTCTTGTGCAATTATATTTTGTTTAGTTTTATCATTATTATTAAGTATTATATATATATATATATAATCTGAAGTGTAATTAAAATTAAAATTAAAATTTTGGCACTTGGTTTTTTAATTCTGAAAATTTCAGCATGTAATAGTTATATAATATAATAAACAAGCCCCTGTCAGTGTTATGGAGCATTTTAGTGTGTGTAGATAACTTCACTTTCAAGATCTTGTCTGTAGGTCTGCAGTTCAAACCTGACAATTGAAATTTTGATTTTATTAAAATTTCGACACAAATAATAAATATTTTTTTTCAAAATTTTGACAAAATAAAAAACAATTTGATTTATATTGAAATGGTAAAGGTAGTAAGGTAATTTGCAGTATGGCAAAAAATCTTATTTGCTGGACCCCGTATCTATTCTTACTGGTTGGAGAGGCTCTTAATGCAACTATAAGTAAGAAAGGAGCAAAGAATAGGTAGAATCTAAGGCATGGGGCTTCCGCAATCACAAAAGCACCAGCTGATAGCACAATATATAAACAACACTAGCTTCACAGCAATGGCCTGGCAAGAATGCATCTCTAGGTCGGTCGGGGGGCCCAACGGGACCCAACTATTGAATTGGACTTGAGCTTCTCCAGATGCTCTATATATATATCCATCCAAGCTTCTTGAAACCCCCCTTTTGGGCTTTCTTTCAAATCTGCTGATTCAGACATGTTTCTTCTAGAGAAAGTTGAGCAGAAACTGAACTTACTGGGTCTCCACTCAACTTGCCCTTCTGTAGGAAGGTGATTAATTAACAACACTCTCTTATCAACCGCGTGGTCCTTTGTGAGTGTATGGGGTGGAACTAGGAAAGGGAATCAGCAAAGTTGCCTGCCTGCCCAAGAATTATTTAAGGTCTAGCTTTGCACACCATTGTCGACATTGGGTAGTTTGGGACCAATTTTGTGGCAAAAAGAAGGTTGGGGGACTTAAGCTTACTGGATCCTAATGAGGCTTTCAATGCTCTCATTTCAAAATCGGTCCTACATGCGTTAGAGCCAGAGAATTCTAACTTACAAGAGCTCCTTGTACTCCTTGACTAAGGAAATATCAACTACATAAAAGGGTGCTTGTTTCTACTATCTGGAATAGGGTGGCAAGGCATGGGCCAGCATGGCAAAGTATGTGCAGATCAATAACACTAAAACATCGGAAGACATTTTGGCAGTGAATTTCTGGTGGAGTGGATTTGTTCAATTGTGAGTTGAGGGATTTTCAATGGATAGAGCCATTGAACTAAGTTGAGTAGGGTGAATCTTGGTGGTGGATGTATGAGTGACAAACAAGGGAATATTTGCATATAGAGAGGAGATGAAGGAAAATCTTGTAATCTCCATGGAAGAAGAGTTGGGATACATCAAAATTGTTGTTAAATTTGAAGAAAGGATGGGGAAGAGGGTTAACGTTTTATGACCAATATTACCCAGCAAGGCAAGAAAGTGGGTAAGATTCTTTGCAAGAAGCCAAGATTTGCCATCCATGGTGTGCAAGGCTTCTTCAACTTTTACTCCAATGTGTAGTGATGTGGATCAAATTATGCTAATCTCAAAAGATGTGAGGCCTATTCTCAGTAGGCCCTCACTCAAGAATTTTACCTGTCGTAGAAGCAAGTGGCACAAAAGTGGAGGTCGTAGAAGCAAGTGGCACAAAAGTGGAGGTCCCACACATATGGGACGGCAAAATTGAGCAGGTCAAAATAGTAGAAATGAACAAAGGCCCAAAGAAGAAGCAAGCTTTGTTGTTCTATGGAAAGGTAATGGCTCTTAAACTAGACCCAAATGCATTTTCTGAGAAATGAGGGGAACCCTTGTTGTCGTATATTACAGTCTTGGGAAGGAACATAATATTGAGATCATCTAAACCCATAACAAATGCAGTCGAGAAAGAAATGGTCAAAGAAACTCCCATCTAACTTTAAGCTAAGATGGCCCAAGATTTGGAACAAACACTGGAGCAAGAAGGAGGCCAGTTTTATGTGGATTGTATGGAACAAAGCAATCAAGGTGATCACGCGGAGAGTGAAAGTGGTGGATGGTTCAATAGATGAAGTATGTGCACTTTGTGAAAGGGAGGTTGAATCTGTCATTCACAGATTCTAGTAGGAATGTGAGCATGCGCAGTGTGCTTGGGCGTTTGTGTGGGAAATTTTGAACTGTGCTGTATATGAAAATGTCTCGGATAGGGTTGCAACTCCAATGCACAATGGAAACATGATAAATTTGTCACCAAGGTTCTTAGGCAGTACCAATGTGTGGAAAACCCTCTAATCACTACTTAAAAGGCATCATCAAGTTGTGGACCTTATGGATTGAGAGGAACCACAAGGTGTTTAAAACTGTTTAGTGACATGTTCATAAGCTCTAGGGAATTGGGTGGGAAGATGTGGAATATAAGCTCTTTGAGGGTTTTGATAAAATCTAGTATAAATTTCAGATTATCTGTAAAAAAGTTGGTAATTTTGTTTCATGGTGCCATATCGGCCCGAGGAAAGGATTTATTAGTTGAGTTATTGTCATGCACACGGTGCTGCACTCCCCCTTGCTGGGGTCTGTTGTGTTCTCATTTCTTCACAATGAAAAGTTCTTCATTTGTACCAAAAAGAAAGTTTTTGTTTTGGGGAATCAAACCATAATCACTTGACTATAAAAAAAAGCCATACATACCTTGACACCAAAAGTTGATGTATTTCTTCAACGATTTGTACAACACATGCAAGGTATGCAAAGGCATTGTTTTATTATTGCCCCAAGCTAATGGACAGGCATGTGTACATTTTGGGTTCACCCATCCAATTGATGGGTTGTTTTGAAGTCTACCCATCTATTTGTTGGGTTTCTTCTCAAAATATGAATGTTGGGTAACTGATTAATCATGCCTCTATATCAATTTTTTTTTTGGTTTGTCACTTGCCCTTTTGTATCACGAGGTTTCATATCACTATGAAAAGTGAAAAAAAATTCATATGATTAATTTTTTAAATGAAATTTGTTTGATAATCATACAAATAATTAGCTTCAATTCCTTTAAATCTAATTAAAATGAGATTCTTAAAAAATTGATTTGAAAAATTATGCAAGAATTGAATAAAATAAAACATGTCAATTTAAAAATAAATTAAAATTTTAATATATTTTTTTGAGATATAATTTTTAAAATTAATTTGATGTTATTTTAAAAATTCAATAAGGATTTGATGAGATTTAATAACAAAAATTGTAATGAAATTAAATTTTAATTGATTAATTTGTTTGTATTGTTGTTGCCTTTTATGTTATAAAATCTTATTATTGCCCTAAGATAGTAGACATGCATGTATGATTTTCGATAACCAAAAAGAAATCCATAACAAGCATGTATGAGGCAAACACAACTAGATGATTATTGTGGATGGCAATTACTAAGCGCATGACATACATTTTAGGTATTTCAATTCTACCCCTCCTTGCAATTCCATGTCATATTGCTTACAAAATGATGAATGAGGTTATGGGCCAATAACCTTGGCATTTCTTGGGTGGTTCATTTAGATATTAAGTAAATGATGTCTATTAAGGAATTGGACAACAATAAGTCTAGATCCAAATAAATTTTGATTTGGAACAATTCCAAGTTGGCATGATCAAGGAGCCAATTTCCTATGTCAAAGGTAATATGACTTTTGGGCAACATATGTTTGAACACTTGTCACCATTGGAGGTCACCCATCTTAAGACTACGAAGTTTAATTCTACCATTGCAAATTAGTCCAACAAAGCCCATAGTCAAGAATGCACGGGTATCAAAAATGGCCACAAACCCTCCACAAAACTGGTTGTCAAGATGATTCTTTGATTTCATAGCCATTTGTTCCCAGAAAATCAGAGAACTGGTTGTGATATATAACCACCATTCTAAAAACACAATAAAATCATAAATTTGACTGAACTACCCAGAAAGAAACCTGCAGTTGTCTGCCAGTTCTTTCATGACAACAATAGGTCCTTTGAGAAAGGGGAGGTCCTTTAATTTTATTTTTATTTTTCCTCAAAAATACAACCATAGGTTCTTTAATTTAAAATTTTCCAAAAAAATCAGAAGCAGGGGTTATTAAGAAAATCAAATACCCACACAACAATAGCTCAATATGCTTGTTTAGTCTCCAATCTATTTTCACCTTCCAGTGGTTAACTTCAGACCTGGGACTAGTTAGGCTACACTGGGCACCCCCAAATAACATGACATGATGGTAGTGGATTACATTGATTGTATTTAACATTTCATTAGATTTGTTTGGTTTTGGACAATGGGTATCTGTGTTTTTTATCTGGTGGATTTTCATACTGCCATACAGAATATGAATATCTAGAATGGACTAATATCTTGAAGATCCCTGGATTTTTCGAAAAAAAAAAGGGAATTTTGGTTTTGAAGTGTTGAACAAATAAAGTCATGTGTAGGGTAATAGATGACAAGTAGGTAAGTAGATGCATATAGATATTTAGTGCATAGGTAAGGAATACTGGGTTAACAACTATCTATGAAGGAAGGTAATGCAACAAAAAAACAAGGGCACAAGAAAATCCCTTCACATTAAACACTCATATCCATGAACATAATCCATATAACTTGAATAATTTACAGAATCATCAAATCTGATAATTAAGGCACTTTCATAAGTTCAAACAGTCACTACCCTAATCAAGTAGAAATTTAATGTACCCTAAAAGCTTATGGGGTCAAATCGTTCTAATCTTTCTCTCATGAGATTCCATTGACAATGTTTGGCAAATCAGAAAGATCCATCTTCACAGACTCCAATCACTCAACAAAATACGGAAACCCTTATATGCCCAATGGTTAGAGAGGTCTTGAGATTTGTAGAAAATGGTGCAAGAAAAGATCTGACAGTGATTCATGGTGTAGATAGGCTTCTTAGAAATTTGACATGTGCAACCCACTGCCCCTACCAGACCCACAAACGAAACACCACTAAAAACAAATACACAATGTGCATTTAGAGGTCCTCAAATAATCAAGCGCTCTCTTCCCTTATTCTCACTTAAACTCACAAAAATCTGTTTGCCAAACTTAGTTGCTCTCAAAATCTTTGGTGATCATCATCATCCCCCCCATCACAAGCTCCTAATTTTATTGTGAAATTGTTGCATTCTGAAGGATGCATAGTGCAGCGAAAAATATATTATCTCCTAAAAATTTGTGTAGCCCACACTTTCAAGCATTTTCCTCCCATTGTGTCTTTTTTTGTTTCTCCAGCTAAAACTTAGAAACCCAAGTTCCAGAACCAAACCAAATCACAACTACAAAAAACTTAGCTTCACTCCCCATTAATAGAAACTTTGTGACCCTTTGAAACTTCAACCACCATTTACAATTGATTGACACCCATCAAAAAAAAGATCAGCCCAACCGCTCAACACCACACAAAGCAAGGAGAGCCACACTAGATAGAATGATGCCGCTCATAAAGATTGCAGCAAGCTCATAACTTGTAAAAAAAACAAGACAATACAAAAATAAAAACTCACAAGACTTGCTAGCAATCACCACCAACCATCGAGATTTTGTCACCTTTAACTTTAAACAGATGATGGCACTGTACATTATTCATTGAGGTTTAATCCCTTAATTTCTCATCACAATTTTTTGTTTCGTTTTGTAGTTATGAGATCCACCAAACCGGGATGCATCGGATTGTGTTCTTGGTGTCTTTGGAAAGCTCTCAATGACTAGCGGTGCATGGGCTTGGTTCCATAACATTTGCACTTGCAGTGGAAAAGTTCTTAAATATTGAATGATTTCTTCACTGAAAATTAAATTAAATTATAGCCAAAAATCTCAGAGGAATTGGAATGTGCCTTTGGTGTTAATGGAATTTATTTGGTAAGACTTGGATTCAGAATGTGGGAGATAATGATTTTGAAGTGATTTCTGCCACTGAAAATTCAAATAAATTTCAAAAAACCAGGTTTTGAAAGGAAAAATCAGTTGAGAATGTGGTAACACTTGAAGGTTTACCATTTAATTCAAGCATGAATTCCTTTCATACTTTTGTTGTTCAAAAAATCGATACATACGTTGCAAAACAATGTTCACATGTTGAGTTTCCCTATTTCATAATGGGTTCACACTTTGGTTAACAGGTGTCTCAAAGAATGGAATGCTCACCTCTGTGGACATTCCATTTTTCAAAGTTTATTTAAATGCCCGCAAGTTTTTTACATTCTTGTAAAAGTATCTACAAATACACTACCAAAAAATAAGCAAGTCTTTTTGAGTTGCTACAGACTTGGAACTGAATGGAAAACCGTTTCCTAATCCACTCACCATCCATCCCTCATGGTGTGCTGCGGGCTCTTGGTTCACTCTGGCCCAAAGTGAGAACAAGGTAATTGGTAGGTAACTTTGTTGGGCCTTGCCCCCACAACCGACAGGATTTCTTGCATCTGTTTTCTCTTTTGCACTTTTTGTCATAAAATGACCCTTTCACACTACTCATTCTAAAAAAATTATTTTTGTGTTCGACACATTTGCATGAGGGAATGGGTTTTTCTGTCCTTTTCACACTAGAGGGATTATTGTTTTGCTTTTTATGCATTTACATTGGAAGTTGTTTGAGATTTTTATTTTTTAATTTTTTTTGGGTGAGTTGTTTACAGAATTTGAGGTGTGGTTTGATGTGTAGTTCAGGGGTGGTTAAAAGAATGAGGTTAGGCATGGAGAAGTGTTTAGGAAGGGGTCTACTTTATTAAGGTTTAAGGTGTTTTGATTGTAGACCAATTAGAGGCGGCATTGGGTTTTGGTAGTCATTTCAGAGGAGTTTGTTTGCATTGTTTTGTAAAGTAAGAGCTTGTTGTTTTGTTGGGTCTCTTTTTGTGTTGTCCTTGTGATGGTGTCTTGTTGCAGTGAAAGCAGAATATGAAAGGTTGATGCCATGGCAAGTTTTCTAACTTATGCTTTTGTTTTTGCTTTTGATGTTTCTTATGTTTGTTTGTTTGAAATCTTGTTGATTTATTGTCTTTTGTGATTTGTATATACGTGAACATTAAAGATTAGTGAATTTTTGTTTTCTTATGCTAAAATCTTGAGTTGTTTATGGAAGATATTGAATGTGTATGGTTTTGTGTGTTTTTTGTAAAAGTTATGTTTCATTTTGGTGGGTTTTTTGGGGAAAGATATCGTTGAACAATGTTGATTCATTATTTCTAAATGAGACTTATAACTAGTGGTTGGAGATATTAAGAATAGTAAGTTCCTTTTGTTAAATGTGTGCTATAAGCTTATAAATGTTTTGGTTTAGCACCATCAATCATCCAAGTTTAAGTTTAGTTTAATTTCGTTTATGAATCTTTAAGCTTGAAGTACTAATATTATTTTGAGAATTAGATGAGGTTTCCTAGTTTGTCATTACAATGCTTGTGGGTTTCTTTTGTTGCACATGAAAGGATGTAGTTCTCTTGTGTATGCCTTTGGAGATTTGGAATGTGCTTTTATATCATAGTCGTATTGAAAAATAGTTTTGTGGATTTTGGTGCTTGGTGTTAGAAATATACTGTCATAGAAGTAGGGTTGGAGTTGGGAAAATGTATCATTCAACCATGCAATAAATGGCGTCTTCAATTTTGTGAAGGTATTGAAGTTCAATTGTTAATGTTTCTTTGTTTATTTATTTATTTCATATAAAGCTTGTTTGGAGTACACAATGACATGTGCATGTTGAAGCCACTTTGCACACTTCAACATTGTCATTGTAAACAAGGATGTTAAAAAAACGGAAGTATTATGGTAATGTTGTTGTAAAAAAAATTGTGAAAAAAATTTATGGTTGGTTGTTAACAATGTCAAAGACGACATTAGATTAGTTTATGAATACATCATGTTGTATTTTTTTGTTTTGCAAATGTTTATTTTGTATGTGGTATATTTTAGTGTTGCCAATAAGGATGTCCCTATTATCCTTCCAAGCATCTTTAGTAACAATAAACTGTTTAAAAGTTTTTCTTAGCTATTATAAGTTATTTCATCTAGGTTATTATTTGCAATTCTAAATTATTCCACCATAGGTTATTTCAAATTATTTTATCCTAGGTTATTTCTAGCAATTCAAGGTTATTCTAGGTCATTCCACCCAACCCTATTATAGCATATTCCTCCATATGTTATTTTTTACTATTCTAAATTATTTGACCTTAAATTATTATAAATTGTTATACTTTATATTTATCCATGTTATTTCACCCTAGGCTATTTTAGGTTATTATATTTTAAGTTACTTTTGGTTATTTCAAAGTATTTCACCTTAAACTAAAACATAACTTAAGTTAAAATGATGTAGAATAAATTTTTTAAACATAAAATAGCCCAGGGTATAACCTATAAAATCCTAAGGTAAAATAACTTAGAATAACTGAAATAATCAAGAATAATATGAAATAACTTAAGATGAAATAACTAAGAATAACCTAAAATAACCAAAAGTAACCTACAATAATCAACCACTGATGCTAATACCTTATTTGCTTGAAATTTGCCATATTATGATATTCAATGTCACACAAGAAATGAAGTCAATAGCATACACATGACATTGTAATGCAAAAGAATCCAAATGTCAATCCTAATTTCAAATTAAATCAAATTAGTTTAATATTGTAGTGTCATTAACAAAATGTATTTATCCTTAAAATGCAACATACATAACATTATAATGCAAAAGATAAATGTTTATCTTTTCAATTTAAATGAAACTAGTTTACCAATGCAATGCCATGAACATAATTTATTTATCCCTAAAAATACAACATACATAACATTGATACAAATGAATTACAATCAACTATGTTGGGATATAATGGTGGTTTTCAATAAAATGCATCATAACTAAGAGTCTTAAAGTTTAAATTCACCATACTTTTGTTGTTCTTAATTTTTATTTTTACATGTATTGCTTTGGATTACTACACAACAAACAACAACACATTCAATAACATAATTATTATCAACCTAACCAAATTATGCAACATCACATGTGCATATTCTTTTATTCAAGATTATATTTTTCAAACAAAACTACCATGTTTTTTTTTAAAAAACCTTACCTTTTATGCACAACTTTAATTTTAATGGATTTAAACATTATCAAAATTCAACCTTATAACACAATAACAATAAAAGTTATCATAAATGCACAAAAATAACATGTGTGTTTAATATTTTTATTTAATATATGAACATAAACATCTCTAAGAACAAAAACAAAAACTTTCAACCTACAAGAATAAGAACCTTGAACTTCCAAAAATAAGAACAATAACTTTCAATCTTAAAAAATAAGAACCTTCAACCTCTAAGAACAAAAACAAGAACCTTCAACTTTCAAAAACAATAACAATAATTTTCAACCTTAAAAAGAAGACCAAACACAAATCAATGTTCAATACACCATTGCTCCCCAACAACAATACCACAACAAATATTCCTATTCAATTTTAATCAAGAAGTCTAAAACAAGGAAACATGGTAATGTTGTAGATCGAGGTGGATCAAATCTTTCTAAACCACCTTTCTTCAAATTATTTTTGTTTTACTTTGCATCAATTGGACAAAAAAAATTCTCACAACCTAGAATGGTCCAATAGATACCCTCAAGAAGTTTTGATAGGAAAGATTTAGTCACTATAACCATTATACAATTTCTTTTTTCCCCATATCACAAAAATTGGTGAGATATAGCCCTCCCTAGAATTCCCACCATGTGAGTTTCACTTCCCATTTGCACATTTTTTGGATTTCCTCCTCAAATTCCCAACATACCATAATTTGTGAAATTGAATCCTATTCAAACAAGTTCACCACTCCCCTATTGACCATCATCTTCACTAGATTTGTTATTTTATTCATGTTCTTACACTAGACCTAATAATCTTTAGATTCTAATACACCAAAAAACAAAAAAAGGAAATCAAAGACATTCAATCCAAGTATATTGATTGAGGGCACTCCTCCCAAATAGTCACAACAAATACTAAGAAAACCATCTAAATCCAACTTCATCAACAACCCAATCCTCCTACATTTTCTACATAAACATACAAAAACTAGGTAAAGCGCAAAGAGAGATGCTTAGCTTGTAGCATTGCTAAGTCCATCTTCTATTCTTTCCATCGCATTCCATTCTTCAAAATTTTCCACTAAAGCACCCCACTTAGCCTGCCATTGCCAAAGGTCATCAAGAGCTCCAAAACAAAAACCTAGCTCATTTGTCACCTTGACATTATTCACACAAGTGCAACACCACATATTCACCATCACCTCATAGCACACAACTAATTCAACACTTAAACACCCCCAAACAAAAAAAAAAAAAACTCCATTAAAAATGTGCTTCAACTACCCACTTTCTTGTCACTTTCTCTTTTTAGCTTCCTTATCTACTTTTCATCCATTAGGTTTTCATTTTGGCAAAACCTTATCTGAATCCATTTCCTCCCACATGTGTTTCAAGGTGTCAAAACCTTCAAAGAACTAGCAAATAATTTTCATTTTTCACAAGGTTATTTGTATCACTTTGTAATAGAAAAGTATGGATGAGAAGTTCTTAAGGTTACTTTGTGGACAGACTAATTTTTGTCATTTTCATGGCATCGAAAACCATCTTCTATTTTGTCGTATTGTAATTCACAGAATAATTTCTTGGAGGAAGTTTTGATGGGATGATAAGTTTGTTTTTAAGAGAGTGCTAAAATTTAGGGATCAATATAATGTTTGTGTTTTACTTTTGAATGGAAGAGAGTGGTGTGAGTTGTGGAACAAGGGAGGCATAACAACTACAAAAAGATTGCATGAATTTGAAGCTAAGCATTTTGGCTAGTTTTGTATTGTTTTTTTTGCATTGTATAGATGGCATTCAAAATGGTTGAGATAGTTTCACTTGCGATGAAGGGATGAATGCCCAAAATAAGGATTTGGTTTGTTTTTCTTGGAGATTGTTGTTGTTCTTTCCGTTGCACTGTAGACCTCTTAGGAAGAAGCTGGCTAGCTTTACATATATAGGTCAATGATCATGGCAATGATGAAAGACATAGGGATTTCGTGAGCGACCTTATTGGCAAAGGAGTATGTGTGAGTGAGCATTGTGATGGGGGTTTTAAGTGCTTTGGATAAAGGAAGAGAATAGCTAGAAGTCTGGGACCTCTAAATTTGTGCATAAATTGTTTAGTTGGGTTCTGTAGAACTATTCTAGTATGGGCACTATGGTGGCATTTGTCAAACTTCCTAAGTTCATTTTACAGAACAAGTGGGGACTTTTGTATTCTAAGATCGAGCTTCATGTGTTTTGTTGAAGTGTAGTTTGTTATTTGGAAGGGTTTTAATGGCACTTTCTAGTGTGGGAGTTGTATAAGTAACATCGGGGTATTTTGCTACAACTGTTGTTGTTAGGGGTGAGTTGTGTTGAGGGAAACTCCTGATGTGCCAAATATGGTCAGTTGATGCTCAAGAGAGTGAAATCGGAACAATCTGACCCCTGTAGACATATATCTAGTAGATCACAACTGAGTTATAACCAGTGTTGGGCGATTCTTTGAAGAACCATCGGTTCTGGAGCTTTAAAAACTCAAAGATCAAAGAACCATTGATTCTGGTTCTTAAAAAACTCAAGGATCAAAGAACAGTTGGTTCCAATTCTTGGAAGAAGATTCAGATTCAAAGAACCGTCAATTCCAACCATTTCAAAAACCTTAAACAACTGATGATATTCATATGATTCAAGAACCAGCAAAGAACCACGGCTTCTCTAGCTGGTTCACTGACTTTGTGTATACATTTTTGAGAACCCATGGTTATATGCCAAAACCAAATCTATGAGTAATTGCATATGGAACCATGTTGATAACCGGTGGGTATGTGTCCCCAATTCTAAGAACTTCCCAACCCTGGTCATAACAGGTTTCCAATGGATGGTGCACTGGTCAGTGCTTGGTCTCATAGTCAGGCCATGTTTTGGCCCTCGTATGTGCCGCGGAGAATACACCGCTAGCCCTAAAGATGCACAAGGGGCACATAGCAAGGGGTTTTTTTGGGGGGGGGGGGGGGGGGTTTTTCTGGGAAAGAAAAGACAAAATCAAAAAATAAAATCAAAAAACCCCAAACAACAAAAGAAAAATGGGGG
>Ga0116231_10000209_pt1 | contig 87078 bp, 73 predicted proteins | sample S1TSphgellanicum_2_FD_89695 | JGI IMG/M metagenome (GOLD analysis project Ga0116231, IMG submission 89695) | Host-associated microbial communities from peat moss isolated from Minnesota, USA - S1T2_Fd - Sphagnum magellanicum MG | ecosystem: Host-associated > Plants > Peat moss > Unclassified... | reverse complement strand
CGTGGCGACGTGACATTAGGCGCCGCCGGCGCCTCGGGTTCAGACCACCCCGACTGTTTTCAGGCGGGCTCTCGGGTGGATTTCGTTCTGGCTGAGGACCACGGTTTGTCCCCGGAAGCGCTCGATGATCGAGCGGACGTAGGGCCGGATCGGGGCTGAGGTCAGCAAGACGCCCGTCTCGCCGTTTTGTGCAGCGCGATCGAAGGCGTCGCGCACGCCGCGGATGAAGTCCTGCAGCTTGGAGGGCGCCAGGGCGAGCTGCTTGTCCTCGCCAGGGCCGATCAGGGCTTCGGCGAAGGCGTGCTCCCACTCGGGCGACAGGGATACGATCGGCACGGACCCGTCGTCGCTGCGATTCTGCCAGCACAGCTGACGCGCCAGGCGCTGACGGACGTGTTCGACGAGCTGGGTGACGCCGGGCGTGTGGGGCGCAGCCTCGCCGACGCCCTCAAGGATGGCGGGCAGATCGCGGATGGATACGCGTTCCTTGAGCAGAGCTTGCAGGACGCGCTGCACGGTGGTGGCCGAGGTCACCGATGGCACAAGATCGTCCCAGAGCTTCTTCTGGTCGGGCGAGAGCTCCTTCACCAGCTTCTGTAATTCGGCGTAGGACAGAAGGTCGGACATATTGTCCTTCAACACCTCGGTGAGATGGGTAGTGAGGACTGTGGCCGGATCCACCACGGTATACCCTCGGAAGGTGGCCTCTTCGCGCAAACTGTCGTCGATCCAGGTTGCGGGCAGGCCGAAGGCCGGCTCCTTGGTATGCTCGCCAGGCAGCTGAATCTGGCCGCCACGCGGGTCCATGGCCATCAGATGGCCGGTGCGCACCTCGCCCTTGCCCGCTTCCATCTCCTTGATCACCAGTCGGTATCCCTGGTTGGGCAGGCGCATGTTGTCGAGAATGCGCACCGAGGGCATGACGAAGCCGAAGTCCGTGGCCAGGGTGCGGCGCAGGGCTTTGATCTGATCGGTGAGCTTGCGTCCGTCGAGGTCGTTGATCAGGCCGAGCAGACCATAACCAAGTTCGATCTTCACTTCGTCCATCGCAAGGGCGGTGGAAATCGGCTCCTCCTCGGCAGGCTTGGCTTGGCGCTCGGCCAAGGCCGCCGCATCGGCGGCGGCGACCGCCTTGGCCGGCGCCTTCGCCGAGCGCCAGGCCAGCATCCCGGAACCGACGGCGATAGCGGCGAAGGGGACGAAGGGCATGCCCGGCAGGATGCCGACCACGCCCGCCGCAGCCGAAACCATGCCGAGGGAAACCGGATTGGTGGCGAGCTGGGCGACGAGCGCCTTGTCGGCGGAGCCCTCGACCCCGGCCTTGGACACCAGAAAACCCGCGGCGATGGAGATGACGAGCGCCGGCACCTGGCTCACCAAGCCCTCGCCGATGGTCAGTACGGTGTAGGACGCGGCCGCCTGCTCAAGGGTGATATGATGCTGCAGCAGACCGATCAGCATGCCGCCGACGATGTTCACACAGGTGATGATCAACCCTGCGACCGCGTCGCCGCGAACAAACTTGGAAGCGCCGTCCATGGCGCCGAAGAAGGTCGATTCCTGCTCGAGCTCCTTGCGCCGGCGCTTGGCTTCCTTGTCGTCGATCAGGCCCGCGGACAAATCAGCGTCGATCGCCATCTGCTTGCCGGGCATGGCGTCGAGGGTGAAGCGCGCAGCGACCTCCGCAATCCGGGTCGAGCCCTTGGTGATCACCACGAAATTCACGATCACCAGGATGATGAAGACGATGACGCCGATGATGAAGTTGCCGCCCATCATCAGCTTTCCGAAAGCCTGGATGATCTGACCGGCCGGATCGCCGCCCTCGTGTCCGTGACTGAGAATGAGCCGGGTCGAGGCGAGATTGAGGCCCAGCCTGAACAGGGTGGTGACCAGAAGAACCGTCGGGAAGGCGGTGAACTCGAGGGGCTTTTGGATCAGAAGCGACGTCATCAGGATCAGCACGGCGGACGTCAGCGAGGTCGCCAGGAGGACATCGATCAGGAAGGCCGGAACCGGCAGGACCAAGAGCAGAACGATGCCGATGACGCCGAGCGCCAGGGCCACCTCCCCGCGCACAAGCGCGAGCCGCGTCTCCTTCAGGGACGGCAGGTTCGACAGACTGAAGCGCGGAGGGGCGAGGTCAGCCACGGGGCGCGCCCACGGCGTGATCAACGAGGATGCGGGTCGCCCTGGCGATCACCTGGTCGCGCTCGGCGTCGCCGACGCTTGCGCCGGTAAGATAGAGGGCGATCACGATCGGCTTTCCCTGAGGAGGCTAGATCACCCCGACGTCGTTGCGCGTTCCGTGCGCGCCTGAGCCGGTCTTGTCGGCGACGCGCCATCCGGCCTCAACTCCGGCGCGAATGGCGTTCGCACCGGTCTGGCAATTCAGCATCCACCCGGTCAGCCGTTCCCGGCTCGAAGGGGTTAGGCGCGAACCTAACATCAACTTTTCTAAGCTCTCGGCCATCGCCCGCGGTGTTGTGGTGTCACGCCGATCGCCCGGAATCGCTGAGTTGAGCATGGGCTCGGGCCGGTCGAGCCGGGTCTGCGTGTCGCCGATCGATCGCAGCCATGCGGTAAGGCCCTCGGGGCCGCCGATCTCAGCGAGAATCAGATTGGCGGCGGTGTTGTCGCTGAGCTCGATGGCGGCCTCGGCAAGCGCGCCGAGGGTCATGCCGCCCTGCCCAAGGCGGGCCCTGGTTGTCGGCGCGTGGTCCAAAAGGTCCGAAGGCCCGTAGGCGATCACACGGTCCAGGTGTTCGCGCCCCTCGTCGATCCGGCTCAGGAGGGCGCCGACGGCGAGGGCCTTGAAGGTCGAGCACATGGGAAAGCGCTCCATCGGCGCGGAGGCTAAAATCCGGCCGTCGGCCGCCTTCACAAAAAAGCCCAGTCGTCCGCCTGAGGTCCTGGCGAGGTCGGCCAGCCTGAGGCGAGCGGCGGTCTCCGCTGACGGCGCGGCAAGGGCCGGGTCTGTCCCCAGCAGAGCCGCTCCGGCGAGGGCCAGGACGCTGCGCCGGCCAAGCGCAAGCCCGCGTCGGCCTTGACGGCCTTGAGCACGTCCAAAAGCACAGCTAGTCCTGCGATGAGGCATCCGGCGTCCTACTCTGATGCGCCGGGCAGAGCGGACCGAACCCCATGACCGCTCCCAATACCGTCAAGCCGCATACTGACCCCCGATCCCGGCCTGGGGCGGTGGGACCGCGACGCCGAGGTCGGAGTACTCCTTCAACTTGTTGCGAAGGGTACGGATCGAGATCCCGAGGATGTTGGCGGCGTGGGTTCGATTGCCCAGGCAGTGACCGAGGGTGTCGATGATCAGCTGCTGCTCCATCTGAGCGACGGTCTGGCCCACGAAGGCGCGCATGGCCGCGTCCGCCGCCAGGGTGGCGGCCTGCACGGTTCCGCCCGAGGCCAGGCTCTGCATGTCGTTGGCGCCGAGGAGCTGGCCATCGGGCAGGCGGATGGCGTCCAACTCGATTTCTGGACCCGAAGCCAGGAGCACCGCCCTGTGCATGGCGTTCTCGAGCTCGCGCACATTTCCAGACCACCGGTGCCCGACCAGGCGTCGCCGGGCGTCCTCCGAAATCCTGCGTTCCGGGACGCCGTTGGCGGCGGCATACTTTTTCACAAAGTGGTCGGCGAGGGCGACGATGTCTCCTGGCCGTTCGCGCAGGGGCGGCAACTTCAGGTTCACCACATTCAGCCGATAGAGCAGGTCCTCGCGGAAGCTTCCCTCGCGCACCGCCTGGGCCAGGTCGCGGTTGGAGGTCGCGATGATGCGAATGTCGACCTTGACCGGCTTGGAGCCGCCGACCCGGTCGACCTCACGCTCCTGCAGGGCGCGCAACAGCTTGGCCTGCAGCCGGGCGTCCATCTCCGAGATTTCATCGAGGAGAAGCGTGCCGCCATCGGCTTCTTCAAACTTGCCGATCCGCCGGGCCACCGCGCCGGTGAAGGCCCCCTTCTCGTGACCAAACAGCTCGGACTCGAGCAGGTTCTCAGGGATCGCTGCGCAATTGACACTGATAAATGGCCGTTCGGCCCGGCGGGATTTGCGATGAACGTAGCGGGCCATCACCTCCTTACCCACGCCGCTCTCGCCGGTGATCAGGATGGAGGCCTCAGAGCGCGACACCTGATCGGCGAGAGAGAGCACCGGCTGCATCGCAGGATCGCGGGTGATCATGGGCCGGTCGTCGTCGGAGACCGCGGCGAGCACAGCGGCGATCAGTTCGGCCTCGGGCGGGAGGGGTATGAATTCCTTGGCGCCCTGCCGGATCGCATCGGCTGCGCGACGAGGATCGGCCCCCACGCCGCAGGCCACCACCGGCACCCTTATCCGTTCGCTCTCATTGGCCGCGATCAGGCCCGCGATGTCGAGCTCATAGTCGACCATAAGAAGGTCGGCGCCCTGTCCGGCCCTGAGGGCATGAGTGGCCTGTTCAATGGTCTCGACGTGCGCCACCTTGGCGCCCGTGGCCATCGCCATCTTGACCGCTGACGCAAGTTGGCCGCTCAGCCGTCCGACAACGAGTAGACGCATGGTCGTTCTCCTCTACACGCCGGCCCTTAGGCCGCCGTGTCTCCGTCCTTGATGATTTCAGTCATGGTCACGCCTAGGCGTTCGTCGACGATGACGACCTCGCCGCGGGCCACCAGGCGATTGTTCACATAGATATCGATGGCCTCGCCGACCTTGCGGTCGAGCTCGAGGATCGAGCCTGCGCCGAGCTTCAGGAGCTGAGCGACCGAAAGGTGCGCTTTGCCGAGCACGGCGGAAATATTCACAGGCACATCAAACACCGGCGCCAGATCCGCCGCCGTCTTATCCTCGTCGCTCTCCCCAAACGGGGACAGGGCGTTGGACGGCTCGAACTCGTCGAGCGGCAGGGCGTCGCTCATGGCGCGTCTCCGGTAAGCGGAAGGGGTTCGAGGCGCAGGCCGTCCGAGGCCAGCGCGGCCTTGAGGGCGGCTTCAATGCGTGCAGCTGATGCGACTGGATCGAAACTTGCGCGCCCTTCGCCCCAGTCGAGAACGAAAGCTGCAGACGGCGAGCCCGGCTCAGTTTTCACCGTGACCTGGCCGGGATAGCCGGCGGCCTCGGCGGCCCGGGACAGGTCGGCCTCGAGTTTGGCGGGGTCGGCGGCGGCGCAGCGCACGACCAGGCGGGGCGCGGCGTCAACCTCGCGCGACAGGGCCGTCATCGCCGCCTCAAGGGGGGCGTGGGGGAAGCGGTCCAGGGCCGCGTCGGCGAGCTTGCGCGCCGCAGCGAGGGCCAGTTCCGCAGATCCCGCGCGGTGCTCCTGGGCCACGGAGGCGAGGGTTCGAAGCGCTTGGCCCATCAGGGCGCTCGCCTGGGCTAAGGCTGTGGCGGCTTGGCGTTCGGCATCGGCGACGGCCGACCGTTCGCCTGCCGCGAACGCCTCAGCGCGCGCCGCCTCCACCTCCTCGTGGGTGAAGCTGCGCTTGGGTTTTACCGGTGCGATCACCCGGCCGCCCTCGAACACAGTGTCGAAGGTGAAGGCCCGGGGCGACTGAGGGGTGGCGGAGAAGCTGGTCATGTCAGTAGATCAGCTCGTCGTCGTTGCTGGCGCCGGCCAGCATGATTTCACCCTTGGCGGCGAGATCCTTGGCCACCTGCACCATCGACATCTGCGCACCGTCCACATCCTTCAGCCGCACGGGGCCCATCGAATCCATGTCCTCGCGCATGATCTTGGCCGCGCGCTCGGACATGTTGGAAAAAAACATTTCGCGCAGGCCGTCGGACGCGCCCTTGAGGGCCAGGCCGAGCTGGGACTTTTCAACGGCGCGCAGGAGGGTCTGCACCCCGCCCGGGTCAAGCTTGGACAGATCCTCGAAGACAAACATCAGGGCGCGGATTCGCTCGGCGCTTTCGCGGTTGCGCTCCTCCAGGGCGGCGACGAAGCGGTTCTCGGTCTGCCGGTCAAAATTGTTGAAGATGTCCGCCATCATCTCGTGGCTGTCGCGTTTGGACGTCCGCGCCAGGTTGGACATGAATTCCGTGCGCAGAGTCTGCTCGATCTTGTCGAGGATCTCGCGCTGAACAGGCTCCATGCGCAGCATCCGCTGCACGCATTCAAGGGCGAAGTCCTCGGGCAGGGCGGCCAAAACCCGCGCCGCGTGCTCGGCCTTGATCTTGGACAACACCACCGCAACCGTTTGCGGGTATTCGTTCTTCAGATAGTTCGCCAGCACGGCCTCGTTCACATTGCCGAGCTTGTCCCACATGGTCCGTCCGGCGGGACCACGGATCTCCTCCATCAGGGAGTCGACCTTTTCGGGCGACATGATCGAGGAGAGCAACCGCTGGGTGCCTTCGAACGACCCCATGATGGCGCCGGTCCCCGCCATCCCCGAAACGAACTCAAGAAGGATCTGCTCGACCGCGGTCGACGAGATCGTCCCTAGGGAGGACATCGCCTGGGAAATCTCCTTGATTTCCTCGTCGTCGAGCTGGGTCCAGATATTGGTGTGGTCCTCGCCGAGCGCCAGCAGGATCACTGCCGCCTTCTCAGGTCCGGTCAGCCGGTTGGGGTCTTCAACCGCCGGCTTCTTTTTTGTAATTAGCGTCGCCATCAGGCTTCATGCAGCCAGGAGCGGATGATCGACACCGATTCATCCGGGTGTTTCTCGACGAAGTCGGCGACCTTTTTGACCGAGGACATCTTTACCTGTCCCTCGATGCGGGCGATGTCGATCCCGCTGTCGTCCCCGCCGCCAGGCGCGCTCAGCAAGGCCTGCCCGCCGCCTGAGCTGGCGCCGGCGCTGGAGGCCCCGCTCGCAAACCCGCCTCCGCCGCCCGGCAAGGCGGGAAAGCCGCCCCCTCCAGCCCCGCCGCCGGCGGTGGCGCCCCGCATCATCGGGCGACCAACAAAGAAGATCATCAGCACCGCCACGATAAGCATGACGCCGAGTTCAGCGAAGCGGAGCATCGAGTTGTTGTCGAGGCTCAAGGGCGAAGAGGCCGCCGACCCGCCCTCCATGCCGTCGGCCGGTTGGAAGCGGACATTGATCACCTTGACCACATCGCCGCGCTTGTCGTCGGCGCCGACCGCGGAGCGGACCAGCTGCTCGAGCTTGGCCATCTCCTCGGCGCTCCGCGGCGCATAAACCCCGGGCTTTCCCTTTACGGGCGGACCGGTCACCCCGTCCACGGCCACCGAGACCGACAGCTTTTTGATCTCGCCAGGCTCAGCCACCGTGGTCGTCGTGGTCTTGCCAATTTCGTAGTTGGTGACCTCATCGTTGCCGTTGGTGCTGGCCCCGACATCGAGCGCGGTCGACTGGCTTTGACCGCCTGGCACGTTGTTGGTGGCCGACACCGTGTTAGAGCCCGCGGGCTTGGTCTCCTTGGTGGCGTTGGTGGTCTCCCGTGTGGAGCGGGTCACCTGGTCGTCGGGATCGAATTTCTCCTCCTGGGTGGTGATGTGCTTGGTGTCGACGTCGGCATGGACCGTCACCCGCGCCTTGCCAGGGCCCACCACGCCCTCGACCAGGTCCTTGACCTGTTTGCGGATCCGTTCCTCCATATCATTGCCGGCAAGGTCACCGCCGGCCGAGGTGGAGGCGTCATCGAGGCCCGCCAGGAGATCGCCGGACTGGTCCGCGACGGCGACACGCTCGGGTTTAAGCCCGGAGACGCTGGCGGCCACCATATTGCGGATGGCGCGGACCTGGTCCGCACTCAGCCGGTGAGCGCCGGTCTCGACCATCACGGAGGCTGACGGGTTTTCGGGATCCTGTTCGAACAGTTGCCGCTTGGGCAGGTTCAGCGCCACGCGCGCGGATTGCACCCCGTGAATTGAGCGGATCGTGCGCGCGAGCTCGCCCTCGGTGGCGCGCTTCATATTGAGGTTCTGGACGAAGTCGGTCTGGCCGAGGGCCGGGGCGTTGTCGAAGATCTCGTACCCGACGGAGCCGGAGGTCACGAGACCCTTGCCGGCGACCATCAACCGGGCCGTCGAGACCTTGTCGCGATCGACCATGATGGTGGTTCCATCGCCCTTTTCTTCGTGCTTGATCCCCGCCTGATCAAGAGCGGCGACGACCTGAGAGGCCTCCTTGGGGTCGAGATTGGAATAGAGCAGCGACATCGACGGGGCGCCGACGCGCAGCATGACCGCGGCCAGCACCGCGGCGAGACCCGCCGCCCCGCCAAGAATAGCGGCAAGCCGTCCGATCCCAAACCCCTGAAGCGCCCTCAGCAGTCCTTCCACGCGTCCTCACCCCTCGCCAACGCCTGGTTCACGCGTCACTGGGCAAGAATTACCGATCCCATGGTAAATGAGGGTTTAAGGCGGCGGCATTGTCCGGCCGGAAGTCTCAATTCTCCTTCGGCGTTCCGCCTTGGAAAGCTTCGTCCAAGGCGAAGTTTGCGCCGCCGTAGTCCAGAGCAATACGGGCGAACATATCGGCCTGAAATCAGCCAGGAAATCAGGTCGAGACTGCCTGCGTCCGCCCCGCGTCAGGTCCATAGGGCGGTGTGACTCGCTGCCGATACTGGAACGTCCGGCATGCGCGTCCTGGGTCGCGTTTCAGGGGCGTTCCGATGTTCAAGGCCCCGCGCCATGCGTCCCATCGTCTATCTTGCGAGCTACCCTCGCTCCGGAAACACCTTTCTGCGGGCCCTCCTCGCCAACGCCCTCGCCGAGTCTGGACCTCCCCTTGGCCCGCGTGAGATCGCCCATTTCGGCGCCGGTGAAAAACACGAGGCCTTGTGGCGGGCGTGCACGGGTCTAGACTGGCTCGGCCGGACCATCGAGATCGAATGGCGGGCGCGGCAGGCTTACCTTGAAGGTGTTCGGTCGCGCCCGGGCGAAGGGCCGATCTTTCTCAAGACCCACACCCTGAACGGGGTGGTGTTCGACAGGCCAGCGTTCTTTTTTGAGCCGGTGGACCGGATTGTCTACATTGTGCGCCACCCGCTCGATGTGCTCGTCAGCGCCTCGCATTTCTTCAGGATCGCCCAACCCGCGATGGCTGACCGGATGTTGACCAGCGGCGCTTTCAACACAAGCGCCGAGCGTTACTTCGAGATCACCGGGTCATGGACCGAGCACATCGGCGGATGGGTGACGGAGACCCGCTGCCCGATCCTGATCGTTCGTTTTGAAGACCTTTGCGCTCAGCCCGGTCAAGAACTTCGTCGGGTCCTCGCCTTTTCCGGTGAAAGGGTGAGCGAAGACAGCCTTGCGCGCGCGGTGGCCAGCGCGGCGTTCGAAACCCTGCAGGCGGCGCACGCCAAGGACGGCTTCGACCAGGGCCCAGGCCGTGCGCCTCACGATACGTTTTTTCGGTCCGGGCGGGTCGGACAATGGCGCGAGGCTCTTCCGCCTGATCTCAGCGCAAGAATGAGCGCCGAACTTGGTCCTTTCATGGATACCTTCGGCTACGAGAAGGCCGACGCGGCGGGCGCGCGTGACGCGTGGCCCCAAGACGGTCTTAGCCTTATGGGATGATCTGAGGATCGGCCGCAGATCCGGCGCCCGGCGGGGCGAGGGAGCCGGCGCGCGCCTGAACGATCCAAACCGAGGCGGGCATCAGCACTTCTCCGGACGCTTCATAGGCCAAGAGGGCCGCTCCAACCGCCGCAGCGACGCTCCCCGCCAGATGCGTCTGTTCGCGCAGTATAGCCCCAAGGGGGCCGACGCGAAGGGCCAGGTCCACCGTCTGATCGAGGTTCGATCCACCGATGACGGTCTGATATGCGTCGAGCGATATGTCCGAAAACCCCGCCGCCTCCAGGATCGAGCGCACGCGGTCCGGATCAGCGAAGGCGAACGGGCCGGGCGCTTTGGGGTCCAAGGGCGGCGAGGGCGGCAGCAACGGCAGGGCCGCCTCCATCGGAACGCGCATCCAAAGGTTTTCCTCAAACCCTCGCCAGCAGACAAAGGCTAACCGGCCCTCCGGCTTCATCCCTTTGCGGAGGTTTGAGAAGGCCGCGACCGGGTCGCTGAAGAACATCACCCCGAAACGGGAAAACACCGCATCGAAGACGCCCTCTGCGAGCATCGCCGTCTGTACATCCGCCTGCCGAAATTCAGGCGTCGCCGCCCGGCTGGGAACAGCGCGCGCGCGCGCCGCCTTAAGCATCGGGATGGAAATATCGGCCCCTACGACGGCGCCGGACGCGCCGACCCGGCTCGCCAGCTCAACGGATGTCTCGCCGCAGCCACACCCCACATCGAGGATCGTCTCGCCGGGGGCTGGCTTCAGGGCGCGCATCGCTTCGAGGCCGAGGGGACGGATCTGGCGGTCAAGCTGCGCCTGGAACCTCGCCCAGGTCTCGCCGGCGACGCCGTTCCAGGCTTCGATCTGGGCCGCGTTCGCGGAGTTTGAGGCGGCCTCGGACATCAGCGGGTCCCTAAAGCGTGCGCGGCGGTGCAGACAAGGCTTGGACCGGCGCGTCCGGCTTGTCGATATGCACGAGGGACGGACCGCCCCTGCGCCACACTGCCGAGGCCCCCGTTCAGCCCCTCGGAAGGTGCGGATTGGCCCCCGGCCGGGCGACCGGGATGAGCCTATGGGCGCTGAGCCGCCCGGCCCCATAGGCCTTGGAACTTCAGTTCAGATCTGCTGGGATCCCTCGATGACCGCCACCGCAGACGAAGGCTCGCCCGAGCCGATTATCGATCCCGACGTGCCGATCGTGGACCCCCACCACCATTTATGGGACCGCGCAGCCCTGATCGCGGGCCTCGGGCCCACGATCCACCCGTTCGAACGGATCGTGCGCATGGCGCCGCGCTATCTTCTGGACGATCTTCTCGCCGACTTCCGCTCTGGGCACGACGTGCGGGCGAGCGTGTTCGTTGAATGCCGCGCCATGTACCGGGCCGAGGGGCCCACCGAGTTTCAGCCGCTCGGCGAAACAGAGTTTGTCAACGGCGTCGCGGCGATGTGCGCCAGCGGAACCTATGGTAAGGTCAGAGCCTGCGCAGGCATAGTCGGCCACGCGGATCTGACCCTCGGCGAGCGGGTTGCGGCGGTTCTGGAAGCGCACAAGGCGCGCGCGCCCGACCGGTTTCGCGGGATCCGCCACAGCGCCGCCTGGGACAAGGACCCCGCAGTCCTCGGCCCCCTGGCCGGACGGCCCGAAGGCGTGTTTCGCGACGACGCCTTTCGCGCGGGCTTCGCCAGACTGGCCCCCCTCGGCCTCTCCTTCGACGCCTGGCTTCTGGAGCCGCAGCTCCCGGATCTGATCGATCTGGCCCGCGCCTTTGGCGACACCTCGATCATCCTTGACCACGTCGGCACGCCCTTGGGGATCGCGGCGTACGCGGGTCGGCGCATGGAGCGGTTCGAGCCTTGGCGCCGGAGCCTCCAAGCCCTGGCCGAGCTGCCCAATGTCACGGTCAAGCTCGGCGGCCTGGCCATGCCCTTCTGCGGCTTCGACGCCCGCGGCGACGGGCCGCTCTCCGAACGCCTTGCAGGGCTTTGGAAGCCCTATATCGAAACCTGCATCGACGCCTTCGGCGTGGAGCGCTGCATGTTTGAGAGCAATTTTCCGGTCGACCTTTATAGCTGCAGCTATGCTGTGCTCTGGAATGCTCTGAAGCGCACAGTCGCCGGCGCTTCTCCCGACGAAAAGACCGCGCTCTTCAGCGGGACGGCGACCCGCGTCTACCAACTGGACCTTAAGGCCGCGGCGTCCCCCTAACGTCGCGCACGCGCGGGCTGAACCCCGTCTTGGCAGAGCCTGAGCCTGGCCATTGTGCGCGGACGCTGAGCGGGTCCGCAGTGTCGGCCGTCACGCGACCGCTGGGATCTCGCGCCCCTGCGCGGCCGCGGCGCCCAGCATGAGGGCGGCGATGGTCTCAATCAGTTCGGCGGCGCGTACGGGCTTGGACAGATGCCGGTCGGCGCCGGCCGCAAGGCTCGCTCCCACGTGCTCGTCAAGCGCATTAGCGGTCAGCATAATGACCGGCGTGCGCCGCGCGCCCGACGCCGCCTCCCGGGCGCGAAGCTCAGCCGTCGCTGAGAGCCCATCAAGCTCGGGCATCTGCATGTCCATCAAGACGACATCAAACGCCTCGCGCTCAAGCGCCTCTAAGGCAAGCCGCCCGTTCTCGACCATGACAAGATCAACGCCGCCGACCGAATCCAAGATAAGCTGGATCACCTTTCGGTTGGTGGGGTGGTCCTCAGCCAGGAGCACACGCAGCCCGTCGAGCGACACCCTCTCTTCCTCCGGCTCGGCGGCCGCCGCCAAAGGCTCGGCCTCGACGCGCGCAAACGGAAGGATGAAGCTGAACGTCGAGCCCCGACCCGGCGTGGACACGGCCTCGATGCGCCCGCCCATCAGCTCGACCAGGGATCGGCATATGGCGAGCCCCAGCCCCGTACCGCCGAAGCGGCGGCGGATCGAGACGTCGGCCTGTTCGAACCGATTGAACAGACGCGCGCGCACCTCCTCGGTAAAGCCGATGCCGGTGTCTTGGACGGTGAAGCAGAGCCCCCCGTCGCGCGCGGCCACCCTCAAGGTCACCTCTCCGGCCTCGGTAAACTTCACCGCATTGGAGAGCAGGTTGGACAGCACCTGGGTCAGGCGCACGGAATCGCCGAGGTAGCTGCCCTCCGCCTCGCCCTCGACCGACCAGATGAGGTCGATCCCCTTGGCGTCGGCAGAGGCGCGGTGGAGCTCGGCGACCCGCGCGACCGCAACGGATAGGTCGAAGGGCCTTATCTCCATGCGCATTTCGCCGGCCTCTATCTTCGAAAAGTCCAGGATGTCGGTCAGCACCTGCTCAAGCAGACGCCCTGACGAAACAATCAGCTCGGCCAGCTCCACATTGCGCGGCGTCGTCTGTTCATCGGCCAGGGTTTCCGACAGGGCGATGACCCCGTTCAGGGGCGTGCGAAGCTCATGGCTCATATTGGCGAGGAAGCGCGATTTCTCGGTGTTGGCGTGTTCAAGCTCAGTATTGGCTTTTTCGAGTTCGGCGGTACGGCGCTGAACCCGATGCTCGAGGGAGGCGAGAAGCTCATCGCCCCGATCTCGCTCCGCCTGCAGCGATCGGGCCAGAACGCCGATCTCATCCGTGCGCGCCAAAAGCGCCTTCGAGGCTTCGGGGTCGCGGTCCGTGCAGGTAGCGGCCAGGGCCTGAAGCGGGCGCACGATCGCCCTGCGGCCGAGCTGAACCAGCACCACGGTCTGCAGCGCCGCGCCGAACAGGCCGAGCAGGAGCACCCAGGACGCAGAACGCGCGGCCGACCAGGCCACGGCGGCGGCGGGATAGCGGATCAACAGATACCAGCCTGGTCCGGTCATCTTGCCGTAGGCGATGATGTCCTTTCGGTCGGAACTCAAAACCACGCCGAACGGCTTGCCCTCGCGGGCCAGGCGAGCGGCGAGCGGCTTTAGTCCCAGGGCCTTCTCAAGGACGGCGACGTTGGCCTCCGAGCGATGGTTGAGCTCGGCCCGCGGCGCTGCGATCAGCTCTCCATCGTCGCGGATGACCAGGGTCTCAGAGCCGGCCAGCCTTCCGGCGACCACATGGTTCAGGAAGCCGTCGAGCCTAATCGAGGTGCCAAAGGCGCCCACATACCGGCCGTTCACATAGGCTGGCGTCACACAGGCGGTCGCGACGCGCTGAACGCCGGCTCCATCCTGCAACAGGCGCTGAAGCGAGGTGCAGCGTGTCTCGCCGCTGGGATCAGCCTGGGGGCTGATGAACCGGCTCATCTCTTCTTTGGCGATATCAAGGTCCGGGGGCGCGGTATGCCGGTAGAACATCAGATGATCGGGCCGGTCTGGCCCGAACATCACAAGCCGGGTCTGCGGCGAGAAAAAGTATAGGTTGTCATAGTCGCGGTGCGCCGCCTGGCCGAACCGGGCGACGATCGGAAACGCCGAAGCCAGGATCATCTTGTCTTCGCGCGTCATCGCCCTGGCTTTGCCGAAATAGGCCCCGACGCCGTAGACCCAGCCGCCATCGGCGTCGATATAGCCGTCGAAGGTTTTGTCACGGCTGCGCCAGGTGCCGTCCGGCTTGGCAAGCATGTTGTTTTGCAGGATTTTATCGGCCTCCGCTGGCGTCATGGTCGCCGCGCGCGCCTGAAGGGCGCCGATCGCACTTCGCTCGACGGTGATCAGGTTCGAGAAACGACGATCAACGTTGTCGGTCCGCTCCTGAACATACTGACTGAGGAAATCGATCTGCCGATGCTCAAGATCGCTTTGGAAAACGCCGAACGCGGCCAGGCTCGTCATCGCCGTGAAGGCGAGGGAGGTCAGGCCAAGACCGAGGAGGAAACGCTGAGAGACGGAGGTCGCCATACCTCCGTCTTAGTCAACTGAGGTTTAGATCAGGTAAGCGGATCACTTTTCCGGGTGCAGCAGGGCCTGATAGGTCAGGGTGCGGGCCTGTCCGCCGAGATCGTCGCCGCCGGTGCCCCCCATCCGCTGGATCATGCCCACGAACATTATGTCGTTGGTCGGGTCGATCCAAAACCAGGTGCCGGCGGCGCCGCCCCAGCTCATGGTGTTTTTGCCTTCCAGCGTGCCGGCGGCGCGCGGATCATTGACCACCATAAAGTCGAGCCCAAAGCCCACGGCCTCGTTGAACCTGGCGACCGAGGTGCCGTTGGACGAGACCAGCACATCATGCGGGATCACGTTGGTGTCCATGAGCTCGATCGTGGCCGGAGCAAGAATCCGCACGCCGTCAAGCTCGCCCTTGTTCAGGATCATCTGGCAGAAGCGGGCGTAGTCTGTGGTGGTCGAGGTCAGGCCCCCGCCCCCTGACTCCATCGCCGGGGGCTTGGTGTAGTCCGGCATCGGGTTGCCAAACAGCTCCTTGGCTTCCGCGATCTTGCCGGTCTTGTCGCCGATATAGACGGCGGCCAGACGCGCCGCTTTGTCCGCCGATACATAAAAGGCGGTGTCGTTCATCTTAAGGGGCTTGAAGACGTTCTTGTCGAGGAACTCTCCCAGCGACATGCCCGACAGCTTCTCAATGATATATCCTTGGATGTCGACGGCGTTGGAATAGGACCAGTTGGTCCCGGGCTGGAACATCAGAGGGATTTCCGCTGTCCGCTCGATCATCTGGTGCAGGCCGTTGGACGCCAGCACCTTTTTTTCGCGATAGAGCTTGTCGACGGGGTGGACGTCGCCGAGGCCGTAGCCGAAGCCGGCCGTGTGGCTCATGATCTCCCGCATGGTCGGCGGACGCTTAGCGTCCTCGGTCAAAAGGCGGCCGTCCGGCGCCACGCCGGTCATAACCCGGAGGGTCTTGAACTCCGGGACATAGCGGGTGACCGGATCGTCGAGGCGCCATTTGCCCTGCTCGAACAGGATCATCATGCCGACGCCGGTCAGCGGCTTGGTCATGGAGTAGATGCGGAAGATCGCGTCCTTGTTCATCGGCGTTCCCGCCTCGATTGACGCCTTGCCGTAGGTGTTGAACTCCACAACCTTGCCGTGGCGGGCGAGGAGGGTGGTCATGCCCGCGACCCGGCCCTGGGCCACGACCCCGGCCATATAGTCGTCGAGCCGCTTCAGGCGCTGCGAATCAAAACCGACGGCTTCAGGACTTGAGGCGGACTGCAGACCATCAGCGCCGCCGGCCGGCTTGGCGGATGCACAAGGACCCAATGCAAAGACGACCGCGGCGATGACCGCGACACACGAGCCGTAACGAACCAAGACTGCCTCCCGCTTTTCATTTGATGCAAGCTTAAGGCGCCGCAGCCCGCGCGCAAGCGCTCTGCATACCGTAAAATAGATTGAGGGCACTGGCCGCCGGCCTCGAGGCCGTGCGAAGTTGTTGTAACGGCGGAGGTGCGATGGCTGAACTGGCCAAGGCTGCGACCGGACCCCTCAAAGGCGTCCGCATCCTCGACATGACGAGCGTGGTGTTCGGCGCCTACGCCACGCAGATGCTGGGCGACCTCGGCGCGGAGGTGATCAAGGTGGAGTTCCCCGGCGGCGTCCGCGGCGCCGGCGGCGACATTATGCGCTGGGCCGGGGCGGTCCCGCCGGGCGCGCCCGAGGACCTTGGCCCGATCTTCATGACCATCAACCGCAACAAGCGCTCGGTGCTGCTCGACCTTCGCGAACCCGACGCCCGCGCCGCCCTCGATCACCTGATCGCCGAGGCCGACGTCTTTGCGGCGACGGTGCGCTATGAAGGCCTCAAGCGCCTCAGCCTCGACTATGATGCCGTGCGCTCGATCAGACCCGACATCGTCTACGTACACGGGGCCGGTTATGGCTCGGACGGTCCTTATGCCGGAGAGCCGGCCTATGATGATTTGATCCAAACCGCTTCGGGCTTCGCCGATGTGCTGAGCCACACCGACGGCGATCCGGAACCGCGGCTGATCCCAAGCCTCCTCGCCGACAAGGTGTCTGGCCTCTTCATGGGCCAGGCCATGCTGGCGGCCCTGTTTCATCGCCTACGCACCGGCGAGGGCCAGTTCGTGGAGGTGCCCATGCTGGAGTGCGTCACCAGTTTCAATCTCGTCGAACACTTTTTTGGTCACGTTTTCGACCCGCCGACCGGGCAGTGGACCTATGCTCGGGTCACGACCCCGCACCGCAAGCCGCACCCGACCAAGGACGGTTATATCGGCATCCTTCCCTATAGCCGCCTGCAGTGGGAGCAGTTCTTCGCCATCGCCGGCTGGGGCGACGAGGTGGCCAAGGATCCTCGCTTCGCCGACGACGCAGCGCGCAATCGGAACATTCAGGCGCTCTACGGCCTCTTGGATCAGGCGACGGTCGCCAAGACCACCGACGAGTGGTTGGCCTTGCTCCGCCCCCTCAGCATTCCGGTGGTTCGGCTGAACCGGATCGGAGAGCTCATGGACGATCCGCACCTGAAGGCCGTCGGCCTGTTTGAGCGCTATCGCCATCCTGACGCCGGCGATTACTGGTCAGTGCGCCCGCCCGTACGGTTCTCCGCGACGCCCGCCAACATCCGTCGACATGCGCCCAAGCTTGGAGAGCACACCGAAGAGGTGTTGGCGGAACTTCGCCTCTCGTCGCGTAGAGAGCCAGAGGAGTGAGCATGGAGTTCGAGCTCGCCGAAGAGCACCGCATGCTCAAGGATCTGGTTCGCCGCTTCGTCGATCAGGAGCTGATTCCCCTCGAGCGGGCGGTATTGGATCGTGATATCGCCGGTCACGGTCCCGGCCTCAGCGAGGCCGAGCGGCGGCGTATCGAGGCGGTGTCTCGCGACATGGGTCTATGGGGCCTGGATGCACCTGAGGATATCGGCGGTCTGAACCTGCCGGCCGTCGCCCTGGTCGGGGTCAACGAGGCGCTCGGCCGCACGATCACGCCCTTCACCCTGCCGCCGGACAGCCCGAACCTACGCATGCTGATGGCGACGGTGAATGAGCGCCAGCGTGACGCCTATCTTGCGCCCTATGCGCGCGGCGAAACCCTCTCGGCGATCGGCATTTCCGAGCCTGGAGCCGGATCTGACCCTGCGCGCATGACCAGCCGCGCCGTCAAAGACGGCGAGGACTGGGTGCTGAATGGGCGAAAAATCTGGATAAGTCGCGCAGCTGAGGCCGATTTCACCATCGTGATGGCCGTCACCGACAAGAACAAAGGCGCCCGCGGCGGCATCTCGGCCTTTCTGGTCGACAAAGGGACGCCGGGGTTCAACCTGGTAAGGTCGATCCCCATGATCGGCGGGGCGCTCACCTACGAGATCGCGCTCGAAGACTGCCGGGTGGAAGGCTGGAAACTCCTCGGTCGAGAAGGTCAGGGGTTTGCGCCCATGCAGCTGCGCCTCGGCGCGCGCCGGATCGAGATGGCGTCCTGGTCGATCGGCATGGCCCAGCGGGCGCTCGACATGATGCTCGACTATTCACCCCAACGCACGACCTTCGGCCAGCCCCTGTCGGACCGCCAGGCGGTTCAATGGTGGGTGGCGGACGCCGCCACAAAGATCCACGCCGCGCGGCTGATGACCTACGACTGCGCCTGGAAGCTCGACCAGGGCCGCGACGTCCGCGTGGAGATCTCCATGATCAAAGCCTACGCCACCGAGATGGCCTATGGAGTGGTTGACCATGCGATGCAGACCTTCGGGGCCATGGGCATGACCCGCGAACTGCCTTTGCAGCTGATGTCGGCGAAGCTGCGAACCATGCGGATCTACGACGGGCCCACCGAGGTGCACAAATGGGTGGTGGCGCGCAATCTTCTGGGGACACGGCATTGAGCGACATCACGGTGCTAAGAGCGGGTCCCGTCGCCGTCATCGTGATCGATCGCCCGCCCAATAACCACGTCTCGGTCGGTTTGATCGGCGAGATCGCCGACGCGCTGGAGGCTGTGGATGCTGAGCGCGACTGCGGCGCGGTGGTCTTGGCCTCCGAAGGCCGGGTATTCTGCGGCGGCGCCGACCTCACGCCAGGCGGGCCGGACGGGCGCAGCCCAGGCGCGATGGCGGGGGCGCTTTATCATCAGGCTGAGCGGCTGTTTTGCACCAAAAAGCCGATCATCGCAGCGATACAGGGCGCAGCCGTCGGCGCCGGCCTTGGCTTGGCTCTGGTCGCCGATTTCCGTGTGGCGGCCGCCGAAGCGCGCTTCTCGGCCAACTTCGCCAAGCTCGGCTTCCATTCCGGCTTTGGGATTTCCTTCACCCTGCCTCGGGTGGTGGAGCGACAGCACGCCGCGCGCCTTTTGTTGACCGGGCGGCGGATCGGCGGGCAAGAGGCGCTCGGCATGGGCCTGGTCGACCAGCTGGCCCCCTTGGCGGACGTCCGCGCCTCAGCCCTCGCCCTGGCGCACGAAATCGCAGCCAACGCGCCCTTGGCGGTCCAGGCCATGCGCGCCACCTTGCGTCAGGGCCTCGCCGAAGCGGTCAGAGCTCAGATGGCCCACGAACTCGAGCAACAGACGAATCAGCGCGCGACCGCCGACTTCGCCGAGGGGGTGCTCGCCGTGTATCAGCGGCGGCCCGGTCGGTTCGTCGGGGCCTGACGGCGCCCTTGGGGCGAGCAACCTTGGCGCAAATTTTCGCCTCACGCACGAATTTTGGGCTGAGGAGTCCAGTGACGGTAATGTGAGTTGGCGCTTCGGATCGGGCCGCCTATCTCTGCGTTGTGGATCCGAGCTAGTCCGGAGTTTCCATGTCGCAGCCTACCCTAAGGGTCGTCGCCCAACCCCCTTCTCTTGAGCAGGCCAGCGTCCGTGTCAGCTCCATCGCGCTAATCGGCGATTACCCTCCACGACGCTGCGGCATCGCCACCTTCACCTGTGACGTGCGTTCTGCGCTGGAAGAGGCCAGGCCTGAGGTCCGATGCGATGTTTATGCCGTCACCGATATCGAAGGCGCCTACGCCTATCCAGAAGAGGTGGTCTGCGAGATTCGCCAGGAGGAAATTTCTGATTACCTGGCCGCCGCCGATCGTCTGAACGCGACGCGTCCCGATCTTATCTGGGTGCAGCACGAATTCGGCATTTTCGGCGGCGCCGCCGGAGCCCACCTTTTGTCCTTGCTCGAAGCCACCGATCGCCCGGTGATCGCGACCCTGCACACGATTCTTGAGACGCCCAACGGCGACCAGCGGCGCGTGTTCGAGCGCCTGCTCGCCCGCTGCGCCAAGGTGGTCGTCATGGCGGAGCGCGGCCGGGAGATCCTGAGGCGGGTATGGGCGCTCGCCGACGACAAGATCATCCTGATCGCCCACGGCGCGCCTGACCGGCCCTTGTCGGATACGGCTCCGTTCAAGGCGAGCTTGGGCTTTCGCGGACGCGATGTTCTGTTCACCTTTGGCCTCTTGTCCCCCGGCAAGGGCGTTGAGAACGTGATCCGCGCCCTGCCCCGGATCGTCGCCGAGCACCCGAATGTGCTTTATGTGGTTCTGGGCGCGACCCATCCCAACCTGTTGCTCCAGGAGGGGGAGCGCTACCGAAGCGCCTTGGTGGCGCTCGCCGACACCCTCGGGGTCGGCCAGCACGTGCGTCTGGTGGACGAATACACCGACACCTCACGCCTCGTGGAATACCTTCAGGCGGCGGATATCTATATCACCCCCTACCTTAACCCTCAGCAGATCACCTCGGGCACCCTCTCCTATGCCGCGGCCCTCGGACGGCCGATTGTTTCGACACCCTATTGGCACGCGGCGGAGCTTCTGGCCGACGGCCGGGGACGGCTGACCCCGTTTGGCTCTTCCGAGGCTATCGCCGACGAGGTGATCGATCTCTTGAGCCACCCACAGGTCCGCCAAGCCCTCAGCGAGCGTACCTACGCGGCCGCGCGTGAAACGGTCTGGAGCCAATTCGGCGAACGCATGGGCGAGGTGTTCGATGCGGTGCTAGCGCGCCCCCAGCGGATCCGGCCCGGAGCGACAAGCCTTCATAAGCCAGGCGCCCCCCTCGGTATGCGGGCGCCTGTGGCGGTCTCTCTCGGGGGCGTGCGCCGGATGACCGATAGCTGCGGGATGATGCAGCATAGCCTGTTTTGCCTTCCTGACCGCCGACACGGATATTGCGTCGACGACAACGCCCGCGCCCTCATCCTGATGCATAGGATGCCAGGGGCGCCCGACGCCGAACGCCGGGCCTTGACCCGCACCTATGCGGCCTTTCTGGCGCATGCATGGAACGAGCACGAGGGCTGCTTTCGCAACTTCATGAGCTATGAGCGCGCCTGGCTGGAACAAAGGGGATCAGAGGATTCGACCGGTCGCAGCATCTGGGCCGTGGCGAGCACCGCCGCCCTCGCCGCGGACGCCAGCCAGCGTCGCTGGGCAGCCGCGCTCATGGACCAGATCCTACAGCGCTGCGACCGGATCAATTCCCCGCGCGCCAGCGCCTTTATCGTGCTTGGCCTCACCACGATGATGGACGCCGGTTGGGGCGAGGACCATCTGCGTAGAGCGGTGGAGGCCCGGGCCGAAGATCTGGTCGTAAGGCTGAGGAGCCGAAAACAGCGGGGCGTGACATGGTTCGAAGATCATTTGTCCTACGACAACGCCCGCCTGGCCGAAGCTGTGATCCGCGCCGGCCTTGCGCTTGGCGACGCGGCGATGACCGCGGACGGCGTTGAGGCGCTGGATTGGCTCTGCCGCCGCCAGACCGACGCCATGGGCAACTTCCTGCCGATCGCCACGGTTGATTTTGGGCGTCCGCTCGAAGCCAAGAGCCTATTTGATCAGCAGCCGGTGGAGGTCGCCGCCACCGTCGACGCCTGCGACGCTGCGTTCACGGCGACGGGCGAGGGACGCTGGATCGAAGAGGCCGAGCGAGCTTACGCGTGGTTCTTCGGCGCCAATACCCTTGGCGTGAGCCTGGCGACCGCTGACGGCGACAGCTTCGATGGTCTGACCTGGGCCGGCGCTAACGAAAACCAGGGCGCGGAGTCGGTCCTCGCCTTGCAACTTTCCGCATGTGTGCTTCATAAATTGACAGGGACCGGGGGCGCACGGCTAAAGACGGTGCTCGACAACTAGCTCGACCGGTCTTTAGTCAACCGCGGGAGAACGCGTGTCCCTACTTGAAATCCTCCCGACCAGATTGGTTGCGGAGCCCGATCGCGTCGTGATCCGACCGTTCCAGATCGCGCCTGAACCCCGTTCATTGCATCCGACCGAGTCCTCGCGGGCGCGGCGGATCGTCAACGCCGTGCTTGAGATGGATATGCGCACCTGCCAGGCGGAACTGGCGCTGGTGAATCGCGACTTCGGCCAGCGGCACTGGCAGACCCGGGAGATCTTCCTGGATCGCTATCAGCAGGTGAAGCAGGACCTAGACCTTCACAACAACGTACGGGACGACCGCAAGGAGCTGATCGGCGCCTATTTCTGCCACGAGTACTCCTACACCTCGGCGGCGCTGATGAACCCCTCGATCGTGCCCCACCCTGACCAGACGGGCCTGACCGCCGGCGCCCTGCGCATTGTCCTGTCCCTGCGGGCGGTGGGGGAGGGCCATATCTCCTCGATCGCTTTCCGAGAGGGGATATTGACCCCCCAGGGCGGTTTCGACCTGATGCAGCGTCCACCCTTTTCCGTCGCCGCGCGCGAGAGCAGCCGAGCGACCGAGGAGAACGGGATGGTGACCACCGCCGAGCGCTTCGCAGAGGCGTCCTTGTCGGGCACGGTGATCTTTCCCTTCACCCAGCAGCAGAGGAACGGACTTGAGGATCTGCGCCTGGTGAAGCTCGAGGACGACGCGGAAGGCGCGCTCTACTGCGGCACCTATACCGCCTACTCCGGGTTCAATATCGCCTCCGAGCTTCTGGTCACCCGAGACTTTCGCCGGTTCGAGCTGAAGCCGATGTCAGGCCCCGCCGCACGCAACAAGGGCATGGCGATCTTCCCGCGAAAGATCGACGGCAAATATGCCGTGATCGGCCGTCAGAACGGAGAGAGCCTGTTTTACCTTACGTCCGACGACCTGCTGCATTGGGATGACGGCGACCCTCTGATCGGTCCCCTCTATCCATGGGAGCTGGTGCAGATCGGCAACTGCGGCTCGCCGATCGAGGTCGACGAAGGCTGGCTGCTTCTGACCCACGGCGTCGGTCCGGTGCGCAAGTACTCGATCGGCGCGGTCCTCCTCGACAAAGACGATCCGCGCAAGGTCCTCGGCCGCACCATCAGTCCCATCCTGTCGCCGTCCGATGAAGACCGCGAAGGCTATGTGCCCAACGTGGTCTACACCTGCGGCGCCCTGGCGCACGGCCGTCGGTTGTTCATGCCCTTCGGCGTGGCCGATAGCTCGGTTAGCTTTAGCTGGGTCGATATCGACGAGCTTTTGGCCCTGATGATCTGACGCGCGCCCGCGCCGGAACGCAGAGGGGAACCGGATCCCCGGCTATAGGCGCGCAGGCGCGGCTCTTGACGTCGTGGCGCTGGGCGCGGCGCGGCTTGCCGCTGGCCAACAGACTGGCCCGGGGGATGCGGCGAGGGAGCTCCCCGCGCGGGGCCGCGCCGAAAAGCTAAGGTTCACAATAAGTTGGTTTGCCGGAACAGCGCCTTGGGGTCGCCGTTATGGGGGTGGGGCGTGCGGGTGTTCTCCCGCAGTTTAAGCTTACTCAAGGAACCCTACTCATGACTGACCAGAACAGATGGGGCGAGGACCGCTATAGCGATCGCGATCGCCAGGAAGCCTACCGCACCAACACAGACCGCGTTCGGGGCCCCAATGGGCAAGACGCCGGCCAGGATCGCTATCGGGACCGCGGCTATGGGGCGGAGCACAGCGGGTATGGCGATCCCGGTTACGGCGGGGACGCCCCCTTCAGCCGCGGCCAGGGTTATGGCGGCGCAAGCCGGAGCTATGAGGAGCGCGCCTTCACGGGCGGCGCTCGCGGCTATGACCCCTATGGATCGGCTTACGGCGCCTATGGCGAGGAGACCTCCCGCGACCGGTACGGCCAGCCGTCGCGGGACGAGCGCCCGTATGACAACCGCCAGGCCTCAGGCTCGATGCTGCACCAGGGCTATCGCGCCCCGTTCGCGGGCGTCCGCGGCGATGCTCAGGGCTTTAGCGGCGCCGCCTATGGGCAAGCCGACACAACCCGCTATCAGTACAATGACGATCGGGTCGAGCGTAACCGCGACGGCGGCGGTTTTGGCGCCCGCGACTTCGCCGCACAAGGCGATCGAGGCGTTTGGGACCGAACCCGCGATGAGGTCTCCTCATGGTTTGGAGACGATCAGGCCGCCCATCGGCGAAAGCTCGATGAGGCGCGCCACAGCCTGCACCGCGGTCGCGGGCCGAAAAGCTACACCCGCTCGGATGACCGCATACGCGAGGACGTCAACGATCAGCTCACCGACGACCCGATGCTCGATGCTTCGGATATCGACGCCAAGGTCGCAAACGGCGAGGTCACCCTCAGCGGTCACGTCGAGAGCCGCCAGGCTAAGCGACGGGCGGAGGATATCGCCGACCGGATCGCGGGCGTGAAGCATGTGCAGAACAATCTGCGGGTGAAGGATGGCCGGGCGAGCGCCAGCGCCCCTGAACAAATCGGTGCGGGAGTAACGCCCGGGGCCCAGGCCTCCAACAAGGCGAACTGAGCTCAGCGCCCGGCTCTGGAGCGCCCCGGCCTCGGCCGGGGCGTTTTCAGAGGGTTGCGGCCATTGCAGCCTCGGCCGCCGCGACGCCGGTCTCGTAGGCTCCGTGAGCGGTGGAGAAGGCATGGGGTGAACAGGCCTCACCCGCAAAGAACAGCCTGTCGTCGACCGGCGCGGCGAGGACAGCGCGCGCACCGGCCCGGCCCACCTCAGCGTGGGAATAGGCGCCGCGAATGAAGGGGTCCCGCCGCCAGGACGATTCACTGATCGCTGCGAGATTTTCGCGGATGTTCGATCCGAACACGGACACGAGCTCATCGATCGCGAAGGCGGCGAAAGCGCCCTGCGGCTCGCGCGCAAGGGCAGCGGCAAGATCGCCTCCATAAAAGCCTTCGATCACCGGCATACCCATGGGCCGCAAGGTGTAGCCGCCGGTCTCGGCGGTGTCGGTGCGGCCCCGCACCATGGTTTCGATCGGAAGCGCGTCCGGCCGGATCAATCTCAGAAAAGCCTTCTCCACGTGGCCAAGGGGGAGTGAAGCGGCGGCGTCGAGCTTGTCGGGTAGCGGCGGATCAAAGGCGAGCCGCGCCTCGGCAAGGACGGTGGAGGGCGCCGAGATGATCACGGTTCGCGCCCTTATGACGCCCGAATGGGTAACGAGCTGCACGGCCGGCCCCCGATGGTCGATCCGCTTCACAGGCGTAGAGAGGCGAATATCAAGGCCGGCGGCGCAGCGCGAGATCAGAGCGCCATAGCCTTCGCGCACGCGCCAGTTCTGGTCGGTCGGCTGATAGGCGGCGTAGTCCTTGACCGATATCTGATCGAACGGCGCACCATTATAGTAACCGGAGAAGGCGTTCAGCATGGGCGCCCAGCGGCGCTCGTCCTCCTTCATGAGATCGGCGGCGACCTGGTCGGTGTCCAGGAGCGCGGCCTGCTCGAGCCGCTGCTCAAACGCCGCGAACACCCGGCGATAGGCGCCTTGCTCCGCCATGGGGAAGTTCACCGTAAGGGCGGGCTTTGTCCAAGCGGGCGAGGACCGATCGAGGGTGAAGCCCATGGCGGGCGCCAACACCGCCCACTCATTCCGGTCGGCCGAATGCAGCCAGCCGCAGCCAAGGTCGATCCTGGCCCCGAGCGGCCCGTCTATTGTATGGGCCCGACCCCCGATCCGATCCTTCGCCTCGAGCAGAAGGCCAGTGAGCCCGGCCTGCTTCAGCCGCCGCCCGGCGGCTATCCCTGCCGCCCCGGCGCCGACCACAGCCACATCCACGTCGGCAAGACCGGTCATGGGGGGGCTAAAGCACACGCGATCCCCCGACGCGAGGGGGATTCAAAGCTAAGCGGCGACGCCCCCTCCCCCACGGGGAGACGCATAAGGCGTCTTGGCTCGTCAACGCTGGAGACGGCCTCGACCCGGATCGGGGGATCGAGGACCCGCGTTCCTGTCGCGTGAGGGCCAGGGTTGGCGGCGGCGACGTTGATGGCCGTGACAGCGGCGGCGCCAATCAAGTTTCGGCGACTCGGGCCGGGGCCGTCAATGGGTCCAAGAGTGCCTCCGATAGGTCCGAGAAAAAGCCCCTGAAGCCCCATCAGGGCTCAGCTTCCCGGATGATACCGCCGCTCGATGTGGCCCTTGAGCTGATCGGGATAGAAGTACACGTCGCGCAGACGTCCGGAGGCGTAGCGGTCGGCCTCGTCGGTGAAGTGTTGAGACAGGGGATCGCCGCTCTCCCCGCCCGCCGTTACAGCCTTGGCCCGGACGCGCGGACCGAACTCGACGACGGCGACGAAGCTGTTTCCGCTGGTGCCATAGTAACGTTTGGTGCCGTAGGGCCGGGCCCCGAAAGAGGCCAGCGAGCCCCAGGTCGCCGAAGTGAACGGCACAGGAATGCTAGGCCCATTGTCATCGAAGTGCTGAACGATGCTGTCGTCGAGGCGCTGAAAACGGTTGATTTGGCCCCATGGCGTGCGCCAGGCGCCAAAGTCCTTCCTCAGCCGCTCGGACGCCTCCTCGAGGGCAGCCAGCTTCTGCGCCGGGCTGGTCTGGGCGGCGATGTAATCAAAGATGTAGGTCTTGGACTTACGCGCCTCCTCCTGGGTCTTGGCGATCAGGGCCTCACCCCAGAACACCGCCAGGGATGTTGCGATGGAGTCCGCGCCCCAGCGGTCGTTCCAGGTGCGAAGCAGGGCGATCTGGTCCTTGAGCGCGATCTTCTCCGGGTCATCCTGCGCCAGGGCGTCGTAGGCCCGGATGAGCGGCGGAACGATCTCAGCGAAGGCCGGCAGATAGCTGTCGTAGGCGGCGGTGTTCAGCCCCTCCAGGGTAAAACCGGTCTTGCCGGAGAGCAGCTGCGCGGCGTGCACGCCGCGCGCATTTTCACCCGCCTGGTCCATGTAGTGCGGATAGGCCGCGCGCCTTGGGCTGTCCGGCCCGGCTGCCGAATAGGGCCAGTCGTTCGTATTGAAAATCCAGCCCACGGGCGGATTGAACAGGTGCGGCGCGTCGTTCAGGGCATGAAGGCCATGCCAATCTGTGGCCGGGTCCGATCCATCCACGGGCCGAGTGTAGTCGAAACGATCGTCCCGCCTCGGAATAAACTGGGGATGCAGATAGGCGATATTGCCGTCTGCATCGGCATAAATCGTATTGTTGGAGGAATTGGCCTTCAGCTCCATAGCCCGCATGTATTGGGTGTAGTTGCGCGCCTTGGTGAGGAGGAAGGACTGGCTGAGCGCCTCGATCGGCTTGTTCATCAATGACACCGCGACCCATTTTCCGTCGCGCTCACGCACGATCGGGCCGTGATGGGTGCGATAGACGGTAAAGCTGCGATTGGCCATCGCGCCTGACGCCGTGCGGTAGGGCACAAGGATGGTCGACACCATCACCGGTCGGAGCTGGCCGCCGTAGCGATAATAGAGCTTGGCGTCCTTGTGGACGATGGTTTCGGCGAACTCATCCACCGCGTCCGATCCTGACGTGGTGTGCATCCAGCCCAACCGGTCATTGAAACCCTGATAGAGGAAGAACTGACCCCAGGTCGCAGCCCCGTAGGCGTTCAGGCCCTCGCCGCTCGTCACCTGAAGTTCGGAGCGGAAATAAAACGAGGTATGAGGGTTGATCAGCAGAAGGGCGTGATGGTCGACCGCATTTTTCGGCGCGATGGCGATTCCGTTTGAGCCGGATGGCTCGCGAAGCGCGTCCGGGACGTCCTGAGTGAAGAGCGCGAGCTTGGTTTCACCATAGAAGCGCTCCAGATCCTTCAGGGAAATGCGCTCGATATCGCCCCCGATGCTGCCTTCGCTGAAGCTGAGCGCCATCCAGGGCTCAAACCTTTGGATCACCCTTGGATGCACCTCAGGGTGCTTTGCGAGGTAGTAGTTGAGCCCATCGGCCCAGGCGTTCATGAGGGCTTTCAAGGGCGGCGGACTGCGGGCGTAAAGCGTTTTCAACGTCACCGGATCTATGAACAGCTTCATCCGCAGATCCTGATAGATCGCTTTTTCGCCTTCGGCCTCCGCCAGCCGGCCCTGGGCGTTGATGAAATTGGTCTCGACGCGATTGAAGTCATCCTCAGCCTCAGCGTAGACCATACCGAACACCGCATCCGCGTCGGTCTTGCCCGTGACATGGGCTATCCCCCAGTCGTCCCGCACAATGCTCACAGCCTTGGCCTCGGCGCGCCAGCGGTCGGCCTCGCGGATCGGCGGCGCGAGATGAGCCTTTAGGCGGTCTGCGCCCGCCCAAGCCTCGCCGGCGGCAAGCGCCGCTGCGATCGCCGCCATGATCTGGGCTCGCCACCTCATCCGCATCATGCGCTTCTCCCTACTGGCCGCGCGTCTTAGCCTTAACCGATGCAACCGCGCAAAGCCCTCGGCGGTTGTGGGCAGACCCCAAGCTCTGCGATAAGGTCGCAGGAAGGGCGCGACCGGGGGAAGGCGCGTCCAAGGAGAAACCCTCCGCCCCCGGCGTAACCAGGACCGATCGATGACGCACCGCGAACCCCTGCTCGAGCCCGTCGCCATCTCTGAGCTCAGACCCACCCAGATCACCGTGGGCTATCGAGAGGTCAATGAGAAGAGAAAGGCCTGGCGGGAGCGGGACGGCGTCGACGGCTCCGAGTTTCTCGGGCGCCACATGATCCCGGTGCTGAAGGGACCCAAGGGGCGTCCCTATGTGATCGATCACCACCACCTTGTCCGCGCGCTTCAGGAAGAGGGGGTGAAGAAGATCGCAGTGGATGTGGTTGCGGACCTGTCGAAGCTTAGCAAGGATGAGTTCTGGGTCTTCTGCGACAACAAAGGCTGGTGCCACCCCTATGACGCAAACGGGGTGCGGCGCGCCATGGACGACATACCCAAGGACATCGCCAGCCTCACGGACGACCCATATCGAAGCGTCGCGGGAGAGCTGCGCCGCCAGGGCGGATACGCCAAGGACACGACGCCGTTCAGCGAATTCATCTGGGCGGACTTTTTGCGTCGCCGGATCAAGCCGTCGTCGGTCGCCAAGGATTTTGACAAGGCCATGGCCAGAGCGCTGGTGCTGGCCAAAAGCCTCTCGGCCTCCCACCTGCCCGGCTGGTGCGGTCCTGTCGCCAATTGAGCGTCGGGGAAGTTGGTCTGACGCCCAATCGACGGTGGGGCGCGCCGCCTCAAGCGATGCGCCGCATGAGGCCGGCGCGGGGTCCGGCGCTGTCGGGTACGGATCAATCCATTCAGCCAAGGACCGCCTTATGCTTGACACCCCTAGGCAACCTGAGGGCATCGTCCTTGACGGGATGGGCTGACGACGAGAACGCGGCGGGTACGATCGGCTGATGGCCCCAAACAGAAGTCGGCGCTTTGACGAAAAGCGCGAAGAGATCATCGCGTGTGCGACCGCGTTGATCAACGAGCGCGGCGTCAGAGGCATGACCCTCGCTGACGTAGCGGCGGCCGCGGGCATCGTCCCGACCAGCATCGCTTACTACTTCGGTAAGAAGGAGGCTCTGGCGGCGGCCTGCTTCGAGGTGGGCCTTGACCGCATGCTGCAGCTAATCGCCCTCGCCCAGCGCGAGACGACGGCGCGGGAACGGCTGACCACCCTGCTCAAGGGGTATTTCGCGCTCAAGCAGGGCGTGATGGAGGGCTTGGAGCCGCCGATCCCGATCTTCAGCGATATGCGCACCCTCAGCGAGCCCTGGTTCGGCCAGATCCGGGAGCGCTGGCGATTGTTTTTTCAAGGCACGCGCGAGCTCTTGCGAACACCAGACATGGCCTGGCTGCGCGGCCGCGCAGCCGCCTCGCGCGCCAATATCATGATTGAGCACATGCTTTGGCTGAACGTGTGGCTGCCCCGTTACGATGTGGAGGAATACCCTCGCCTATGCCAGCGGATGCTTGACATCCTCCTCGATGGGATCGCCCTTCCGGGGGCGGCCTGGGCGCCTCAGTCCATCGACCTGTCGCCAAAAACGGAGGACGAACAGGCCATGCCGGACGCCCTCCTGATCGCCGCGACACGTCTGATCAACCAGCATGGCTATAAAGGCGCCTCGGTCGACAAGATCTCCGCCGCGCTCCAGCGCACCAAGGGGGCCTTTTACCACCACATCGACGGAAAGGACGCGCTGGTGGCGGCCGGCTTCGAACGCTCGTTCGAGGTGCTCCGCGCGGCGCAGAACAAGGGTCTCGCATTACAGGGCGACGCTTGGGTCAGGCTGCATTCGATCGTGGCGGCGCTGGCCGACTTCCAGATTTCAGAGGCGGGCCCCTTGATGCGAACCTCAGCTTTGCAGTCCCTGCCGGAGTCGATGCGCCTCAAAGTCATCGACGGATCAGACCGAATCGCGCGGCGATTTTCGGGCATCGTCTCGGATGGCGTCGCCGAGCGCGCCCTTCGCGCCGTCGACCCCGTGATCGCCTCGCAGATGCTCAATGCTGCGATCAACGCCGTCGCCGACCGCCACCTGGCCAAGCAGGATCCGCAGTTGGAACGGGCCCCGCTCCACTATGCCGTGCCCATGCTGTTCGGTGTGCTGTGTGGTCCTGTTCGTGAGGTCCTGGGGCCGAGGTCGACGGATCCTGCCTAGCGTCCGTCAGGTGAGAATGCGAGTAGCACGTTGACCCCGTTTGCGCCTGTGCGGGACGCCCCGTTGAACCCTGACATCAGATAGACCATCCCGTTGGCGAGCACCGGGCCGCCGCCCATGCCGTCGATTCCGCCGCCTGGATGACGCTTGACCCCGTTGACCGTGTCGTAGGTCTGAGCGGTGGTGGAGAAGGCCCAGACGACACGGCCGGTCGCCGGATCATAAGCCCGTAGCCAACCGTCGAGCCCCCCCTCGAACACCGCGCCCGGCATGGCGCTGGGCGGGGCGGACTGCGCGCGAATGCAGGCGCCCTTGGCATAGTCCCCGGACCGGTCGCCGGCATAGCGGCAGGGCGCCTTTGGCGCAGGCAGGCTCCAGTCGACCTTGCCGGTCGCGGGGTCCAGGGCGTAGACGCCCGGTCTGGCTTTCGGCGCGTCCATGGGTCTGTCGAAGTCCGCAAGAGCGCCCTTGACCTCGCCAAACAACAGAGCCGTGTCCGCGATGGCGACATAGAGGTGGGAGCGGTCGCTTCCGATCCCCCATTCCACGCCGCCTAGGGCCGAACCGGAGCCGACCTGGGTCTTCCAGATCAGCTTTCCCGTGTCGGGGTTCATGCCATAGACGATGCCGGATTTCTGACCCGAAAGCAGAATCTGCTTGCCGCCCTTAAGGGTGTAGAGGATCGGCGAGGCGCCGAAATCGTAGTCTGGCCCGCGCGGATTGGGACAGGTCGGCGTCTTGAACTGCGCCTCGCAGCCCATGGTGTAGTTGTCGCCGCGGGTGACCTGCGCGCTCCAGCGGACTTTCCCGGTCTTGATGTCGAGGGCGACAATCGCATCATCGCGCTTGGTCTCGGCGTCCGTGTAGCTGTCGCCCGTGCCCACATAGACGAGGCCGCGCGTCGGATCTGCGGTCGGCGCAGACCAGATCGCAGCCCCCGCAGGGCCCTGAAGCTGCACCCCCTCGGCGGTCTTGCGGGTCGGGTGAAGGGGCTCCTCGATCATGGAGGTCTGCCAAAGCTTGCGGCCGGTGTTGAGGTCCAGCGCCGCCAGGGAGCCCCGGAAACTGCAGCAGGGGTAGGTCTTCTGGATCGCCGTCGCTTCCTCGCCAGAAGACAGAGGCGTAAAAACCGTGTCGCCGGCCACGATGGGGGCGCCGGAAATCCCGGAGGCCGGATGGGTTTCAAGCGCCGCGCTTGCCCAAACCACCTTGCCCGTCTGCGCGTCATAGGCGCGCACGGTCCGGTCGGCGAGGCCAATCACCGTCAGCCAGCCGCTCGGCGACACCCTTGAGCGGACCAGGCTCGGCGTCGTCCGCGAGACCGCATCGGTCACAACCCAGTGAACGCAACCGGTGTCGGCGTCGAGGGCGTAGAACCGGCCGTTGCGGTTGGTGACAAACAGCCATTTTCCGGTCACCGTCACCTGACCGCCGCCGGGCAGGGCCATGGCCCATTTGACCTTGAGCTTTGGAATGTCGGCCGCAGCAAATCCTGGGTGAGGTTGAAACCGCGTGGAGTCCTGATCGCGGCCGATCGTGGACCAATCCGATGGCCCAGGGAGGATCGGCGGGGTCTCAGCGCACATCCGGTCGACGCCCGCCGTGAGCGCGCCGCGGCGGCGGGAAAGGGGGTCGCCGGCCGCCGGCGCGTCCTGGCCAGGGGTCAAATAGGCGGCGACAGATTGGATTTCGGCGGTGGAGAGGCCCTTGGCCATCGGGGCCATGATCCCTGCCGTAAGGGCGGTCATCACATCGGCGCGAGGCCGCTTGGCGAGGTCTGGACGCGAGGGAGCGCGCTCGACCGGCGGCTCGTGGCAGATCTTGCAATGGGCCGCAAACACCGCCTCGCCGGCGGCGATCTCAGGGGGTCCGGGTTGGGCTTGGACGGTTTGGGCCTGGGATCGCTCCGGCGTCGCAAACAGCACCCCTAAGGCCGCCACGAGGGCTAATCCAGCCATCCCGCGCCTGCGCGCCATATCAATCCTCCCCGTAGGTTATCCCCGGACTTGTCCGCGCCCGGTGGTGTTCTGGCCTTTATTTATTTCGGCAGCTTAAGTTCCTTAGCGATGAAATGACCGGCCACGCATTGGACCAGAAAGGCGATCAGGAACACGGGCGCAAGGCTCAGCATGCCGTATTCGAGGCCCACGGCCGGCCCGAATATGGGCTTGAAGTGATCGCTCATGAAGCCGACGAACAAAGGGCCGCCGCCGAGGCCGACGAGGTTCAGAACAAACAGGAGCAGAGCCCCTGAGACCACCCGCTGGTGCGCCGGCGCCGCGTTTTGGACCACCGCCAGGGCCGGCGCCAGGTACATGTTGTTAAGCAAGGCCGGACCGGCGAAACACAGAAGCGAGAGCTGCCAGGTCGGGGCGTAGACGGCCGCAACCATAAACGGCAGGCTCAGCAGAATCGAGATGGCCGGGACCATGGCGTAGGCTCGCGGCCGCATCTGACCGAGCTTGTCGACAAGCACCCCGGACAGCCAGGTTCCAAGGGCCCCGGTGATCCCCGACATCAAGCCATAGTAAAGGGCGATCTGCGTCAGGCTCATTCCCTTCGCGCGGATCAACAGGGACGGGGTCCAGCTTAACAGGCCATAGCCGACGAAGGCGGTGACGCCGCAGCCCAACGCCGTGAAGGCCAGCATCGGACGACCGAAGAACAAACCGACGGCGGCCAAGGGATTGCCGGTATGCGCGCGCGCACCGCCCTCGAAACGGCCGCGCGGCGGCTCGCGGACGGTGAGATAGAAGATCGGCGCAATCACGAGACCGACCAGGCCGAGGGCCTTGAAGGCCGTCTGCCAACCATAGTGGGCGGCGATAAAGCCGCCGCTCATGGCCCCGAACATGGTGCCGAACGGCACGCCTAAGGAGAAGATCGCCAGGGCCGTGCCGCGCTGACGCGGCGGAAAATAATCCGACACGATCGAGTAGGACGGCGGCGCGCCGCCGGCTTCACCGACCCCAACCCCCATCCGCGGGATAGCCAGGGTCAAAAAGCTCGTTGCAAAACCGCACATGGCGGTGAAGAGGCTCCAGAGCGCGCTCGCCCCGGAGACCACGCGCACACGGTTCACCCGGTCGGCGAGCAGCCCCACAGGGATGCCGATCACCGTATAGAAAAGGGCGAAGTAGAGGCCGGTGAGGGATCCGAGCTCTGTGTCCGACAGATGCAGGGCCTTCTTCACGGGCTCTTGCAGCACGGTCAGAAACTGCCGGTCGAGGAAATTCAGGGTATAAACGACCAGAAGCGCGGCCAGCACATAGTAGCGGTAGGGTCCGACCTTGATCTGCGCGGCCGTGTCGCTGCGCTCAACGCTCGTGCTCAAGCCCGTCCCCCGTCATCCCGTCATAAGCCGCGGATGTCTGGACCGCTCCGTGCAGCGACCCGAAACCTCCTGCAGGAGCGCGCCGCGCCTACTTCTCGGTCGGGTCGGTGCCGTCCTTCGGCGCGCCCGTGCCAGAAGAGCCCATGAACACCTTCTGGCCGTTGGCGAGGGTCACATCGCGACCGTTGGCGCGGCACTCGGGCGTGCACAGCCGATCCTTGGACTGGTAGCCGCGCACAATGATCTCCGTGCCGACCTTCAGCGAATCGCGGTTGATGCCGTTGCGGAACAGGGTGTTGGGCGTGCCGCCCTCCACCATCCACGCCTTGCCCGAAGGCCCGTCGGTGAGGTGCACCCAGGCGTGAGGATTGGTCCATTCAATCCGGGTCACCTTGCCGCGCAAAAGCACGGGGGCGGTCGCGTCGAACTCCGCGGCGAACGCATGGTGGGCGGCGGCGTCCTGGGCCGCGGCGCCGATCGCAAGGCCAGCCACGGCGGCGGCGGCGATCGAGAGTTTGGTCATCTTCATAAGAGAGGCCTCCGGTAAACGCGTCACTTCAGGGGTTCACGGCGCAGATCGCCGTACATCAATTCCGTCACGAACTCCACGCACTTGAACTGCTCTAGGCGGGCGTCGGCGCCGACGTGCTTATACAGGGTCATCTGCATCTTCCACGGCCGGGTGAAGGTCTCAGGATCAGTGACCTCCGCTTCATAGCGCATGGTGCCGGGCCCGGTCGGCGTGTAGCGCTCCACCACTTTGAGCTGGTCAGAATGGAAATTGCCCGCGCGGTCGAACCAGGTCTGGTCGTTAAGGTCGGTCACAACCACCACCAGGGTGTCGCCTTCCCAGTGGGCGACCGATTGGCCCATCCAGCTGTCGGCCGGAGCGCGGCCCGGATCAACGAACAGGATGTTGCGCGTCGCGCTATCGTACTCATACGCGATGAGCATGGCCGAATCGCTCTGGAAGATCTGGAACGGTTTGTCCATGTAGGTGGCGCGCGGCACGCCCGGCAGATAGCACTTAACCTCCGGGTCACGGGCCAGGTAGTGGGCCTTGTTGTCGTCGCGCTGCTTCAGCGCCTCGGGCTTGTAGGGCAGGACGCCCCCCTCAACCACCCCGGCGCCCGCGGGCACCGAGCCCACTGCGCCGAGGGCGAGGATGGCCTTGGCCGGAACCGGACCGACCGGACCTGGGCGCAACTCCAGCGCTGCGCTCGCAGCGTGCGGCTCAATATCCCAGCCGGCGGTGTTCATGACCTGCCAGACGCCATTCAAGTCGGGATGTTTTCCGTCGGGCCCTCGCGGAGCCTTGTAGGCCGGCGCAGTCTTGGGCGTCGGAGCCGCCAACGCGGCGCTCGTCCCGGCGAGCCCCGACCAGACCATTGCGCCCACGGCGCACGCAGCCATGAGAACCGACGTCTTCTTTATCATGTGCCTTCCTGTTCGCCCCAAGGCGTTTGTATTGAAGCGCCGCTAGCGGGCGCTTGACGCGGCACTGTCGTGGTCCTGGCGTTGATGTCAACACCCCTGGGCCAGACCGCTCCTTCAAATCCCGACCCAAACACCCCAAGCTCGTCTGTTTTAATGGCGTTTTTTGCCGGGCAGCAAATACTATATTGACGAAACAGCCGTTCGCGCCCAGGCTTTGAAGACGCTGCGGCAGGTCGCGTAGAGCCCGGGTCAGAGTATCTGTCGAAGCCCGGCCGAGCGCAAGGATTCGCACGGCAGGCTGACCTTCATGGCAAAGTCATTGATCCTGAAAGCTTTGGGGGGCGTTAAGGCGTCGCCGCGCTTTGGCGCGCCCAAGGGTCATGGGGGCCGGGGCGAAGCCGCCAAGGCGCTCGTTTGCGACGACGCCTGGCCTTGGGGTCCGTCTGCCTGGCTTCCTAACCCGCCCGGCGCAGGGGCCAGGACGGTGGCGGGCCTCAAGGGGGGCGAGGGTTCATAAGCTTGGCGCTCCAGGCGGGCGAAGGGATCAGGCTGGATCACGATCAGATCGAGGCGCGGGCAAGCGCGTCCTTATCGCCGCTCGCGCCAGTGTTCAGCATCCGCCGCCAAGCCACACGCAGGCCAAAGGACCGGGGCCCGCGTGTTGACTTGGCGTTACAAATTCCATCTGAACGGCGAACCCCCTGCATAAGGGGTCGAACCTGCCAGGTAGAGGCAGGGGGCAATCGAGGAGCAGTCGATGATTTTGGCGTTTCTGACCTGGCTCCAGGAGAGCCTTGGCAAGGGAAAGGGCGATGATGCGCAGTCCTGGAGTCAGGCGCTCATCAGCTCCCTGAATTTCTGGAGCATTCTGGAGGGCACCCACCTGCTTATGCTCATGCTGTTCGCGGGCACAATCCTGGTGGTCGACCTGCGCTTGCTCGGCGTCACCTTCCGCAAAACCCGCGTTTCAGTGATCTCAAGCAAGATCCTGCCCCTCACCGTCGCCGGGTTTATCCTGATGATCATCACAGGGGCCGCCCTGTTCTTCGCCAAGCCGGTCTACTACTATCATAATCTTTGGTTCAGGCTGAAGCTGGTGTTTCTGATCGCGGCGATGATCAACATTGTTGTCTTCCACTATCGGGTCCAGAAAAATCAGGACGCGTGGGATCTCAAAGCTACTCCGCCCGCCAGCGCCCGCCTCTCCGCGGTTGTCTCGCTCCTCGCCTGGACCAGCGTGATCTTCTTCGGTCGGCTGATCCCCTACAACTTCGTCGAATGCGGCAAGCCCATGCCGGACTGGCTGAACGCCGCTCAGGAATGCTCGACCTCTGAACACGGCGCCCAGTCGCTGGACGGCAAGATCACGCTGGTAAAACCCAAATGAAGTTTTCGATCCTCTTTCCGAATCTCCGCACCTGGGTCCTGCATCTCGATAAGGTCTGGCCCGCCTACATCGTCAAACCGAACTTCGCCTATTGGGAGGTGCTGCACATCCTCTCAATCGTGATCCTGGGCGGCTGTTCGATCCTGCTCGGGCTTCGGCTGATCGGCTACGGCCTGACCGAGGAGAAGCCATCGGAGCTCTACAGGAACCTCAAGCTTTGGCTGCACACCGGGGTTATCGGCGTCACCGTCACCGGCGTGCTGATCGGAATGGCCAATGCGGAGAAGCTCTATGACAGTCCTGCCTTCTTCGTGAAGCTGGTGTCGCTGGTCGCCGGCGTCATCATCACCTATTTCGCCATGCGTCCCCTCGCCCTGGCCGATGGCGAGGTCACCCCGAGGAGCGTGGTGGGCGGCGCTCTCGGCTTGGCCGTCTGGGCGATCGGCCTTTGGGTGTTCCTGAACGGCGGCCTTATGACCCCAGGCTTCTTCCACGTGATGACGGCTGCGGCGCTGATCGTGCTGTTTGTCACCCGCGGACGGCTGCGCTGGATCTATCTGGCCGGCGTAGCCACGGCCCTTGCGGTGTTCTTCCTGGCCACACACGTGGTCATTGCTTGGGGCGATCTCAAACACGCCGACCCGGCCAACGTCGCCATCGCCGTGATCCTTGGCCTTTGGATTGCGGGGATCGCCATCGTCCAGACCCTCGTGAACCGGCGCAACCTTGACAGCGAAACCCCCGATCGCGGGGCCCTTTACGCCAAACTGATCGGCTATGCGGTCATCCTGGTCTGGGTCTGCGCCGCCGCCGCCGGCCGATGGATCGCCTATGACTGAGGGGCCAAAGAGGGTGCGCAAGCCATGGCGGGCGGCGCGCACTGACCCCTGGGGTCGGGGGGCGCCCAGCTCAGGCTTTACTTGCCCCCGGCGTTGAACGCCCTCTGCGCCGCCTTGACGTCCGCGGGCCAGTCAGGCAGGGGCGGGTATTTGGTCTTGTCGCGAATAGCGATGTAAGCCGGCATAACGTATTTGGCGTGGCAATCGACGCAGACCTGGTACATGGCTGCACCGGTGTCGAACATGCGCTTGGGGTCCTTGGCCTCGGCCGCCTCGCGGGCCGCCTTTGCCTTGACGATGAGGTCCTGGGCGAAGGCGTTGAACTCCGGACCTCGCGAATTGCCGGGCAGCTGAAGGATATTGCCTGCCTGCATCACCTCCGTTGCACCGCTTTCGGCAGCTTCCCAGCCCTCCTCGGTCGTGGGGGCGTTGCTTTTTTCGCCTTCGGCGGTCTCGACCGTCCCTGTGGCGTGCCAGAAGGCCCAGGACCCGGGATCGACCAGGTGCCCCATCAGCTCCTTCATATCGAGCGAGGTATCGTAGCGCGCCTGGGGGGCCGGTCTTGCGCATGCCGCCAGAAGGACGCCGACCGACGCCAAAACCAGGACCGAACGCTTCATGAGCTCTCCCTATCTCCCCAACCTTCGGGGACGTAGCGGGGCGGATTGAACACGATCATCTGACGGAATCCAGCCTTCTCGCCGGGCACGACGATTCCGAACGGTTTCAGGTTCAAGCCCGCCTTCGGTTGAAACCGCGCTGGCGGGTCAAGGTCCTGATCTTCTTCGAGTCTTGGCAGCGTCTTGGTCGCGGCGACACGCGCAGGCCCTAAAGGGACCTGTAACGCGCCGTAGCGCCGGCCAGGACAGTTACACCCTTGTTTTGAGGGCCTGGCCAAGGCACTCACACCCTCCGCCCCGCGCGCCCTATGAGGCGCACCCTTCGTTTCTCGGCCATGACGCGCACCTTGAAGCTTAACATCCATCGGTCCAGCCGGCTCAGTGCGCTCGTGTCCGGATGCGCGGTCCTGGCCGCCGCCCCCTTAGCCTCCGCCCAAGGCCAGGCTCCGGCGACGCCCCCCGCAAAGCCGGGCGCACCGGCTCAGCCCATAAGCGAGGTCGTCGTGACGGCCTCTCGACTGAACCTTCTGGGCGTCGCAACCACCGCAAGCCAGGGATCGATCACCAAAGAAGAAGTGGACCTTCGGCCGATCTATCGGATCGGCCAGCTCTTTGAGACCGTGCCGGGCCTTGTGGTCACGATCCACTCCGGCGAGGGCAAGGCCAACCAATACCTTTTGCGCGGCTTCAACCTCGACCACGGCACCGACTTCGCCAGCTTCGTCGATGACATGCCGGTCAACCGGGCGACCAATGCCCACGGCCAGGGCTATTCGGATCAAAACTTCCTGATGCCTCAGCTGGTCCAGGGGCTGGATTTTACCAAGGGCCCCTTCTATGCGGCCATCGGCGATTTCGGCGCCGTCGGGTCGGCCCACGTCCGGTTGACCGACGCCCTGGCCGATCAGATCGAAGCCAGCGCCGGAACGCTCGGCGACCAGACTATTTTCGCCGGCGGGACCTACCGCATCGACGACAACGACCGAGTTTGGGCCGCCTTCGACTTCGGCCATGTGGACGGCCCCTGGGACCCGCCCGGCAACTTCAACAAAGACAGCGTCGCCGGCCGCTTTAGCCACGGGACCGGCGCCAACGGCTACAGCCTGACAGCGATGTACTATCACAGCGAGGGTCTGCTCGAGACAGACCAATCGATCTACGCGCTTCAGGAAGGGCTTATCGGCCGCTACGGGACGCTTGACCCTTCAGACGCCAGCCGATCCGAACGCTACAGCCTTTCGGGCCATTACGGCGCCGAGGGCGAAAACTGGCGCTTCTTCGCGAACCTTTACGCCATCCACTCGACCATGACCCTCTGGAACGACTTCACACACTATCTGTTCGACGAGGTGAACGGGGATCAGGAGCAGCAGGACGAGACCCGCAATACGGCAGGAACCGATGCGGCGTTCACCTGGATGGCCGACTTCGGGTCGATCCACAGCGACACCACCATCGGGGTCCAGGATCGCTACGACAGCGTCTACGTGGACCGCCGCCACACCCTGGAGCGCGTGGCCCTCGGCTATTGCGAACGGGCGAATGTCGACGGAACGGCGGCGACGCCCTATGCTGCGGTGGGCGGCGCTTGCAGCGCAGACCGGGTTGGCCTGAACGATCTTGGGGTTTACGTCCAGAACATCACCCACTGGACGCCTTGGCTGCGGACGGTGCTCGGCCTTCGCGAGGAAAACTATTCAGCGAGCGACCACAGCCTGACGGAAGCTAGCCGGGGTAGCAAAGCGCAGGACCTGCTCCAGCCTAAGGGCAGCCTCATCGTCGGGCCCTTCTACAAGACCGAGGTCTATCTGAGCGCCGGGACGGGTTTTCACTCCGACGATGCTCGGGAGGTCTTCCATACCCTACCCTATGAAGGCGTTTCGGCCGCCTTCACACCCCAGCTTCTGGCCAAGGCAAACAGCCAGGAGCTTGGCGTTCGCACCAGCCTGATATCGAAGGTTCAGATCCAACTGGCGGTGTTCCAGGAGGATTTCAGCTCTGAGCAGGTCTACGACCAAGACCAAGGGGAGGATCAGGCGAGCGCGCCCAGCCGCCGCCAGGGGATCGAGTTCTCCGCCGAGCACCATCCCCTCCCCTGGTTGGAATTAAATACCGATCTGGCCTGGTCTAAGGCGCGCTACCGAGGCTCTCTGACGATGCTGGAGCAGGACTTTGGCGTGGATGGACCCTACATCGCGAACGCGCCGAGCTTCATCGGCTCCTTTGGCGTCCTGATCGACAACCTCGGCCCCTGGTTCGGCGGCCTTCAGTGGCGCGACCTCGGCCCCTATCCGGTCAACGACGGACAAGAATATCCCGAAGGCAAGGGCTATAGCGAGGTCAATATCGATGCGGGATATAAGCTGACGGCGCAGCTCAAGCTGCAGGCCAGCATCTACAATCTCTTCAACACAAAGGCCGACGCGGCAGCCTACTACTACACCTCGCGCCTGGTCCCGGGCGGGGCCGAGGTGACCGGACTTCAGGTTCATCCGCTGGAACCGATCTCGGGGCGGTTGACCGTCACCTACACCTTCTAAGGCCGCACAGCCCAAGGCCTCAAAGGGGACCGGATGCAAAGCGCCTCGGATCGCCTTTCCCAAGATTGAAAACGATCGCGCCTAAGCGAAGAACGTCCCTGGTGTTGGCGTCACGAGGATGAGGTCCGCCTCCAACGCCGTCGCCGCCAGCAGGGTGTCAAGGACCCGCGCCGACGAAGCGCTTCACCCATCGGAGGCCGGCCGCATAGGAACCAGGCGCCAGCCGCTGTGTTCTCCCCGCGAGGAGGATCCACAATGGCTGATACTGATCAAAACTCTATTGAAGCGGCGCACCGCGCAGCTGAGGAGGGACGCGCCGTACAGCGCAAGATCGACGGCGAACCCCGAAGCTTCAAGGCCGGCGGCCAAGGCGCGATGCAGGCCGGCGCCCGCCCCTATCCCGAGCCCCCGATGCCGCGCCAGCACCTCGACAAGCCAGGGTCGGAGGCGGACCTTGAGGTGCAGCCCCTTTATGACGCGCCTTTCTATCGGGGTTCGGGAAAGCTCGAGGGCAAGGTCGCGCTGATCACTGGCGCCGATTCCGGGATCGGCCGCGCGGTGGCGGTGCTCTTCGCGCGCGAGGGCGCCGATGTCGCCATCGGCTACCTCGACGAACAGGATGACGCGGAGGCGACAAAGGCGGCGGTCGAAAAGGAAGGGCGCAAGGCCATCCTCCTGCCGGGCGATGTTTCTCAGCCGGACTATGCAGAGGCGGCCGTGCGCCGGACGCTGGATGCGTTTGGACGGCTAGATATCCTGGTCAATAACGCCGCCTTCCAGGAGCACGTGGACGACCTTAGTCAACTCACCGAGCAGCATTTCGACCGCACGCTGAAGACCAACCTCTACGGATACTTCCATATGACGAAGGCGGCCGTCCCTCACCTGCCCAAGGGCGGCGCCATCGTCATGACAGGCTCAGTGACCGGGCTGATCGGCAACAAGGACCTGCTCGATTACTCAATGACCAAGGGCGGCATCCATGCCTTCGCCCGGTCCTTGTCCACCCACCTGATCCCAAAAGGCATAAGGGTCAACGTCGTCGCGCCAGGGCCCGTCTGGACCCCCCTAAACCCGGCTGACAAGGCCGGCGAGGCGATCGAACAGTTCGGCGCCTCCACCCAGATGAAGCGGCCGGCTCAGCCCGAAGAGATCGCTCCGGCCTATGTCTTTCTGGCCTCGCCGCAGATGTCGTCCTTCATCACCGGCGAAATCCTCCCGATCCTCGGCGGCTACGCCGGAGGGTGACGTCCGCGGCCGCCGGCGATGCTCGCGGCCGCCAGGAATGCTTGGCGGAACTGGGTACACGCCAGCGCCGTTGCTCAATCGGCAGTCTGCGAGCGGAAGGTCGGACCATGGGGTTCAGCACGGCGACAAAGCGTGAAGGTCATCTGGCGCTCCGCTATTCGCTGGTGGCGGGCGTGGGCCTTTTGACCGACGGATGCGTGCTCAGCGCCCTTGAGCACTTCGGCGTCGAGCCTGCCTGGGCGCGGGTGTTTTCGTTGGCCAGCGCCATGCAGGTCACCTTTTGGATCAATGGGCTATGGGTATTCCGATGCTTGACCCGCAAAAGCTGGGCGCCGGCCTGGCTCGGCTATATGGCGACGAGCGGCTTTGGAAACCTTTGCAACTATCTCGCCTTCGTCGGCCTTGTGTCTCTGCATAGCCCCCTTTGGTCCAATCGCTGGCTCGATCTGATGATCGGGGGGATCATCGCCTGGACCATCAATTATAGCTGTGCTCGGCTGCTGGTGTTCGGGCGACGCGATGCGGGCCGACGCGAGGCGGGTGGGCCGATCGGGGCGCTTGCCCAAGGGGTCGCCGGCCGGATCAAGAGCGGAGGGTCTGGAGCTATTGGCCCGGTGCGGCGTTAGCGGGGTCATGGCGAGCGCGAGGAGAAGGGAGCCACGAATGATGAGACACGTGATCTTTGCAACCGCAGCAGCGGCGAGCGCCTTGCTGATCTCCGGCGCGGACAAGGCTCAGCTCGCGGTCGCGTTCAAGAACACGGTGGTGTCGACCTATCCTGACGGGCGGACGGCCAGGCTATGGCTGTCGTCAGACGGCACCTACAGGGCCGAAGGGCGCAAAAAGGATCGCAGCACCGGCCACTGGACCTTGAAGGGCGATCAGATCTGCCTGAAACAATCCAAACCCGCCACCCTGCCGCTCGCTTACTGCACCGCCGTGCCCTCGGGTGGGATCGGCTCGACCTGGTCGGCGAAATCGGTGTTCGGCGACCCATTGAAGGTAAAGCTCGTCGCGGGGCGAGGCTGAGCCCTGAAAAGCCCGCCGGGCGAACCCGGCGGGCCATCAGTCGTGTATGGGGGCCTCTCGGGTATCAGGCGGCGACGGTCGCCTGACCTTCCTGGGGATCGCGAAGCACATAGCCGCGCCCCCAGACCGTTTCGATGTGGTGATTGCCGTTTGTGGACGCCGCCAGCTTCTTGCGGAGTTTGCAGATGAAGACATCGATGATCTTGAGTTCCGGCTCGTCCATGCCGCCGTAGAGATGGTTCAAGAACATCTCCTTGGTCAGGGTCGTGCCCTTGCGCAAGGAGAGGAGCTCCAGCATCTGATACTCCTTGCCGGTCAGGTGCACCCGGCTGCCGTTCACTTCCACGGTCTTGGCGTCGAGGTTGACCAGGATATCGCCGGTGCGGATCACCGACTGCGCATGTCCCTTGGATCGACGAACCACCGCATGAATCCGGGCGACGAGCTCATCCTTGTGGAATGGCTTGGTCATGTAATCGTCTGCGCCGCCGCCGAAGGATTTCACCTTAGTGTCGATCTCAGCGGTGCCGGAAAGAATCATGATAGGGGTGTTGATCTTAGCAACGCGAAGTTGGCGAAGCACATCCATCCCGCTCATGTCGGGTAGGTTCAGATCGAGGAGGATCAGATCGTAGTCGTAGATCTTGCCGAGATCGACACCCTCTTCGCCAAGATCGGTTGTATAGACGTTGAAGCCCTCAGACTTCAGCATCAGTTCGATCGACTGCGCCGTAGCGCTGTCGTCCTCGATAAGTAGAACTCGCATCGACCCCTCCTGGCGCGCGCCAAAGCCCGTTGGGAGAAGCCTGCATACGCACGCTCCCTTCCCATTCCCCGCAACGCTAGGCCGCGAGTTACTTAAGTTTCGTTAATGGTAAATCCGTTCCCCGAATCAGTAGAACGATTTGGAGCAGCCCTACAAGCTTGGCCTTTAACTCTCTGATTCAACGGGCCTGCGGCGGTTCGACTCAGGGGTTTGGATCGGGTCCAGCCAGCCTGCCTGACGCAGGGCGGCGATGGACCCACGGCTCACCGGCGCCTCAAGGCCGTTAATAAGCTTTAGCTTGAAATTGCGCCCATCCTGTACGACCCCGGCGACCGCGGCGCGCGCCACCCACCAGGAGCGGTGCACCCGTCGCCCCTCACCGCCCAGCGCCTCGACCGCCGCCTTGAGCGGCAGCAGGATCAGCGCCGAGCCGCGATCGGTGTAAGCGCGGACATAGTGGTCCTCCATCTGAAGACAGATCAGGGTTCGGCCAAGGCGCGGCGGCAGCCGATCGAGAAAACTCGGCGCGTCGCTAGGGACGGCGGGGATCGGGAGCGGCAGGGATGCGCTCCAGGCCGGCGTTGCAAAGGCTCGGCGCGTCCAGAGGGCGAGGGCGCAGAGCGGCAGGCCGAGCACGACCGACTGCCCGTACCAGTCGATCGGTCGCATGTGCGGGCCGACTCTCGGCCAGAGGCCGACGACCACAAGGGCGCTGAGCCAGCCTACGGGCGCTGCAATCACCAGAACCGCCAGCGGCGCCGTGAACCAGACGGGTTGACTGAACCTGGCGCCGAGCGCGAGCGTCAGGCGCAGCAAGGGGGCGTAGATCAGCAATCCCGCGACCATCATCCCAACCCAGAACGCGATGCGCACGCCGACGGTATCGTTCAAATAGGTGCCGAAGGGACCCACCAGTCCGAAGAAGACGCCGACCAGCACTGCGCCGATGAGCTCGCGCCGCCATTGACGTGCATCGCCGATCAAAACACCCATGACGGTCTTATAGCGCCGCTCGCCCGTCTGCGAACCCGTTCGCCCGTTCGCGCAACGCCCCTGGCGAGGGCTGTCTGGAGGGTCCACCTCGGCGGCTCTCCAAGGAGCGTCCGCACCCATGTCCCTTTTTCGCCTGGTCATCTCCGCCGCATGCTGGCTTGCCCTGGCAGGGGCGTCCCTCGCCCAATCCTCGATCGGCTATCAACATCTCACGATCCTAGACCCTGAGGGACCGCCCGTGGAGGTCGGGGTCTGGTATCCCGCCGACGCTGCGCCCGAGCTTCAGCCGCTCGGCCTCTTCCCAGAGACGGTGGCGGGGAATGCAGAGGTCAGCGCAGGGCGCCATCCCCTCATCGTGATGTCCCATGGCAACGGCGGGTACTTCCTCTCTCACGTCGATACCGCCATGGCCCTCGCCCGGGCCGGATATGTGGCGGCGGCGCTCACCCATACGGGCGACAATCTCCACGATCAGAGCCGGGCCGCCGACGTCGCCAATCGGCCGCGGCAGTTGAAGCTCCTGACCGATTATATGCTGTCGGCTTGGCCGGGGCGCGGGGCGATCGATCCGGACCGGGTAGGCGCCTTCGGCTTCTCGTCGGGCGGCTTCACGGTCCTGGCCGACGCGGGCGGCGAGGCAGACCTCGCCAGAGTGGCGCCCCACTGCAGGGCCCACCCCGCCTATTACGACTGCCAGCTCGTGGCCCGCTTTCCCGGCGTTGTCGAGCAGCTCCCTGCGAAGCCGCCGGCCTGGGTTCACGATCAGCGGCTGAAGGCGGCGGTCGTCGCTGCGCCCGCCCTCGGCTTTGCCTTCGGAAAGGCCGGACTGAGCGGCGTCAACCTGCCGATCCAGCTGTGGCGCGCTGAATTTGACCACATCCTGCCCCAGCCCGACTACGCCGAGGCCGTTGATCATGATCTTCCGCGCGCGGCGGACTATCGGCTGGCGGCGAACGCCGACCACTTCGACTTCCTCGCCCCATGCCCGGAGACTCTGCGCAAGCTCGCCCCCGCGATCTGTGTGAGCCGGCCAGGGTTCGACCGGCAGGCCTTCCACGCGGACTTTAACCGGGCTGTCGTCGGCTTCTTTGACGCCCACCTCAAATGAGCATCGCTTAAAGCTGAAGTGGAGGGCCTGGCCGTCATGGCCCGGGCTCCAAGGCGGGGGGTCACGCCGCTTGAATTCTCGGGGGGACCCAGGTTCGGGCAATGGCCGCAGGCCGGGGGAGATAGAGCCGCAGCACCATGGCGTAAGGGCCCTTGGTCGGCGCCGGCAACCAGTTGGCCCTGCGCGCGGCGCCAGGATCGCCGCGCGATATCCAAAGGCTGAGGGCGCCGTCCGCCCCCCGGTCCAGCCCAGGCGTCCGATCGCCGATCGCATAACGTTGGATCGGGTTCGGGGTCAGGAAGAACTGCCCTTCAGGGGTGGCCTCGTACATGGTCAGCGACCAGAAGGCGTCGACCGGCGGCAGTTGGCCTGGAGCGAAGCTCAGACGATAGGCCCCATCGCCGTCGAAGGTCCGCTTGCCGTCGGGCGAGAGGGCGGTGAGGTACATGGCCTCCTCAGGCGGGAGCGCGGCGAGGCCGCCTAAAGCCACCCGTGCACGACCAAGGTAGTCCTGGAAGAAGGCGCCGGTGTCCGCGGCCTGGAACAGCCAACCGCTTTTTTCATCAGATCCCAGGCCAAAGCGCTTAATCTGGTCCATCGCGTCGGCGACGCCGGCGGCGATGTCCGCCTGCTGCGCCTTTGTGAACCCTCGGGGGTCAAAGCCGTCGGTCAGTCCGAGCATCTTGATCCGCCGAAGCAGGCCAAGATCGGTCGGAGGCGGCGGGTTCTCGGCCAGAAGGTTGGCGGCGGCGGTGAAATAATCCTGCCAGGGGCCGTCGCGGCTGGCGCCCTTCGCCGCCGCGCCTATGGCCCCCCCCTCGATGCGGTAACCGCTCAAAACCGCCCGCGCGGCTTCAAGATCGCCGGCGCCCCTGACCACGACCCTCGCCAGCGCCCAAACCCAGGGCGTCGGGGAGCGGAGCGCGCCTTGCGGCGCAGCCTGGTCCGGCCCCACCAGGGTGAAGCGGCCGCCATAAGGTCCGGTATTGCGGGCGCCGAGGACGGCGAAGTTGTCGCTCCACATGTCCATCAGGGCGAAGGAGGCGTATCTGTCCCCAAGGTCGGGCTGGATCAGCGTGACCGGCGCTTTGGATAGGTCAATGAAAGCCGTCGCGTAGACCGTGTCATTGTTCGGCGTGGTGACCGTGCGCGCCTCTGGGCCGGCCAAGGCGCGCTGAGGATAAAACAGGTTGGCGCGTGCGCCGAGGCCGAAGAGGCGGGCGCGGACGTTGGCAATTTCGTTGAGGGGCAGCGTATAGATAAAGGCTTCGCAGGCGGCCTCTCTAAGGCCATAGCGCCCCTGTGCCGACGCGCGGCCGGCGAGGACCGCCGCCGCGGCGCTGGTAAGAATCTCGCGTCGTCGCATCCTGGCCGCCGTCCCGCTCGTGAATTTGCCTGGACTATGGTCAGGGCCGCGGGGCCCGTAAAGCGCGCGCCTGATCGCTTCGCCCGCCCGGCGGTCCAAAAACCCTGCCCCAGCCTGTCGCCGAACGCAGATCTCAGCGATGATTGAGCAGGGAAAAGAGCGCCGAAGCCGTCTCAACCGAACGCTGAACCGGTCCTCCGCCGCCAAGGCGGCGCCGATAAGCCCTTCCGCCCTTAACGGCGAGGTCCCATGACCGGCGCTAAGGGTGCGCAGGGGCTTGAGGGGCGCTGGCAGGTCCGGACGGACGCAAGGGAGACGGGTCTTGGCCGCATCGACCGCAGCCTCAGACATAAATACCTGTCTTTGTTTGATTATTCCTAAGGGCGCGGGCGTCGTTAAGCGCGCGCGCTCGGCTCCAGGGCGCGCCTTGGGGTTAAGGCCGGCGTGTTCCCATGACGCCGGCTTGAGCATCGCAGAAGGTCCCTGTCGTCCAGTCGACATTCCCGCCGCTTTCACTCTACCTGGAATAGCTTGATGCGATTGGGCTCTGGATCATTTTTTGACTCGAGAGTCAAAGAATCTGCTCAAATTATGGTGTACGGCGCCGAAAGCGTTGACACTCCCGCAAATTTGACGTTTGTTGCCGCCGTGAGGTTCACGGGCGCTGAGACGTTCGATCCTCCGGCGTTTCGGGGAGGAAACGCCTGCCTAATCAAGAGCGACCTGAAGGCCCGTTGCGATATCCCCCGCAGCGGGCTTTCATTTTGCCTGCGCTATAGCTCTATTTTTGACATCTATGTCAAAAACTTCCGCCTGCCCGCAGCGCCTTGGCTCGGGCGGGTGAAACGGCTCAGGCGCTCACGCCAAGCTCCGCCGCGGCGCGGAGTTTGGTCGCCTTGTAGTCGACCTTTCCGTTCGGCGCCCGTCCAACACTGTCGACCAAAACCAGAGCCCGCGGGGCCTTGTAGTCTGCAAGACCGAGCTTCACGTGAGACGCCAATTCGCTGAGGCTTGGCTCAGGGGCGCCCGGCGCGAGTTCGACAACGGCGCAGATCCGCTCTCCAAATCGTGGATCAGGCAGGCCGACCACCACCGCATCGCGCACAGACGCGTGCCGTTTCAGCGCCTCCTCGACCTCCTCCGGAAACACCTTCTCGCCGCCGGTATTGATGCACACCGAGCCACGGCCGAGCACCTCAAGAGCGCCATCGGCGTTCACAAGGGCCCAGTCGCCCGGCGCGCACCACCGCCTGCCTTCAAACACAGGGAAGGTCTTGGCGGTTTTCTCCGGATCCTTGTAGTAACCGAGGGGCAGATACCCCGATACCGCGGTCATCCCCACTTCACCCGAACCCGGCTCTACGCGCCGGCCGTCCTCGGTGAATACCGCGCAGGTTTCACTGACCGCGAAGCGGGCGGTCTTGGCCTCCTCGCCGTGACGCGATTGCGAAGCCCCCATGCCGATGGCCTCCGAAGAGGAGAAGCTGTCGATCAGGGCGGCGTGCGGCATATGCCGCAAGAGGCCCTGCTTGTTCTCCTGGCTCCACATGCTTCCGGACGAGCCGATCAGGCTGACCGAGGACAGGTCCCAGCGTCCTGGATGGGCGTCGAGGGTCTCAAGGATGGGGCCGGCGAAGGCCTGACCGACAATCCCGATGCGGGTCGCCTTTAGCCGCTCGACCTCTGCGCATAACTCCTCAGGGCTGAACTTGCGCGATGAGAGCAGGAGCACCGCGCCGCCGATGCTAAGGGTGGTCATTGACCCGAAGCCGCCGGTGCCATGCATCAGGGGCGAGGCTGTGAGGCCACGCGGCGGCGCATAGGCCGGGTCCTCGATCCGTCGGCGCACATCCTCGAGCGTCGCGAAGGGCTCAAGGCCCAGGATGGGATTGGCCCCGCCGCCGAGTGCGGGGAAGAGGTCCGCCTGGCGCCACATCACCCCCTTGGGCATGCCCGTGGTGCCGCCGGTGTATAGAAACACCATATCCTCACCCGAACGTCCCCATGCGGCGACCACGGGCCGCCGGGCGGGCGCATCCGCGATGATCTCGTCATAGTCCACCGCCCAGTCCGGAACCGGGTGGGCGCCGTCGCGCACCGCGATCCAGCGCTTGACCAGCGGGAGGCGGGGTCTGATTGCGGCCAAAGTCTCGCTAAAGCTTGAGTGAAACACGATGGCTTCGGCGTCGGCGTTCTCAAACAGATAGGTCAGCTCGCCCGCGGCGTAGCGATAGTTGACGTTGAACGGGCACAGACCCGCCTTCATCGCGGCGAAGTAGGCTTCAAGATACTCAGGGGCGTTATAGAGGTAGGCGCCGACCTTTGCTGTCTGTCCAAGGCCCGCACGCAAAAGGTCTGCGGCAAGGGCGTCTGATCGTCGATCAAAGTCGGCCCAGCTTAAGACTCGCTCTCCTTGGATGATCGCCGGTTTGTCCGGCTGAACCCGGGCGATCAACTCCCAGATATTGGCGTAGATGAGCGCGTCCATGGCCTCTGATCCTCCATACCGTATGCTCGGCTTGGGCAGGATTAGGCGCCCTCGGCCGGCGATCGGTCAAGGGCGTCGAGGTCAGAACCCCAGGCGGGGCGTAAGGGTCGACACAGCAGGCAGGACGGCAAGGTTAGGGCGGGCCTACCAGATGTGAACCCGCTTGCTGGGCGCCACATAAAGCTTGTCTTCAGGGGTCACGCCAAAGGCTGTGTACCAGGCGTCGATATTAACGACCACGCCATCGACGCGGGCCTCTGCGGGCGAATGTTCGTTTGACGCGATCTGGGCGCGCAAAGCGTCGTCGCGCATTTTTTCCCGCCAGACCTGGGCCCACCCCAGAAACACCCGCTGATCGCCGGTAAATCCGTCGATCACCGGCGCCGGCGCGCCTCTCAGCGAAGCATGATAGGCTTCAAGGCCGAGGGTAAGTCCGCCGAGGTCGGCGATGTTCTCGCCCATGGTCAGCTCGCCCTTGATATGGGCTCCGGGCAAGGGCTCCATTGCCGAGTATTGCGCGCCAAGCCGTTTGGCCTTGGCCTCAAAGCGGGCCGCGTCCTCAGCGGTCCACCAGTCGCTGAGCCGGCCGTGGGCGTCGAACTTACGCCCCTCGTCGTCGAAGCCGTGGGTCATCTCATGGCCGATCACCCCCCCGATCGCGCCGTAATTGATCGCCGGATCCGCATCGGGGTTGAAGAACGGAGGCTGCAGAATCGCCGCCGGGAACACCACCTCGTTGAAAAACGGATTGTTGTAGGCGTTAACGGTCTGGGGCGTCATTCCCCATTCGTCCTTGTCCACCGGCTGATTGAGCCGGGCCACCTTATAGGCCCATTCGAAAGCGCCTGAGCGCCAGGCGTTTCCATAGGCGTCGTCGGCGCGAATCTCGAGGGCGGAATAGTCGCGCCAGGCCTTCGGATAGCCGATCTGCACGTCGTAATTGGCCAGTTTGGCCAGGGCCTGGGTCTTTGTCTCCGGGCTCATCCAGTCGAGCGAGCTGATGTGTTTGGCGAAGGCGGCCTTCAGATCGGCGATCAGAGCCTGCATCTTAGCCTTGGACTCAGGGGGGAAGAATCTCGCGACATAGATCTTGCCCACGGCTTCGCCAAGCTCGCCGTTGACGGCCTCAACGCCCCGCTTCCAGCGCGGCCGGTTCTCAAGCTGCCCGGTGAGCGTCTTGCCCCGGAAATCAAACCGGGCGTCGACGAAGGCCTTTGGGAGGACGCCGGCCATGGCGTCGAGGGTGTGGAAGGCTTCCCAGGCCTTCAGCGTGTCAAGGGGCGTCTGGCTATAGAGGGCGGCGATCTTGGGCAGGGACGTATTGGTGATCGTCACCACCTCGGACCGCGCGCCGAGACCCGCGGAGGCCAGCATGCGCGACCAGGCGAACCCCGGCGCGTTCTGTTCGAGCGCGCGCAGGGTGGTCGGATTATAGACCTTGACCGGGTCGCGCTGTTCGGCGCGGGTCCAGCTGACGTCGGCGATCTTCGTCTCGAACGCCACGATCTCGGCCGCGCGTCCCTCTGCGCCCGGCCAACCGATTAGGGCGAGCATCCTCGCCACATAGGCCTGATAGGCTTTCTTTTTCTCGGCGAACTGCGGCGTCAGATAATAGTCGCGGTCCGGAAGGCCGAGGCCGCCCTGGGTGAGGTAGACCTGATAGACGGTCGGTGTCTTGAAGTCGGGCTCAATATCGAGGCCGAACACCGCGCTAAACCCTGGCGCGCCCATCAGCGCCGCCAACTCGTCCCGATTCCTTGCGGCTCCGATCGCCTTCAACGCCGGCGCCAGGGGTTCAGAGCCCTTTTGTTCAATCACGGCCTCGTCCATGAAGGCTCGATAGGCCGCGCCGACCTTGCCTTCAGGGGCAGAGACCTTCACGGCCTTAGCCGCAGCGTCTTCGAGGATACGGTGAACACGGTCCTCCGACAGGTCAGCCAGCACATCGAAGGCGCCGAACGAGGTTTTGTCCGGCGGTATCGCGGTACGGGCGACCCAGCCGCCGTTGGCATAGTCGAAGAAACCGTCGCCAGGCTTGATCTTCGGATCCATGCCCGATGCATCAAAGCCCCAAACGCCATACTTGGGCTCAGGCGGCGGCCCTGACTGAGCAGCGGCGGGAGCAGCGAGGCAGACGGCGCCGAGCGCGGCGGCGGCCATCAAGAGCGATTTCATCCGGGGGTCTCACAGCAACAAAGGGTCAGCCGACCATGCACGGGGCCGGCGGGCGGCGGGAGTTAAATTTCAGTTATATGGCCCGGCCCGCCTTGTGGGGCCGCAAGGTCTTGCCCTGCGGCCCTGTCCGTCTTGGCCGGGGTTTAGCGAATGCCCGCCACCAACAGCCTCTCCTCTGCGTCGTTGCGAAGCTTGACCACCTGATCCCCATATTTGCCGTACTCCATCCGGGCGATGGTGCGCGCATGCACCTCGTCAGGACCGTCCGCCAGGCGCAGGGTCCGGATCCCAGCGTAGGCCTTGGCCAGGCCAAAATCAGTGGTGACCCCGCCGCCGCCATGCGCCTGGATGGCGTCGTCGATAATCTTCAGGGCCAGCTGGGGGGCGGCGACCTTGATCATCGCGATCTCGAGCCGGGCGGATTTATTTCCGGCCTTGTCCATCATGTCGGCGGCCTTGAGACAGAGCAGGCGGCACATCTCAATGTTGATGCGGGCTTCAGCGACCCGCCATTCCCATAAGGAATGGTCTGAAACATACTTGCCGAAGGCTTTGCGCGACTGGAGGCGCTTGACCATCTTCTCCAGGGCCACCTCGGCGACGCCGATGGTCCGCATGCAGTGGTGAATCCGGCCAGGTCCAAGACGGCCCTGGGCGATCTCAAAACCACGGCCTTCCCCGAGGAGGAGGCTGTCTTCGATCTTCACGCGAACGTCTTTCATGACAACTTCAGCGTGGCCGTGCGGGGCGTCGTCATAGCCGAACACCGGCAACATCCGCACGATCTCGATGCCGGGGGCGTCGAGCGGCACCAGCACCTGGGACTGCTGGGCATGCTTTTCCTTGGTAAGATCGGTCTTCCCCATCACGATTGCGACCTTGCAACGCGGATCGCCCACGCCCGAAGACCACCACTTGCGCCCGTTGATCACGTACTCGTCGCCGTCGCGCTCAATGCGGGTCTCAATATTGGTGGCGTCAGAGGAGGCCACGTCGGGTTCGGTCATGAGGAAGGCCGATCGGATCTCGCCATTCATCAAGGGGCGCAGCCAGCGCTCCTTCTGCGCCAGCGTGCCGTAGCGCATGAGAACTTCCATATTGCCGGTGTCGGGCGCGGAGCAGTTGAACACCTCCGACGCGAAGCCGACCTTTCCAAGCTGTTCGGCGATCAGCGAGTATTCAAGATTGGTCAGCTGGATCCCTTCAAACTCGAAGGTGTCGTCCACGTGGGTCTGGCCCGAGTGGGGCGGCATGAAGAAGTTCCAGAGACCCGCGGCCTTGGCCTTGGTCTTCAGCGCCTCCACGACCTGCACAACCTTCCAGCGCTCAGGACCGATGACGCTCATCTCCCGTTCGTACTCGGGGACCGCCGGATAGATATGTTCATCCATGAACCGGGTGACGCGGTCCAGGTAGTGGCGCTGTTGTTCGGAAAGGCTGAAGTCCATGAGGCGCTCCTTGAGCCCGCCCGCCTCGACTTGATGCCGACGGCGCAACCGGCCCTTTTTATGGTCTGCGGTGTGGAGCCTGGGGCAGGTCCGGATGGACCGGTCAGGCTCCGGGGTTCATATCGTTTTCTGACGCCCCATTGTGCCCCAGCGCCATAAGAGATCGCAAGCCGAAGGCGCCCAAGCCGATTTGATTGCGGGATTGTCACTGGGCGCCTCGCATCGGCGGCGTTAACAGTCCCTATGCCTGTCCTTCCTCCCGTCCTAGAAGGTCGTTTTGTGCGGCTGGAGCCGCTGGCTGAAGCCCATCGCGAGCCGTTGAGAGCCGCCTGCGACGCCGACCCTGACGTCTGGGCCGCGCTCTATCCTGTGCCCATGAACGGCGCGCACCTTGATGTCTGGTGGCGAAGCATTGACCGTAAGCAGGCCGCTGGCGCGATGACGGCCTATGTGGGGCTGGCGGGGGACGACGTGGTGGGATGCTCCACCTTCGTGCTTGATCCCGCGAACCGGCGCGTGGAGATTGGCAACACCTATTGGCGGCCGGACGTCCGCGGCGGGGGCGTGAACCCAGAATCCAAGCTGCTGATGCTGGAGCATGCGTTTGCGCCAGGAGGCCTCTATGAGTCCGGCGCAGTCGTGGTTCAGTTCAAAGTCGACGCGATCAACACCCGCAGCCGCGCGGCTGTGGCGAAGCTCGGCGCCCATCTTGACGGGATCATCCGGCACGACCGCATCGTCTGGACGGGACGCCTGCGCGACACCTGCGTCTTCTCGATCCTGTCCGAGGAATGGCCGATGGTGCGCGACAAGCTCGAGGCGCGGCTGATGGCGGTCATGACGACGCGCGCCTGAACCCGCCGCTGGTTCGCGGCCCCGCCAAGGGGCGCATGTCCTTAACGTCATGGCCTCGAGCGAAGGGAGCCAGAGGGCGAGCCCGTTCGGCCATGGATAGGATTAGCTGTTCAAGCTCGACGCCAAGGCCCGCCCTTGCAGACCTTTGCGAGACCCAAGCCGACCGATCCTGTCGGCAACCAAGGACGTGCGACCCTCATCGGGCGCGCCTCGCCTTGAAGAACGCGCGCAAGAGATCTGCGCTTTCGTCTGACAGAACGCCGGCCTCGATCTTGGGCCGCCAATGACAGGTGGGTTGGTCAAACACCCGCGCGCCATAAAGCACGCCGCCGCCCTTGGGATCGTCGGCCCCAAACACCAGTCGGCCGATCCGCGCCTGGCTGATGGCGCCGGCGCACATGGCGCAGGGCTCGAGGGTGACGAAGAGCCAAAGCCCGGTCAGCCGGTAGTTGCGGCGCTGCGCGGCCGCCATTCTGATCGCCCGGATCTCGGCATGAGCCGTAGGATCGTTTGAGCCGATCGGCGCATTGCCGGCTCTGGCCAAAATCTCGCCCGTGTCAGGATCGAGGATAACCGCGCCAATAGGCGTTTCACCCGCCTCGGCTGCGGCTTGCGCCTCGGCGAGGGCGATGCGCATGGTCGTCTCGTCATGGTCGATCACAAAAAACACCCAAGGCGGACGGGACGTCCTGGTCAAGTCCCGGGAAAACCCGACCGGCCGAACGGGCCTGACCCGCGTCCGTCGAAGAGCGCCGCTGCGTCGGTGAAGCGCGCGACGAGCGGGCCTGAGGGAGCCTCGCCCAAACCAGCGACCCATCCCGCTAGAGAGCCGGACCGGTCCCTCGACGCCCCGGCCCCGCGCACCGAGGAGCGTGTCGCCAAGGCCCTGGCGCGCGCTGGGGTCGCCTCGCGCCGGGACGTCGAGCGCCTCATCGCAGAGGGCCGGGTCGCCCTCAACGGGATCGTGCTCATGACCCCAGCGGTTAAGATCGGCCCGAGGGACATCCTTACGGTCAACGGGGCGGTGGTCAGCGACAGGGAGCCGACGCGGCTCTGGCGATACCACAAACCGGTCGGCCTCCTCACCGCGCACAAGGATCCGAAGAACCGGCCGATCGTGTTCGACCACCTGCCCGAGGGACTGCCCCGGGTGATTTCGGTCGGCCGCCTGGATCTCGCGTCCGAGGGTCTGCTTCTTCTGACCAATGATGGCGAGCTGGCGAGGGCCCTTGAGACGCCTTCGACCGGTTGGGTCCGTCGCTACCGGGCGCGCGCCTACGGCCACGCGACCCAAGACAAGCTCGATAAGCTCAAGGACGGGATCACCGTCGAAGACGTGCGCTATGGCCCCATCGAGGCCAAACTGGACAAGGTCAAGCACGCCGCGGCCGACGTGGACCGCAAAGGTCCAGCCAATATCTGGATCACCATCGCCATCACCGAGGGAAAGAACCGGGAGGTCCGCCGGGTCTTGGAGCACCTCGGGCTTAAGGTGAACCGGCTCATCCGTCTGGCCTACGGCCCCTTCGTGCTTGGAACCCTGCCCATCGGCGCCGCCGAGGAGATCGGCCCGAGGGTTCTGCGCGAACAGCTCGCGGGCCTGATCCCGCCCGAACACCTGCCCAAAGGCGATAAGGCCGGCGGGCTTTTGCTTCCGCGGGGCCCCTCGCCGGCGAAATACGCGGACCGCGCCGCCCCGCGAAAGGCTGCGCCGGCCGCAGAACCGCCCAAGCCGAAGGAATACAAGGCCGGCTGGGCCAAACCCAAGAAGAAGAACCCTGCCCATCCGCCAAAGCCGGCCAACAAGAGGCCCCGAACGCTTCGGGGTGTGGATCTCACCTACAAATCAGCCCCGAAGCGTCCTGGCGCCAAAGGTCCGGTCAAGCCGCGATAGAGCGCGACATTGCTTGGATCGCTGGCATTCGCCACAAAGAAGGCCGGAGGGGGTTGATGGGTGAATTGGAAGACCTCGACACGGCCGAGCCGCTTAAGCGCCGGCTTGAGCGTCATACCTTTGACCGACTGATCATGTTGTCGGATGGTGTCTTCGCCATTGCGGTCACCCTGGCCGCGCTCGAGATACGGCCGCCCGACGCCTGGCGCGATCTTCCGGGCCTCCTCGCCGAGCTGCGATTTCCGGTTCTGGCCTATATCGTCAGCTTTGTGGTCGTCGCCTCATACTGGGCCAGCCATCGCGAGCTTTTCGGCCGGATGGTGCGCGTGGACGGTCCCTTCATGCTGCTCGCCCTGGCTCAGCTCCTCTGCGTAGCGCTGATCCCCGCAGCCACTCAGCTGCTCTATCGTCATGGCTCGGATGCGCAGGCGGTGAGCGTCTATGCCGCAGTGCTGGCGGCCTGCGGCTATCTGGCCACAGCGTGCTGGGCCTATGGCCTGTTCCGACCCGGCCTCGCGCATCCTGAAACGAAGACATCCTATCGATGGGCGCGTGTCGCCACCGCTTTGATCGTGCCGGCCTTCTTCACATGGATCTCGGTCAGCGGCGGATCCTTATCGGCTGCGCCGATCGTGGCGCTCGTGACCCTTTTGCTGGTGCGCCGGCTGGTGCTGCCGCGCTTCACCGAGAAGACGACCGCATGAGGGCTTTGTGAGGGTCGTCGCCGGACGGTTCCGCGGCCGCGCCCTCATAGCGCCCCGGGGCCGCACCACAAGGCCGACCGCCGATCGGGCGCGCCAGGCGCTCTTTGATGTCCTGAGCCACGCCCCATGGGCGCCGGACCTAGGCGGCGCCCGCGTGATCGACCTCTTTGCAGGCTCAGGAGCCCTCGGGTTCGAAGCGCTCTCAAGAGGCGCGGCCTTCTGCCTGTTCGTGGAGACCGACGAAGCGGCGCGGGGCGCGATCCGCGAAACCGTCGAGGCGTTGGGGCTCTTCGGGGAGACCCGCATTCACCGCCGCGACGCCGCCGATCTCGGCCAGCGCCCCGCCAGCGCCGGGGCGCCTTTCGACCTGGCTTTTCTCGACCCGCCTTATCGCCGGGGCCTGGGAGAGCGCGCGCTCATGGGCCTGCTGGCGGGGGGCTGGACCAAGCCCGGCGCCCTGATCGTGCTGGAGCGCGCCGCAGACGAGCCGGCGCCCGAGGTCGCCGGCGCTGAGACCATCGACAACCGCGTCTGGGGCGCTGCTGGCGTTTGGTTCATGCGGGCCAAGGCTTAAGCGGAGAGCATGCGCAGCGCCCTTAAGGCTCTTTGTCGATCGGTCGCCCTGACCCTCGAGCCGCGGCCGCATGGCGCGGACGCGGGCGTGCGCTCATCCAAAGTACAATCGTCGATCAGCCGCCGGACAGGTCCTTGCGCACCTCAGCGATCAGCCATTCTCGAAAACGCTTGATCTTGGGGACGTTGCGGCGGCGCTCGGGCGCAACCAGCCAGTAGGCGTCGCCGCGATTGGACGTCTGTGCAAAGAGGCGCACGAGGCGCCCGTCCGCGATGTCGTTGCGCCAGAGGAAGGGCGTCAGCATCGCCACGCCCTGCCCAGCGATGGCCGCTGCGCCCTCATTCGCCTGGCTGTCCATACGGACGCCGGCTCTAGGCCGGTCTACCGAGGCGACATCAACCCCCGCTTCGCGGAGCCAGCACGACCACCAGGGGTCCTGCGGCGAAATGATCGGCAGGTGAAGCAGATCTTCGGCGGTTATCCGCTCGCCGTGCCGCGCGAGGAAATCGGGACTGCATATGGGCGTAAAATCGATCTCGACCAGCAGATCCGCAGTCAGATCCTCCCAGGGACCGATGCCGGAACGGATCGCGACATCGACCTCTTCTGTGACAAAATCGGAGAGGGCGTCGCTGACAGACAGCCGTACAGCCATCGCGGGATGGCCCATCTGAAAGCCGCCCAGCCGCCAGGCTAGCCAGGTATTGGCAAAGGTCTGCGAGGTGGAAATGGTCAGCATGCCTTCGTCTTCCGCGCGAAGCTCCGCGAAGGCGGAATCGATGGCGTCTAAGGCCTGCGAGACCGGCCGAGAGGCCCTTCGGCCGGCCTCGGTCAGATGTACGCGTCGCCGTTCGCGCCGAAAGAGGGGGGTTCCGACCCGCTCCTCCAGGAGCTTGATCTGGTAGGACACGGCCGCCTGAGTCATGCCGAGCTCTTCAGCGGCGACGGTGAAGTTCTCGTGGCGGGCGGCGGCTTCGAACACCCGGATCGCAGCCAGAGGGGGCAGGCGTCGCATGGCGGTACATAAGGCCAGCTTATCATCTATGTCGAGGGTTTCATTGGCCAGTAGGCGCGGCCAGGACCATATCCGCTCTCGCGATCATGACGGCCAGGGTCAAAAGGAGTTCAACATGTACGGCAAAGATCTGGCCCCAGAGCAGGCCATGAGAACCGGTGATTTCGCCTCCCGGCTCAGCGCTATGGTCCGTGCGGTCGCAGCCGCCTTTCGGGTTTTGCACCGGATCCAGTATGGCGAGCCATGGGACGGCGCTCCGCCCTTGGCCAAGGGGTCGCTCGCCTCGACCCAGGCGCATTGCCGTTAGGACATCGCTTGCGGCCCAGGGTCGCGCCCTCTGACCGAGGGCCGCCTGGCGACCCAGCCTCTCGCCGGAGGGCGGCATAACCGCCTAGGATCAAGAGACCAGGCCTACAAACCACACCTTTCGCTGGCGGCTTCGCCAGCCTCCCCTATGGCCGCCGCATGCGCTTTAAGGTATGGAGCGGCGAGCCTGGGAGAAGTGAGATGCGAACTGAGCGCGACAGGTCTGACCTGAACTTCGCATCGCCCAGTCCTCATCCTGGTGTCTCCTATGCCGCCCCTTATTGCATCCCCTGTCCCGTCGAGCGATCCGCCTGAGGCGCGCCCGCCGCGCCGAAGCGCTGCGGCGACCTTCATCTTCGTCACCATCGTCCTCGACTTCATGGCGATGGGCGTCATCGTCCCGGTCCTGCCGCGCCTGATTGAAACCCTCGGCGGCGGCGGCGCGGGTCAGGTCGCCGAGGTGTTTGGCGTCTTCACCGCAGTCTTCGCCCTCCTCCAGTTTTTGGTGCAACCTGTCCAGGGCGCCCTGTCCGACCGGTTCGGCCGTCGACCGGTCATCCTGGCCTCGAATTTCGGCCTCGGCCTTGACTATCTGTTGATGGCGCTCGCCCCGACCCTAGCTTGGCTCTTGCTGGGCCGCGTCATCGCCGGGGCTGCGTCGGGAAGCCTGACCGCGGCCTCAGCCTACGTCGCGGATGTATCCTCGAACGAGGACCGCGCCGGCGGCTTCGGGAAGATCTGGGCCGCCGCGTCGGCGGGGATCGTGCTCGGGCCTCTGCTCGGCGGCGCCCTTAGCGGCATTGACCTTAGGGCCCCGTTCTGGGCCTCGGCGGCCCTCAGCCTTATCAACGCCGTCTACGGCCTCTTCGTCTTGCCCGAATCGCTGACGCTCCAGAACCGTGCGCCGATCAAGCTTGGTCAGCTCAATCCTGTCGGCGCCCTGCTCCACCTGGGGCGTCGTCATCGGGGCCTGTTCGGCATGACCCTGGTCACCTTCCTGGGCGGGCTGACCTGGCAGGGCGTCAATCCGCTGTTTGTGGTCTACACAACCTTTCGTTATGGCTGGAGCGCCCTCGACATCAGTTTGCTCCTCGCGGTCCTCGGCGGCTCCAACTGCGTCATCCAGATCTGGATGATCCCGATCCTCGTGAAGCGGGCCGGCGAGCGGCGTGTGGCGCTGGTCGGAATCGCATGCCAGATCGTCGCCCTTGTGCTCTTCGGTGTGGCAAGCAGCGGAGCCCGCTTCTGGCTGGGCGTGCCCCTGATCTGCCTCGGCAATATCGCCGGACCCGCATGGCAGGCTTTGCTGTCCAACCGGGTCGGCGCCAGCGAGCAGGGCCGTCTGTCGGGCGCTCTCAACGGAATGTTCGCCATCGCGGGGGTCCTGTCGCCGATCGGCTTCACAAGCCTGTTCGCCCTGGTCGCAGGCATCCCTTCGGCCCGGACCTGGCTCGGCGCGCCCTTCTTTGTCGCCAGCGCGACAGCGGCCCTCTCGCTCGCCCTCGCCGCCTGGACCACGCGGCGCAAGGCGGCGGAAGGCTAATCCGCCCCTAGGGATCGAAGCCGACGAACACCACTGCCTCGTCGACCGATTTTCGCTGCAACACCACAGCGTTGGCTGCAAAGCTATCGTCGGGATACCCCATGGCGACACAAATCATGATGACCTGGTCCTCAGGAATGCCCGCATGCTCGCGTACAACCGGCGACTGCATAATCCCCTGACTGTTGATCACGCAGCCAAGGCCTCTGGACCAGGCGGCGTTGACAAGGGCGTTGGTCACCGCGCCACAGTCGAACGGGGCGATGTCGCCGCCGTGGATCGACCTGTCGTACGTCACCACCACCGAGACCGGCGCGTCGAACTGGCGAAATCCGCGCAGAACCCAATCCCTTCGCGCGTCCTGATCGTGTCGCTCGATACCCATGGCCGCAAACAGCTGCTTGGCGATGCCGATCTGCCGCTCACGGTGCGCGCCGACATACTCCCCGTGGCTCCGGAATTCGCGGGATGACGGCACGCCAGCCAGATTGCGCTCGGTGTTGCCGGAGCGGATACGGTCGAGCGGTGCGCCCGCCACCACATAGAAGTTCCAAGGCTGAGTGTTCAGCGACGAGGGAGCGCGCATCGCCATCTCGATAATCTCCCGGATCAGGGCCTTGGGCACCGGATCTGGTTTGTATCCGCGCACGCTGCGGCGACCGAGAACGACCTCGTCATACGTCAACCTTGCACCCTCGCCTGTCTTCAAGCGCCTATTCCTTTGAACCCCCGCGTCCTCGCCGCGCGTCTCTCACCCCCGGGCGCCCCAGGGCGAAAATCCGATCTCGACGCCCGTCCGGCTTCAAACCTGGGACCTATGTCCGAGGTCAGAACCAGATCCGCCGCTCTCATCGGAAACCCGCCTCTCCGGGTCAATAGCGCCAACTGGTGAGATCCGCACCCGCTGGCGCAGTTTCACTGATCCGCTTCAGGATCTTCGGCACATACATGGTATTATAGTGGAGCCGCGAATAGGCGTTCGGCAGGCTGGGATCTCCGTTCCAGCAGTGCTCGGCGCGCTCCCCGTAGGCCACCTCGCCGCCCCAGGCCGGAGACTTCAAGCTCTCAAGCGTGTCCTGCGCGAAATAGACGGCGTCGGTCAGAAAGTAGGTGTCGGCGGAGCCGACATAGATGTGAAGCTTGCCGTGCAGCTTTGGCCCGAGGCTCGCCCAGTCCCGCTCAATGATGTGGGTCAGATCATAGTGGTCGCGCCAGTAGGCTGCGACCTTAGGATCGATCTCGCCGGTCTGCTTGTCGAAGATCGGCGCCGGCAGGCCGTCCGGGCCCTGCGGTCCAAACACAGCCTGCCAGATATCATATTGACCGCCCGAGCGGCCGTGGTCGCCAAGCACCAGCTCCATGTGGTTGCTGTCTTTCTGGGTGGCCAGGGTCCGGCCGAGGTAGTCGCGCATAGACGGCCGATCGATCCCGGTGGCCAAACCGGTCTCGGTGTAGAGGTTTTTGTCCGCATAGAGATTGACGTTGGTGAAGCCGCGAAAATCGATCGGGTCAGGACAGGCGACGAAGGCCCCGTTGTACATATCGGGGTAGAATACCTGGGTCGCCATGGCCTCCCAGCCGCCGGTCGAGCCGCCGTAGGTGAACCGGGCCCAGCCCTGACCGATGCCGCGGAAGGTTTTTTCAATATAGGGGATCAGCTCCTGATTGATCGCGTCGCCGTAGGGCCCAAGGTTGGCCGAATTCACCGCATAGCTGTCATCGTAATAGGGATTGGCATGCTGGATCTCGATCACGAGAAAACGGGGAAAGTCTTTTGAGGTCCAGGTCTTGTAGAAGGCGTAGGCTTCCTGCTGCTGGATGCGGTTATAGCCGGCCAGGTGAAACCGGGTTGAGTAGTCTGGCTTCAGCGCCGGGTCCGGCGGCTCGGTCCTGAACCCGGACAGGTCGTCCGGAAAATGGCCATGGAACACCATCAAGGGGTAGCGCGCCTCGGGGTGGTCCGCGAAGCCGGCGGGCAGAAGGACATGGGCGCCAAGATAGACATCTCGGCCCCAGTATTTTGACAGAAGGGCGCTTCTGATGCGGATGTGGCGGATGAAAGGCGTGTCGGCGGGCGGCGTGATCGGACCCATCACCTTGTCGAGGGTGAGCGCCAGGGGCGCGCTTTTCGGCCCGATCCGCACGTGCAGGGGCGCCGAATAGAGATTTCCCGGCTTGCGGTTCCACTGCTGGCCCTCGCCCATCTCAGGGGGCAGCTTCACGCTCGAGCCATCGGCCCTATGAAAGGTCTCGTAACGATTAAGGACCGCCTGGACGATGTAGTCGCCAGGCGGCAAGGCCGAGAGCCGCTCCAACGGCCAGCCGTAGGCTCTGGCGTCCAGCGTAACCGTTGAGCCAGGACTTAGGCTCTCCACCGTCTGGCCAAAGATATAGGGTGTGCGCAGCGGCGCCTCGAGGTCGACCTGCAGGCGGGGCTCGCTCGAGGGATCCGTCGTCGCCACAAGGATCAGCCGCCCGTCGAGCGGGCCGGCGGCGGACCCAAAAGGAAGGGTGACCTTGACGACAGCGGCGGAGGAGAGCGGCGAGATAAGGGCCAGCACAAGGCCGAGCGCGCCCGCGGCAATAGGTTTAATCCCCAAATCCATAGCCGCGCCCTCGCTTGAACAGGATGGGATCTCAGGGACAAGGGCCCGTCAAGGGCGGCCGGCCTTGCATCTGCCCCTGGCTGACCGCGCCTTTCTTTGGCAGAGCAGGGCGAAGAGACGCGCAAGGGGCCCCATGCCGCTGGATTCAAAAGTCGGTCAGATCGCTGCAGCAGAGGTGGTCCTTCCCTCAGGGCCGCTGGCCGAAACCCTGAACTTTTTCGTCAGCGCGCTTGGGTTTCGCATAGACACGATCTCCCCGGCCGATGAGCCCGAGGTCGCCAGCCTGTCTGGCCATGGAATAAGGCTTCGCCTGTCGCCCGCCGGCGGCGATCCTGGCGCGATCCGGCTGTTTTGCGATCACCTCGGCCCTGCCGATGAGCAGGTTTTGATTGCGCCCAACGGCACCCGGATCGAATGGGTTGAGCAGGACCCGCCAATCACTATCCCGGCCCTAAAATCGTCTTTCGTCCTCACCCACTCAGACAAGGGTCCCGCGCCTGGCGCCGGTAGAGCCGGCATGATCTATCGCGATCTTATTCCTGACCGACAGGGCGGCCGGTTCATCGCCTCGCACATCGCCCTGCCCGAAGGCGGGCCGGTCGCCGACTGGGTCCACTACCATAAGATCCGGTTCCAGTTGATCTTCTGTCGACGCGGCTGGGCGCGACTTGTCTACGAGGATCAGGGCCCGGCGTTCATCCTGTCAGCGGGCGACTGCGTTCTGCAGCCGCCGCGCATCCGCCACCGCGTCCTGGAGAGCTCGGCGGGGTTCGAGGTGGTGGAGGTGGGCTGTCCCGCCCGCCATGAGACCTTCGCCGACCACGACCTCATCCTGCCGACGGGTCGCTTGCGGCCAGAGCGCGACTTTGATGGTCAGGTGTTCTTGCACCATGTCGCAGCCAGCGCCTCGTGGACTGAGGACGGCGCGAGCGGCTTTGAGAGACGCGACACCGGGATTGCGCAGGCCACGGGCGGCGTCGCTGACGCCTATGTTCTGCGACCGGGCGGCGCGGATCACCTGCGCTCGTCAGGGCATCGGGATGACCTTCTGTTCGGTTTCGTCCTGGAAGGCTCGGGCGTTCTGGAGCGCGCCGGCGATCACCGATTGTCCGGGGCGGACGCCTTTGTCATTCCTGCCGAAGAGGCGTGGGGGGTGCGGGACGTCTCGCCGGACTTTGAGCTGTTGCAGGTGCGGGCGGCGGCGATGGCTTAGCGCCCGCTCGGGATCAAAGCTTTGGATGCGGCGCCTTGGCCTTCAGCCCCCGCGCGGGCGCGGCCCGATAGACCCTAAGTCCCTTCCAAATGAAGTAGGCCGCGCTCAGCGCCAGCAGCCAGGGCACGCCGACAATCCAAGACAGCCGCCAGTCCGGATCGAGGCCCATGGTGAGGAGGATCGCCCCTACGAGGGTTAGACCCAGGATCTGCATCCACGGAAAGAACGGGGTCCTCACGGGCAAAGTCTGCCCTTTGAACACCCTTCTGAAGCGCAGGTGGCTCAACAGGATGATGATCCAGACCGTCATGGCGCCGAACAGCGCGATGCCGAACAGATAGGAATACGCCATCGGTGTGAACCAGGAGACCGCCGCGCTCGCCAAGATGCCGGCGCCCGTGAGGAGGATAGCGGCCAGCGGCGTACCCGCCTGATTGAGCCCGCCGAGAAAGCCCGGCGCATAGCCCCCCCTCGAAAGAGAAAACAACATGCGTGAAGACAAATAGACATTGGTGTTCATGCTGGAGAGGGCCGCGGTGATGACGACGAAGTTCATGACGCCGGCCGCCTGCCAGACGCCGGAATAGGCAAACACCTTCACGAACGGGCTGCCGGTGATGGTCTTGGCCCCTATGCTCGTCCACGGGACAAAGGTGACGATGACCCCTAAGGCCAGAAGGTAGAAAACGAACAGCCGCAAGGCCATGCTGCGCAGGGCCGCCGGAATGACTTTGATCGGATCTTCGGCCTCCCCCGAGGTGACCGCGATCAGCTCGATACCGTTGAAGGCGAACACACCCATGATCACCGCCAGCCAGACGCCGCGAACGCCGTGGGGCATGAAGCCGCCGGCCAGGCCGTTCAGATTGTGAAAGCCGATCGCCGGGCGACCGACGCCAAGAATGGCGGCGAGGCCAAGGACAATAAAGGCGATGATGGCCACGACCTTGATCAGGGCGAACCCATATTCGAACGCGCCAAAGTTTTTCACGGAGCGCGAATTGACCAGCAGGAGCGCCGCAGCGAACCCTAAGGACCAAAGCCAGACGGGCGAGCTTGGGAACCAGAAGCTCATATAGACGCCGACGGCGACCGCTTCTCCGCCGACCGCCAGAACCTGCGCCATCCAATAGGAATAGCGAACAACAAAGCCGGCCCAGGGGTTGAGGTAGGTCTCGGCATAGACGCCGAAAGAGCCGGCGGTGGGGTGAACCACAGCCATTTCTGACAAGCTCAGCACCATAGCCACGGCGGCGATGCCGGCGATGGCGTAGCTGATCAGCACCGCAGGTCCGGCATAGCCGATGGCCAGGGTCGAGCCGGCGAAGAGTCCGGTTCCAATCGCCCCGCCGAGACCGATCATAATCACCTGGGCGCGGGTAAGGCTCTTCTGGAGCCCTGACTCCCGATCCGCGATGTCTGCGCCCTCGGCATCCGCCGGAAGCGGGGTCACGCCGCGGCGGCCACGGTGCGCAGCACCTCGCCAAACCGTGCGATCTCCTCAAGGTCATTGTAGTGAACCAGAGAGGCGCGGACGCAACCCTTGTCGAGGGCGAGGCCCAGCCGCTCCATCAGACGCGGCGCATACATGTGGCCGTCGCGAACGCCGATATCGGCCGCCGCCAGCTTGCGCACCACATCCGCCGGATCGACCCTCGGAAGATTGAAGGCGAAGGTCGGGACGCGCAGATGGATGTTTTCCGGGTCGCTGACGCCGTAGATGGTCGCCTCCGCTGACTGGAGCGCCGCCAGCATGGCCCTCGAGAGCGCCTTCTCGTAGGTCTCGATGCCCGTCATAGCGGCGAGGATCCGCCTTCGCCGTGTGTCCGCCTCAGGCTCAAGGTCCGCGCCCAGAGTCTCGAGATAGTCGACGGCGGCGGCCATACCGGCCACGTTCTCATAGATGAAGGTGCCAGCCTCGATCTTGTGAGGCGGCGCATTGGGGATGAATTCCTCTCTAAAGGTCGCCAGGCGGTCGAGAACGGCGAACTTACCCCAAAGAAATCCCATGTGCGGGGCGAAGGCTTTATATCCCGAGCAGACGAGATAATCGCAGTCCCACGCCTGAACGTCGATCGGCGCGTGCGGGCTGAAGTGAACGCAGTCCAAAAAAAGCTCAGCGCCCACAGCATGGGCCGCCTTGGCCGCCGAGGTCACATCGACCCTTGAGCCCAGAGCGTGGGACACCACGGTGCAGGCCACAAGACGCGTCCGTTCGGACAGGAGCGGGATCAGATCCTCCACATGCAGTCGGTGATCGTCACGCATCCGCCACCATCTCAGCACAGCCCCCATCGCCTCGAGCGCCTGCCAGGTCGAAATGTCGGCGTGGTGGTCGAGATCGGTGACGATGATTTCGGACCGCTGGGGCGTCAGGGTCTGACCGATCGCCAAGCTGACCAGCCGGATGAACGAGGTGGCGTTCATCCCGAAAGCCACCTCGTTGGGATCGTTCGCATTGAGGAAGGCGGCGACCTTTTCGCGAGCGGCGAGGATCACCCGGTCGACCTCGACGCTCTTGGGATAGCGCCCGCCCCGCTGCACGTTGAAATCCAGAAGATGAGCAGCCACCGCGTCGAGGACGCCTTTAGGCGCTTGTGCGCCGGCGGCGTTGTCGAAGTAGATGAAGGGCTCGGCGCGCTTCAAGGCGGGAAATCGGCTCCGAACCTGCGCCACCGGAAACCCGGGTCGAGCCGAAGGGCGGATCAGGACGGCTTCAGCGAGGTTTGAGGGCATGGCGCTCGACTGTAACAGCTGCAAAACAGGTCTTGATGCTAGGCAAGCTTGGCGTCGGCCGAAAGGCCCTTGATCGCGATCGCGCGCGCTGCGGCCCCTTATCTGAAACCTGCGTAGGCGCAGGTCCATTGACGCCGCGGCGCTTGCCCGCCGCGGCAGATTGAAGGCTAGGTCTGTAGGTCTAAGAGGAGCCGCCCCATGTCCGAACCTGATCTCGTCGCGCTTTGGGAGGCGCACTGCCGCTACGAGTTCGAAACCCGCGATGTCGACGCCACCATGGCGACCATGACCGCCGAGCCTTACGTCAACCATGTGCCGACCATGACGGGCGGCGTCGGTCACGACCAGCTCAAGCGATTTTACAAATACCATTTCATTGGCGGCAATCCCCCCGACACCGAACTGGTCCCGGTGAGCCGCACCGTCGGCGCCGAGCAAATCGTCGACGAGATGCTGTTCAAATTCACCCATACAAGCGAAATCGACTGGATGTTGCCGGGCGTGCCGCCCACCGGAAAGCGGGTGGAGGTTCCCCTGGTCGCCATCGTGCGTTTCGTCGGCGACCGGGTCGCGCATGAGCATATTTACTGGGATCAGGCCTCGGTGCTGGTTCAGATAGGCCTCTTGGACCCTGCAGGGTTGCCGGTGGCCGGTGTCGAAACCGCACGCAAGGTGATCGATACCGCTCAGCCCAGCAACGCGCTCATGACCCGATGGGGGGCCAGCGCCGGCAGGCCCATCTAAGGACATGAGATCACGTCACGCGTCCGAGGTCCGGCCTTTGGCCTTCAGAGGATCGCGGCGCGACCTTTCCCTGCGGCGAGGCGCAGGACGGACCCGGATCAGCTCGACAGGGTAAGGGCGCCGCCGCCGGATCCGGCCGGCGGCGCAGCGTCCCGCTGATCGGCGGGCAGGCGATTGTCCACGATCTGCTGTTCGGCGAACACCTCTCCGGTCTGGATGTTCGACACCATGATCTCGCCGAAGCCCTTGCGTTTATAACTCATCGCCAGGTCGAACGCCTCTTTGGCCGTTTTCCTGACCAAGCTGATCGGGCCATACTTATTGGATGCCGTGATTGAGAAGGACATGCGGGACGCATCCTCGAAACCGAGGCTTTCGTTCTGGTGCGACGTGGACTGGCGATCCCGGGAGATCGTCGATGAGGATCCGCAAGAACAACCAGGGCTCCGGACGAAGCCGCCAAGGCGATTGGCTGCGGTAAGGCGTGCGAGGCCTAGCATGACATAGTCGCTAACCGCAGCCTAGTCGCCAAAGTCTCTATCCTGCCCGACCTTCATCATCCACCCTCGCTAGGGCGGCGCCAGGTCATGGGCTCCGTAGGCCATGCGCCTGACACGGGCATCGGATCCTCATGGGCCGTTGTGACGCTCGGCGAGACCTTCATCGCCGGAGCCTTTCAAGGGCGCCACGCGTCTCCGCGCTGCTCGGCCAGGACTCCCGCCGCGAAGAGGTCGCGGACGTGGTGGAGCCCGAAGTCCAGGGGTTTGTCCTCCACCGAAGCGGGAAGGGCGGCGATCTTCAGACTGCAGCCCGCCATCCGGCAAGACTGAGCCGTCTCCAGGAGGATGGTGCGGATCGCCGCCTTATTGGCGACATCAAACGCGCGTCCCAGCACAGGAAGGGTCGCGCGCGGCGTCACCGCGAACACCCGGTCGAGGTGTCCATTGATAACAATGTAGAGATTGACCCTGTTGCGCAGGTCCTCAGCGGGATCCTGCAGCAAGGCGCTTTCCGGGACGGCGAAGAAGGCGCCTTGGGTTTGCGCATCGACGTGCATCTCTGCGAACCTGGAGCCTCCGGCCTGAACCGAGATCATCGCGGGCGGAAACACGCCTGGAACGCTGGCGGCGGCGACCAGAACCTCGGTGAACAGCCGGCGCGCTTCAGGTCCGCCGTGCACGGCGATGGCTCCCATATCCCAGATCACCAGCCGCTCGGTGTCGAGATCCGTCGTGGCCACGAGCAGTCGCCGGCCCTTCTCATGTTCCGCGGCGACCGCCTCGATCAGCGCGTCGGTCACATAGCTCTTAACCAGATCCTGCAGAGGGCCGCGGCTGTAGAAGCCAGGCGTCAAGAGGCCAAGCAGACCGCGGTTGCGCAGAAGGCGCTGGACCTGAGGATTGGCGTAGGCGGTCCTCAGCTTGTCGTTCCAGCGCGGTCCGACAAAGGCCAGGGGAGCGGCGAGCGCGCCGGTGCTGACCCCGGTGACCAGCTGAAACCGGGGCTCGCGGCCGGACCTTGACCAGGCGTAGAGGAGGCCCGCGCCGTAAGCCCCGTTCGCGCCTCCGCCGGAGATGGCGAGGATGTCCGCCCTGGCCAGAGGATCCGCCGTGATGGCCCGGCGCATCATCGCAGCGAGCGCCGGATCGTCCGCCGCGAAGCGGACATGATCAAACCCAAAGGGCTCGGCCATGGCCTGTTGGGACAGAGTGAACGACGCGCGCGGCAGAGTGATGCAGCCGGACAGCAGCGCCGCCATCGCGCAGAGCGCCATCGGGCCAAAAAGGAGCGTGGGTCTGCGCTTTATCAAGGCGGCCTGGTCAGAGATCAGCAAGGGCTTGGATCAATCTCTGCTCCATGCGGCGGAATGCGGGCGTCGGCTCGACTTAGGGCGCGCAATGCGCATCCTGAGCCGCCGCCAAGCCCGGCTGCAGATCCCGTCTTTTCTAAGCCGAGGGGACCCATGCCTATGTCACGGACCATCACCAGTGTTTTGGCGATCCTCCTCCTCCTCTTCGCCGGCGCCGCGGGCGGGGCGGCGGCGAGCGAGGTCAAGGTCGTTGACGGCGTAAAGGGCCCCGAAGGCCCGCTCTACCTCGACGGAAACCTCTACTACGTCGCCTGGGTCACCGGCGCGCTGTCGCGCTGGGACGGATCCAAGAGCGTTGTGCTCAACGACCAGAAGGGCTGCGGGCACAACGGTCTGGCCCTGACGCAGCGCAAGACCTTCCTCTTGGCCTGCACTGATGATCCCGGCGCCATCCTGGAGCTGGATCTGAACGGCAAGGTCCTGCATCAATGGACGGCTGACAGCGCCGGCCGTCCGTTCAAAGGCGGAATCAACGACGTCGTGGCGACGCCGAGCGGAGGCGCATACGCCACCCTCTGGGGACCGGCGAGCGACAACCCCACAGCGGTGATCGGCGGCGTGCTTTATCTGGCCCCCGGCGCCAAGGCTTGGGCGAGGGTGGCGGACGGCCTCAACTATGCCAACGGGGTTGGCGTGTCGCCCGATCAGAAGACGCTTTACGTCAGCGAAACCGTCGGCAACATGATCCAGACCTTCACCATCAACCCGGACGGCACGCTCCGGGACCGCTCGAACTTCGCGCTGCTCACCTTGCTGACCGACAGCAAGGCCAAGTCCTGGTGGCTCGGCCCCGACAGCATGAAGGTCGACCCTAAGGGCGACATCTATGTCGCGCAGTGGTTTGGCGGCAAGGTGCTGAAGCTTTCACCTAAAGGCAAACTTCTCCACGAGTTCGATATCAAAGCGGGCGACGGAACCACCAACCTCGCCTTCGGAGAGGGCGGCGCCTTTCTTTATGTAACGGTGGTGACCGATCCACGAGACCCGGACGCCAAGGGCGGCATCGTCAAGATCCCGAACGTCGAGTAAGCGCTGGCTGGAATAAGATAGGGTCGAGGCGCGAGGCCTCCGCTTTTCCTAGCGCCGACGATGGAGCAAAATTGGCCGCCATGCATTGTTGAGCTTCAGGCAAGGGCGAAACAATGTCGGCAGACCAGGAATTTCGGCGCGAGCTTTTGGAGCTCATACCCCAGATGAGGGCCTTCGCCCGTTCGCTCTGCAGCGGCGACAGGGAGCTCGGCGATGACCTTGCGCAAGACGCCCTTGAGCGCGCGCTGAAAGCCTCCGCCAGTTTTACCCCCGGCACCAACATGAAGGCCTGGACCTTCATGATTATTCGCAACCAGTTTTATTCGCACAAGCGCCGCAGCTGGCGCTCGTGCGCCCTCGACCCTGAGGCGGCCGAGCGAACCTTGGTGGCGGTGACGAGCCCTTCAGCCAGTCTTGAGCTCGACGAGCTACGCCGGGCGTTGGCGATGCTGCCGGACGACCAACGCGAAGCGCTGATCCTGATCGGCGCCGGCGGGCTCTCTTATGAAGAGGCGAGCGAGATCACGGGCGTCGCCATAGGCACGATCAAAAGCCGGGTCAGCCGGGCCCGGGACCGCCTCGCCCTGATCTATGCCGAGGGGGAGATCGTGCAGGACGGCGAGAAGCCCCATCTTGCCATGGATATCATCTTAAGGAGCATCCCGAGGACGCGCGCGGCGGCTTAGAGGGCCCTTGGCGGCCCTCTCGTCGAGGGCGAGGCTGAGCGTTCGCGAACGGCGATCGGGGCGGCGACCCCATGACGGGTGGACGGCGGCGGGCACGCCCCCGCACGCCCCCCTAGACTTCAGGAGCGATTATGACCAGGTCCGAACCCGATAGCGACGCAAAGCCCTTCCTTACCGATGTCCTGACCCTGCGAGCGCGGGCCCGGGAGAACCTCAGGGACGGCGCGGTGACGCTTGGCTACAAGGGCGACGTCCAAAAGACCATCGAGATCCTGCAGAGCGTTCTCGCCACTGAAATCGTCTGTGTGCTGCGCTATTCCATGCACTCAATCGCCGCCGCCGGCATCTCCAGCGAAGGCGTCAAGGCGGAGTTCGCCGCCCATGCGAACGAGGAACGCGAACACATGATGGCGGTCGCAGAGCGGATCAATCAGCTCGGCGGCACGCCCAATTTCGATCCGGCGGGTTTGGCGTCCCGGTCCGCCTCCCAATACGGCGAGGGCGGCGATCTCGTCGGCATGATCAAAGAGAACCTGATCGCAGAACGTATCGCCGTCGAACACTATCAGGAGCTGATCCGGTATTTTGGCGACGACGACCCAGGCACACGGGTTATGCTTGAAGGCATACTGGTCGTCGAAGAAGAACATGCGGACGACATGCACGACCTTCTGGTGGCCCATGAAGGCAAGCCGATGCTTCCGGGCTGACTCTGCGTCCGGCGCGCTCGGCGACACCGCAGTTGCTGATACGCGCCTTATGTAGCGAAGTATGCGACGCCAGATTTAATTCTGCATCATTAGGTCCAACTAAGGTCAAGCTTGTTCGACAAAATGATTGTCCATCGGAGGATGGCGATCGTCATGCAAACCTATGGGCTTGTGTTCCGAATAGTGGGTGTCTGTTCTGAGACCTTGACCAGGGCGCAGCCTATGGGCATCGGCGTCTTTCTGCCCAAAACGCCCTTCACACGGCTTTGAAAAGCGCGTCGCCGTGCAGATCTTCGTCGTCGGCGCTCCAAGATCAGGGACAACCATCGTCACACAGGCGCTGAACGCGCATGATGAGATCAAAATCTTCGACGAAGTGAGCCTGGTCGATGTGATCGAGTTCGGCGGCCTGGTGGTCGGCAAGCTGCATGCGTTTCTGATCGAGCGCGGATGTTACGACGCCTTCTGCGCCCGGGTAAGGAAGGCCGAAGAGCCGGCGGCCGCGCTTCGTGCGGTCATGACCGCCGTCGCGGCGCCCAAACCGATCTGGGGGGAGAAAAACCCCATGTATGCGACCCGGATGGATCGGGTCCGCACCGGATTCCCCCAGGCTCAGTTTCTCTTCGTCATTCGAGATCCTCGCGAGATCGTCAATTCGTGTCTCCTCTATCGACATTCGCCAAGCCGCTCGCAGACCGATTTCTGGATCAAGGACACCGTCGCGGACGCCCTTGCCCTTGTCGAACACTGCTGGGAGCCGATCCGGACGCCGCAGAGCGACGTGTCGGTCTTGCGTTATGAAGACTTCATCGCCCGCCCCAAGGCGAGCCTCGACCAGGTGTTTTCGGCATGGCAGGTCCAATTTCCAGAAAACATGGTCGACGCCTATGCGGCGCCCGATACGGTCGGCGACCTTCAGTTCTTCAGGCGGGGCGCTCCCCTCCCCTGGAAGCTCGCCAACCTGTCGCCGATCCAATCGGATCTGCCGGTCAGGGATCGGGTCGACGCCGCCGACCCGGCGTGGGCGAAGGTTGATGATCTTGCCACACGCTTCGGGTACGCCTGAGGCGAACCGCAGGCCCTTGCATCAACCCAGCGGTTAGGCCGCCCCTCGATCAAGGCGCCCAAGATCATAGTCATCGAACTGGGCGAGCGACCGCGGCGCGATGATCAAAGACAGAGCCCCAGGGCTTTTCAGCACAAATCTCAGGGCGGCCCCCGCCACGGTGAGGCCGTCTGCTTCAGCCTGACGGCGCAGATCGGCAATGGCGGCGAAGGTCGCCGGCGTTAGGAGATGGTCATAAAGCCCTGGCGCATCCTTGACCCTTCCGGCGCTGGGCTGTTCGCCCGCTCGATATTTTCCACTGAGAAGTCCCCCTGCAAGGGGGCTGAAGGCGACGTAGTTCAGGGTCTGGGCCTGGCAGAGGGGGATGACCGACTTGAGGTCGCCCTGGTCCAAGAGGTTGAACTGATTTTGTACGTGGGTGAACGCCTGCCTGAGGCGGCCGCTGCAGTGCGCCAACACGCCGCTTAAATCGTCGAGGCTCGCATTGGAGACCCCGAACGCGGCGATCTTCCCTTGCCCGAGGGCGCGATCCAGCGCCGCCAAGGTCTCCTCGATCGGCGTCATGGGGTCAAATTCGTGCAAATAGTAGAGGTCGATCCGCTCAAGCCCCAGGCGTCGCAACGACGTCTCAAGGTGGAAGGCCAGCTGAGATCGGCTAAGAGGCGCGGCTCCTTGGGGGCAGCCGTTCGGATTGCCGACCTTGGTGGCGATCTGGAACTCTGCGCGAACCGCGACGCTCTGGCCCCGGAGCCATTCGCCGAGCACAGTCTCGCTCATTCCGCCGCCATAGGTGTTCGCGGTGTCGAATCGGGTCAAGCCAAGGTCGCGGGCGTGGTCCAAAAGCGCCAGCGCCCGCGCCCGATCATCGCCCTTGTCGCGAAACTTCGGCGAGGAGCCGAGGCCGCCGAAATTGCCGCAGCCGAAGACGATGCGGTCCAAAGTGGAAGGGTTCATTGGGGCCTCATGTCAGCACCGTCACGCGCCGGTGAAGGATGGAGCGCGTTGAGGATGCTCGTTCGCGCCCTTATCTAAGGGGTCAGTTTTCGGCCATAAAGCGCTCGCTCGCCCGAGTGTCGCCTGAGGTCCGTTTTCTGGGACCGGCGTCAGGGCCGAGGAGGCCGGGCGCCGGTGGCCAGGCGTCGGCGCGCGCCTCGGCCGTCCGGCGTCGACCCAAACCCTCAGAACGGATCTCGACCGTTCAGGATGTCGCCGAGCTTGGAGGCGTCGATGTTGCCGCCCGAAATGATGCAGACGATCGTCCCCTTTCCGGCGCGGCCGGACAGGGCGGCGGCCAGGGACGCGGCGCCGGCGCCTTCGGCGATCACGCGGTGCCTCAGCGCCAAAACCCGGATTGCGTCCGCAATCTCCTTGAAGGAGACGCACACGGCATCGTCCACGGTGTCGCGCACCAGGGGCCACATTTCGTTCAGAACAATGCTGCTGCCCATGCCGTCGACAAAGCTCTGGTCGAAGTTGACCGTGACCGGCCCGCCCGCCTTCAAGGCCGCGGCGAGCGGCTGACCCGCTTGAGACTCCACCGCAAGCATCCGCGTCCGGGGGCTCAGCCTGCGCATCACCGAGCCGACCCCGCTGATCAGCCCACCGCCGCCGAAGGGCACGATCACGGTGTCGATCCCCTCGATATCCTCAAGGATTTCCGCGCCGATCGTGGCGTTTCCGGCGACGACACCGGATTCGGCGACCGGGTGGAAGAATACGCCGTCCTCGCCGTCAAACCTGCGGGTCGTCAAAACCTGCCACCAGGCGTCGAACGGAACGCGATGCACCTTGGCGCCCAGCGCCAGGAGCGAGTCGGTCTTGGTCATCGCCGATGTATCCGGCGCTACGATGGTGGCCGCGACCCCCATACTCCGGGCCGCCCAGGCCAATCCTTGACCGAAGTTGCCCGCGCTCGGAGCCATCACGCCTCTGGCCAGGGTCCTAGGATCCGCCGAGTGCATGGCGTTCACTGCCGCGCGGATCTTAAATGAGCCGAGAGGCTGAAGGTTTTCGAGCTTGAGGTAGATCCGGGTGTCGGGAACCTCGGCGTCCAACCTCCACAAGGGCGTACGTCGCGCTATTCCCGCGACGGCTTTGCGCGCCGCGTCGACCTCTTGCGCCGAGGGCAGGTGAAGGGGATGGCTCAAGGGATATCTCCGGCCTTACGTCTCATCAGAACCCTGGGCGCGGCCGAGGCGAGCGGCGCCGCAGCGCCCGCATCAAGGGCGGCGCGCGCCTTTCGGCGCAAGCGACACGGGCGCCGCCCCGCCCTGAAGGTCAAGACCCAGGCGTCGCAGAGACACGTTTCCATACGAAATAGCCGAGACTGAGCAGGATCAGCCAGGGTACGCCTACGATCAAGGACAAGGTCCAGTCCTTGTCGAGGCCCATCGTGATCAAAAGCGCGCAGAGCAGGCCGAGCCCGGCGATCTGCATGGCGGGGAACAGCGGCATTCGCACCACAAGATCAGCAGCCCTGTGCCTTTGGCGAAACCTCAGATGGCTGACCAGAATCAGGATCCAGACAATAATGGCCCCAAACAGCGCGATCCCCTGGAGATAGGCGTAGGCCTTGGGGGTCAGCTTGGCGAGGCCGAGGGCGCTCAGGATGAAGGCGCCGGACGCCAGGGTCGCTATGACGGGCGTCCCCGCCTTGTTGAGGCTGCCGAGCGCCCGGGGCGCATAGCGCCCTCTCGCGAGGGAGAACAACATGCGCGAGCACAGGTAGACGTTGGTGTTCATGCCCGAGAGGGCGGCGCTGATGATGACAAAGTTCATAATCCCGGCAGCCGAAGGTATCCCTGAGAGGCTCAGGACCTTGACAAAGGGACTTTGCGCCACGGTCACGCTGGCGCCGGTCTCGGTCCAGGGGATGACCGCAGCCAGAACGCCGAGGGCCAGGACGTAGAACAGAAAAAGGCGGATCGCCATGGTGCGCAGGGCCGCCGGGATGGCGATCTCGGGATGGGGCACCTCGCCTGAGGTGACGGCGATCACTTCGATGCCGACATAGGACAAAAGGCCCAGGATAACCGCCATCCACGTGCCGTGCAGGCCGTGAGGAAAGAAGCCGCCGGGGAGCAGGTAGAGGTTGTAAAGCCCCACCGGTGCGGAGGCGACGCCAAAGATTTTGCTGATCCCAAGGAGGATGAACAGGACGATGGCGGTCACCTTGATGAAGGAGAACCCGTACTCGACGCTGCCGAAATTGTTCACTGGGCGGCAGTTCACGTAGAGGACGACAGCGGCGAACCCAAGGGAGAACAGCCAAACGGGCGCCCCGGGGAACCAGTAGGTCATATAGAGGCCGGCCGCGACCGCCTCGAACCCTGTCGCAACAACCTGGGCGAACCAGTAGGTGTAGCGAACCACGAACCCGGCCCAGGGGCTAAGATAGGTCTCCGCGTAGACGCCGAATGAGCCGGCAGCGGGGTGGGCGACCGCCATCTCCGAAAGGCTGAACACCATGGCCACGGCGATGAAGCCGGCGATGGCGAAGCTTACCAGGACGGAGGGACCCGCATATCCAAGAGCGATCCCGCTCGAGAGAAAGAGGCTCGTGCCGATCGCTCCCCCAAGGCTGATCATGATCACCTGGCTCTTGGTGAGCGTTTTCTTAAGGCCCGTCTCGCGGGCGGCGACGCCAGTGTCTTCCAATCAAGCCCCCTCAACCCTGAGCGCTCGGCGCGAGGGGTCAGACCACGTCCTTCGCCGCTCAGGCGCGTTCTGTCTATGCCGCCGAGATCCCCTCGACCTCGATCTGGCCCCCCCCGCGAGCGATAAGGGGTCAGGGGCCGACATCGACCCGGCGGCTTATCCGTCAGCGATCAAGCGGCGGCCGTCTGCCTGGCGCAGGGCAGGTCGGCGCCAGAGCCCTAACGTCGCCCGAACAGACGCTCGAGGTCGGCCAGCTTGAGCTCGACATAGGTCGGGCGGCCGTGATTGCACTGGCCTGAATGCGGCGTCGCTTCCATCTGGCGGAGCAGGGCGTTCATCTCCGCAGCGCTGAGACGACGGCCGGCGCGGACGGACCCATGGCAGGCCATGGCGCCGGCGACCTCGGCCAGCCGCTCGGACAGGACAAAGGCGGCGCCGCTTTCGGCCAGCTCGTCGGCAATATCGCGGACCAGGGCCTTAACGTCGGTTTCGCCGAGGGCGGCGGGGGTCTCGCGCACCAAGACAGCGCCTGGCCCGAAGGGTTCGACGATCAGGCCGAGCGCCGCCAGCTCATCGGCGCGTGCGATCACCCTTTCCGCCTCGGCCGGATCGAGTTCAACCACTTCTGGCAGGAGCAAGGACTGACGCGCCACGCCGCCGCCCTCGGCCTCGGCCTTCATCCGCTCGTAAACCAGCCGCTCGTGCGCGGCGTGTTGGTCGACCACGACAAGTCCATCGCGGGTCTGACTGATGATGTAGGTTTCATGCAGCTGCGCCCGGGCGGCGCCGAGCGGATAGTCGACCGGGTCGATGATCACAGCGCCCGGGGGCGCTTCGTCCTGTTCAGGCTCTACCCGGGCCGAAACGCCCTGCAGGCCGGGCAGGGCCGCCGACAGACGCTCGGCCGCAGCAGCGCTGAGCGCCAGGGGCGAGGGACCCGAATAACAACGCGGACCGCTCCAGCTCGCGGGCGAAGCGCCAAGGGCCCCGCCCCAGCTCCCATTCCCCAACGAAAAGCCGGCGAGCGCCTGATCGGCAGCCGTGGTCGAGGCCCGGTGGCCCGCGCTGGCCAGAGCATGACGCAGGGCCCCGATGATAAGCCCGCGCACAAGGGCAGGGTCACGGAACCTGACCTCCGTTTTGGCCGGGTGAACATTGACATCCACAAGGCCCGTCTCAAGCTCTAGGTAAAGCGCGGCCACTGGATGCCGATCTCGGGCCAAGACATCGGCGTAGGCGGCTCTTAAGGCGCCGGCGAGCAAACGGTCTTTGACCGGCCGGCCGTTGACGAAGAGATACTGATGCGACCCGTTGCCGCGAGAATACGTGGGCAGGCCCGCGAAACCGGAAAGGCGCACACCCTCGCGCTGCTGGTCGATTTCAAGGGCGTTCTCGTGGAAATCGCGACCGAGCACGGCCGCCAGACGACGCAGACGACCCTCTGGCCCAGCCGCTTCCGGCGCCAGGCGCAGCACGGCGCGGCCGTCGAGGTCCAGGGTAAACCCCACCGCTTCATGGGCCATCGCCTGGCGCTTGATCTCCTCGGTTATGGCCAAGGCCTCGGCGCGCTCTGATTTCATGAACTTCAGCCGCGCCGGAGTTGCGAAAAACAGGTCGCGCACCTCAGCGCGGGCGCCGTGCGGGCCCGAGAAGCCAGCGGGCGCGACCGGCGCTACGGCCCCCGCATCCACAGCGATCATGTGGGCGTCCGCCTCGCCTCGCGCGCGGCTCGAGAGGGAGAGCCGCGAGACCGATCCAATCGAGGGCAAGGCCTCCCCGCGGAAACCCAGGGTCGAAACCTTGAGCAGGGCCCAGCCCCCGTCGTCCTCGGGAGGGAGCTTGGACGTCGCATGGCGCTCGACCGCCAGGGCGAGATCCTGCGCCCCAAGACCGCAGCCATTGTCGGCGACGAGGATTCGCGAAAGCCCGCCCTGGTCGGCCTGCACCTCGATGCGGGTCGCCCCAGCGTCGATGGCGTTTTCGACCAGCTCCTTAACCGCTGCAGCCGGCCTCTCGACCACCTCGCCAGCGGCGATGCGGTTAACGGTCTCAGGCGGAAGGCGGCGGATCTGCATCGGGATGTGGACGACTCACGCGGGCTCTGGGGTCAGGATACCCCCTTGGTCCCCCCGCGACGAATCGAGAACACATGCTGGTGAGATTAACAATTGCGTTCGTAAGGGCGCCCGATCTGGTTTAGTCTGCTGACATCATCGACATGTGGCTTTGGCGTCGATGCTGGAAGCACATGAGCGCCCAGGGGCAAGGGCGTTTGCGCACTCCCGCCGTGTTTATGGACGTGGAGGCGCCCGCATGAAGACCTACACCTTCTATCTGCACGATGGCCCCGACTCGATTCCGGCCTTCGAGATCGAGATGTTCGACTCCCGCGCGGCGGCGCTGGACTTCGCCCGCGAGCTTCTCGCCGACCGGCGGCGCTACGACCGGGTGGTCGTGACCGAAGAATTGGCTGAGATCGCGCGCCTTGACCGGCTCTCGCATCGCCCGGTGGAACGTGAACGCCACCTCAGCGCAGAAGGTTAGGCCGCGACCTTCTTGGGAACCAGCCGCTCGGACTTGAGGGCGTTCTGCGCCCCTGAGTAGCCAGCCTCGGTGTATTCGGCGTCTTCGTTGACCGACCAGACGTTGAACCGGCGTTCGCCCAAGAGGATATTCTCGACCGTAAGCATCGCGGTCATCATGGCGTGATCTTGGTTGTTATACTTGTGCATGCCATTACGGCCGACGAGGTGAAGGCTCGGATAGGCGCGTTCGATGTCCTCGCGCACGGCGTCGACATGAACCTGGTAGGCGTCGTCGTAAACTGGATAGGCCTTCGGCTGGCGGACAACGGCTGCGTCTACGACGGCGTCGGCGGGGATGAGGCCGATCTTTCCGATCTCGGCCTTGGCGAGAGCGATGAGGTCCTCGTCGCGGGCGGTCCAGAGGCCGTCGCCTTCGAAACAGAAGTATTCCAGGCCGAGACAGGCGAAGCCCTCAGGCGCCATCTCCGGGGACCAGGACAGGAAGTTCTGGATTCGGCCGACCTTTACCGACGGGTCGTGGATATAGATCCAGTTGTCGGGAAAGTCCTGCGCCGCTGAGGTCGGCGCGATCAGGGCGACGGTGATGAAGTCGCGGTACTTCAGCGACATCGCCGCAGCCTGGCAGGCGGGGCGCGGCTGGAGCGCACAAACGAGCTCAGTGATCGGCGCGGAGGAGATGACGGTTTTTGCGACAAAACTCTCGGTAAAGCCCTCGCCGGAGCGCGTCGTGACCGTCCATAAGGCTTTGGCCGTGTCGTGGGTCAAGGACGCCAGGGCGCGATCCATGACCACCTCCCCGCCCATAGCGACCACTTTATCGCGCGCCGTTTCCCACATCATGCCGGGGCCCCTGCGCGGATACCGGAAACTTTCAAGGAGGGTCTTGACCCCGCCTTGCTCGCCGAGGGTGGCGGCCGGCTTTTTCTTGAGGCCGAAGGAGCGGACCAGGGCGTCGATGACCGCTGCGCCGAGGGACAGGCCCTTGATCCGCTGCGCCGCCCAGTCGGCGGAGATGTCGTCGCAGCTCATGCCCCAAACTTTTTCGGTGTAGGTCTTGAAGAAGATCGAGAACAGCTTCTCCCCGAACTGGTTGCGGACCCACTGATGAAACGTCCGCGCGGGGGAGATCGGCGTCGCCTTGGCTATAGCGTAGGAGGCCATGCAAAGGCCGGCCGTGAATACACCAAGGTTCTGCAAGGCCTCAAAGGCCTTCAGCGGATAGGCGTAGTATTTGCCGCCGTAGTAGATCCGCGACAGGCGCGGCCGGTCGATGAAGTCGTCGGGCAGGATCTCGTTCCAAAGCTCGACCACCTCACGGCTCTTGGAGAAGAACCGGTGACCGCCGATGTCGAAGTGAAAGCCCTTGTAGCGCACGGTGCGGCTGATGCCGCCCACATAGACCGGATCCTTTTCGATCACGCGCACACTCTTGCCGGCCTTGGCCAGAAGATAGGCCGCGGTGAGACCGGCCGGACCTGCGCCGATGATCAACACGTCTGAGCCAAGCGGCGTCTTGGGGACTTGGGACATTTAGGCCTTAGGATCGGAATTTGCGGAGCGGTCGCCGACGCGGGCGAAGGTGAAGAAGCGCTGGCCGCTATAGGAAAAGGCGGTCGCAGCGACAGCGCCAATGATCACATCGATCGGCGGAGGGATCATCGGGGCGAAGACCAGGGCGGCGTGAAATACTGCAAAGCTTACGCTCTGCGCCACAGCCGTGACCAGCATGTAGCGCAGGAGTTCATGGCGACGACGCCGGCCGCTCGAGCCGAAGGTGAACCTGCGGTTCAGCGCCCAGGTGACCGCTGTTGCGACAAGCATGCCGAGCAGCCAGGCCAGCGACTTGTCCACGCCCATCCGAAACAGGGCGCTGAAGACCAGGGTCTGCACCAAAAGACCGGTTAGGCCCACGCCGACAAAGCGCACGAGCGCGGTCGGCAAGGGCGCTCCAGCCACATAGCCGCCAAGGCGCGCGACGCCGCGCTGAACCGCAGAACTCAGATCGGACATCCGGCCTCTTCTGGCGCGCGACGCGCGCACCAAGAGCCTCCTTTAGAAAGCTTCAAACCTCGTAAACCCGAATTCGCTCCCGAGGGATAGGGGCTGGAGGCGCCAAGAGCGCGCTTGGTCGCGGGCGCGGGGGAAGGGCCGGCAGGCGATCAGCGCGACGCTGACCAGGACCCAAGGGTCGGTCTTCGACGCCGGTGGGTCGGCCTCCCCTACTCCGCAAAGCCAAAAGCCCATGAGACCCAGGCGAGGAGGTTCGCCAAAACGATGGTGAAGCAAGAGCCACAAGATCTGATCTCTCCAGCAAGACCCACACCGGCCAAGGCCGGCTGAAACCTCTGCGCTGAAGCGCCCTCGTTATGATAGCTGCGGGCGCGCCAGATTCGGGGCGCCCTGCGGCGGCGAACATCCTAAGATCGGGGCGCAGCCGCGCCCTTTACCTTCAGGAAAATCCCCGCGCTCTATGCCCGCGCTCTTAGGACGAGGACGATGATGAGGCAGACAGACGCGAAGGAGCCCAGGCGGCGGATGCGCCTGCCTCCCCTTCCGGATCTGCCGGATCTCACCCGCCCCCGACGGCTGGTGTTGGCCGCGCTTGCGGTCACCGTGATTGTCTCTGTCTATCTCGGCGTCCGCGACGGGCCGGGCCTGTCCTTAGGCTATGGCGACACCGACGACGCCATGCGTCTGGTTTTAGCGCGTCAACTGCTGCATGGCCGTGGATGGTGGGATCAGAAAGAAATGATCCTTCAGCCGCCCGTCGGGGTCTATCTGCACTGGTCGCGGCTGCTCGACGGGGGCATAGCCCTTATGCAGCGGATCCTGGCCTGGTTTGTCAATTGGAGCCAAGCGGAGACGGCGACGCGGTGTCTCTGGCCCCTGCTCTGGATCTTCCCGGCGGCGACAGCGACGCTTCTCGCGACCCGAAAGCTCGGTGAGCAAACCGCCTCGGCCAGCTGGGCGGTGCTCATCGCCGCCGTCGTGATGGTCCTGGATCAGCCGCTCTACAACCAGTTCCACCCCGGGCGCATCGACCATCACAACGCCCAGATGGCCTTTTTTCTGCTGGCCTTCGCCGGGGCGGTGCAGACCGGACCGAGGCTCTGGGGGGCGGCGCTGGCAGGGAGCGCGACCGGGCTCGGGCTCGCTATCGGCCTTGAGGCTCTGGTGTTCGAGGCGGTGATCGGCGCGGCCCTGGCCCTTCGATTCGTGTTCGCCGCCGACGAGGCGGCGCGCCTCAGTCGCTACGCCCAGGCCCTTGCGCTCTCCACCGTGGCCGCTTTCCTGATCCAGACCCCCCCTTGGCGCTGGAGCCTGGTCGCCTGCGACGCCATAGCCTTCAATCTGGTCGCCGCCATTGTCACCGCCTCCGGCGCCATGGTGTTGGCCGCAGGGCTGACCCGCGCTCGCCATCCCCTGATACGCCTCCTCGCGTTCGCTGTCGCAGGCGGTCTGGCCGCCGTGGTCTACCTCGGGCTCGACCCCACCTGCATCCGCGGCCCGTTCGCCGATGTCGATCCGCGGGTGAAACCCTTCTGGCTCGACTATGTACAGGAGGTGGCGCCCTATCCGCGTGTCTTGCTGCGCCATCCGGACCTCGCCATCATGATGGCCGCGCCCTCGCTGCTTGGGCTCTTGGGCTGGCTCTGGCTCGGCCGGCGGCGGGCGACGCGCCGAACCGCGGCCTGGCGCCTCTCGGGCGCCCTTCTGATCCTGACGACCGCGGCTGGCTATGCCATGGCGCGCTCGGCTAACTACGCCTTCTGGGCCGCAACGCCCCTCTTCGCCGCCGCGGCGGCGGACCTGGCCTGGCGTTATCGCAGGCTCGGGGTCCTGGCGCCGCTTCTGGCCGGCCTTCTGGTCATGCCGATGGGTCTAGCCGGGGTCGCCATCGCCGCGACCAAGGCCTGGAAGAGCGCAGCCTCCGCCATCACCCACAAGCCTCAGGCCAAGGCGGACAAGCCGCCCGACGACTATTGTTTTAATTCCGCCTCCTATCGCACGCTCGCGTCCGCGCGGCCGATCGGCGTCACCCTCGGCGACATCGACTTTGGACCCTTTGTTCTCGCCCTGACCCCCCACTCCACCCTGTCTGCGCCCTATCACCGGATGACCTGGGGAATTTTGGCGGCGCGCGGAGTGCTCAGCGCCGACGCTGAGCAAGAGGGGCCCTTGGGCGCCGAGACCCGGGCCAGACGGCTCAGGATCGCCTATGTCCTGGAATGCCCGGCGCACCGCGGCAACGCCGACCGGGTCGGGCTGAGCGGCAAGAGCCTGCAGGCCAAACTCGACAACGACGACCCGCCCGCCTGGCTTCAGCGGATTTCAGAAGATGGCGCGCCGATCCAGGTGTTCCGGGTCGCTCCGGCCGAACGCGCGGCTGCAAGCCGCGCCCCGCTCAAGGCCGGACAGCGGTGAGAAACCTTTTGGGTCTGATCAGAGGTCGGCTCTGGCTTTGGGAGTTATCGGCGATCGCGTGGCTCTTGCTGCTGCCCTACATCCTGACCGCCCATGGCCATCTCGACTGGTCCGGCCATGCCCTCGGGCGCGACTTCGTCAACTACTGGAGCGCAGGCCAGATGGTGCGCGAGCACCATGTCGCCGCAATCTTCGACCGCGATGGCTTTATGGCCTCCGAACACCGTCTGTTCGATCCCGGCCTGCCGTTTCACTTCTGGTCCTATCCCCCCGTAGCCCTGTTTTTGGCGGCGCCCCTGGGCTGGATCGCCTACGCGCCCGCCCTCATCCTTTGGAGTGTTTTTGGGGTTGCAGCGCTGATTCCCGGCGTGGCTCGCTTTGCGCCCGATCCGCGCGAGGCGGCCCTGCTCGTGGTCTGCCCGGCCACCGCCATCGATATCGCCCTTGGCCAGAACGGCGCCATCACAGCGGCGCTTCTCATCGGCGGCCTCAGCCTTTGGTCGCGCCGCCCGGCGGTCGCCGGCGCGATCCTCGGACTTCTGATTTTCAAGCCTCAGCTGGCGATCATGCTGCCCGTCGCGGTGATCGCGGAGCGGCGATGGACCACCATGGCGGCGGCGATAGCGGTCGCATCTGGCCTCATCGCCTTGTCGGTCCCGGTCTTCGGGCTCGACGCCTGGCGCGGGTTTTTCGCCGGATCCCTGCAGACCCAGACGTTGATGCTGACCCAGGGGAGCGGCCCGTTCCAATGGATGATGCCGACCACGTTTATGTCGGGCCGACTTTTGGGCCTGCCCACCACCATCGCCGCGACAGGACAGGCCCTGGCGGCGGTGGCGGCCCTATGGGCGGTCTGGAACGGCTGGCGCACCGACGCGGACCGCGAGGCCAAAGCCGCCCTCCTGATGATCGCGACCTTCGTCGCCTCGCCCCAGGCCTTCAACTATGATTTGATCCCCGCTGCGAGCGCAGCCCTTGTGCTTTGGCGGCGGGATCAGACGGCGGTCGGCCAGGGCGTCTGCCTCCTGGTCTGGGGCCTGCCCATCCTCATGATCGCGCTTCAGGCCGTCGACGCCCTGAGGCCCCGGGACGACACCCTGATCAAGCCGTTGATGATCCTGGCCCCTATGGCCCTTTGCCTCGCCCTCTGGCGGCTCTACCGCTTGTGCGCGCCAAGGCCGAGCCTGGCCGCCAGGGCGTCGACGGCCGGCGACCTCGCTTCGAACACATAGTCAGGCCGGGTGACGCTGACCGGCTCAACGCCCGCCGCCGCCAGAGCGGCCGCCGTCTCCAAAACAAGGTGCTCGGGCGCAAGCAGCCCCCCGGACTGGCGCGCCGCGCCTTTGACGAGGAAGGGCTTGGTCGCAGATTCCGCAGCCTGGTCGAACGCGCTCGGCCAGCGCAAGGCCGCCAGAGCGCGGCCGCGCGCTCTGGCCTCAACCACCGCCATCAACCGTCGGAGCGGGACGAGCTGAGCATCGGTCCAAGGCGCGGTCAAGGCGGCGGCGAGCTGGGCCTCGCTCCGCAGAATCACGCCGTCGGCGAGGATTTTGAGATTGTTGGCGGCGAGGGTCGCGCCTGTGGTGGTGATGTCGACCACGAGCTCGGCGCCGCCCGCCGCCGGCGCGCCCTCGGTGGCGCCGGTCGACTCGACGATACGGTAGTCTGCGACGCCCTTCAGGGCGAAGAAGGCCCGGGTCTGGCGATGATATTTCGTGGCGACCCGCAATCGCTGTCCGGTGCGGGCGAGATAGAGTTGAGCCACCTCCTCGACGTCAGCCATGGTCTCGACATCGATCCAGCTCTGCGGCGCGGCCACGACGAGGTCGGCGCGGCCAAACCCGAGCGGGCGCAAGAGCGCGGCGTGATCCTCAAGAGCGCCCGGGCGCTCGCGCAGCACGTCCTCGCCCGTGACGCCGAGGTGAACCTCGCCGGCAAAAAGCGCTGAGGCGATATCCCCCGCCGAGAGAAGCCGGACCTCAAGGCCCGGGAGGTCGCGGACGATGGCGCGATACCCCCGTTCCCCGCCGTCGGCCTCAAGGCTGAGGCCCGCATCCGATAGCCAGTGATCGGTCTGTTCTTTCAGCCGTCCCTTGGACGGGATGGCCAGGATCAAGGCGTCGCTCATCAGCCGCCTCCTTTCCACGCCAGGGCCGGGCGCACCATGCAGCCCACTGCGCCCGGGCGGCCGCCCAGCCTTGCGGGCAAGCCATCGTAGCGCCCGCCGGCCGCGATGGGCTCATCGCCCCCAAGCGAGACGCTGGTCGCCTCGAACAAGACGCCATCGTAATAGCCGAACGGGCGGGAGAACCCGGCCGCCAGGGTCATGGCCGAAGCCGGCACGCCGTCCGCTTCCAGCGCCTTGAGCCTGCGGACCCAGGTCTCAAGCACCGCTGCGATGTCGCCGCCTCCCTCGTTGACCAAGGCGTCGACAGCCTCGAGGGCGGGGCGCGGGGGGGCTGAGATCGCCAGATAACGGCGGATCAGCCCGGTCTCGGCGTCAGACAGGGGCGCCGTCCGCGCCGCAGCGGCCCGGTGCGCCAATCGGTGGACGATCTCGGCCGGAGCGCGGCCGCCGACGGGCTGGATGCCGGCGAGGCGCCAGAGTTCCTCAAGCATGGACGCCGCCTCCCCCTCGGGCAGATCCGCGAGCATGGCCGCCAAGCGCCCTTCGCCCGAGCGCGCAGCCGGGGTGGCCGCGCGGTCGAGCTCACGGGCCATCAGCCGGGGGCTCGGCAGGGCGCGGACAAGCCGCGCCACCGTCGGCTCGGGCAGGCCGAGGGCGGTCAGAAAGGCGTGGAACAAAGAGACGTCGCCAAATCGAAGCGCAAGGTCCGCGCGGCCGCCGGCGGAGGCGGAGGCGAAGGCGAGAGCGGCGACGGCCGCGTCGTCGGCCACCGGATCACGCGCTGCGCCCAAAACTTCCGCCCCGATCTGTCCAAATTCGGTCGGCCGGCCCGAACCGGGCGGGGCGACGCGGAAAGCATCGCCCGCATAGAGATAGCGGCCAGCCTCTGCGCCGCCTGAGATATGGGCCAGGGCGACAGGGATGGTGAAATCCGGCCTCAACGCCCTGTCCTCGGCGCCGCCTGAGACCACGATCAGCCGGGCGCGCATGGCCTCTCCGGCCAGGTCGAGCAAGAGGCCGAGGGGCTGCAGCAGAGGCGTCTCAGTCCAGGTTCCGCCGAAGGCCTCGAACGGGGCGCGGATCGCAGCGGCGACCTTGGCCGGCGGCGCGCGTTCGCGATCAGACGTCACGGCCGGGCGCCTTCAGCCGCTGAAGCAGAGCCGCGACAAGCTCGGTGCGCTTGACGCTATACTGGCCAGGCCGGGTTTGTTTCCAGAGGGCGTTGCTGGAAAGCCCCCTGGAGGCGGCGAGCCCTTCGTCGAGGTCCTTGATGCTGACGGTGCCGGCGGCGAGCTCGTCCTCCCCGAGCATGATGGCGAAGGGGCTGCCCCTGCGGTCGGCATACTTCATCTGCACCTTCATACCGGACTGACCGAGATAGACTTCGGTCGCAATGCCGGCCGCGCGAAGCTCGCTGGCCAGCGCGAAATACGCCGCCATGTGCTCCTGACTGAAGGCGATCACCACCACAGGCCCCCGGCGCTCGACGCCCGGCGAACGGTTCGCCGCACGCAGGGTCGCCGCCAGGCGCGAGACCCCGAAGCTGAAGCCAGTGGCCGGAGTACGTTCGCCGGTGAAGCGGGCCACAAGGTCATCGTAACGCCCGCCGCCGCCGACAGAGCCGAACGAGATGCGTTTTCCAGCAGGGTCCTCGATCAAGGCTTCGGCCTCGAACACCGGGCCGGTATAGTACTCAAGGCCCCTGACAACGGACGGGTCGAATATGGCGCGGTCTTCGCCCACGCCAAGACCGCCCAGAGCCGCGCCGATCGCCTGGAGTTCGGCCAGGCCCTCGTCGCCTTCCGCAGAGCCGCCGATGGCGTCAGCGATAGCGTCAAGGGTCGCGCTCCGAGCGCCGCGCCCCGCCGCCGTGAACCCGATCACAGCCT
>Ga0116231_10000208_pt1 | contig 87149 bp, 61 predicted proteins | sample S1TSphgellanicum_2_FD_89695 | JGI IMG/M metagenome (GOLD analysis project Ga0116231, IMG submission 89695) | Host-associated microbial communities from peat moss isolated from Minnesota, USA - S1T2_Fd - Sphagnum magellanicum MG | ecosystem: Host-associated > Plants > Peat moss > Unclassified... | reverse complement strand
GGAAGGAGCAAATAAATGAATAATGTATGTTATTTTAACATCACTAGAAGACCTGAATTGTTGATTGTGAAGAGTTATGGATAAATTTTGGAAAAGTGGTGTCCTTTCAAAAGGCTTTATTCAAAAGGACAAGTAAGTATATAGGGATTTATCCAAACTATCTCATTTTCCTTATCTATAACAATTGGAATTGTACAAATTGGTTGAATTTGTTTTAGTTTGTTGATTTGACGAGGAGTTGCAACTTTGTTAGTTGGGAGTATTGTTTCAAGCATTGGAAATGAATTTTTTGCACTAATTCTCAACAGCTATGGAGTTTAGAGGTTTTGAGAAAGTGTTATTATTGCTAATGATGATTGGGTTCTTTGCTTTTTTGTGTAAAACAATTTCAGTTTTGAATACTTTTGTAGGATCCATATTAGGATGTTTCGTTATTGAATTATCAATGTTGAAGTCGGGGATATAAGTTGCAAACTATGTACCCAATTTTTTGCATCTATCGATTGCTATGGTTACTTATCTCATTCTTGAGATTTGCTTGTGTTTGTTAAGAAGATTTCCATACAACCATGCTTATCAAATATTCATGTCTTCCCTTGTCTATGTTTGGGCAACATGAACCCTTCCAAATGGGAAACAAAAACCTTAGTTCCAAAGCCATTTGAGACTTTTTCTATTTTCTAGGGCAACTTAGAAAGGATATATTCCATATGTGGCAAATGAAACTTTCTTTACTTACAATTTTATGAGGGTTTTGTATCTTTCATTTTGTTGTTTAAACATGTAGTTGAAGTTGGGATTTCCTATTTATGTTGCCTTTTATTTCTTTGAAATTTGAGGTTTAAAGGGTTATTTTACATCATCCATCATGTTGAGAGAGTTTTCAAAGGTTTTGCAGTAAATTCTTGTGGAAGTTCTTTCATGCTTGTGTTTTCAAAGAATGTAAGGTGTGATGCTAAAAAAGGCTAGATTTAAAATTGTAAACCCTAGACCTCAGAGAATGTGTGTGGGAATGGAACAAAGTGGAAAGTTGAAGGTGGAGAAGTTTATAGTCATTCCACTCCAAATGTTTTGGTGTTTTAAAACTTTTTCCAACTTAGGTACAATTCCTCTTCTTAACAAAGGCTTCAATTTAAAGGTTTTCGTCATCATTTGAATTGTGAAATTTTGAGAGATTGGTGTTGGATTGCAACGATGACCATGGGTGGCTAATTATGCACAATAAACGATGCACATGACTAAAATTGAAACATAGTTGCAAATGTCTTAATCATGGATGTTGAGTTGTGATGTAATGATATTTGATGATAGTAAGATTACCAATGAAATCACAATGAGTGTAACATCAATTCTTATTGAAAACAACTTCAACTTTTGTGTTCCTATGTAGTTACAAAGAGACCCAAATTCGTTGAGTGGCAGAATTACAAGCTCACTTGAAGATAATATAAGAAGTTTCCAATGATTTGTAAGTGTGCCTACCCATTTCATGAACTTGCATTAGTTTATTATGATTCCTTTCAAAATCTATTCACAAGTTGTACATATAATAAGTATGTTGTAGCGATTGAAATCGTGTCTCAAACATACTTGTGTGTGTGTTTGCAATGGTAGCATGCATTCAAATTTTGAATATAATTGAAGTTGAAAATTGGTCAACATATAATTAGAGAAGTGTGCAAACTCTTGAACATAATTGAAATTGCATATTTGCACTTGTGTGACTAGACATGTGGCTCAAGTCTTGACAATAAAACCCAACCACAAGAATGAACTCTTGAACAAATCCATCCTCATTGTGCTCATTCTTTGCCTTCTTAAACCTCAATTTCTTTCTTTTTTGTGTGTTGAAGTCCACTTGCAAAGCTCTTTCTTAATCTTTGTTATAGAATATGGTTTTTCTTACAACATTAGGCCTTCTAGCTCATGACACAATGTGTGAATTAAACTTGATGGTTTGTAAGATGTGCTACAATAAGCATCATGACATGTGTTAGATTATCATGGATGAAATCACAAAGTTTATTTCACACATGTCTTGAGTTGGCCCATTGTTATAAGTCCAAAGTAGGAAAACCATATTCCATTTTCCAAGTGCACATTGGCCTTGCTTTTTTATGCTCCTACCATTTAAGTCTTTTGGCATCCATGTACAAGTGATTGTGAATAGCAAGAGTGATGTAAACATTAGGTAAATATTTTGGGTCTAATTATCTCACTCCTTTATCATTAGTTAAATTTTAAACAATATCAACTATAGCAACAAAACTCAATGGCTTTAGTAGTTGAAAATGTGCATTCATGCATTCCATTAGTTAAAACACTTTTTATCACAAAAATGTTGGTTGGTGTGGAAGCCATGTTCGTTGGCATAAAATTGACATTTACATATTGATCCAAGGCCTCTCTACTTGTATTAGTCCAATGTGTTATGCACCTCTAGGTGCTAATAGTTGTCATTGAAATAGAAAATGTGAACCACCATCACTATATAAATATATGATTTGAAAAAAAATGATCTTTGACATTGTTTCAACTAGTTTAATTTATAGGGCCATTTTTTAGAATATATGATTAGTCATGACCCATGAAACCTAAGTCCATGTATGAAATGTAGTCTAAACAAGAATTTGATGCATGGATGGATGCGCATGTGTCTGCCCAAAATGGCAATACAGAAAATCCTTAGAAAAAGATGACTATTTCCCCTTTAAATGGAAACAAAGTTCAATAGATCCTAGTTTCTACTAGGCAGGACTTTGATCTGATTGGGGTATTTTCTACCACCCAATTAGAACATCATCCAGTTGTATCACTTTCATCCAACCAGGTCTCAACCATTTCCCACAATATCTGTCCAACCAAGTATCATCTTTATTCTGTTTCCACAATTTTCATCCACACATGTGTCATCCCATTTGGTCGACAATAGTCCTCAATCAAGTTTCACTGCACACAAAAAATCCATCCAACTTGGCGGGTGCAGGTGGAGGAGGGGATGTGCCCATCACATTGATCCATCAGAAACACAACTTTTCATCCATTTGTGTTCACACCTTTGCATTTAAATTCCAAACTTGTGGTGTGTGATCCTCGCTGCCTCTCATGGTCTCTTTGTTAAGTTGGAAAGCAATCCAGCAATTGGAACTGTAGTGATCACAGATATGGCATGTGATCTGTGTCGCCTCTTATGGTCTTGTGTGAAGTTGGAAAGCAATCCAGTATTAGAACTGAAGTGATCACAGAAATGTTTCACACAAATTTAGAGATCTGCACCAATGCATTGAAATCAACAACCAACAACAAATCAAGTTGCTTGTGCAACAATCTTTAATCCTCAGCTTGAGCCAATAATGGCTTTATTGGCTCAAGTAAAGAGAGGATAATCTTTGTTTCAGAAGTAATCAACAACATGAAGTAGAAAGAAAACTTAATGCAAATGTGATTAGTATCAATACATCCTTGAATTGATGACAACGTAAAAAGTGTCTTACCTGCAGCCAAAGCCTGTAGCTCCCCTGTACACCATCTCGCCCTCTCCCTCCATGCTTGGAATAAATCGTCCCCATGCTTGGAAGGAAGAGCAGCTGAGCTGATGAGTTTGCTTCGCATTCACATTTCCTGCAGACAAACCCTGTTCAAGCAGTCATACAGACACTACTGATAGAGTAGAAATCATATCTCTGAAGAAAGTAATCCTACCCCTGTAGTACTAGTAGCAAAGTAGATTTACATTTGACAAATCATTCACAGTATTGAACCGCACTGCTATTTCTGAGACGGACATATGCAGCCAAGCTTCACTCTATTCAACTCAAGTAGCCTCTTGTGCACACAAAACCTCACATGTACATGGGCACTCAGGGCTAGAATGGAATGGAATCATGAAAATAAAAATGTCTCTAAGGGTTGTTGAGAAAAGGTGGGTGATAAATGACAAGTTGTCAACATGCACACTGGAAAGGAAGGAATGACAGTATGAAGATAAGACACAAAACTAGCCAGAAATACATTTATATCTTCCTCAACCCTGCACAAGATAGGGTGCCAATACTGTGTCAGAACATTCTATTGTACATGCCAAAGAGGATGCATAATAAATGTGCATATCATCTCCAAGACAGGATTTTCCAAGACAGTAAAGGGAAAAACAAAAACCATCTGATTTCCATCCTCTGGCTAAAATACATAAGAGCATGGACTTGGGTAGGGGGGAGGTGTATAAAAAAAAGTTGAGTGAAATCTGAAGTACAGAAAGGTGGAGCAAAAGGAGAGATGGGAAGAAGAAATCAGCATAGGAAATGGAGTGGTGACAGAATATCTGCTACAAAACCAACCTGTGAACAGATATAAGTGCCCCTTTTTCTGAAGCTACAGAATCGCCACATCCCCCATTCCCTTGTGAGAAAGTAGTCACAAACAAACCATGCAGTACATGTGAGCTATGTACCCTTTCCCTGTGACAGGTCCCATTCACCTTAGTGTCCAGTGGAAGATGCCCCAAGATGCATATCAAGCGAGTCAACATCTGTCTGGTCCTGGAGAGGCTGTTGTTGTTGCTGTTGTGGTTGTGCCAACTGATGTTCTGGCATAAAACCATCCCTGGGATTTGCAGCTACATGCTCTACACCAAAGCCATGTCCTCCTGGTGAAAGCATTGATGGAAGATACTGCTGCTGGGACTGCTGCTGATATTGCGGCCTCGGTTGAGGTGGATGCATGCCTTGAGAAGGTTGCAGATAGTTTCCATACATGTTTACAAATGCTGGTCTGGATCCTGGAAATCCCATTGTAGCTGGGCCAGAGACAACAAAATAAGGAGAGGGTGGTGTAAATTGCATTCCTTGATAGTTGTAACTGGGGTTGACATATGCATGGCCTGGAACAATGCTACTCATCATTGATACAGGTGCCATCATCATTGGAGAAACAACAGCTTCATAGGGGCTCATCATGCATGCAGCCTGCTGGACATTCATGAACTGTGGGTTACCATGTGCCTGCTGCCCAAGCTGTGAGACTTGTTGTGGGGGCATCAGCCGTGATCCACAAGGTGTCAGCAGCTGTGACCCAGGAACACGAAGCTGTGTACCATAGACGCCTCCTCTCCCACTCCATCCAGAGACTCTACTGTCAGCAGCATTGGTTGCTGCTGCTGCTGCTGCTGCAGCCGCAGCAGCTATTCGATTGGCTTGCACCTGTGCTCGCTTGGCCTCTTGCCGCTCTCGCTTGTGTGCATTCTGGTGTCCACCCAGAGCTTGTGAGTTTGCAAAACTTTTCTTGCAGCGTAGGCAATCATACTGGCGATTCTCCCATAGATGACCAGAGGAAGCTGAACTATGCCTCTCAACCTCAGACATTGATTGTGCTGCTGCTGTACCTGCAGTAATGCTTGGAAAACCAATCACCTCTGCACTCTTGCCCGCAGCCTCACTTCTGGGTTCTACATCCATACCTGCCTCAACACATTCTTCAGACCGAATTTCACTGGATCTTGCATCATTGGATGTTGATTGAGAACCAGATTGAGAAGCTGATGATCCAGCTGCTGGAAACATACTCTGTTCCTCCAAATCCTTGCATTGAACAGCACCAAATTCAATTGAACCAACCTTTCTCTTCTTACTCGAGGGCAAAGGATCCATCACCTCAAACCCAAAGAGGATCATCCCCTTCCCAACCCTGTCTGTCTCTTCTGCAGGACTCACACAAGCCCCTGGACTCATGGACTCTTCTTTGCACTGTTCTTGTTTTGATTCATCATCACCACCACCTTGAGAGCTTGTAGCCCTGGCAAGTCCTCGATCCTGCAAGTGTCTTGGAGAAGCTATTATTGCAGAGCCTCCTCCATCAGATCTTTGTTGCTTGAATTTCTGTCCTTCTGTTGGTGAGCTTGGAGCAATGGATGATGACGCTATGTCACTGCTTGGGGTGTCTGGCCAAGGTGGTCTCTTGTCCTCTTTCTCTTTGAAGAAGGAGATTGTGTGGGGTGCAGACAAGAAAGGAGGAGCAGTACCTTCATCATGAAACCTTTCCTCACTACTCTCCTTGATGTCAACTCTTTCTCCACAATCCACAGCTTCACAATCCCCAGACGCTGTTGTACCTCCTCCTGCTCTTCCTTGCATTCTACGTAAGAAGAGTGAATCCTCTTCTTCCCTGTGCTCCACTTCTGCAAACTGCATCTTCAGATTATGCATCAGCAACAACCATAACCTAACTTGCAAAGAAGACTTCCAACCCAGAGCTAAACCCTTGTGTGCAAAACCTGTTCCTCAAAGGCAGGGGGTCCAACAAAGCTCTTTTCGCTTACCTTGCTCTGCACTGCCTCTTTGTTGCTGTTGATATCGGATTCTCCATCCTCATTGCAAACATTAACACCCGAGGCGCTGATGGTAGCGCGCATAAAGCTAGCATTCACCTCTCCGGATGGAGACCGCGCACCATCGCCCTCCGGTCTGCTGAACGGAGACTGCTGACTCTGGGATGTACGTTTCCGCTTTCCCAGTTCCTCGGTGTCCTCACTGCTCTGCGCAAAGTGAGCGCTGCGCACAGCCAGTCGGCTATCCTCCCGAACCATCCAGTCTCCCATCAGCGCGCTGCTCCTCTTAGCTCTACACATCAGCTCCTCCTCCGCAGCAGTTCCTAAGAGCTCCTGCTCCTGCTTCTTCTCCTCTCCTCCATGCTGGTCCTCCTCCTCCCTGTGCCGCCGCCTTTCGTACACATCCTCCTCATGCTTCTCTCGAGTGCTCCTGTCGCTCGAGTTGCTTACTTCCTTGTCTTCTGCGGCCTGAGAACCGCAAGCAAGCAATGAACAATCCACAGACCTGATCATGAAGTCCGAACTTCCTGCAGAACAACCGTTCTCGTCCTCCCTAGATTGTAACTCGCATCCGTTGTTGCAAAACTACACCTCGGGAAAAAACGCGCGCGCGCGCACACACACACAATAGTCTGCACTGCCCCCCGCGCAACACAACGACTACGTCCTCACAGAAGAAGTCCGCCAAGGATCTACGCTTAACAAGAAGGCGGCCAGAGATCTCCACTCGCTAGACTCCTCCTCCAGAACCCGCAGAACCACGAATGTCGTAGTAATTCTTCCTGAACAGCGACGCCCGCTATCGCACAACAAATCCATCACCAAAACGCCGCTAGGGAAAAAAACAAAACAAAACAAAACAAAACACTACTCGCAAAACAACGAACTGAGTGTTGTTGTTGACGATGCTGTGCTTGTCCGTCGTGCGGAAACAAATCGATACTACTATTACTAAAAGAACAACAACAACGAAAACAACAACTACAACAACAACAACAACTCTACTCCTCCCACACTGAAAAACACCAAACGCCACAGAAAGAGTCGTACACAACACGGCAATCGAAAAAACACAAACTAAACCGCCCCACACCCCACCCCCAAAAAAAAAGAGAGAAAAAATCCACAAAGGAGATGAAAGGAAATTGTCAAGGAAACCGTGCACCGAAAGAAACAAGCAGCAAAGCAGAGATGGAAATCAAGCTCCTGGCGAGAAAGCAAGAAATTGAAGGCAGGAAGGAAGCTGCAGGTCCGAGGAGCTCTGGCATCATACAACAGCAACAATACGAGTTTAGTAGTAGAGAGCCCTTTCTCACAACAACAACAACAACAACAACCGTTGCCGTAGTTTTTCCTAGTCCACAACAGGCTGCATTCTGGGCACCCAGAACGTCGTGGACGACGTGTTAGGGTTAAACAGGAAACGTACACTTTCATCCGATTCCGAAGTTTTCCGGCTTTTGGTTCCATTTTTGTCCCTGTTTTTCTGTCCGTTTCCGGCCGGGCGTTTCAGTAAAGGTACGGTGTTTTAGAGCATCTCCAGCGCTGCTCTGTATGTGATCCTGCACACTACAAATTGGATGAAGAAAAGTCAAAACATGCCGGTTTGGCTCACCAAATTGGTTTTGGCACAGTTTGTGGTGGCTTGTAAACGGCGCAGGAACGACGCGTGCACCTACCTGCATACAAGAGTGTAGGTGATAAATATGATCTGACTTGTGTTTCTGATTGGCCCATCATAATGATTGGTTCAGGTGGTTTGCTAGTAGTAGTCCTCCACCTGTGTGCCTCTGTATGGGTTCCTGCAGAGTACAAATTGGATGAAGAAAAGCCAAAATATGCCGGTTGGGCTCACCAACGTAGTCTTGGCTCAGCATAACCGAACAGTTTGCGGTGGCTATCGAAGCACGCTGTAACAATGTGCACCTACCAGCATACGAGAGAGTGAAAACTACGATCTGACTTCTATTTCTGATTGGCCCATCATAATGATTGGTTCAGGTGGTTTGCTAATAGTAGTCCTCCACCTATTTGCTGTGTTTGCTCTGTCCCAGTTTCAGTTTTATGGGTGGGGTTGCAAATAAAAGTAAATAACTAAATTTGGATGTGAAAATATTTTTGGATGCAGGGTCACATACTGAGCACTGCTGGAGATGCTCTTAGGGAATCATGATTCTCCTTCCTTTCTTTTCTTCCTTTGTTCGCACATCCCATGGACACCCCCACCAGTCAACATCTATGTCTGTTCATGTCATCCATGATTTCAAATCCAATGATGTTCTCAATTCTGTCATCATCAAATCAAGTCCAATGATTTTCTCAATTATCTGATCATCCATGATGTAACATCCAATTACATCATCGATTATGTCATGATTTTAAATCCCATTATGCATTGGGTAATGGTCGAGTTACTACCTATTCGGTGGTGTAAGGTGGCTAGATGGAGCACAATAGGGTGAGTTGGTCGATGAACCAACAATGAGACCATTAGCTTACCAAACAATTTTGGACTGTAATGTCAATTTTTTGAAATGGACAAATCTATCATTGTGTTAAATTATAGACATTGAAAATGAGAAGTGATAAATCAAGAAGATAAAGAAATTTCTACCATTTAAAATGTCTATAATGTGACAAAATTTGGCATCAAAATTGTTTAAGTATTAGAGATTGAGCATGCCCTTGACATTTGTGTTAAGTAAGCCTACATGTGAGTTCATTAGAGCGAGCCTATATGTGCACATGATACAATGGTTAGGGGCACGCCCATTCTCTTACATAAAGGATTTTGTTTCACCTTTAAAAAAAAAGGTGGGTCACATTTTTAAAAATAAAGAAAATTCTATTTAAGATCATGGAAAATTATGTTAAATTATGGATAGGAAACAATGACATGTAATTTATGATGACCTTGGATGAGATTTATATAATTTAAGGAACATTCAAAAGTGGCATAATATTCATTCAAAATCACTTTATGTTTAAATTATGTTCTTGATTATTTGATCATCCATGATTAAGAGGTTTAGATTAGTGATTGCCATTTATTGAACTTTGACCCAATTATCAACTTGATTATCAATCCAATTATTAACAACCTACCAACCTACTATTGATTTTTTTAATAACTATTTAATAACTTAATTGCCCAATATTGAATTTTTTGAAATATAATAACCTACTTGGATAACTTGGTTATTATCTAGGTAGATTATCAATTCTAAAACACTAAACATTTTATTGATAAAAACCAAAAAAAATTAACTTAAAATTAACATTTTAAAAATCTATAATTACTATATAATCAACAAGTTAATTAATAGTTATCAATTGGGTATTTGAAAACCTACCCGTATACATAACAAATGGTTATTATTATCAAAAAAAAATTGATAACTTAACCAACATCCCAATTTTCATTAGAAAAACTTGTGCTTAGCAAACATGAAAAAAAATTAAAAAATAATCAAAACTTGTTTATATCTTTAATTATCTACTAATTTCAATCATGAATTGAATAAACAACAAAGTTGTGGTGGCCAATGTCACCCCCACATGCAAAGATTATGATGAAATTAGACTTCAACATAAAGTTTTTTTTTCAATCAATGATTATATTGTAAGTTCGTTCTTCTCTTTACTTAACATATTAAAATAACAAAGTGAACTAGATTGGAAAAAATGAAAAGTTATAACATTAATTTTAGGGCTTCAAGGTATGGAATGGGAGAGGACCAAAGAGTGCACATAAAACATAGATAAATATACATAGTAGTAAAAATTAACATGAAAAGTTTAAGGTGCCAAGACACAAAGGAGTTGAAACTTAAAATACACAAAGGAGATTACCTTAAAATTGTGGGGAGGAGTTTAGACCTTGGGTTTGGAAAAGAGCATGAACAATGAAACAAGCTTGGGTCCCAAAGCCCACATCTCAAACATGAAATGGAAAGCATATGGGAATTTTATTTTTATTTTTAAATTCATGGATTTCATGTTGAATTAAAGTGCACCCACATGTAAAGGGCAAGGTAGAGTTGGTAAGAATGGCAAAATGCACCAACATGGTTTTAGTGTTAGCTTCTAAAGACAAGAATAAAAAATAGTACCAAAAGTGGGATATAAAGGCCATGAATTACCTTTTTGACTAGTTATTTAAGCACCAAGGGAACTATTTCATGATGCTAGAAAACATGAAAGACTATACAAGGTCAAACATTGTAAATTGTTGAACATATTTTGCAATACCTTGCATTTAGGTAAATTTACAAGACAATCATGTGAACAATTAGATTCATCACCTTAAAAGTAGTCATCAAAAAGTAATTTACTAATCTATGTAACACATGTGAAAGGTTCAACATTGTTGATGAGAAGATGGTGTGATGTCAATTCAAGAAAAACTTTAAAGTAATTGCAACTTTGGTTTGATAGGGTGTATAATTTTATGTCCAATTCACCTTTTATTGGAAGTTCATCAAATCCATTGGATATAGAGTACATTTTTTTCAAATTTTGCAACTTATATTGAGGAAGTAAATGGAGGTTGTAATCAAGTTGATGGGGATGATTCCTCCAATGGTGTAGAAAAATATGAGAACACAACTCATTACATAAAAGAAGAAAACCATCACAATTTTGTAGGATCATTGACACCAAAAATTATTTGGGAAGTGTGTAATCACAAGCAATTGATGGTGAGTAATCAAATTTAAGAAGTAAGCAAATGCAAAGAGTGTCATCAAAGGATTATGTGATTGAAACTCACAAAAGGAATGACATCATGCCCAAATATCCTAAAGGGAGAAATAATTAGAAACCAAAATTATTTGTTTCAATGTTTTGATAGCCATTTAGAGAACAAAGTTGTGTGGCTTTCATAGACTTGATTAGCAAAAAAAAACAATCTCCATTGCAAATTAATCAAAAATTAGATTACTGAAAAGAAGAAATGTAATGAGATTGGAAATTCAAGTTGAAGAAATTGTATTCCACATGAAAGAAACTAAAGATTGAAACCTTCAACAACAATTGGAAAATGCTCACTTGAAAAAACACCTAAGGAACAACCATATTACTTGAAAGATAATGGTATGGTTTTGTACCTATCAAATTACTTCAAACATTTTATATAATCTAATTAAAAATTAATAACTTAAAATCATTGGCAAGCTTTGATTTTTTGGCATGTTTCCATCTTTTTCAAAAAAAACTTTCTAGACAAAAACATTGTGTTTTCCAATTGTATTTCAACAATTCAATGAAAAGTTGGTTGATTGCCATTTGGATTGTTTTCACAAGTTGAAAGTGCAAAGTGTATATAAGCAAAATCCATCAATACAACCTTTTACGTTGTCCTTTCATTATACCAAATCAAATATAATCACACATAATAGCTCCATTTTCATGATCTTCTCTTGTATTGTTTCATGTGTCCCAAAATGGATCAATGCAATAAAATGTTGTAGTAGTAGATTATGTGGAACAAATTCACATTTTCAATCCAAAAGACAATGTTGATATAATCATGTTTTGTTTCAATATGAATTTGCAACCCCTCAAGGTTTGGAACCTTTAATCTTTCAACATTTCAATGCAATGTTCTACTTTCATTCAAATAAAAATAAGATGGTTATTGAATTTCAAATTACCACGTAAAAAAACGATCAATTGTTTATATGTTAGGACATGCATTTTTTTGAAAGGGGATATGTAGAATTTGCTAGCAAGTATTCATGATTAGAAAAATAAACCTTGTGTGTCAAGGGGATGTTATTCTATGAGTAGCGAGTAGCAAGCATGAGCAATAAAAAATCTTTCAACCATAATTCTTGCCACAATTGAAGAATCTTTTTTTCACATGTCTGTCATGGCAAGAATATTTTTTGACATGTAAAAATATTCTTGCCACATTGTAAGAATCTTTTCTAACACATGTCCATTTGTGGCAAGTATATTCTCTAACACATGCATATATATGTTGCGACGATTGCATTTTCAATCTAGTGTTATCTATCTTTGTATGCACCAATTTTGTTGGGTGGTAACAATTATGGGAATATTGCATCCAAAAAGGAATGAGATGGAGAAAACTTTACATCCCATTAAAAATTAATATGTAAACATTAATTGAAACGTTACAACCCAATATAAAACCATTAACTATGTACTTTGTGATATATATGAGATATACCATTTGTTTTAGATTTTAAAAAATATGTTGACTTTTGAATGTGTTGTGATTGACAACAATTAATATAGTGTATATATTCCAATTAATTCGATTTTTGCAGATACATTGACTTTTTAATCACTTGCAAAGGGTTTAGATTGTTGGGAATCAAACAACTATTATGATAAAATATATTCTAAAAAAAGGCTGAGAGATGAACAAGTGTATATGTAATGGATGCACCTTTTAAAACAAATCATCGCAATTTTAGTTGTGAGCTTTAATGGGTGCACTTTAAAGGTTGATATTAAACTACTAATTTTCCTTATAGAGGATCTATCATCTTGAGACATTTTAAAGGTGGATGCACTTTATTCATGTCGAACTCCTACAAACTTAGACTTGTATTTGTATGTTGATTAGAAAAAGTTATTAAGGGTGGAACTATAATCAAAAGTAGATGTGGGATATTGGGCTACATGGAATATGTTGTAGGACTACAAGATTTATGCAACTATGATTCACGTGTTTATTCTACAATTTTAAAACAGCTTACAACAAGCTATGAACAACAATCTATGGCCAATGCACCCAACAAATTGGAATTATAAAACAAAAGTTCAAAGGTAGTTTGATTACCTATTCAGATTTGCTTTTGGACAAAGATATGCACTCAAGCAAACGATCAGGAAGAAATGGCCTAAGAATGATTCAAACCCAAGGATTTGTATAGCTTGCACTACTCTATTGCAAGGATATGGATGCATTAGTGCCAATGGTTGATACTATTGGAGCAACGAATGAAGATGCATGACAATCAATCGAAGGGGCTTCAATGGAAACAAATTAAAATCACCCACCAACAATGGGCTCACCCCAATTCTAGAAGAAAAAGACATCACAATGATTAAAAGAGGGGAGTGATTTTTTTGAAAAGGTAGGGGGATTTTGTAAGAGGCAAAAAAAAAAAAAATTGGTCAAAAGATTGTTTGCAACATATTTACCATCATGAAACAAATATTTTTTGCCAATTCAATTATGCATATATAATTATGTATTGTTGGATTAAAATGTGATATGAAATAGTCATAATTGTCAAGAGGTGATCTTTCTGACAATGAAATGGTTGGGGAATCTAATCATTAACATCAACATGAAAGTAATCCACAAAAGCTTGGGAATATTGGAAAGTATTGTATAAAATTAGAATGAAATGTGAATATATATTGATAGAGATCGACATTGTGTAATCACATTAAACAATCATTACACAACCTAATCTTAAAATGAACTAGCAAAGCTATAGCTTGAAGGCATAGAATAACGCCATACCCAACTTGTGATCTAGTGCTTGAAATAGATTTGAAGGTTTTATTTGCATGACAATACAAAACTCTTACAAGAAAGACTAATTGAAACATGCACTATAAGAATAGATAGAATTAAAATGTCTTGCATACCCAAGGAAATGGAAGTGAAGCATTATAAGTAATTCTACATTAGTATTTCAACCTTGTAAATAATTCATCATGTTGTAATATTCCTTGTCAAACATGTTTCCCCAAAAATAGTCTTCATTCCATTCGTTTTTAGTAACAATTGCATCCAATGTTACCTCTATGGTTTCGGATGTAATAGCATGGGCATTTGACACAACATTAAGAGAAACATGTGTTGTAACAATTTATAGACACTCAAATGGGCACTTATCATCAATCAAAACTAACCACAATTTGTTGATACAACATCATTAAAAATTCCAAATACAAAATGATTGATGGAACCCCAAGTTTTGCTGGTCTTAAATTATTTTTTCGTGGGGCTTTTGAAAGGCTCTTCATTTGCTTCCAACCTTTTTTGTTTTTTCATATTCCCCAGATCCCCTTCCAACTCAACAAATTGGTGATGCTCAAACATTCTAGGCTCAAAAGTTGTGCATTTATAACAAATGCCATTCAATGATATACAAGTTGTAGGGAAAAAAATGTTTACAAGAAAAGGATGCAATCAATGAACTCTATTTGCTTATATATGGGTGGATGCATGGTAGGGTGGACCAAATTTCGATTAATGCAATCCATTTTTCTACCACCTAAATGTGGTTCTAATCACTATATTGTTTTGTCCATTATACAATTGTTAAATGAGACTCATTTTGAAATTACAGATTTCAATATTTATGTAATGAAATTGATTGGTATGCAAAATGTATAAAATTATAGAAGCTATGGATTTTTGAAATTGAAAATCAAGGTATGTAACACTAGCAACAATTAAGTGAATGGATTTTGGTTTGGTTCTATGATGGACCTCAAAAAAATTTAGGGAATTGGTTTTTATTCTAGAATGTAATAATGAAATCAAGTTTGAAATGTTTTGATTCATATCTAATGAATTTTATGATATATGGACTTTTATTTGGTGAAAAAATGCACATTTTCCCAAAAGTCCATTTCATCTTGAGAACAAACATGATTTATTTTGAAATTTTGCAAGTATGTTTTAATTAATGAGCTCTATAAGAATAAAAGACTGAATGGAAAAAAGTAACTTGGAATCCATGCATTATTGCTACTTAACTACAAAAAACATTTTGGGGCCAAAAAATACAAAGAAAATGGACTTTCAAATTCTTAAATTCCTATTATTTTTTGGTCCACCTTACCATGCACTTACCCATATACAAAATTTTCAAACCAATAAACTTCATTTGAAAGGCCATAAAATATTTTTTTTGTAACACAAATTGGAATCCAATGCAATGGAGCAAGAAAACATTGGGTAAAATTGTTCTTTTCCAGATAACCAATAACAAATCCCATCCCATCATAAATGAAATAAAAAATCCAAACATGTTCAACACACACATGAATGATGAATATATAGGTGAACCATTAGATAATGATGAAGGTGATATAATTGAGGAAGTACTTAGGTGTAATCACAATCTAATGAGCCAAAAAAGGTGTTGGATCTAAATTGAAGAAATATTTATGTTTTTCCATTTAAAACCATGGCAAGCATGGTAAGTTGTTGTTTTTTAATTGAATGTCGAAGAATTCAAACCAAAAATCCATTTGATAAAAGGTTAAATTTGAGTTTCAATTAAAAACCTTTGAAAGTGAACACCTCTTGCATTAGAAGGAATCAATTTTGTAAAGGACTATCAAAAGGATTCATATAATAAACAAAAATTGATGGGAAAAAATTAAGAAAATAAAAAATTATTATCCACATTCAAAAAACACTCATACTTAAAAATATGTGGAATTTCAAAACTTTTTTAAATCCAAATAACTTTTTTAAATTCATCTAGAATTTTAAAATTTCAAAAGTCCTTTACCACATATAAATGGGCTATAATGTACATGATGTGTAAATAAAAGTTGGAGCTTATTATATAAGATGACATAAAAATATTTAAAATTATGATTTAAAATTGTTATCATTTTTACAGATGAAACACTAAATTTATAAGGAATCAACATACTTTCAAAAATTATGAACAAAAAAATAGTCATGTATTTGGACAATTATAAGCATTTATTACAACAATTTGCAAAAACATTTGTTCAAATATTCATTTGTATGAAAAAGTTATTTTTGGGCAAAAGGACATGCAATCCTTTTTTAAAGTAACACATTTGGCTCATTGTATTTCATTTGCAACAACTTGTCAACCACACAAATCATTGTGATCTCACACATGGGAATCAATAGAAAGGAATTAATTACAATAATAAATGTATAAAAAATTACATTAATTCAATATGACATTTGTTTATATTTGTGAGTGTCAAGGTTTGGGGTGTTGTGTTGTTGCAACACCATATATTGTCTAGACCTATTGCCTTGGGAATGGAACATAAAAAATTGAAAAAACTTGTCAAATGGGGAAAGGGATCATTTATATTCAAAAAGGTAAGGGACATAAAAAGAATAGATTTTGTGATGGAACTTGATTTAAATAACAAAAAATAATTATGTGTTCATTAAATTTTTGCTTGCCCTATTTTTCTTTACCTACTTTTTTTATAGCCTTCCTTGATTATTTCCTACATTTTTATCCAATATTAAATGTATTTTGGAAATTTGTCCCTAATAATTAAATATTATAATCATTTGTTCATGTTAGCTTTGTTTTCGACCCAAAGTTTAGAGATATTGCAACTTGCCACACACCATATTAGATATGCGACATTGAAGCAAATCGAGAATTTGAGGTTGGTTGAATTTGAAGTGAACCAGAATTCAATGCGCATTGGTTATTTATAATACTAATAGTTCCTATGTCAATGGGAGTAAGTAGGATCCTTACATTATTAATGTGATAAGATGTCACATATATACCTCAAGTTGATTTCTAGGTGTTTTCAAATGGCATAATAAAACCTTATTATATTTGGTTTTCTCTATAACAATTTTTGTGTGGATTTGTGTTTAATTGAATGAACTTTTATGTTGGAAAAGATCTGGCAAAATATGGACGTTACAAAGTTTACTCATTCGTTTTTGCCTCATCAAAACAATCCATAAGACACTTGAAAAAGACAAATTATTGGAGAGGAGGTTGTATTATTACAAGTTGGAATGTGTTGAACAAGATGCATGATGAACATGAAGTGTCATTTATTTCATATTCACACTCCCAACCTCCTTGAACCTCAAAAGGAAGAAACAAAAGTTGCTAACAAGATTTTGACACTTCTAGCAACCTTAACCAAGATGAGGAAACAAGGAGTGTTTTAGAGAACCAACACAACAATCCACGTGAATACTAGTTCAAGGAAACTAATAGTGATGCGGATGTGGAGGTATTCTGTATTCGACACGAAATTTATTATATGATTTTTGATTATAATATATTTGATTTGTTCAAAGTTCCAAGCTAAGGACTATTTTTGAAATCTTCTACTTTTTGATTCAATAATAATATGCTTAACGAAAAGCTCAAGCATAGTTTCCATACATTACAGCATCCTATGTTTTTTGTTTTGAATAAAAGTATTTGAAATGGGATGTTTATTATTAATTCAAGGGGGTTGCACCATCACAATAGCTAGTAATTAGACTTTCATGTTCCTTTGTTTATTGTTGCATGGCATTAGGTTTTTGCAATAAAGACATTCGCTCTATGTGAAATGAACCCGAAACAAAATAACACCATTCAAGGATATAGCCTACAAAACAAGAATTTTGAATAAAACAAATAAACATATGTTTATTTATAAGGAAAAAACTTCTACAACAACAAATCATGAATATCCATGTTCTTAAAAAAAAAAGGAACTCATGGAAAGCTCCTTTGATAAGATAACCATGTCTATTTAGGTACTTCTAAGACTTTTAATTTAGATTGGCCACTTTCTAGATTCATAGTTGCAGGGAAAGGGGACTTGACTATAGGCCCTTTGGATAGTTGGCAACATGGGCACTGGGTCTTTTCAATCATACACCATTATTTCCAAAGAAACACTATTTTCTTGAATTGTTTTTCAAACTTTAGAGAAGCTTCAATCCTAGATCATATTGGACATGTTTTAGCCATCTACGAAGAACAAAACAAACGAAATAAATGACTAAACAAAGTTCAATTTTTATCATCGTTGACAACTTATTAACAATTTCATCAAATTTTTTTTTTCAGATACTAATAATAGATGCAATCTTATTTAGTTTGTATTTACAACAAACTTTTTTTTCTATTATTCATCTAGATAGATTGTCATTATTGAAGCTTGTTCCTGTTAGTACCCCCTCATTTTCTTTTATCTATTCTTTCATTCACTTAAACTATGTTTACTTGTAGAAAGATTCCCTACCTCACCTTTCACTATTGGAAGCTAAAAGCACCCAAGGTTTTAGTGATTCATGGAATCCATTCTCAAGCTTGTGTCTTTTATTTTTGGCTACTAGGTGTTTTTTTTACCATTGAGCTCTCATGCTTCTAGTGTACCAAATTGAACTCTCATGTTTCAAGTATCCCATGGAAAGCTCTCACATTTCTGGTGAACCAAATTGAACTCTCACGTTTCAAGTATCCCATGGAAAGCTCTCACACTTCAAGTGAGTGCGTTTAAATTTGCAGACTTGAAGCCCCTATTGCCCATTTTTGAGTTTTCAAAAATTTGACATGGAATGCAGTGTAAAGAATTTTGAGATGCCACAATGGCTTTTGGTAATGGAGCTTTATCAAAAGAAGTCGTTTGAAAGGATTGGAGGGAAATTCATGCAAAACTCAATGTGCGGGATTTCTTTGGACTATGGATGCACCAATATACATGCTACACATCCCACTCTTTGATGCATGATCCAAAGTTCAATTTGTGGCATGCACTCTCTAGAGAAAGATCCTTCTTGACCTAGTGTCGTCTATGTTATTTCCATGGTGTCACAATTGGTCGTGAATGTTCTTTAGACAAGGGCTAGAAGTTCATGTGTTTTTTATAATTCCCAAAAGGCACTTCCTATTTGTTCCTCTCACTAAAGACAATTTCATTGCCTTGATGTTTTAAAATTGTTCTTAGTCTCTTTGTAAGTGATTATAAGTTTATTAAAAAAATTCTTGACAAGGTACTAAATGGGTGTAATGGGTGTTGTCTCTCTACTATCCATATTTGGATATGAGTTTTCCAATGTCGAGAGGTGGAGCTTTATGGGCTTGTTGCCTTTCCCAAGTTGGCCTTCCTTTTTAATTTTTGTCACATCACTCATTTCCATTGAGTAAGGACTTCTTTTCATATTTTCCTTTTATTATATATTTTTCGAATAAGCAAACTTTAGTCTTTATTAGGCATTTCTAGTGTGAGGCGAAACTTAGTGATCTCTTGCAAGGTTGCCTCCAATGTTTTTTTACACTATAATCATTTTGATAGTTCATGCTTTATTTTAAAGTTATTATAAGTTTTTTTTTGGTAGGCTAGTGAAGTGGTGTAGAGGGTGTTATTTCTCTTGTTGACACACTTGGCTATGAGTTCTTTAGGGTGGAGAGGTAGAGCTTCAAGAGCATGAAGCCTTTCGAAGTTGGCCCTCCTTGATTTCTTTCAAAAAAACTTTTTTTCATAGACCTATTGTCATATGTTATTTTTATTATATATGTTTTGAAAGAAGTGGATTGTGAGTTTCTTTTTGGCATTGTGAGGTGGGTATTTGATGTTCTCTTTTGATTTTTTTGGTCCTAATTGATTAATTTGATTTATTTCAAGGTTAAAATTGGCATTTTTATTGAATCATTTAATTTGTTTCAAATTTTTCAATTGCTTTAAACCAATTGATAGATGTGTTTATTTATTTTTATTTTATTATTTGTTGGGTCAGTCGATTTTGAATTTCGTCCATCTTATGGATGTGTGATCAGTGGACACTTAACCGGATTCATTTTATATTTAACATGTTTTTACCTTTATTTTTTTCAAACTAGCTAAAAAGGTGGCTTTTTGAGGTTATGCAATGGCCATATTTGCAACAAGTTATTTGAAATTGTCTAGGAAAAAGTAGTTGGAATTAATTAACCTATCTTACAACTAGTTATAATTAAGTACAATTACTATAAATATAGTAATTATAAATTTCAATATTATAGTAATTATTATAGTAATGACTTGTAATCAAAGTAATTATATTAGTTATTATAGTAGTATTTACTATAAATATGACATAAATATTTATGTAATATTTATAATAAATATTATTATAATAATTGATATAATTACTTTGATTATGTGAGTGATTTACACGTCCTCCCTCTAGGTCTATAAATGCTTCACAATGGGTTTGTGGTGGACTATGGTTAAATAATTGATATTTAATGAAACAGTAGGTTGCATTTGTAATCCAATGATTTTGATAAGAAGGTAAAAACATGCATTCACAATAATATGAACTAGGATTGTTACAAAAGAATAATTTAGTTAAGGTCAAGGAAAAGTTCACCCATTTGTAATTTGTTGCGATAAATCAAGTTGATTCCTTTATTTCGAATGAATGTTAACTCCACTTCACCCATCCAAAAGCATCAAGAATAGGCTTGTTGGAAAGTTAGAAATTAGGTGCTTATGCTCACCAAGTTCCAACCTTTGCACCACAATGGTGATTGGAACATCCAACCCCCAAGTTATTAAATCTAAGCTAGCTTCACAATAGACCCCCTTGATTTCCAACAATTTTATCTCTTGAACAAAAAGTTTGATGAAGCCGAAATTTTGTGTGGAGATGCTTTAAGTATTCATCTAACATTGTTTAATTTCTAAATGAATCCATTGCTATAATCAAAAAATCTTAAATTTAGAACAAAATATCCAAAGATTACTTTCAAGGAAAAGAAAACTTGTTCTATGTGCAACATTCTTTCCTCCTCAATCTAACACCTTCTTTTTGCCAAAACTCCACTCCAAATTGTGAGTCCCTTCCCAAACCAATAGCCAAAGCAAAACCAAATCCAAGTTCAAGTCGGTGTGTGTTGTAAAAGAGTGAGCCTCCTTCAAGACCCCTCCCGAAGAGCTTCCTTTCCTTTGCCAATGAAAATGAAAGGAAATCCTTCTTTGCCAAGTCTCCACGAATCAATCATCTCTTTAGCTCTAAAAACCAATGAACTTGATGAGAACTTCTATTTATCCATACCCCTTCCAATCATGGTGAAATGGAACCCTCCCCATCCAATGGGGTTTAGAAACCCATTTTTCCCTCATCTTGAATGCAATCCTTGGGATGTAACTTTTCCTTCATTCAAATAGAACCTTCCCTTTTCCATCTTAGATCATCCAAGGTAACTAACGCTTAGGATAGTTTTACCCAAGTACAAAGGATGATGATGGTTTTTTCTTTTTTTCACTAGGTCCAGGTGGGGATTATTCACATTCTTTTAACTTAAGTGTACTATTCACCCATTTAGTACATATTACTATTATCTCCCATGTACTACTTATTTATTTAGCACATATTGTGGACAAGATTTCTGTTGCACCCAATCTATCGTTCAATCTAAGTTTTTCATCAATTTTGTTGGAACTAGGCATTTTGCTTGGTTACCATTGTTGCGGCCGTTAACCAAACCTCCTAAGCCTAATCATAATTATATTTAAAGGAACAAGATTTCATAGAATAATTAGTTTGTTAGCATGGCGAACAATTCTAAAAGGCATGAATTGACCTATGCCACAAAATGACGAAGGGCATGAATCACCTCTTGACTTGAATTTGACACAATTGGCCAAGCAGGAAGAACCATTTAGAAGAAGAATGCACCCTTGACTAGAGTTTGAATGGTGAGCTAAAGATTTTTTATGAAAGCATCTACCTAGGGGATGCAACTGTTATTCTAGTGTGGTCCACAAAACTTGGATTAAGCCACTATCGATGGTTGCATGGTCCATTATTCCAAATTATGGTTGATCATAAAGTGGAAGTGTTTGTGTGCACTATTCATTGTATCTTGAGGTTCTTGCAAATATAATGAGTATTTGCTAGGTTATGGTCTATGGACATGATGGTCATGGCATTATATCCCTTGTAAGAATTTGTAATAACATGCGAAAAAGCTCATGTTACCTATCTATTTGCTTGAGCATGCTATCCAACTATGGTTTCATGTTTTATTTGGGGATTATTGAATAAACTTGTTCTTGAGTTTCCTTTACGGCTTTTGCCATCTTGATGATGACTCATGAAACTAATTAGTTCATTGATTCTTTCATTTCACCTATCATGCTCAAAACATGCCTATGTCTCAATTTTTATGCTTCAACTAAATCATAGGTTTGAACCGTTGGAATTTTGCTTCAAAATGTTAATGTTAAAGGTTAATACCATAAACATGGACACTATTCTAATTTTCAACTTTCAAAGTGAATGACCCATGTACTAACTAACTCAACTCCATTAATTCAAAGCTTAGCTAAGTTTGAGCAATGTGAAAGTGTGTGAATGAACCTATTAGCTTGAAAACGCAAAATGATGGAACCCCCTACACCTTATACTATAATTAGTATTATTCAATTTTGAAATTATATAATTTTCAAAAGTTCAATTAATGAACTTTGATCAATTTGAAAAACTTATATGGTTAAATTTTTTGAAATGCAACTTTTATCTATCCTAAATTATTAATAATTGGGAAAATAACTAATAATGAGGCCTTGGAGAATGATGGTGGTGAACAAGGGCTCATAGACTACAAATCATTACTATAAATATAATAGAAAATATATTTAGTGGAAAGATTCCTATAAATGTTACAAAAAAACTATTTATGAGAAATATTACAATAATTACAATGCATTGATTCAAAGTTTTATCCACTATTTTTTTAAATTTATTTTTTCACCATTTTTTGAAACCAGCCGGTTTATGTTCATATATTCTCTTTTTTTTTCCAAATTTAAGGTTAACCAAATGTGAGTTTAGTAGAACGAGTTGTCACCAGTTCCTAGGTTGATTCACTTTCTTGTGTGTTCATCTACAAGCGGCCAGGGTGGAATTTCAAGCTCTTGAGGTGAACTCCCAAAAACCAAGTCAAATCATGTGCAAAGTTTCAAATCTTATGATTTTAAGATTATTAAACGTTATTAAGTCGAAACTGGCCCCTAGTTTTTATTAATTTTGAAACATCTATTTATTTTCAAATATTTCAATGTCTTTAGAATGTAGGAGGATACTTTTACATGCACTGGAAAGCAGCAAGTTCCCAACTTTGTTTCTTTTTTTTTTCCCTCGCATTCTGAAATCCGTCAATGCATTTGCAATTTGTTTTTTTTGAAAATTGGTGAAATCAACAAAAAATTGGGGCCTACAGGTCCAATATAACCTTTCAAACATGTTTCAATTTCATTAAATCGGCTGATTTTTGGGTTGAACCTAAGATTTCCTTAGTTGACTTAAGTGAAGTATTTTCTTTTTAAAAATTTTCATTTGAATGGGCTGATTCCAGCTTTCTATCCACTAAATTGTTGCAAGTTTTAAGGTTGATTTCTTTTATATGCTTACATTGTCACACTGCCCATGAGGTTGCCATAAGGCTTTCACATTGTCTTCGGGTCTGGGATGATCCACTGATTAAATATTTTTTTATTATCATTTCATACCTTTAGATTGGTTGATATTGAATTGAAATTGCCCCATGGCTATAATAATTTCCTTCAAGACATTTTTGTTTTCCCTGATTTAAATGTCTTTAAATGAGAGCGACTTCTTGGCTCAAAACATGTTCATTAACTCTTTAATCTTAAATTTTGTTACAATGCAACGATTCTGAGTTTGCAATTGAATTTCTTTTATTCATTTAATTTGATTCGGTTGACAGGTTAAAACAATGTTGATTCCTTTAATATTTCCTTTTTAAAATTTTTATTTAAATAGGCTAAATTATTTTGTGTAGAATATGGTGAATGGCTGCGTCTTCCCAGCTCACAAATGTTATTATTTTATTTTCTCCTTTAATTAAATCGGTTTAATTTGAAGTTGGCCTCAACATGACAGTCCTTGTGTGGATTCATATTCTTTCCTTCATTCTTTTAATTGGTTTTAAAGCGGACATGAGCTTGTTTCCTATTGTGTTTTTTTTTGCAGGTGTACACTATCAATCTCAAGGTGCCAAGTAGCCACTTTCAAGGTTTATTCGTGTGCATATTTCTATTATTTATTAATGTGTTTAACCTCACTTCAAATCCGAGTTTTATCCACTAGATTGACAATCCCAATTCCTTAAATTGCCTGATATGGAATAGAATTTTTCAATCTATTCCATTACTTTAAATTGGCCAATATATGTGCTTACTAACATTTCCATGATTTCCTTTTTTAAACATCTGATTAAATTAGTTGGTTTTCTTTCGTCAAATTGGTGGAAGTTCCTTGGTCAAATTCCATTTTCTAATTTCTATAAATCCGTTGATATGGATAAGACATAGGTGCTTCACACCCATTTCCTTTTTAAACATGTGTTCTCCCTTTGGTGAAATATATGACCTTGAGGGTGTTGATGTTGAATCTTTTTAGTTTTTTTTTTCACTTTTATTTAACTCAGCTGATTTGAAATTGAAATGGGTTGATATATGCTTGAGGCTAGCCTGTAATATTTTTTTGACATTAATTTTTTAAAAAATAAAATTTATTTAAATCGGCTAATTAAGTTGAAATCGAGACTTCCCATATCGATTGAAGTGCAATTTAACCCTTCCCTCAAATTGCATGTGCACATTCTCCTTTTTATTAATTTGTGGAAATTGACCGATTATTAGTTGTTCGCATGTCTTGTGTGAACTCAAAATAGTACCTAATATTCTTCTTTTTAAAAATCGGCTTAGAGCTCCCACTACTCGGATTGACTCATGTTTTTTTAATATTTCCAATCCACTCGATTAACTACTTCCATTGAGCATGACACATGACTCACATCCTCTATGGCGTTGGTTCTCTTTCATGTAGCCTTGGCAAGTCTCTGCATCTTGAGTGTGAGCTTTGAACTTGGAAGCTTCCCATGTGCAATTTCCCAACTCTACCAATTTTTTTGTAATTATCTTTTCTTTAATTTTGCATATTTCGCAAATTCTGAGTTCATTGAAGTAGTTAGCAACCATTACTTGGGTTGACACATTTTCACCAATCAGAAGCATTTCAGGTTTCAGGCTTTTGGATTGGATAGGTTCGGTCTATCTGAATGCCCATCCTATTTGAAATATGGGGGTTCCCTCTTGCAAGCTAGCAAATCTCTCCAATACACAATATCATATTAATGCTTATTGCAAAGTAAATAATAATTGTGATGTGTAGTGAAGTCCAAGGGCTTACAGTTTGTTGAAGTGCAAGTCCATTGGATTTACACTTCATGACTAAAATGTTGAGACTTTTGCATTGGAGAGGTTTGGTCTGTCTTTTTGAGAGATGAATGCCCATCATGTTTAAAGTATGGGGTTCCCTTCCGCAAGCTAGCCAATCTCTCCAATGCACAAAATCATATTAGTTCCTATTGCAAAGTATATAATAGTTGTGATGTGTAGCGAAGTCCAAGGGGTTGTAATTTGTTGAAGTGCAAGTCCGTTGGATTTACATTTCATGACTATAGGTCATCACATGATCTTGTACTTCAATGCAAATTAGTCTAGATAAAATATGTCTCAATCACAGAACTATGCAACAACAAATTGTTAATTATAAATGTGACCTTTGCTCCTTACATTGCAATTTGGGGATTTGAAGTTGACAAACCACAATTCTTCTAAGAGGCATCAGGGCATGCTTTGGGGATGACGATTGTTAGAGTCTCATAGAAGAATGGATTACACAAGCAAGGTGTTTGACTCCTCATAAAGAGCTTTTATATTATGGGTTTCAAGTTCAATTAGGATTCATTAGGACATAATGGCCAAGATAGCACATCAATGGGTACATGGCATATACATCCTTTATTGCATCAAATGAAGTAATGAAGGTGTTGAGTTTTGAGAATGTGAAAAAGTGATTTGATCAAGATGAGGAATTGAGTAAGAACTATGAGTTGTTTGGGTCCCTCCTTGTAGTAGACGACCAACATTTGGTTGTTGTGATTATTACCTAGCAAGGAATATCAAAGGAAATGGCAACACAATTTGAGCATACATCTGAATACCTTGTTGGGCATGGAGGTATCATGCAATGTTCCAAATCCAAAAAATTAGGCCCCATGGTGATGTTTGGATGATGATGGGCAAAAGATTATGCCAAGTACCTTCCAATTATATCTAAGTGTTTATTATAGAGGATTGAAATGTTTTATGAGAGAGAATCCAATATTGAACATAATTCTTTTGTTTGGATCGAAGTATTCCCACACTAAGCATGCACTTCCAAAGGATTTGAACAAGGAAATATTGACATCCATATTGAATATTTTGTAAACAATTTCGTGAATGGGTGCAGTCATGTTAATAGGAGCCACTATTGCCCCTTTAGGTGACTATTTTTTAAGAAATATTCTTGAAATATTTTTAGAAAAAATCTTCAAAAAAATCTTTTAAAAGTTTTTTGTATTATTTTGTTAAGGTTTGTGTTAAAACACTATGAGAAATTGTGTCTGCGGTAACAAGACTACCCTACAACTAGAGCTCCAAAACAATTAATATACAATTGCATTGTAATTGTTTCATGGAAATATGATAAATTAATAAATAAAATGCCACGTCAAAAATTCAAAAAATTGTATTGTAGTTGCAAATTAGTTGCAAGATATATATTTATACAATACAATGTACACATTGTATATATGGTTGTAGTCAACTATGTTTGACTTTGTTGACAAGTTACGTTTTAATCGCATGTAACAACTACATCACAACTAGGATAAATTTAGTTATTAATCAACGATTACTGTGCAAAAAATATATGGCCTTGAATAAAACATATGATCATGCCACATGTATATGTTTACACCGTTCAATATATATGACATTTCAACTTGTTTGTAATTAATATGCAATTGTATTTCAATTTAAAATTTGAAATTTAAAGATCTAAAATTTGGGTGGGAAACCTTTAACCAAGTGACACATGACAATATATCAATAAATCACCCCAATGCATCAATGAATTTCATGCACTTATGCTTATTGTCAAAAAATTCAAGATGATTTTTTTAAATATATATTTTTATATTCAAACATTTTGTGTATTTCTTTATCTTTTGGTGATGCAATTTTCATATCATGTGTTATAACTAAGATTATTTTTGTTTGTTTAATTTAAAACTAAAACCAAAAGGTTGTTATAAGTTTTATTATTTATTTAAATAACTTGAAAATTGAAGGCTTTTGTTTTTTATTTTGGAGGTTGAAGGTTCTTGTTTTTATTCTTAGGGAGGTTGAATGTTTTTGTTTTTGAAGGTTGAAGGTTCTTATTTTTTGTTCTTAAAAAGGTTGAAGGTTTTTGCTTTTGTTTTTGAATGTTGAACTTTTTTGTTGTTTCTTTTGAATGTTGAAGGTTCTTGCTCATACTTTTGGATGTTGAACGTTCTTACTTTTACCTTTCGATGTTAAAGGTTATTGATTTTATTCTTGGGTGTTCAAAGTTATTACTTTTGGTTTTAGATGTTGGAAGTTCTTGTTCTGACTTTTGGATATTGAACGTTCTTACTTTTGTTCTTAGATGTTGAAGGTTATTGTTCTTACTTTTAAATGTTGAAGGTCTTTACTTTACTCTTAGATGTTGAAATTTTGTGTTAATTCTTGGTCTTTTGTTTATTTGTATATATATTTTTAAAATGATGTGAAAATATATTCCATTTCATTTAGAAGTTTTTACAAGTTTAGTTTAACTTATAATGATGAAAGATTTATGAAAGGTGATTTTTTAATGATAATCATGTTACATATGTCTTGTTTTGTGTTTGAACATTTGTGAGACTTTTGTTGTTTTATGTTATAAGGCCGAACTTTCATTATGTTTCAATCTATCAACATCAAAATTATGTATACAAGGTAAGATTCTTTCAAAAATACTTAAAATTGTAATTTAGTTTATTTGATTGTAAGCACAATATTTGATTATATTTGTAAGTGTACAAATTATAATTTAGTTTTTTTTGATGTTCTACATACATTGCATTTTAATGACAAATAAGTTGCATGTTAATGGCAATATAGTTGTAAACTAGTTTTATTCAAGTTAAAGGGATTATTTATATATTTTTGACATTACAATGTTATGATATGCTATTAATTTCATTTCACATATGGAATTAAATATCATAACATACTAGATTTCAAGCAGATAAAGTGGATTGAAAAAATTGCATGGCGTAAGCTCAATTTCAACAAAAATAAAATAAAAAATCATTTATGAAACATAGTGTTTTAGATGAAAATATTTGATTGTTATGGGTCATCATTTTTATGATTTGACCTTTTGTTTAGATAAAGAATTTTTTTTGTTATAAATAGCTTGGGCATTATATTTCAATTCATAATTAAATTCCCTTTTGATAGAAACATTTTCAATTTTTTTTTTGTAATGTATTCTTCAACATGGAATGTAAATTTATTTAAAGTTTCAAAGCCATTTCATGTTTATAAATAGTGATGTCCAATCCAATTTAACATTATTTATTATAATTTGGACAACATGATAATGGTTGTGTGAAGTTTGTATAATTGCATTGTAAGTTGCAATTTAGTTGTTTAATACTACTAAAATCAACTACCATACAATTGTTTGAAACCCAAACTTAAACACCTAGTTGCAAATTAGTCACTAAATTTTTTTTTTTCATTTCATCTTTAGTTGCAAGTTAGTTAAAAAGGATAGGAATAATGGGTCATTTGATCGACACACTCAGATTTTACTACGTTATTTCTTTTCTATGTTCTTAGACCACGGTGGTTGGGCATGTAGGTGTCAAGTAGCGTAAAACCAAAAGGCCCAACAAGCATTAGCTCTCCCTAAAAAGGAGAAATTGCTCAAATGGACGAATGAAATAATTAAAGAATGTATTTATTATACTAGTCATAAAATAGTTGTAAATAAGTTGCAAAAGATAAGGATATTTAAAATCCATTTGTCAAATGGATGAATGAAATAATTAAAGATTATATTCGTCAAACTAGTTGTAAAATAATTGTAAATAAGTTGCAAAAGGTACTAACATATGTCATCCGTCGACAAATGGATGAAAAGCCACATTGGCATTTTTTTTCACCACGATGGAATGTGCATGAAAATTTGATGTGGAGATTAGTTGCAAAGAAGTTGCATATAGTCGCATATGAATTGCACCATATATATAATATTGTATACAACATAGGGTGTCTGTTGTAACCACTACAATTTGTCCATTAACATTCAAGGCCATATAAATACCATGAGTTGCAAGTGTTTGTTACAACTAGAAAACCCAATTGCAAGTCCAATTGTAAAACCCTATATATTTTCATAATTCTTGTGCGAATTGATGTGTGTAGGATTTGATTAGACAATAAATCCTTCGAACATTTTAGACTAATTTGTTTACATTTTTGACATTGCAATTCAAGTTGTAGTTCACCTTTTATAAATTAAAGTGTTTGCAATTATGATAAACCATTTGAAAATTAACATATAATTTGTGTTCAGATTTTTAATGGAAATATATATATTTTGATCATTTGGTACACATTAACAACAAATGGAATCCCAATTTTGTTGCAAACCTTGAATGTAGTGAAAAAAAATATTTATTGAATGTTGTTTTTATGTTTTAGACAATAATGAACACGATACCTTAATTTTTCAACATTGTTTTGAGCACCATTGGTCACACCTCATTGTGGGAGGATCCTATCTTAATCAACATCTTGTTTGGTTAAACAACTATGTGGCATAATTCAAGTCATGATGGGCTTGGTACCATGTTACATGCTGTTTTATTTTTTTGAGTCCTACTAAATTTCTAACAATTTGATATTTTAGTACAAGTCTTTGAACTTTTTAAAAATTTTGTTTACATGACCACTTGGGTTCATATAATAAATCTCAATTGAAAACCAAATCCCAAGTTTGTATCATGTGTTGCATAGTGTTAAATACTCTTCTTGTGTTTTTTAAATTTTTTATAATCATGTATTTGAATAGTTGATTCTTTGAAAATTGTGTTACTTATTTTGTTTTTTAACATTCAAAATGTTGACATGACATGTATCAATCAAAAACCAAAACCTAGAGTTTGTTGTTACATGGGTGTTAGATGGTTTGTTCCTTTTTTGGTTTTAATAATGGAAAGGAAGTACATGATGGGGCACACAAAAGTCCAATGAAAGATCGATGGCCAAAACCATCATAGGGGAGACAAAAAGGGAAGGCCATAGAAAGGCCAAAAGATGCACATAGTTTGCAAGAACCAAAAAAAAGAGAAAGAGCTAATCCCTCTCGTGGTAAGAAGCTATTTCACCCACGACCTTTCTAATTTCACCCGCATGCAAATCATGAGATTAATAGTAATGGGAGGTTTAAAACAAACATCATCCACCAACATAATATTCTTCTTTATAACAAGGCTAAATCATGGTGAAAAACAATATTAACATGCTACCTAAAAAATTGAACGTAAAAAATAAGGATAAATAACCTCCCAATCGTCTATCGTGGAAAAGATTAACACATTCTTTGATGAAACGATCCATATCACGCTTGGGTGCGCCATGCACCTCCATGGCCATCGGAATAATATGGTGCCCCTCATGAAACCTTTTATATTTGTGGATCTTAACAATGGCGTTAAGTTCCATAGCTGCATTCGCTAGTTGACTAATGACATTCGAAGCCATTGTCTCCCACGTTAGGTCAACAACCATCACATTAGTAACAAAGACCTAGTCCTGTCAAGTCATGTAAAGATTGGTTCGTAATGAAACTCCTGATGTAAAGGTGTACCACCATTCTCTCCATTCAACATGCCCATTTTCTTGAGTAAAAGCATACATGACATCTAGGATGGCATCATATGTGGCTACCCATTGACCTTTAAATGGGCAATGAGTTAAATGCATGCCAAATGGTCTAATTTGTGTCCACATTCAAAAACTAGATGTTGAGGGCTAAATCAAACCAAGACAAAAATGCAATGTTAAAGTGAAAGTAGAGTATGCGATGTGAAATGAATGGATAGATGGCTTAACAACCAACCATAGCCTTGCCCCCTTGCCCAAACAAGAACAAATGCGGGTTCTGGATGTTGAAAAAATGGAATCACCTCCAAAATAGACCTAAGGGATGTGTTGTGGTGGATGTCCATAAAAGATGCCTATAGCTGGGGCGTTAGTAACTGCTAGATTCTAAAAAAGAAGGTGCATTTCCCTAGTTGCAAGAGGAAGGCCATTTCGTGCTTCACATAAACATGATTGAAGTAGGTGTGGGCCCCCCTCAATTTGAAAAACATACTTTTCCAAAACGAGTTTGTCAAAAAATACGAAACCTAGAGACAAATATGGAACCACTAGAACCTAATTCCCTAGAAAAGTAAATGGGGCATAATCCTCCATAGAAAGAAGACCTATACAGCCAAAGGATACCTATAGTCGAGCCTAATGCTTCGTTAAGGGGCCTTGAAAGGACTCCCATGATCTTAAACCCATAATGTCCCCACATACTTGCATAACTCTCTTGTCGAAACCCATCAAAAGAGATAGGAAAGAAGAAGAAAAAGGTATTGTTCATGTGAGATATGAAGGTTGACGAATTACACATGAAGACAAAATGCCCAAATCAAGTTGGGCATTTCCTAGGAGAGGAAAATCATCGATATGCACCACCTTTTGAGATAAAACCTCATCCAAAAAATGTGTGGCAAAGTCTGGAGAACCCATTAGTTTACTTAAAATGCATAAACCATCTATGACCAAAGTGCAACCTTGAAATTTTTTTAATGCTTGGATAGATCCTTGATGGACTCTAGAGCTTGCACTTTAACACGTTGACCCTAAGCCCAACTAAGGTTAATTGGGTCAAGAGGTGGTCAAATGTGCGGGTAATCTACCTCATAGGCCCCATGATGTGGGTATTGTTTTTTAGGGATGGAAAAATGTTGTCAAGGGCTTCTACGATGGTCTCTAGGAAAGTTCGATAATGGGTCAAAGCAAATAAAAGACCTTTTAAGGGGTCACCCTGCCTCGTGCCTAAAGATGACTAAATAATGGTGACCCCTTCCACATGTTGCCCATGCTTGTAGTAAAAATAAGAATGAACACCATAAAACAACCTGGTAAAGGGGATAATGCTCACGAAAGGCCCTTTAACATCACACAACTTTATGAAAATAACAACTCAAGAAATGTTATTAAAAGCATTTTTGACATCAACCTGCATCATGACCTAATCAGGGTGTAGGTCAAGGAGGGTTTAGATGCCAAAAAGGATGGCTTCACAGCCTTTAGGGGTCAATACTCCAAATGATGGGGCTAGTGTAATGCTAAAAGAAGAATTCCACAACAAATAATTGATTATGAACTCAAGAACTTCAAGGTTACAAAATGCAATTGATGATGTGGCATTTTATGAAGTGTGTCAATAAAATGAACATGTTGTTTACCCAAAAATAAAAAGGGAAGTCTTTCAATATTTTCATTTGGTGAAGTTAAAAAATGTGGACCATAAGGCTAGTTGGGATTATAAGAAAATAAAAAGGTCCTAAAGGTAAATACGTTCAAAAGAGCCAATTGGAATCACTTATAAAAGGACTATGAATTATTTTTTAGTCCTTTTGATTATTTCATGAAGGAATTTTTGAATGAAATCTTTTGTAACTTGTTATTAAAAATCCAATATATTTGCTTTAATATATCACATTTTTTTGTTAGTCATTCTTGAATAAATATGAATTTTTCAAACTATGCAAATGTTGTTTTTTATGTTTCATATTGAAAAAATCATAATTTCAAATCATACCAAAATATGATAATTATTTCAGGTTTTAGTTTTTTATATCATAACCAGGGTTGTCACTATGTTTGTGCATTCGTCACGACATGATGGACACATTTGGACATAGACAGAACCTTGCATCACATCAATGTAGAGTCAACCTAAGTGAAAATGAGGTTGAACAACCCAAAAAATAGTTAAGGACAACTAAAAATAACATCATTTGGTCACTATAAACGTAGTGGCAATTGAAACATTAAATTTGGTTGCCAACTTTTAGTTTGCACAGCAACCAAAATTTTTTGGTTGCCCACTTTCAGTCACCTAGTTGGTGACCAAATTTTTTTGGTTTGCCCAAAAAATTAGGAGTTGCCTAAAAGTTTTTTGTCATTCAATCAAGAGTGGCCATTGATCCAACAACTGAAATTTTTTTTTGGTCATTGCTCAAATTTTGTCGGGCACTACTCAAAAAATTTGGTTGCTTAAGTTAGCAACTGAATTTTATGAGCAATGCCCAAAAAAAATAGTTTTATATGTCATGTACATTACACCCCAATTACATGTAAATGATTTTTGAAAATTTGAGATTTTGAAACATACTTTAAATTTTTAAAAATTTCAAATTCCATACTTTTAAAGTGTGAGTGTTTTTTTGAGTATGGGTAGTATGTTATTATCATCTAATTTTTTTACCATCAAATTTATTTATTAAAAGAGTATTTTACTATAGTCCTCTACAAAATTGATTACTTCCAATGCAACTTGGAATAATTTACATAACTTAAAAAAGTCAAAACAAAACATATGAAAAAATGTTCATAATTTTTACATATTATTTGACATGGTTTTTGGCTCCTTTCAACTATTTGCACCTTCCTAACCCATTCATTCAATCTCTTATGTTTCAAATATAGATGTGATATTATTGAATACATGTGAACTTGCATGTTTACATGCTAAATGCATGGATGGCAACATTACAAAGAGTCATGTCCATACCAATTCATGTATTTACAATTTATGTCCTTTTTGTGACTATTGTTTTAATGTCCTTTTTGGCAACATGGTAGGAATAATTTGTAATTGCATATTCAATTACAAGATGACTTTAAGTTGTAAATGAAACTTTGATTTGTGATTAAATTACTAATCTAGATGACAATGAAGATAAAATTAATGAATTCATATCATCCACAAAGAATGATGTCCAACAATAGATGAACACTTAATTATTTTTGTGAGTAGTAATGTGATTGACAAGACAACATGTGGCATCATGTTCAACTTGAATTACAATTATATATCATAGTCGCAAATGTTATACATGTATGATGTAATGTTACAATTCATGATTTTTTAAGTTGTCCAAATTGACTATCTTGTCCATTTTGATTAAAGGCCCATGGTCTAAGTGACATCTATATTTTCTAATTAGTGAATTTGACTATAATGACCTCTTTGATTGTCTATCAAATTGAACATGTAATCAAGTTGAACAAAAAATGATCACTTTGGTTAAAATGGCCAATGGGTTTTACTCAAATTGGGTAAAGCAAAATGACATGTTTGGTCAAAATGACTAATGATTCTCTAGTCAAATTGAACATTTTATACTAGTTAATAGACCTAGCTAGTTAACTAATACATAAGCTAGGTAGGTAAGTAGTTTAGGTTTACCTATTTACCTACTTACCTCCTACCACCTACATTCCTATTTCTTTCTTCCTTTACCTACTTATCATTTTGCAACCTATCTACCAACCTACCTCCAACATGCAAGTAATTACCTAACTTTCTTATTACCTATATAAATAGTGATGTGAAAATTTAAAAACTTGATAAAAATTGTCATCTTTTGGAGTTGTAATCCACTGGTAAGGACTTGGTTTATCATTATGAAGGTGGAAGGTCCAATTCTTTATATTTGTAATGTGTGTGCATGCCTAAGGACTAGGGTAGGTAGACTATAATAAGGTAATTAAGTAGGCTAAGTAGGTTAAGTTAGGTTAAGCTTACCAATTACCTACCTAAACTTGTTTATTATTTACTTACCTAAATTTATTTTAAAATATAATAATCCAAAATAAAAATGATTTAAATTTAAGTTCAAATTCAACTAATCAAATGGTCCATTGTCAAAACGAATGATTAAATAATCTCATATTTTATTAGTAAAAAAAATCACATAGTCACAATGGCAGGTCCAAATCAACTTGTCCATATCAACAGGGTTGTCTTTTTTATGTGTAATTTTGGGTATTTTCTGAATAGTCGTAAAAAAAAATGTTTTGATAATAGTGATATGTTAATGGTTAGTTGGTGCATGCAATATGCCATGTTAAATTAGGTAAGTAGCCCTTAAATACCCTACGTAATTTAAGTAACCCCTAAGTGGCTTGGGTATATTAGTTAATATAAATAACTTTTAAGGAGCTTTTAGGTAACCTAGTTAGTTTGAACATATGTTAAATAGGCCCCTAGGTACTTTAGTTAAATCAAAGTAATCTTAGGTAGGCCCCTTGGTACCTTATGGAGCTTAGGTAACCTCAACCTTTAGTAGCACTTAGGCACCTTAAGTAGTGTAGGAAGCCCTTAGGTAGTCATTAAATAGCTTTAAAAGCCCCTAAGGAGGCTTAAGTAATGTAGGCAACCTCTAGGTAGCCTAGGCAACCCCTAACTAGTACCTTAAGTAGCCTAGGTAACCCTTAGGTAACCACTCATAAATAGTTTAGACAACCCTTAAGTACTCCCCTACGTATGTACCTAAATAAAAACCTTAAGGAGCTCCTAAGTAACTTAAGTAGTCTAAGTAGGTAGAAGCATATGTAGTCTAAACAACCCTTAGGTACCTAGTTAGTCTAGGTATCACCTACTAGCTTCTAGGCACCTATGTTAGTATAAAAAGACTTTAGGTAACCTTTAGACAATTAAGATGACCCTTAGGTAGCCCTTCATGAACCTAAGTAACCTCTAGGTAGGCTCTTAGATAGCCTAGGTAGCCCTTATGTAGCTTACATAGCTAGCCTAATGTAAGTTGATCAATAGGTCACTTAAGTAGGTTAGGAAAAATGTTTATTGGAATGTGATTTCATTTCATATTACATAAGAAAAAGTTGGTGCAATGGTGAACATTTTGCCCCTCAATGTGGAGGTGAGGGGATCATGTCCTTATTATTGTAACCTATTGTACCTTAATCTAGGCTAGGAGGTTTAAATACTTACTTTTAGGCCCAAGTGTTTATCTAAGTCACCTAGGCTTTGACACAACCCATGTTTTAGCCTAGGCAACCTAGGCAACTTAGGCTAGGTAGGTTATGTGGCCTGGGTAGGCCATGTAGTGCCATTTGTTCAATTTGGAACTTGCCACATCTCAACGTTCTAGTGGTAAAAAGCTCCCCAAGTTGGCACATTTGGTTGTAAGTTTTTAAAATTAGTCACAAATGACCATGCCACATAGGCATATGTCATTACACATTTTAGTTATAAACATTAGTTGTAAATGAGTATGCCACATCATGTCTTCTGCAACTAAAAATTTAGTCAACATGACTAAGGTGACTACAAGAATTTATAGTCACATGTGGCATTTATGATTAAAAAATAATCATAAATCAAGTTGTTAATACAAAAAAATCCTTATAGTGCAACCCACATTTTTTGGAGGAGAAAACACATCTCCATTCGTGGACTTTGGTCCATATGCAACCATTGAACATTGTTTAAATAAGCCTACTACTTCATATTTTATTGTATAGTCAACCATTATGTTACATTTTTAGCCAATTGCATTAACCCCAAAAGGATGAGATGGATGTTTACATCCATTTTTAGAAATTTAAGGGGCCACAATTACTAGAAAAAAACATTTTTTCAAAAAAAATTGTACCATATGTTTAATGAGGACAACTACTTTGTGTAAAAAACTCAATACTAATTAATGAAATTTACTATTTAAAAAGTGGATTGTAATCATGACATTTAGATTAAAGGGTGGGAAATGCTACTTGTACCCCACCTATCCATTGAAGGAATGTATGGGGTGGGAGTTTGTTACTTTTCTTGGGTAATCCCAATAAAGGAGATTGTATTGTACTACTATTTTGGGGGCTAATTATGGGAGTTATGTCAATTTTTTTTTAGAAGGGATGGTAATGTTTTATTTCAATTTTGTCATTTTGTTAAAGTGGGGATTATTCCTAAGATGATTTAGCCAAACTTGGCAATAAAATAAACTAAGAATAAAAAAAATATCGCCTCCTTTTATATTTTTGGCGACCTACAATAACCTATTATAGCATTTGGTGATTTTATTATTAAAAAGTTGATCTTTTGGAAATTTGGCTACTAAAACACAATAAGACACACAAATTTCACAAAATGTTTTTTGGAAAGATAATATTTCATTGCAAATTCCCATTTTTTTTGGACAAAATTTCAACAACAAAAAAAAAAAATCTAAAAAGTTGGTGATTTTTTTACTACTACTTAGAATATGAACTTGGTGTTCAAAAATTTTCTAATTTCATATTTTCAATATCTTCAAATTTGGTTAAAAGGTTTTATGGGTGCATTCGAACAACATCATATAATTAGAAAAAAAAATCATTGGCTAGTGATGATGAAGGCTTTTTCAAGTGCTAGCCCCACAAGGGTTTAAATAATCTATTATATTGATAGAATAAACTTGTACAAACAAACTAACAATGGATGGAATTCTTTATTAGGAGTTTAAATGACTAAGGTTACAAATATAAGAAGTGGACTTATGTTATTTGAACTAACAAAAAACAACCTTCCCAAATTTGTATTTTCACCCCTTGCCCAAGAAAAGTTTGTCTCCCGAAAGCCATGAAGCCAAAATTATGAATAAAGTCGATTCATGATATGTGAATTAGTTCCAAATAAAATAATTAAACTTGAACATGTTTTAGCTTCTATGTAGTTGTGTGCATCCACTATTCAGATTTGGCATACACCTTTATGGGTTTTTTGCATTTAAAAAAAAATCACCTTGTATGTATAATTTTGTTGATGCCATGTGGTTTGCAAGTGGTGAGGAGAATAATGATCAAGGAGATATATATGTAAGTTATTTTTTGTAAAGATGCATAACTTATGTATCTACAATGTAACATTTGGTTGTCATGTATTGGAGGTATTCCATGTGTACTTTTGACTTTTAAAAACGATTGAAAAGGGTGCAAGCACCTTTGAGTTCAAATTATTAGGGGTATAGATGGATTAATGATGTGTAGCCATTTACTACAATGGAGTTAAATGTATTGAAGCATCATCATGATAAATATGACTTTACATTTATATGACATGTTTTTCAAATTTAACATTCATCTTATTTTTAAAAATTTCAATACAAAAATGTAAAAACCTTTTTTGCTAAAATAAAGGCTTAGGCTTTTAAGGGTTAAACCTTATTCTATATTCTATGCTTGGTTGCAAAATTTTGTTGTTCAATTTTAGTGTCCATTCCTTTAGACTAATTTAATACATTGTGCTTTTGTAGGCACAATATTGGATGGTGCAAGACAACAACTTTGATTCAAATTTTGACCTCAATTTAAATGCATATGAAGATTGGGAAAGTGAGGGAGCTAAAGTGGAAATAGGAGATAATTTACATTGTCATAATAGAAGAGTTAAAATATAATGACTTTTACGTTGTGTTTTATGTTAAGTCTTTACATAGATGTGAAGCTACATTCACAAATGGTAGGAACAACACTTGGTACTAGGGGGAGATGATATTGCATGGAATTTAATATAAATATTTACCTAACTAGGTAAGGAGGTGCTTGATTTATGTTTTGTTGAACTTTCACCTATTCACACTTGCTCTTGAGGTCCAAGTTTCCAATGTTGCCGATTGCCACAAGGAAATGGGTGTTTAGGCTTACAATGTTTGACAAAGTTCAATAAAGATTGATTTTCACAATTGAGAACAAACAAATGTATTCAACAAATCAATGATGTTGGACAAAGTATTTGTAAGTCTTATACTAGACATGTGTTTTGCTTTAGTGTGTTGGACATGAAATCACTGTAATACATAGGCATCATTGATCTTTAGGTTGTTTAATTTATTTTTTGTTACCTTAAGATCATGTGTTCTCTTTAGAATTTCAATTTGAAATTCTAATGTTCTAAAGTTTATCTCATGTGGGTAATATTTGCAACAAGTTACTAAGGATGACAAAGAAGAGCAAGAGGAGACCACAAGTGGAAATGATAATGATGTAGTTAGCAAAAAGGAATTAGTAATGAAGTTTTAGTTTTAAGGCCTCACAGAAGCTTTGGTAGCAAATGAGGAGACAATGATTATTGATTTAATTGGAAACATAAAATTTTGAAGTGATGGAAAATGGTAGAATATTTTTAACTTAATAATTGACAAGCCCTATTGAAGAGGTTTTTATTGGAAAGGACAAGTTTCTACACCTCAATGTAGATTTTGACAACTATAGAAAGTGGATAGAATAAGACCGATTGTTTACAATAGCTAGTAAGGGGGGAAGCGATTAAAAACCTATTATCAATGGTGGAAATTTCTGACAGGGCTAAAACATCCATCAATATAAGTACTTTGTGGAAATTATCAAGGCATTTGGTGTTGTGGTTATTGATATTGTTGGCAAGGAATTTATCCTAAAGTACAAATTAGCTCATTATCTCCCAATTTTTTTTGGAATTTGAATTTTCTTGTTTTTCCTTTTTGACATGACTCAATCAAAATAATTCATTTTCAACTACTATGCAACTCCATTATAACTACACCCATGATGTCATGTTGACGTCATTAATTGTCATCCATCCATTAAAATTTAACATGTGGTAGTATGAAAATTTGTGAACATATATATATATTTTAAAGCATTGATCTCCATCATCCATTATGATTATTAATGATGGTCCAAGATTGTGATACATGGCACAAAAAAAAAAAAAAAACTGCCATATGGCATATTAATTATATATTTTAAAAAATAAATATAAATAAATATTTATTTTAATAGTTAAGTAGGTCATACATAACCATAGGTTGGTAGGTCTTAAGACCTATATATATACCTATGTACTTATGTAGGATCTACCTACATGTGTAGGATTTATTTATTTTCTTAAGTAAGTAAATAGGTAGGAAAACACAAAACTAAGTGAACTAAAGAATAACCATGAAAATATATATTTTTATTTTATGTTTTGCTTTTAGGGTTAAGGTTTTTTGAGTTCATCTTAAAATGGCACATGTATTTTAATGTGAGAACATAAAAGAACACACCTTCTTTATATAATTTGTAACATGGGATTAAAAGTAAAAACATATGGGTTAAATTTTTTAGTTAATCTTTAGTTGCAAATTAAGTTGCAACTAAAGAAAGATTTTCCCACATGCTTTGTGCTTGTTTTTCATTATATAAGTTATATAATTAAATTGATGATTATATGATAATTAAATATGTGAATTGATTATTCGATTTCAAATAATTAAATAAATTACATAATAATTAATAAGTAATAAATTGTTGATAAAAATCAAATATTGAATAGTAAATATTAAATTTGAAGTTGGGTAGAAAACATCAAGGTATAAATAAAAATATCCATATGTACATCAACTTGAAATTTCGATATAATATATAGATTGCTTTTAGTTTCACATCTAAATTAATTATATGTATCCAAATAATTAATTAGTTAATGAGTTTCGATAATTAAAAATTTGGCAATCATTTATGAATTAATAATTATCTTAAATACTTGATCTAATTCATTATGAAGTATCCCCAACTTGAATAAATATATTTTTTAAAATTTTAAAATTAGTTATATGAATTACACTTATTTATTCATATTAATAGTCAATTATTTAATCAATTAAAATAACTAAATAAGAATTTAATAGGAACTTATTACGAACTTAATAGTATATTTGGTATGGGGTGTACGTATTATATGTTAACAATGTGAGAGGAATCAATTGTGTATGCAATAAGTATAGTGATTGAAAAATTGTAAAACTTGGGTTTCTAATAGTTGATAGATTGATAAGGCTTGTTATCTAGTGAAAGTTTCTATAGGGCCATGTCCATCATCAACTTAAAAGTCTATACTTTTATGTTCAACATTATATCCAACTTAATTTCTTTAATCTACCTTGGATGAACCCCTTAATTATAAATAACACTACTCAAAATTGAATAATGTAACAAGGTTATCATTATATGTGCACCATGGTGTTTTTTTTCAAATTCTTCAAGTAGGTGCACTCGTTAGGATCCTTCGCATTAATTATCAATAAATGGCAACTGTTTTGGTGGACAAGTAGATCTTTTTTGGAATCCTACTTAGTTTTGGCAACTTATAATAACACGTTATCTAAGTTTGGCAACTTCTAGTTTTTTTTCCTCTAAATATGGTGATTAAAAAAATAATCCCAAAATTCCTTTTGTTGGACTTGCCAGCCCTTTTTTTTGTTGCAAAGGAGTGAAAATTTGCCATAAAAAAAAATACTAATGTGTACATTATTACCTAGATGCCTTGGGTGGGAATATGGATTATGATTGATTCAAATGTGAAACCTATTAGTTTTTAATTGCCAACTATTACATCATCTTCCAATCTTGTCTTTAATAAGAGGGGAGCAAATGAAAGATTTTTGAAAAGGTTATTATTACAATTCATGGTTTCTTTCGTTGGGTTTTCTACTAGCCAAAATGACAAGCATAAAAAAGACCACCAAGTTGTTGATTTGGACTTGCCAGCATGATTGAGTCATTAGTTTAAACCTTGTCATTATGATTGACATAATAATTAACTATTTGACTAGGTTGAATTAAAACCTAATTAAAATCATTTTTTAGATTATTATCTTAAAAATTAATAGGTAGGTAGGTAGTAAACAAATTTAGGTAGGTTGAAAAAAGGCACTTAGGTAGGTAGGTGTTAGCCTAGCTTAGCCTAGGTTACCTAACTTAACTTAATTGAACCTTACTAAACTACTTTAGTTTAATCTACCTACCTAGTTAATTATCTAAGCATGCACATAAGTTGCAAGTATAAGGAATTGAACTTTAAACCTTCACAATGGTAAACCAAGTCCTTACCAATGGATTACACCATCAAATTAGGTGTTTATTTTTTGTCAAATTTTTTATTTCACACAATTATTTCACATCATTAAACATAGTGACTAAACCTAGGCAACACTTAATGGCTAAAATTAGGCTAAAATTAATGACTAAATCAAGTAACTAAACCTAATTGTTAAGCCTTGGTTAAACCTAATGGGTTAAATTAGTGTTTGAACATAGTGGTTAAACCTAGTTGATGAACCTAATGGTTAAATTTCATAATTCAACCTAGTGGTTAAAACATAATGACTAAACCTTAACTAAAATTTAATGACTAAGCATAGTGACTAAACCTAGTGGTTAAATCTAATGGTTAAACACTTAATGATTAAACCTTGGCTAAACATAATAACTAAATTTAGGTTAAACCTAGTGACCAAATCTAATGGCTCAACTTTAGTTAAACATAATTACCAAATCTAATGCCTACATCTAATGGTTAAACTTAAGTTCAACTTGATGGCTAAAATTTGGTTAAACTTTAGGTAATATAACCAAATCTAATGGCTAAACTTAGTGGTTAAATTTAGGTAGGTAAGTAGTATGTAGGTAGGTGGGTAGATAAATAGGTAGGTAGGTAGGTTGTACAAAGGTGAAAATTATAGGTAGGTGGGTAAGTAAGTAGGTAGATAGTTAAATAGGTAGGTAGGTGAAAAGGTATAAATAGATAGTTAGGTAAGTAGATAGGTAAATAGTAAGTAGGTGAGTGGGTGGGTAATAGGTAGGTAAGTAGCTAGCTAAGTAAATAAGTGGGTGAATAGGTATGAGGTAGATAAATAGGGTAGCAAATCATGTCACATTTGATTAAAGGACATTTTTCATTTTGATTAAATGTTTCACTCAACTAATGGCCATTGGCCATTTTGACATAGGTTGTACAACTTGACTAGATGTATTTAATCAAATAAATCATTATATTGAAGTTGATTAGTCAAAAAATAACTATGACATTCAAACCCCTGACCTTTAGTCAAAATGTACATGTTTTTTAATCAACCATGACAAATTATGCAACTTGAACCTTTTTTAAAAACCATATGATTTGTAGTAATGCATGATCCTAATGTAATTTAAAACAATGTTGCAGAAACTTAAAATCAATGTGTTCACAATCATTAAAAATGTAAAAATAATATTTAGTTAAAATGTGGGAATTGGTTTCATCATAAGGATTTGCATGAGGATTGTGCTTAAATGTGATATGAACAAGAATATTAATCTAGAATGTATGGACCAAATTTTATTTTGCACTTCAAAATTATAATTTTTACCAAAGTCCACAACTAAAACCATATTGTCAATGAAAATACTTGATGCATATCTTGAAAGGTTTATCTTGCCATTGAACAACAAAATTGTGCCTAACAAATGTTTTTAATTTTGGTTTCATATATTCCATGAGTTCGTATGTAGTAGTACATATATACACCAAAATCAATTTCTTGCAAGGCTTACAAACCTTGACATTGTAGTCTCCAATGCAAACCTTTGCCATTCAACTAACTTTGGATTATCATTAATGCCATAGGGCAAAATGCAAAAAATTTCACCCCACAATTCTTACATTGATCAAACATGCATTTTTTGCATGCCATTATTTTGTCTCATCTTTTGGACATATTATTGCTTGCCACAAATATGTGAGTCATTTTTAGACTTTTTCTAATGCATGATAGGTTGATAAATTGGGATGGACACAAAAAAATCCACATTGGCATTCACAAACCTCCTGATTCTAAAAACCTATCACATGGTCTTCAATATATTATTTAATTTAACTTGGATTTCTTTCAACTCCACATGGTAAATCCAATAACAAGTGTTTTGTTTTTTCATTGGTTTTACATAGAATGGCCTCAAACCTTCAAATGATCTATGCCCAATAATAACTTGTGAGTTTGCTATTTTAAATTTGAAGTAAAATTGTGCCTACACACATAACAACAACAAAAGATTTCAAGTGTTGAACTTTGCTACAACATATATCCATGAAAGTAATACTCATGGTTTCTTTCCAAGTATTCAATAGTCCATAAAGCATAAATAACATATGCAATTGCGCCATTAATTACGTGTCTAATACATAAAACTACACACATGTATGATATTATATTCACAATCCACATTTTTACAATGATTACATGTAGCTACACTAGGAGTTTAGAAATGGCAAATTGCAATCCATTGTGGTCCATGAAACTCCATTACAAGGTACATTTGTTTCAAACATAATGTGTGTAAATTCTTGATCACTACTTTAGCATACACAATAATCACAAAAAAGTCCCAAATAGTAAAGACATGCCATTATAAGTCCATAATCACTACACAAAGAGATCCAAAATGGCAAATGCACTCCTATGTAATCCACTAGAAATTACACTTGCATCACATTTAATGCATGCAAAAAGCCCATAGTTATACTTCAACATGTTCTTTGTTCACAAAACTCCATGGTCTTGCACAAACCAAATCAAGATCCAATAGACCCATAATGTTTGAACAAGGCAACAAATGGAAAAAGAAGGAGACCCAAGTCCATGACACATATGTGACAACATTGGACTTATTTTTAGCAATAGAAGGAGATTCCATGGGTCATTGATTGCAATTCTATGGGTGTTTCACTTAACAAAAATTAGAATGAAAACCATGGATAAGAAGAAAAAAGGTATTTAAGTTTCAAGAATTAGGGCATGGGAAAGGTATGGCAAAATTAAAACAAATTTTATTGTAGCTACTATCAATTTGAACAAGTGTGGAACAACATTTGGATATGGTTTACCACAACTAATTAATATATTATATCACCTAACTTTAATAGAACCAAATCATAATCCGTTGGACCCACAATTTTCACATGCAACAAATATAGTTTAGTAAGGAAATTCAACTTCATATATGGACACATTAGTGACAACATTGGACCTATTTTCAACAACACAAAGGAGATTCCAAGGCTCATTGATTGTAGTTTTGTGGTTGCTTCATTTAAAGGAAATCAAAATGAAAACCATGGAAAAGAAAAAGAAAGGTATGCAAGAGTTAGAGCTTGGGAAAGGTATGGTGAAATTAAAACAAATATTATTACAACAACAAGAACAAGTGCAGAACAACATTTGGATATTATGGGGGTGCAGCCATAATCAAACGAGCCACAAAGGATGTCTGATGACGAAAAAAAAAGTCAAATTTGGAGAAATATTTGTGTTTTACTATTTAAAACCATGGCGATCATAGCAAATTGTTCCCTTTTCATTCATATGATTATTAAGGAATTCAAACCAAAAATTCATTTGATAAAATTTTAAGTTTAAATCTTAAACTTTAGAACCTTTGAAAATGAACATGTATTACACCAAAAGGAATCAATTTTGCAAAGGACTATCAAAATGACTCATATAATAAAACAAAATTGGTGGGAAAAAAATTAAGAAGATCTTACATGTATTAGCCACATGAAAAAAATATTCATACTTAAAAACATGTGGAATTGTAAAACTTAAAAAATTCAAAGGACTTTTCAAAATTGATTTAGAATTTTAAAACTTCAAAAGTCATTTACCACATATAATGGGGTATAATGTACATGATGTGTCAAGAAAAATTATAACTTATTATACAAGAAAACATAAAAATAAAAAAAAAAACCATTTTTTGGTTATGATTTGAAATTGTTATCATTTAAAAAGATGAAACACAAAATTTACAAGAAATCAACACACTTTTAAAAATTAAGATTTATTCTAAAATTATTTTTAAAAAAATTTCATGTACTTGGACAATTATAAGCATTTATTATAACAAATTTCAAAAAAAATTGTTCAAAAATTCATTTGTATGAAAAAGTTATTTTTGGCAAAAGGACATGGGGTCCTTTTTTAAAATAATGTCATTGGCTAATTTGATCTCATTTGCACCCATGGGTTTGTTGCAATTGGCTAATACATCCAAACCTTAATAAAACCAAATTAAAACACTAGATCTACAATGTTCACATCATAAAAAATTTAGCATGTAATGAATTAATAATGAAAATCATGCGATGTTTGTTCATTCATAGGTTTGTACATTTTACATGGGTCCAAATTTTTAAGGTGTACCAAAATCTTGTTACAATGTCACATTTTCTATCTTTTTTACCTAGTCTTTTTTACCATGTAAAAACGCATTTATGTATGATTATGATGGAATCTAGAATTGTAATGGTTTAAAATATAATCCTTGTGAAAATTTTGACAACTTTTGATTCATTATTTTTTATGGGGATCAAAATATAGGGTAAAAAAGGATTGCAATAAATATTAAGCTTTTTTCATCTTGTGTGGTACACCTTAAAGGATTTTCACCCACATATGAATATCATGCGTTGAAAACACATTTAATACATGGATAAATGTATTAATGGATGAAGTACAAACCTATGAATGAACGAATGTCACACAAATTTTTTATATTCATATACATTCATATAAATTCATGTGTCAAATGTGTTTTCAATGCATGAAATGTATGAATTACAAATGAATGAATTTTGCATGATTTCCATTATTAAATTATGAGATGTTAAGTTTGTGATGATGGGTGAAAATGCATTAAGTTGGAGTACCTTCTAACATATGTGGAGTCCATATTAGTGTTAAAATAAAAGTCCATTTTACATTGTAATATAATATATTATATTACACAAGTCATATGATAAGGCTAAACAATTTGTTTTTTACTTATTGATTCTATCAATTGTAGATAATTGTATCAAAAATTTACATTTAAAAAATGGGAAGTTAAATTATTAATTCAAAATAATAAATCCATATTTCATTGTATATTTAAATTTATGGTTTGCAAAATCTTTCAAAATTGTCTTCTTTTGTATTAATGGCATCACACTACTTTCTATGTCAAAAAAATAAATTCAACTAAGCATTCTTGTAAATATAATGAGTTCATAATCATATGATATGGATTGTGACATTAGGTTTTTGACATTTCAAAAGTTTAATATGTTATGGTAATTCAAAATCTATTCATGAAATTCATACAATGTGATCATATCACATGTAATATTATTTTTTTGAATCCTTTTCACATATTATTCATTTATATTTTGTTCCATGGGCTATGATTGATAGTCCAACAATTTGTGACATGATTATGTACTCCACCTTATTGTGCTTTCACCTTGTTAATGGCCATAACAAATGGAGAATTAAGGAATGTGACCCAAGTCCATATATGGACATATAGGTGATTATAACAATGGAATTGTTTTCAATAACACAAAGGAGACTTTAAGGCTTAATGATTATAGCTCAAGTGTAGAAAGTTTGAAATGCATGATTATTTTTTTATTAAATGCTTCATTTGTACATAATATACATTTACAACAAATCATATAAAACAAACAATTAGCAAGAATTGATGAGTATTTGTGTATCCAATAGGTAATGGGTTGGTTTCTCTTCATAAACTCCCACCTTTATATAATATTCATTGTTGTGCTTGTTAGGACTCACCCATGTTTTCATGCCCGCCAGGAAATGGTTGCAAGTTTTGCATTAGTTATACATTCATCATTTTTTTTCCAAAATGAAAGTGCCCATAGATTGTACTACAATTGCTTGACACTTTGTGCTTCTCTATTGTGTTAACTACATTGTGGTGGTGCACATTTAATACCTTAGCAATTGCTTTGACCAACAAGGTTGGTCTTACACTAATAATGGTTGCAAGAATACAACACATTAAATGCAAGCTTTGCATTAGAGGTAACTTGCTTAACTTCTTCTAAAGATCTATTAACCCTCGCCAACATTTCAAGTCGACTAACTCTTAATTTTGTAGGTAAAATATAATCTAGGGTGTTGGCAAATGTTGACATTGGGAATGTACAAAATCTTTTCCATGATAAACTTCTTTCTACATTGGAACTTGGACATAGAATAAATGATTTGTAAATATCATTGTTGATGGCTTTTGTTAACTTGTGTTGTTCATTATCCTCCATAATGACCTCATGGGTCAAAACATAGCCAAAGGAATGACAAAAGGTGTCAGATGTAAAATTTTGTCATAAAAAATAAAGACTTTTTTTTTCCCATTTGAAACCATGGTAATCATGGCACATTATTCCTTTTTAACACACATGAATGTCAAGACACTCAAATTAAAAATTCATTTGATTCAATTTTAGGTTTTGGTTAGGTTAAGAACTTTTGAACGTGAAATTTTTTGTCATTAAAAAATGACATTTTTGCAAAGGACTTTCAAAAACCTCATATAATAAAAGTAAGTTGATGGTAAAAAAAAGAGATCATAATAGCCTATTAGAAAACTAAAAAAACATTCATAATTTCAAAAATGTGGAACTTTAAAACTTTTAAAATTCAAAGTATATACACTTGAGCATTCAAAATTTCAAAACTTTAAAAGTGCTTTACCACGTATATAAATGGGGTATAATGTACATGATGTATTGAACAAAATTGTAGTTTATATTACATTAAATATAGAGTAGGCATGCAACTTCCTAAAAATTAGGTTCTCAAGTGTCATTGTCTTTGTTGGTGATGAGACCGCATGCATGCACTTAAGTGGATTGTTCGAAATACGATTTAAAATCCACAATTCACAACTCCAACTTCTCAATTTTGACTACTTGTGTGCTTAAATTTCTTTTTGCAACATTGTTTTCTTCTTCTATGTTCCAATTTTCTCACAATGGAGGAGGTAGATTGCTCACAAAAGGAAAACTTTTGCAGCTATTAAATTTGAACTATGTTGATTTATGATTGCACTTGCAAGCTTGTTGCAGCTTGAAAGCTTGATCAAGCAATCATTCAACCTGCAACAAGCTTGAATGATTATCACCTTCATGAAAGAACTGGCATCAAAAGGAATTGAGTGTGCAATAGTTTGTCACCTTGATCAGTTTCCACCAGTAATCATTTCTTCCATATTGGCTCTCTGCTGGTTTGATTGCTGGACAATGACCTTTAGTTCTTTCTTGTCTCCTAGATCTGGCATGAGGAAAAACGATATAAAAGATTTTAAGTAATGCTTTGAAGGCAACTCTTGACCTTGAAGTTGCAAATGCATGTGGCATGGAATATACATAGAGGGGACATGCACCCTGCCTGCATTTGCTCAATTGGTGGCAGTTTTTACTTATCATGTAACATCACCTTCATCTGATGCTGCCATCTCTCAGATCACCATACATGCTGAAGAATAAAACTACCCTTTCACATATGAAGTGTTAGAAGTAGCAGAAGAATTTACAACAGTTTTTTAGGACACATGAAAAGGTGCAAGTATTCTGGCAGTTGAAAGCTTGATTCAATGAGCAATTTTGCTGCCAATGTGATATTCTTCTCATGTCATTTGTGTCAAACAATAAGAACCTTGCTTGATTGTTTCCAAATTAGATAGAAATACAGACCTAGTTATCAAAAGCTCTGTTTTCTTTCAGGTTTCAAATTTGAGGTGATTGTTTTGAGCTTTTGTTAAGAGTCCTGCCCAGAATGGGTGCAGCAACTCACAGATGTAGTTGTGTGTTTTGTTCCTTCATTTTTCTCAAGCTCAAAGGAAAATGTTTCAATTTGAAAAACACCCATTTTGAGCAAATTGTTTGATCAGGCCGTAATGTTTGGACAACACCAGGTTTGTTAGAGTGAGAATCCGGGCATTTTCTTGTGGGATGAGTCACTGGGTTCTGTTTTCTTTTCCTTGTCTATTAAATGCCCAATTTGTACCAGTAATCTCAGACTCAAAATTTGTTATTAGTCCGATTGCCTTTCCATTTGTGCCAAAAGAGAATTAAAAAACTGTTATTAGTTTTGTCGAGGAAAATACCCAAAAGACCGACAGATGCTACTACAACCTATTAGATGCAAAAGAAAAATGTATCCATTCCAGCTGTTTCTAATGCTTAGTCACTGGGCCTACAGGTACCTTATATGAAGATGCAAGCAAAAGACTGATGATGAGGAGGAGCAGGAGGAGCAGGAGACGGCAACAACAACAGTCCCTACGTTGAAGTTTAAAGGTACCCCACCACCCCTGGATTCCTTCCTTGAAGATAAGCCCAAAAACAGTCAGCTTAAAGCCTTACAAAAGGGCTTTTTTGCAAGTCTCAGCAATTTCAGCAGCTGCATCTGCATCGGAAACAGCAACAACAAGCTTCCAAGCCTCCACTTTCCAGGTAGCTCCAAATTGCAACTTCCCCAAATGCAAGTGTTGATTGTACTCAGTTTTGTGTTTGTGTTCTTTTGGTTCTGTTCCTCTAAAAACAAAGTAGACACACCAGATGGATGGGTCACACCTTTCATACCTGCTGAATGCAAATTTGTGAATTATTTCTTCAGCACAAAAATTCAGCTCAACAAGACTGACATATATATGTATATATATTCTCAGGGTGTCCAAGTCTAGATCTGGTGAGCTGAAATCTGTGGAATGTGGTTTCTTTTTGTGTTTATGCTGTTGGGTATATCCTACTCAGAATAAAATGTCAGTTTTAGATTTTGCAGATTTTGCTTGGATGAAGGGAGAAGGTATCTTTGCAGTAAATTTGATATGCAGAAGCTTCCACACTGGTATCAAATACTAGGCCATTCTTGTATGACATGAGGCAATTACCAAGCTTATATTATCGGTACCAGTCTGTTTGGGTACTTGAGGTAATACCAGCTGAAAAACAGTCTTGGACCCCATGAACTCAAGACCTGACTGGTATGAAAGTTTTAAAAAGTACCCAATAGGCTACCAGTAGCAGCATGGTATGGTTGACAAGCTACAAGTGCAAGGAAGAGGTTTTCAATCATGCTTGCTTTCTAGTCACAAGGACATGGAGCCCACTTTCAAAGAATAATTAAGGGTAGTATTTGCTGTGGAAGAAATGAGAGTTGTTGTTTGACACACTAGCTTTTGCCTAGCACAAATTATGCTTACTTTAAACCAAATTTTCAAGCATTTTACATTACTTTAAGCATCTATTGGGTAGTTTTTTTTTTAATGGCCTAATTCAAACTCCTAGTACTTTTTACCCCAACTTTCAAGCACTTCACACAATTAAAATAAATTTTTGGTAGTCTTTTAATGGCCTAGCATAGATTACTAATTACTTTTACACCCAACTTTTAAGCATTTTACATAATTGAAATGAATCTTGGGTAGTCCTTTCATGGCCTAGCATAAATTACTATTTCTATTTGCCCCAACTTCGAGCATTCAAGCATTTCACACAATAAAAATAAATGTTTGGTAGTCTTTTCATGCCCAAGCATTTAGGTTACTATTTCTCTTTGCCCCAACTTCAAGCATTTTACATAGTGAAAAGGAATGTTGGTTAGTTTTTATTTATTATGGTTGTACAATGTAGAATTGTGTCCATTTTTGTGTCCAAAATTACTTGAGTTTCTTCTGATTCTATTGATCACCAATCTATTACCTATCTAATCTATCAAGATGATAGAGCTTGTTTAAAACTATAAGGTCTTTGAACAAAAACGGACAAATATTAGAGTTATCCGTAAAGTAAGAAAAACAAAGCACTAGAACCCTGAGTTTGGTCATAAACAGGGTGAGATTCTTAAAAAAAACCTGCATTAGCATTCAACCCAGGGAGGGGGAGGGGGGGGGACTCAAAAAACCATCAATTTGTGATAAACTGAGTTTCATTCTGTCTTTCCTCTTTCCTGAGCGCCTCCACTGCTGCTACAGTTCATATATTGCACTGCTCCTAGCTGTACAGCTACTATAATTACTCCCGAACCTTGTACATTAAATGTTGAGTTTCAACATTTCATACCCAGATTTAATAAAAAAATCTTTACTTTGCGGATACCATGAAAGAGGGGTTTGAGCGTGAAAGGAGGCCCAAAGACAGGGTGACTTTACGGATAACTCTATTGACTTTGATATTAGAAACTTTTGATGGGGGTCTATTTTTATCATTGAGAAAATGTTCATACATGTCCTGATCCTGCATTCACAGAATGTGGCAAATTACAACTTGTGCATTGTTATGTGAAATCAAAATATGACCTTATATACAATTTGACAAACTTTTAATAGTTTCATGCACCAGTCAAGTAAAATGCAATTCAATTATGTTACATGATAAAAGTCACAATTGAAGAGCTTAAAAGATATAAACAATAACATTAACATAAATGATCATAAATGGATGTTATTGGCCAAAGGCACTGTTATTGGGTATCACCACATGAGATGGAATGTTTAACTGAAGGCTTGTACTTCCTAGAGTGAATTAGGGTATAATTAGGCCTATTGGTGATCTTCATACATGGAAGGGGATATGTAAAATGGTTATATTGTTGCATTTTGAACACTTTTAAAAATAGTTTCATTAAATGCCTTCTGAACAGGTTGAATGTTAGATTTGAAGTGGTAGCTTTATTTCAGCATATTAATCAAACCACTTAAAAATCTCAACATGTTGTTTTGTTTTCCTTTGATTTTTTTCATTGAAAATTTCCCAAAATTTAAATTCTGATAGAAAAAACACATTTGACACTGGAAAAACATGATTTAAAAAAAAATTCTCAAAAACATGCAAAATAGCAAAGAATTGCCCAAATTATTATTTAAAAAACAAACCTTTCTTACAGATTATGTGGGATTAGCACTTATAGATGCACCAACCATTAGACACCCATTATGACTTAGTTGTGGATGAAACACAAATGAGTTTCCAAAGATGGAAAATCATGTGAACCTGCCTTCTTCCCCCCTTCCTCTACAGACGCAACTATTTAGATGTATACACCTGTAAGCAACACAAGCAAATCGGTAAGGAATGTGAGTGGTTCCTATATAGGTAGGTAAGTTGGTGGCTACCTAGTAGAATGCATGTGATGCTTAGTACACAATTAACCATTGTGGTTAGCTATGGGATAGGAACACAACAAAACAATGTTATCATATGTCCTAGGATGATGAAGATGTTCTCCTTTGTTGTATGCATAAAATGAATTCCACCAAAAATCAAGGATATATCAAAATTTGAAACACTACTACAAAATTCCTATTGGCATTTATTTGTTGACAATGATGTTTTAAGATCTTTGTGAATGTCTTTATTTCATAGACTACATTTTGCCAAAGCCCATTAAATGTCTTAAGAAATTTTCATGTTTTGAGTACATTAAGATGGGAAAATTATCTATCCAAATGGACTTGGCAACCGTTTGTATAGTGTTGTCCAATTTTGAACCAAAGATAATTCGAATTTTCTTTAACATACTTGATTTTTTTGTATTGTATTTTAAATACCAGCAATCTTCTAAGCAACCCATTGGATCATAGCGGAAACATGCCATTCTATTTGTATTCCAAATGATGGATTCAAGTCAGTTTTTTCTCTTCAAGTTGGTTGATGGGCCTAAACTAAAGGATTGAAATGGACCCATTAATGAATCAAGTTTCAAAGGGCCAGAGTGAACCAGCACCCACCAGTGCACCAACGTGGATGGATGACGCACTGATGGGTTTCTCTTTTCTATCCCTGTGCCATCCCAGAATGACTTTTTTTCTTTGCCCTTCCCAGCCCTGATCTCAGTTCTTTTTTGCAACTTTATTTTCTCCCCACCCCGCACCCAGTTTATTTATTTATTTATTTTATTTTATTAATTTTTTTTTAAATAACTTTTTTTAATAACTTTTCCCCCTTACCCACCTACTACTCCCCACTATCCCCCACCCACCTACACACCTATATATTTAAATTAAAAGTAGACTCTTCCCCATCTACCTACTCACCTATAAATTAAAATGTGTTACTCTTGGCCCCACCCATCTATTTCTTTACCTACCTACCCTTCCACCTTCCTACCTACCAATTCTTTAGGTAGGTACCTACCAAACCCCACCTACATGGCTACACGTACCTATTTGGTTGCCACTCCAATAGACCCCTCACCATCGAAAATGATGAAAAAAGAATAAAATGAAGGTATTGCATGGAGCTTGGTCTTGCTCATTCGAATAAACAATTAAGGGCATGATTAAAATATTTGTCATCGCTTGTATAAGGGTATTGTAGATAGACATTGTTTTTAAACATGATGTTTTAGTGTGTTTTGAAGGTATTGCAGAAACTTTGAAAATTCAAAATATGTGAAGCCCCCCAATGAAGGTATTGTAGGTTGTGTTTCGAGAATGTTTTCCACAAGGAGGGTATTGCAAACCTAGTGCATATGTCTAGGGAATAGGGAACTCTAGTTCAATTTAAGTGCATTTAATGGATGTTATATTTAGGTTCATCAAGCAATTAGGCCTACGTTGAACAATTTAATTAGTTTGTTTTAATGGTGTACCTTAAGCAATGTGGATTAAATTTAACAATATTATGTTTCTATATTTAATTATGTTATTTAACATAGTAGGATTTTAAAATTTTGGGTTATGGAAACAAACAACAAACATTTATGATTTTTTGCACCTTTTAAGCCTAATTAAAATTCAGACCTAATATGGATTTTGGGGGAAAATTGGCATTTGCACACATGCCACAAGACACATTCATTTTATTTATTTATTTTTCAAGGAGAGTGGAAAAAGGCTCACATTGATAGACCAAACAAACAAGTAAGAAATACACCATGGCTTCCATTCACATGTTTGTTTCATTTAATTAGGGCTCCAAATTAGGGTTTAAATAGTGATTATAATTTTTGGGCATATGTAAATGATTGTATAATCATTAGGGTGTTTGGCAATCACCATTGTAATCATGTAAGGTTTAGCGTTTAGGGCTTATTTGTTTAATGGAATCCATGGTGATCTATTTAAACTTGGGGTTTCACTTAATTTGTGTTTGAATATTTCGTTTCAATAGTGGTTATGTGTTTTTTTTTAGGGTCATGTGTACTTGGTTGTTTAGAATTATCATGGTTCATGGCATCCACCATTGGAATTATTTAAAGTTTAGTGTTTATTTCTTTAGTGACATCCATGTTGATTTATCCATGGATTTATTTTCATTTAGGGCCCAAACTCCATTGAACATTAGTGGCATCAACCTTTAACATCAATGGTATGATATCCTCTTTTAATAAATTCCTTTCATTTTTTAATTTTTTTTAATTTTTGGGTATTTTTCTCCCCCTTAGATATGGATAGTCATGGAAGTATCAATTTGCAAAAAATACCATATTCAAATAAAGAAGTTCCATGGTCAATGTGTTACTATTGTTGCATGTGGGTGTTGCACATTTTGATTAAAAGCCTTACATATATTGAATTGATTGTCTTTAAGAGGATAAGGAAGTTTTTTTTTTGGTGCATAAATTTCAAATGGCCATAAAATAGCCACATGGTTTTTTTTACCATTTGTGAATTACTGCTTATTTATGTGTTATGGTCAGGTTCACTTATAGTGTTTAAGGGTTTTGTTGATTACGGTTTAATGGTTTTGTTAATTAGAGTTATTACAATTTATAAACATGTGAGGTATTTCATGGGTTTTCACAAACTGGGGACTTCTACTATTGGGTTATTTCTTCAACAATTCAAAGCATGGGGTGAATTCCATTTTTGTAATCCATCAAAATCCAAAACTTAGCAAAATCACCTTTTTTGAATGTTGTCTTGGTGTGGAAAAATGGGTTTAAGCACAGAGGCCAAAACAAGGTGGCAATTGAGACCGCATACATCCCCCATATTTTTGTTTCTAAGTTTTTGCAAGGTGAATGAGTGGATATGCAAATTTTGGCGGAATGGAGCATATAATAGAATTTGTTCCTTCAATAAAATGGGAAAAATCTATTGATAAAAAATCACTTCAAACATATTTGGTATGATTTGACAACTTATAAACCTTTTCCATTGGTCATTTTTGCAAGTTAGAGTTAATTAATTTTATGTCTTTTGTTTTGATTTAATGGAAGTTATGTTTTGTAAGTATGAATGTGGTTATGAACTAAAGCACCACCACGAAGACCCCAACCATATGAGGTCGATCAATCATGATTGTTTGAACCCACCTTTCCATCAATAGGCTTTACACATGGCCCAATGTGGTGGAAATCACCTTTTACCATTAGATTCACATTTGAGCCAATGGGGATCTTGCTCATGGTGCATGTGATTCAGGGTCACATCATAGATGTCAATGTATGTTTCATGCGTGTCCCACATTGAAGGACTTTATATGGACCCAATTAAAGTTGGGTTACATTGTGAAACAAATCTATGACAAGCATAAGGAAATTTGGTGGGCAAAGGTGAATGTGGATCTGTGGATGACCCGAAACGACTTGTTAAGATCCCAAAATATTGCATGTTTAAATCGAAAGCACAAGAAAGGCACTTAGCACTTGCACAAAAACCCCACACTTTTTGTTCACTTATGGGTTTGTGTTCATCCTAATGATGTTTTTTAATTTCCAAGATGTAGGTGAGGTGAATGGGATTTAAGTCCCATTCACCATAAGGATCTAAACACTTAGCAATGTTAGGCCATGCTCCAATTCAATCACAATGGGGTTATTTTTATGGATGCCATGTTTGGCACCAATGATGTGAAATACCACATATTCACATTGATGGCATTCAATTTTCATTGCATAGGGGTGCTAGTTGTTTGGATCATCACAAGTCGGCAAACATGCAAAGATTTGGTGGAGTGGTTGGGTGCCATGCGAACAAAGCTCCTCTCACATATGCCACATTGGAAACCATTGTAATTCATTGAAGATGATGCCCCATAAGAACTTTGAGCATTGGGGTAGGTTGTACATTGTTTTTTAATTTTTTGTTGCATTGTCTTACGTTTTTGTATTATGTTAGCGCATGGATTACGTAACATATTTATTGTTCATGGTAAGCACATTAATGTTGGGTGTACCATGGCAAGATTGTGTGGAGCTGAGATCTTGTCATAATTTTTCTTTGTTCATGGCATGTGTTGAAGCACGGCACTTGTCTTCCATGGAAAAAATCAAGGATCCAAAAATGAAATGTGTAGTATTTGATCGCCTCCACATGGTGATGTTCATGTCCATCAACCCAGATGAGACCATTGAATCTTTCAAGTCACGTGGGATATTGCCAACTCAATAAATAATTTACTCCTTTCCAAGTATGACATGTTTTAAAACCTTTTTGTTATGGATGCATTACAAATTGCATGTTGATTTTTCACACATATTCAAATTACATCATGGGTTGTAAGTGTGTTGTGCATGTCCATGAGGAGTTTTGGATGGTTGGGCTTCAATGAGTGTCGCACTCCAATCAGGTCTAAATTCTTTAAGGTGTACCAAAATCTTATCACAATTTCACCCTTTTTTATCTTTTTTTTTATCTATTCTTTTTTTTATCATTTAAAGACACATTTATGGATGATTATGATGGAATCTAGAATTGTATTGGTATAAAATATAGTCCTTTTGAAAATTTTAATATCTTTTGATTCATTATTTTTTATGGGGATCAAAATATAGGCTAAAAAAAATTACAATAAGGATTAGGCCCTTTTTGTCCTATGTGGTACACCTTAAAGGATTTTCACCCAATCAAGACACGCAAGCTAATATAAAATCTTATCATGAGGCTTTGAAACATTAATATTCTCTTGAGACCAAAGGTTTGAGGTGGTGTCGCATGAATTGGTTGGTGTGGAGGTTAACCATGATAATAGCATGACATTATATGCACCAAGCCAAGATGAAGAAGCAAGGGTTCATTAAAAACAAGGTCATGGCGCAACTTGTGGTGGTTAACATTGATAAAGCTAATCGGATTCCACACGCTAATGTGATCCCACCTACTTTTGAGGGGGACAATGGTGATGATTTGTGGTGGGTGTGAAGCCAATAACATCCTGGTGTTCCTTACAAGATTCATGTCCCTTTCACCGAATACACAAGTTGCACTTGCGAATAGGCATTGTGAGGTAATTTTTGCAAGCATCAAGATATTATTATATTAACTTGTATCGATTTTACATCAAAGAATATCATTGAATATTGTGGCACCTATTTTGGGATTCACCATGGCGGTTTGAAATCCATGTTTGTTGACCCAACATATTTACAATTGGATGATAATTGCAACCAAGATTGGGTTGATGAAGTCAACATTGTTGACATTGGGGGGCTTGCAACCACAAATGAGGATGGTCATTGTCACAATGTCGATGTGCCCAAAGGTTTGTATGCCCCCATGGATCAAGCCTTAACTTGCTTGCATGAAACAATGGTTGAGATTATTATCGAATGTGGAGAAAGTGCAAGCATTGAATTATGAGACTATGCAACATTGTTTCTTTGAAGAATTGCATCAAACATTTGAGCCATCTATTTGGCACAAATCAACAAATCCATGCACCTAGGAATGGTATTTCATTGATTGGATGATGGCTTCGGGAACTCCATCAACCAGATGAAAGATTGGCATGAAACAATGATGGAACATTTAAATACCTGTAAAAAGAGGACTAGGGAAGAATGAAAGGTTTTACAATTATACCCATATTCAGATTTAATAGATTCAATTTTCATTAATACTTAACCCTTTACACCTTTGACCGAGTCAAATTGAATTATCCACAATTTGCATTATAGAAGAAACCCCAATGCATCTATTAAAGTAATATCCAAATGTTTATGTAGCCAATATGTGTTAATGCATAATTGTTTATCACAATTAAATGAGGTTAATATGTAAATTTTAAAGTCTAAATAATGCACAAAATAATGAAAATTTCTTATTTGTAAAAATCTAATTCAACCATAATACCTTGCACTAGATAATCCATAAATACCTTGGGTTGAATAATTTTGGGCTAGGTTATTGGAGGGGTATATTGCTCATGATTAGAAAGATGTTCAATGAACTTGCAATACCCCACTTTGGGTATCCCAAAAATGCTTTGGGGTCAATCACATATCTTTTGACACTTCGAGGGTTATTGCATAAACCTACCAAAACTTAGAAGGAAAACAATACCCTCACTAACATATTTTATAAAACACTAAATAATTTTTAGCTACACCATTGGAGGGGCATTACTCATGATTAGAAAAATGAATCAAACTTGTAATACCGCATTTCATGTATCCCAAAAATGTTTTGGGGTGAATCACATATATTTTGAAAATTTGAAAAGGGTATTGCATAATTAAAAAAAAACCTAGAAGGTAAGAAATACCCTCATTAGGGTGTTCTATAAATAACATGGGGTCCACCATTTTTACCCAAGCCATCAAAGGGGTATTGCTCATGTCTAAAAAACTCCAATTCACTTGCAATACCTTGTTTGAAGTATCCCATATGGCAGTAGCCTTGTTGGGCTATTCTATAAATGTAATGGGATCCACCATTTTCACATAAGCTATAAGAAGGATATTATGTGGGTCCAAAAAGATTAATTGCACTTACAATACTTTAATTTTTTAGATTGAAAAAAATTGTGGCCTGTTTACCCTTGGGGTATTGCATTATTATAATTTGGAGGACATTGCATTATTTTTGTGCTGGTATAATAATGGGGTACCATGAAAGATGGTTAATATATGTAAATGAAGCTATCACAATATCGGCCATATTGATGGTATAAAGTTTTGAAATGTAATTGTAATATTTTCATTGTATTGTGATAATTTCATTAACGTGTGAAAGCATGGTAGAGTATACAAAAAAAGTTGATGAACAAATATCAAGTTTTAAAAGGTAGTTTTTCACAAAAACATAAGAAAGAAGATTCAAAGTTCACTTCAATTTAATTTTGAAACTATTGAGCCTTCAATTGGGTTTATTGTAAATCAACTATAAAATTTGAAAAACTTTATAATAATAAAAGTAGGGAATAAATATGTTTGAAATTGATTGGTCTATATGGTGTTCAATCCTACTTTTTCATTAGAAAATTTAGTGAAATATACATGTATGAAGTTACAGCATAAAAATCATTGTATGTTCAAGGGCATCATCAAAAAACAAATCTACTTTCTCTTTGGTAGAATATTCTTGACATATATTTGAATCGAATTTTGCACTACAAAAAGTAGGTTTAAAAAGCTATTTGCAGTTAGAAAAGTTTATTTGAAACCTACTTTTACAATGCAAAATTTAAGAATTAATGCCTAATAATGAAGAAGTATCTTGTTATTTATCAATCAATTAAAAGAATTAAATGTATAACAATTTTGTGATGAATTTTGGTCCTATTTTTTGTTCACTTGATAAATAGACTTGCAAGTATTTTTATTTGTACATTTTATCATGCTTTCACCTTAACCATGAAACAAATTAATTTTTAGAATATTTATTCCATGTTCAATATATCATGCCATGTCAATATTATGAGGGCATTGCATAAAGATAAGAGAACAAGAACACAAGATGAGGATATTGCTAGAACCCAATGTTCAAAATTGCACAAAATGAAACTAACCTTAAAAAAAACAATATCACCTACAAAGCCTTGAGGTATTGCCTACAAACTTTGACCCCAAAAAATGCCCCACCCACCTTTTCACATGGAGAAAGAAGGTGGGGCAAAGTTTAGAGACCACAATTAATGAAGGTATTACAACTAGAAAATTGACAAAAAAAAAACCCATTGATCTTCTCTACTTGAAAAGATGGGTGGAGCAATGAATTATAATAAATAAAGTTCAATATTTCACCTTCATCAATATCAGCATGAGGTACAACATGTTCATTTGGCAATGAAGTAAGACCTCCATTTTCTTGCTCCAGCATTGAACCTAGAATTACTTTTCCTTGTTTTATCATCAAAAAGGTTTTTTGCAAATTAATTTCAATTCTATCAACATTAATTATAGATGTTCTATTAACATCAACTTTTGTTTACATTTGTTTTTGAATAATCTCAACTAGAACCAATGTAACCAAATCTTCAACACCTACTTGCATTTGCTGTCCCATTGCTCGTACCTCCATATCTCTTTCATTCATAACACCATGGACACTATCCGCGTCATTCCTTTCTCTCTTGTGAATTTACATCTATAGAAAAATACAAACACCACTTTTAATTTTTCTTCATTTTTGGCTTTCTCATCAACAAAACGTAAGCATATGAAGAAAAAAAACTCTCTGTTGCCATTGCCCTATAAGTAGCAACAACAAATAAAAAAAGACATTCATCATTGTCTATGTGGAAGCAGTTGCAACAAGAAAAAAAAGATGATGTTCATCATCATCTCTACGGAGGCACCCATCAATTGAAAAACTAAGACAATAATCTTGTGGAAGCACCAACAACTCCAAAAAAAAAAACTTTGTGGAAGCAACATGAGCTCAGAAAGAAAGACTTTGTCTTTGTGGAAGCACCAACAACAAAAATACAAATAAAAAAATGAGTAAAAGCTTACCTTGAAGCGGCTGATGAAACTCTTGTAGCTTCACACTTTTCAAGGTGCTCCTCAAATTGCTGGTCATGTTCCTCAAGCTCCTCGCTCCTCAAGCTCAAGTTGTCCGATCTCAAAATGTTTTAAAGCTAAACCCTATTCCAAGGTCACAAGTAAACCCAAATGCTAAAGTTGCTGGCGACGGAGGTGAGTCCAAATCCTAAACCCTAAACCTAAACTGACGGATGGAACTCATAGTGGGTTGGAATCCCAGAATGGGATTTTTTGGATGGTGCACTGGTGGGTGCTGGGTCACTCAGGCAGGTTCAAAGGTGACTTTATAGAAGCAAAATGTTGAGTTGAAAGGTTCTCAATCGAGGTATATTGACATTATTTATTGGTGTACATTTGATGTGGTGAGGAGCAAATATTGATGTGGTGGTCAAGGACAAGGTAGGTAGGAGATCTCATCCCCACCTACTTGGGCCGTGTCTAATGGAAAAAGGTGGGTTGGCTTGTCATCACATTTTTGGACACCCTACAATGAAAATTCACAATTTAACTTATGGTTTGTTTGAAATAGGAGATAGGAGTTGAATAGAATTTTCAACCATAGATACTATTATTATGGCTGCATATTGTGTCCTCTATTAGTTAGCTGGGGGCTAGTGCATCCATAGTTGTTTTTTATTATTTTATAGTTTGAAGGAGCCACTTTGATTGGCCCATCACAAATCTCTTTGAAACAATGGGCACCCCTCCCCAACATAAAACCCTAGAAAGATTTCCTCCCCAAAGTACATACACATATAAGCTATCTTTGACAACACCTTTATAGTTTATATGGATGGAAGTTGAATTGTGCCTAAAAGATATGGGATAACATGTAGTGCTATTTGAGAACTCGACCAATTGCCATTCATCTCAATGAGTTTCATCCTTTTCCAAGTGAAGGAACCCAGAACCCTAAATCCAACTCCTTGTGCCCCCTTCCCAACAAACAAAGCAACACCAGCGCACCATGAAGGATGAATGGTAAAAGGTCAGAAGACAGTTTTCCATTGGATTCCTGTTCCCTAGCTAACCATGGTGGTTAGCTTAGTTTCTTTTTTTTTCCTACCTACCTACTAACAACTCACAAGAAGGTTGTTAGTAGGTAGGTAGCCTATGTATAAACCATCAACTTACCTAGTAAGTACCTATTTTCCTACCTATCTACCTACATATGAGACCTATTTCCTACAGAATTGGTTACTAAGGTGAAACCAAATATTATTTATGACCATTTTTTTCTTCAGCTAGTACTCCCCCATACATTGAGAGTATGGGTGAAGCCTTGGTTTGGTTCTAAGTTGTGATTTCATCTGACTTCGAAGCATGGGCCATGGCCTTTTCTATAATTAAAGAATGCAGGTCCTCAGGCGCAGAATCCTCTGGTGCATTTTGCTGCACCCCGGGGGCGACTTTCCCTTGCATAAAGGCTTTTATAAGAAATATTCTGTTCAAATGAAGAGTTAAGTTAAATTTTCTCAAAAGATGTTGCATCCCTCAAAATTGGCACTTCCTTCGAGAAGGTTCCAATTTACAATATAAAATTCCTGGAATTTGGCAAAATCCACCCTCAAAATCCCTTAGATAATAGAGTTATTTGTAAAGTCACCCTGTCTTCACCCCTGTCCTTGGGCCTACTTTCACCCCCTATCCCCTCTTTCAGCGGTCTCCGCAAAGTAAGGAAATTTTATTAAATCTCAGTATGAAATGCTGAAACTCAGCATTTAATGCACAAAGGTTCGAGAGTGATTATAGTAGTTGTACAGGTAGGAGCAGTGAAAATATATGTAGCAGCAGTGGAGGCGCTACAAGAAAAAGCAAAGACAAGATGAAACTCAATTTACAACCAAAATTAGTAGAAAAACTAGTTTGGGTCCCCCTTATTTTGTTTTGTAAAATTTTCATTCATAGTGACGTGTTTGATGCCCTATTATGCTGAAACTGGCCATTCTCACCCCCTAATCGCCTGACTTTAGGGATAACTCAAATGGGTCGGGTATTGCTGATTCTGGCTCCCCGCAATCAGCCCGTTCAGGTGAGCTCATGGGTGCCAATGGGTGTCAGAATTGAAAGGACCCCATCTGTTATCTAACATTAAAGGCAGGGGAACTGCTGGGAGAACTCATGGGAACATTGCAGCATGGGTCAAATTGGTGTCCCTGGCTTTTAATGTACTATGGAAGGGGCTTTAGTTTCCGTCTAGAAATGTGATGAGCCTATTAAGGCGAGAAGATGGCCAAGTGGGTCCACTAGGGCCCATTCGTTTACAAACATGACTTTTTTCCACACATATATTCTTTTGAATGGGTGTTATATTTTACTTTCTCCTACCGTGAGTAGCATGCTTTTGAATAATGGCATGGTTCCGTGGTGGACCACCACCAAGCGCCCCCACAAAGGGGCAGAAAAAATGACGGAAGTATCAAAGTAGAACCCCCAAAACAGGTTACAAAGATTTTAAACGGATTTACTTGCATAAAGATATCGGCAAGGTCAACAATGTAAAGAGTAAAGACACATATATTGTGTGTGACCCATCCCTACCCCACACATCCCCCAATTGCACACACTTCACGAAACCCAAAATAACCTACCTTGAACAATAGCAACAACAAAACACCACAATTGAGGCAACAATTGTAGCCTAAGCACTAAACATACCAAGATAGACCATCGGTAGCCTAAGCACCAACAATACCAAACAAAGGCCAATGAACACCATTGATATTGAACTTGTTTGTCATAGGGTCCGACCATACAACATTCTTATCTATTTGGGGGTGAAAAGCTTGGATGATAAACTATAAGGTCTTATATATGGCTTGGTAGGTAGTGTGATCAAAACTACACATCAACTCTATGACCCGAGTGAACCAACAACCACCAAGCTCACATGAGGGATGAACAGATGGTGGGTTGGATAGGCAACACTTTTCCATTGGGTTTCACTTCCCTAGCTAACCATGGTGGTTAGTTAAGTTGTTAAATTTCCTACCAAATGAACCAAACAACCCAATAGCCCTTACCTACATTGTAACAATCTACATACATCTACTTACCTCATAGCAACCTATTTTCTTACATGCTAACCTACCTATTAGACAATTTTTTAAGGTGAAACCCAACACTTGGGGTTCATCCATAACCCAGTCTGGGCACATCCAATGGATGGTGCCCTGGTGATTTGATTCACTATGGTGGCCCATCTCGTCAATTGTTTGGAACTAATTAATACACGTTAAAGGAAGTGTTGGGCTCCATTTTCCACAAAAGAACAAACCAAGAATGAACACAAAAGCACCCAAAAATGAAAAGCTGCTAATGAGCCAGGGAAAGAAGGTGGCAAATGAACAAAAGCGATCGGTAAGGTGGGGAAGCTCCCACCTCTCTAACCAAATACCGACATAGTTGAAAAATATTGACAAATGTGACACGGACTCTGAACTAAGTTACTAGAAGATAGAAGCAAAGTCATGTGGCAACAATGTATAATATTTAAATAGATCTTGTTTAAAATTTTCCTTTGAAGAAACTTGTTGCAACAATTAGTGTGTAATTGCTTGGGCCATTAATAAATTAGTTTATAGCTGATTTCTGGGACACTCTTTGTCAACTTGTTGCATTTTTTGTTGCCTAAGATGGGGGGGGGCCCGGCTATATGGGTCCATCTTAACCCTTCACAGAAGTAACCGATGATTCTAGTTCACCCAAATCCTCCATGCGACCATCGTACCCACGCAGATTTGACTCTTTGACGTTGAATATCTAATATTTATTTTCCCTAAATTTCAGCATAACCATTAAGAAATTATTAAGGCGTACATTTTTATTTAAGTCCACCTTTAATAATTTCTCAAAAGTTCTGAATTTCTTTTCATAATTATTTAGTGCCAAATGTGCTATGTTACTACAGTATATTTGGTAGAAGTCTTTTTTATTTATTTTATTGGCCAGATTTGTATTTTGACAATTAGATTGTATTTCAACATGTGGTATTTCTTTTCCTTGGAAAATTTGGTAAATTTGGCAATTTGGAAAAGAAGCTATAATTTGTGGCAATTTTCCACTTCTACAATGGAATTTCGACGGCAAATTCCTTTTTTAATTTTTTAAGGTCAAAATTTTGCAAGAATTTCACCACAAAAAATATCACTGACTCAGAACATCTTATTATGAACAGTGTAAATGTCCTGTGATTAGGATGAGGAAGAGATGATGGATGGATGGATGGATGGATTGGATGAATGGATTAGACATGCAATTATGAGTTTATGATTTACTTGACTTGTGGTCAAGTAGAATTACAGTAATTGTGATTAAGAGGAAGAACAGGAGGTAGTTAGGTGTGCTAAATGAACATTACGCGGTTTGGAAACTGCCATAGTTCCTTCCTATACAGACTATGGCAGTTTTCGAAACCGTGTAGTTTTCATTTGGGACTCACATTTTCCGGAATGTCCACCAAGTCCATTTTGCTGGGGAATTTCATGGAATGTTTCGTATTTTAACATTTGCTGCTTGTGTGAAGTTGCTCTACTAAAGGGGCAGAGAGCCATTCCGCCAAGAGCTGGTTGTTATAATTGGTCAAGCTTATAATTATTTTTTTTAGTTTATGTGTTGCCTTGGTGTTGATTTTCTCATTAAAATTTTCTTTAAATAGTGAAATGAATTTTTTATGAAAATATGAAGTTGAGGTGCAGGGTTTTTTTTTTCAACTTTCAGAAATAGCTATCTTGGCAAGGAAGCATTCACCATGGCTTGCATGGCTAGTTTGGTGAAAATGTTTGTATGATGGGTGGGTGATTTGGTTTTTTATTTTCAAAACATTTGGTGATTTTTTTTTTAAAAAAATTATGATTTGTTTGGTTACGTCTCAAAATATGCCATGGAGTTTAATTTGGCATTGTGTGTTGGATTGACCTAAAAAATTTAAATGTTCCAAACATCCTATTAGCAAAGTTTCTTGAGGTGAGATTTGTGCAATATGACTTGTGAGGGAATTGAACCCCTCGACTACTCACTATCACACATTGCTTGCAAAAACAACACAAAACAAGCATAAACACCATACATAATTATAAAACTTGGTAGAATTTACTATTTACTAACTTACTATCACCAAAAAAAAAAAGAAAATTCAAAAGAGACATCAATCTTGTTAAGATATTTGAAATTGAAGGCTAAAGGAACAAAATTAGACCTTAGCTTACCCAAACAAAAATTATGTGTCAAAGCCATAGTAGGTTTGCATATCTTTTTAAGCTACATCTGCCTATTGGTATGGAATATTTTTCATCATATAAAATTATTGAATAAACATTCACACCACAAGGTCTTAGATAAAAGTTGTCAATTTGTTGCGAAGCTTGAATTTGATAAAATTCAAATTGTTGAAGCATTTCTCATTCTCAACAAAACCATTATCTTGGACCATGGCAATTTTTGCCAACTTCAAATATTCTAGTAGCTTATGTGCAATTGATTTTGAAGAGGTTAAAGATCTCCAAAGCTAGGCCATATGATTCATAGTGTAAGGAGGACCCATGGTTGATGTAGCATTGCAATTCATTGTTAATTTGAAGAATGATATTTGTAGATCCAAAGACCATTACATCAAAACATGGCATCCATGATTGATTTTTTTTTACTAAGCTAGTTGCTTACGCCATTTATATTCAAATCAAAGTTCTCATGTATGTCATATCTAATTATTTATGTCTTGTGTAATTGTATGTGTCTAGTCATGGATGCCATGTTTCGGTACAATAATAAAAGATAGGGCCGCTAGTACCAACGTTTGATTAGGGCCAATCTTCTTGGGAAAAATCACAGTCAAAGGACCCACCCAAGTGAGTGGAAATTTTTTAAAATTGTATTTTTATATGTTTGAAAGATCAAAAGGGAAACATAATAGTTTGAATTGTCATAATGTTTTTGGAATATTTTTCATTAATTGCAAAGCTTACATGCTCAAAACTTAACATAAATCGAAAATGTTTTTACATGTTCAAAGCTCTCAAACTTCAAGATTGGATAGTCCTTATTTTTTTCAAACATTTTTTTTTCCTACCAAATGTGCACCATTCCTTTTAAAATTGGAAAGGATTTTCCCATCGATGATTAGAATGACAAAAGGACTTCAATTGATGAAAATTGTTTTTATAACCCATTTGAACACATTTGTCTCAAAAATGGTTTTGACTCTGAAAATTGTGGATTTTGAAAATATGGTTTTAACAAAAGTTGTTCATATATATGTGATAGAGGGCATGAATGGATAATATACATGATCTAATATTAATTTGTAGTCAAATTTTATTTATATTTAAAATGCAATGTTAAATGGGATATCCGAATTATAAAATTTTAAGTTATAACCAACACATACATGACATGTGTCATGTGCAATCCTTGGAAAAGGACTTTTACCTTGGTGCATTTGGGTCCTTTGACCATGATTCCACCTTCTTGGCCCTTGGGGTAGCAATATTGAACTTTCATAATCACATTGAAATGTTTTTTGAAAGATTCCTCATAGTTTGTCATCTAGTATTGAAAGAAAACCACCCTCGAAGCTTCCATAACATCATGTGAAAGAAAACAAGATTGCAATTTCAAAATTAAGAATTCAATTATTTCATTTCGTTTTTCACAATTTCACAACCTAAATGTGTACCTTTTTTTATCAAAAACCTCACAACCCTTGTTAGTTGGTCAAAATGCTTCAACCAAATGTGTTGCCCATTGCAATCAAAGGTTAAGTGTCCCATTCCTATATTCAAGTTTTGTATCCACCACATGATGAGGTGCTCATGGGAGGAACCCACCAAAGACTTGAAAGAATAAAACACATTGGACTTGAAAGTAGTGTTACAGTCCATGTGAAAATAGATCTATTTGACAAAACTTGATTGTTGCCACATAGTTGACAATAAGGACATCTCGAACTTTGGCCAACTTCATCGAGCTATTCATTTCCTTCAATGCAATGGATGCCTTGCATGTGAAGAGCGTAATTTAATTGAATTTGCCATGTAACTTTAGCCTTGGCACCTTGAAAAAAATCACACCACTAACTCCAAAACAAATGAGCTTAAAGGATAATGAATCACTTGTTAAACCACTAACAATCAACAATGTTTAAATGATGATTGTGAGATTTCTAAAATCATTTTTTCAATCACCTTTTCAAAGGAGACAAGATTGGAATTTGAAACCAATTTTTGATGACATATGCATGCAAGGACAATTAACTCGGATTATCAACATTTCTATGGATAGTTTTTCACTTGAAGGAATTATAACAAGTCCTTCATGCTTTCATATTCAAACATGGGCTTTCCTTTTGAAGTAGGTAGAAAATTGTGGCAAATTCAATGTCTTTCTTCAAACCTTCATGTGCCACACCTTACATAACCTTATCCAAAACACTTTCCCCACTTTTAAAAACACAATGCAATTCTTTCTTAGCATGTTGACAATCATTGATGTAATAAAATGTACATTTAGAAACACCAAACATGGGGGAAGTAATTTTCTTCCTACTAGCATGTTTAGAAAAAGAGTTAAACTTGGGAACAAGAAGTTTTTCCTTACCCACAACCTTTGTGCAAATCTTGCACCATCAAGCATGTCTTCACTAAAGACACTTTTTGCCTAGGCAATTTTGTAGTTAAGACATTTTGAAAATTTTAATTTAATTCATAAACCCTTTTCTTTTCTACTTAATCTCAATTTCTTTTAAGGTTATTTTAGGTTTTGAAACTTCAAAGATCATATCAATTTGGATGGGCTTTTTTTCCTTCATAATTGACTTCCCAAGTTGTCTTTCATAGCCTTCATAACACATTAATTGTTGTTTTTAGCAACATTACTAACTACTTTATTCTTTTGACCAAATAAACAATGAAACTTGAAGATGCTTGAAGGTTTAAGAGGTTTAAAAAAAACCATATTAAAACTTGAAATTCAAATGTAATTCAAATTTCATAAAGTACAAATAAAATCTATAAAAAAAACATTAAACTAAAATAAGAAACATTCAAATGAAGGTCATGATTAGAAGGCTTATTTGAATCCTAGGGGAAAACATGTTGTGGATCATGGTGTAATTTGCTAAATGTGTATACATAATGTTTTTTGAAACTTGCAAATTGTTTCACAACTTTAATGTTGACTTATAAAAATTAACTAGCAATGTTGATTTTGAAGTAATAATAATAATGATAAGTAAATATTGACCATAATGTGTCAACTTATAAAAAAAAACCAACAAATGTCAATTTGTAAAATTGACCCAAAAAAATTCAATTTGAAGTTCAAAAGCCTTAAACCCTAAAATGTTTTATTTTTGAACCCTTAACATTTGCAATGAACATAAAAAACAAGAACACAAATACCAAAACAACAATTTAATTTATCACAATGAGAGTCAACTTTCATTTGTGCAATTCAAAATGCATAGAATTGAAACTTGACATACAAATCAAATCCATAAAGGAACAAAATAAACACAAGATTAAAGCCTAAAGGTTAAAGATCGTGAGTCTTACCTAAATTGGAAATCTTGCAAGTTGGGGCTCAAGATTGTTGTGGTGCAATTTGGATTTTGGACACAAACCTCAAAGCTCATACCTACACATTCATACAATCAAACTTTAACACTTAGTAATTCAACAACAAGGATGAAAGACAACCAAGATTAGTCACATTTTGAATTTTGACAATCATTGATTCATCAACTAGGATGGAATGCACTAACATTTTGATTTGCACTTGAGTCTTTAAAGTCTAGAAACTTTAAACTTTAAACATATTCAATTTTGACAAGGAACTTAATAAACAACAAGGCAAAGATCGAAGTGTACACAAACTTCAAAGAAAAATGCAAAATGCAACTCACATTCATAGTCCACCTTGCATTGTTAAAGTTGTTCTCACAATTTATTATGAGACTTTAAAAGTCTTTAGTCAATTACTACAACTTGCAACATTTCTCTATCATCACCAACATTCAAGATAACTACACATTGCACAACAATTACATTGCAACTTGTAATGCAAGTTTGCAATGTTCTTCCTTTTAGCTTCATCACTAACATTTAAAACAAACACATTCATGGTTCAAAATCCTTGCAAAATCTAAGGTGAGTCGTAACTTGCAAGAGGTGTATAGAGGGAGTTGAGACTCATGAGTAGGTGATCAAAATTTGTTGTTTAGGAAGGGGGTAAGGGAGGGGGAGGGTGGTGAGATTCAACAATGTGAAGGGTTTAACTATGGTAAGGACTCTTTGATATTATTGAATACATTGGTGATCAAATGGTTCAAATGCACTTTAATAAGCAATTTGATAGGTTTCATGCATTTATTTGACGTTAGTGATGATGGCACATAAGGTTTTTGGTGAAAAGGTTAAAATATTCAACTTTTTTTCCTCATTGATGTGGTCAGCCCTTGGCCAATGGGGAATTTTGATGATAATTTACCAAAAAATAAAATTCTACTAACAAAGTGTTGAAACTTGTCAAAGTAGTGAAAACTACCATAATTATCCTAGGTTACACTGATACAAATAATTTCGTTACTCATATGACAATAACATAATTGAAAAAGGTCTTATTCAACCTTTTTTCCAACAAAAATCTAAAAATTAATTGAATTTACACAAGAAAAAAAAAATCCACAAATTTCCCCAATGCTTTGGTTTTAAAAATGACATAAAATTTTGTAAGACAAAATCACTGATTTAAAACATTAAAAAAATCAAAAATTTTGAAAATGAATTGAATTTTGGAAATTTTAATAATTTTTTTTTATGGTCACTATCAATGTTTTGTTTTACAATTTTCTGATATAGCAAAGGTGGTGATCATACATAAGCTGAAAATTTAACCAAATTCACCTATCAATTTAAATATGAAAGGAAAAAAATCAAATCAAATGTCCACATATATTTTTGGCTATGTACTTGAAGCATGTATAGAAAGCTGGCATTTTTAAAGATTTAAAAATTCTTTTCGAATTTTGGTGAATTATTTACAAAAAAATCATTGAATTTGCAAGAAAAATATTGTAGTATCTTGGCAGCTTCGCCACTTGTTTGTCAAATAATCAATTAATTTTTCATTTTTCATTTTGACAATTAGAATATTCTTGAAAATCTTCAATATTTTCCTCTACAATTATTTTTTATTTGAGAAAAAAAATTAGAATAAATCAACATTTCTGAAAATAATATAATTAGTATTGAAGCAGTGTGAATTTTTGGGAGAAATTTCGCAACCTGTTGATGAAAAAAAAGACCCTTGAGACAAGTACAAAGGTTTTTTCTCTCTTTTTTGGGAAAAAATTGCCCATAGTCGCCAGATATTGAGCAAAAAAACATGAAGTGCCATATTTAGACAATAGGTTGTAGCATGTCTTCAAGATATAGCCTGATTTCTAAACTTTTTCTACTTTTGTCTTTGAGCAGTAGCCAAATTTGGCTAACTACTCTTATTTGGCTACTGTTCAAAGAATAACCAACTCACCTACCTCACAAATTTGGGGGAAAAAAAAAAAAACCCCCTAATGCCAAGGTAGTAGGGTATTCCAAAATTTTGCAAAAGTGCCAAATTTCAACCCAAAAACAATAAAAGGCTGGTCAAGGTGAAAGCTTACCCTGGGCTACCCTTAGTGTTTTGAACTTTGTAATTAGGAGGAGGAGATTAGTGTGTATGGGTGGGGATTAGTGAGTTGGGGATTGGGGGAGGGTAGGGAGTAGCAAGTTAGTGGGGGAAGGAATTAGAGAGGAGAAGTTGCCCAACGAATTATACAAAAGGAAAGAGGAGCTAACATTTTCTTGGGGGGGGGAAAAACCACTATAATTTTGAAGAATGATAGTGTTGTGAACTTGTGATTAGGAGAAGATGGAGGAGATTAGTGTGTGTGGGTGGGGGATTAGTGAGTTGGGGATTGGGGGAAGGGTCAGGAGTAGTAAAAGTTAGTGGGGGAAGGAATTAGAGAGAAGAAGTTGCCCAAGGAGTTATACGGAAGGAGAGAGGAGCCAACATTTTATTTGGGGGAAAGAACTTGCAACTACAATAATAATAGGACACTATAATTTCTAAGAATGATAGTGTGGTGAACTTGTGATGAGGAGGAGATGGAGAAGATTAGTGTGTGTGGATGGGATTAGTGCGTTGGGGGTTGGGGGAGGGTCAGGAGTAGTAAGTTAGGGGGGAGGGAAGGAGAGGGGGAGTTGTAAAGAGTTATAAAAGAGGAGAAGGAAGCAAACATTTTGTTTATGAAAAAAACAAAAACCTTGAGTCTACGATTTGCGCTCTCCTCTTTGTTTCTTTGTTTCTTTCTTGTGTGTGTAGGCACTGGGGGGTTAGAGAGCACCGCGGTTGCTTGCTCGGATCTCTCCAGCAATCCGCTTGCACTAGTTTAGGCACTCACATCACAGGCTAGGCACTTGCAGCGCCGGGAAGGGAAGCGCGGGGGGGGGAGGGGACGGGCTGGGCACTGAGTTTTGGTTTAGAACCTCTCACACGCAAAGTTCTGCACTTCAAAGTTTCTGAGTTCTCTTGTTGTTGTTGGTGTTGTTGTTTTTCTCCTCGACGTCTTTCTTTCTTTCTTCTTGCACATAGGCTAGGCACTTTGGGTGGGTTTGGGTCGGCTAGGCACTCATTTGCTTTCATTGTTGCAATTTCTGTATCTCTCTCTCATCAGTGTCTCCCTTCTTTTTTTTCGTCTCTGTGTCTCTCTCTCTCTCTCTCTCTCTCTCTCTCTCTCTCTCTCTCCCTCTCTCTCTTTGCAGTTTTTTGTGTTCATATTGTAAATTGTAAATTCTCTCTAGTGCAGTGCCAAGCGCAGATCTATTTGTAACAAGATAGAGCTCGTTAATTCGTTCTCACGTCCAGGATTGCGCATCACTGACCATCCTTTGGTTTCTAATTAGATTTTGTTGCAAGCAGTTTTTTTCTAGAAAGTGTAGAAACTTTTAGTGTTGAGTCGAGTGTCTACTAGAATCAGTAGTAGTAGGAGTTCAGAAATAGTACGAGTACTTCACGTCTTCGCATCTCGACATCAGAGGGTACAGTACATACAGAGACTAGGATCGATATTCCAAACTCATCTGCAAGTTCAAAGAGATCTTAGAAGAGATTTGTGTGTGTGTGTGTGTGTGTAAATTATCTCAACTTATTTGATTCCTGCAAGCTGAGTTCTCTCATTTTTAGTCTAACTGGGACCTCCTCGTCACCATTTCTTTTCTTCTCTTCGTCAAGGAAGAAGATTAAAGTGGTTGCTTCAGTGGAGTTGATCAGCACATCGTGATTTTTCCGGGTACTGTTAATGTCGACAACATAAATATATTTATTTATGTCGTCTACAGCAGCAGCAGCTTGAAATTTCTGTATAGCAGTTCAAACCCCAGATTCAGAAAGGAGATTCCCGCGTGCAAGGATGATGATCAGTTGAGAGAAAACAAAACACACACATACCAAACTCAATACTTTCTCTTCGAACTCTGATACTTGGAATCGATCGATATTCTACTATAGATCTGGTGTTGAGTGGGTATAATATTGTGTCGGAAGTACTCGTAGGTAGTACTCGACTTTACACTCTAAGAAGAGTTGTAGAAGAATTAGAACTGTACAATGGCAGGTTTTGGAAGTCCTAGTACTAGTGTTGATCTGCTTTCTTCTTCCTCGATCACCGAGTCGTCCTCCTGTACCATGTTTCCTAGACAGTATTTTTCCCATGTTGCAGCTGCAGAAGCTGATTATAGTACTAACAGTAGCTGCTTTGCAGAAATGGTTTGCACAAATAATAGTTTTGGTAGAAATCAGGAATCTTATGCATCCGCAGACATGAGCAGCTGCACCAGCTTTGAGAATCCCGCCAGTGGTGAACTTGGAATCGAGCTGTGCTATGATCGTGCAGCTCCAGGGCAATATTACGCTAGTGTACAAGGTTTGTCATCACCGACGTGTGATCGCAGCTATTTCTTTGATTGCGAGGATGCGAGCACACCGGGCAGACAATCTTCGTCGAGTTCAACCTCATCTTCTTACTGCACGGAGATACCGTTGCCCGAGCTCGGCATCCAGCAGAGAATTGCAGCTGCCACTGCTCAATATGGGGATCACCAGCTTCCAGTGGCATCACTAGTCTTGCGGAGTTCAAGCTACGATCACCTCTACAGTACTGCATATAATCATGTAGGGGCGCCATCTCAACCTTCTTTTGCTTATGCGCCTAATTGCTTGCAGCAGCTTCACTCTCAAGACGATCCAGCTGATCTCGTCCCTGCATGGCCAGCAACAGCAGCTCCTTCAGCTCGACAAGCTGAGCCGCTGCAGCACTTTGCAGGGTTTGTAAATTCTGGCTGCAGCCAAGCAGCTGGCCGTCAACTGCAGGATGTTGTTCCTGTGGGCTCTATTCCTGATGGTCAACTTTCCATTTCTGCGGATTTGGGAGCTGGACTGCAAGGTGAGTTCCCGCAGGATCAGCAGGTGATCAACGTTGCTGCATCATCCCGGCCTCTACAGATCTTCATTCAAGATCTATTAAACCAACAGCACCTAGAGCAGCTACGACTCCAGCAGTTTCTTAAAGCTGGAGTTCTAGTCGATCGACCGGGCGATCAACCCTCCACGAGGATTTCTGAGTATCTGCCACGTCAAGGGTTCTGCAACCAACTGGCCGCGACGTCGAGTAGCTATTGTGAGGCCAGCTTGGGGCTGCCAGGACATCAACTGGCGATGATGAAGAAGCAGCTATTGCAGCAGGGAGCTGGCCCTCCGTCGAAGAAAAAGTACATTGGAGTGCGGATGCGAAAGTGGGGGAAATGGGTTGCTGAGATGCGAATTCCGCAAGATGGACGTCCTCGAAGGGAGCGTCGGCGGTGGCTGGGAACGTTTGATACCGAGGAAGAAGCAGCTCGGAAATACGACGAAGCTGTGTACGAGTACAGGGGAGACGGTGCTCGTCTCAACTTTCCTAGGCAGGAGGAGAACAGCAATCGGCCCGGGCTTTCCACTTCGACGATATCAAGCCGACCGTCGCTCTCTGATCCTGAAAACTCCGGGCTTAGCTCGCTCTCCGGGAGCCCTTGTCTTTCCCCAGAAGAGCTTCATCCACCTAAATACCTGCCGCGACCAGTCCTAAGCTCCGTGGAGGCAGCTGCTACGGAGGAGCTGCTTGTGTCGATCAGCCCAGAGCACAGCTCGTCGTGTATGACGAACGGCGGAGTTCCGGACAGTCCGACATACGCGGGAAGCCCATTGCACACACCCGCAGATTTGCGCTCCACTGGCGAATCGAGCTTGTCGGCGGCCGGGATTACTGTCGATACTTGCAATAGTGTCGCAGGCTCTCCGCGGGAAGAAGAGGTAGTTGCGCAAAGTCCAAATACTTGGGATATCGACGACTACTTGTTCAACTTACCTCTTCTTGATCAGTTCGGCAACACACCACCATGGGATGTAATTGCGGATCAGGAGCCACTTGATTCTGAATACTCTTCTGATCGTCTGTCTGTCACAGCGGGGACCTACAATTCACGGGGTCAGGAATCCCCGCGCCATCGGGTTAACATTGCACCATAGCAGGTACTTCAGTCATGAATATCGGCCGAACTTTCACCCAGCTGCATCAAGTCGGAGATCGATTGCAAATCGGTCAGACGCACGCGGAGACTCAAGCAGCTTGCGGTTGGTTTTCCATCTTTCACCAACTAGCTAGAGACAACCCACCACCACCACCACCATCAGTACATATGATGATCTAGAGCTACTTGTCGTATTACAGTAGCGATTCACTACTGGCACTTGCAGACATGATCGGACAATTCTTTTATTGTCGTATTCGATCAGCGTCACTCGGGGATCGTGCATGGGGATGACGTCCTCGGATCCCAGATTACGCATCTGAATCTTCTCCTTTTAGATCACTAGACATAGCTGCAAACACAGTGTAATATTATATAGTTTCAGGAACTCCGTGCAACGTACCGCTGTCGCATTTTTGAGTCGACAAGCGATCGGCACTCTGTTCTCTCTCTCTCTCTCTCTCTCTCTCTCTCTCTCTCGCTTTCTTTCTCTAGTCTTTCTCTATTAACTGATTCTCGCGCTCATTACTACTGCGAATCGGTAGCATATTATAGAACATTATATAGATTCACGAGCTCCGTAGTTTGCAGTGTTGTACACTATTAGACCGTAGGTTTTTCTCTACTTCACTCAGTGGTGGTCAGTACTGGTGGTGGGTTCCCCAACGCAATGGTGGAAGGTTGGCAGCTGCTACTGCAATGGGCGCTTGTCTCTCTCGTGCTCTCTATATAAATCTTTGTAAAATGTATGGGATCAGAATTATACCAGCTGCAGCAACATCGAGTGACGCTGCAACTCGACTCCACGCGACTACAGCAGCAGCCTAATTAATAATAATAGCTCTTCCTCTCTTATAAGTCCTCTTAACTAATACCCCATAATAATAATATTCTCTCTCTCTCTCTCTCTCTCTCTCTCTCTCTCTCTCTCTCTCTCTCTCTCTCTCTCTATTTGAAAATAATTCAGCTATATTATATACCACTAGTTATATATAAGAATATTATTGTGTTCTAGAGCTGCATGCATGCATGCATGATGAGCAGAGTCTTATATAAGTACTTCAGAATTTACTAAAACAATACTTAATTATTTCCAGTAGTAATAGTAGTTATAAAAGACTTTCTAGAGATCTTAAACTAGCTGGTCCTAGATCTACTACATACATGTCTAGAAATCCATCCCTTATCATCATCATCATCATCATCATCCGTAGCTTATCTCTGCTTCAATAAGTGCTTGCTAACTCGGCTCCACATGTGCATGTAGCTCCACTCAGGTTTTTGCAGAATGGAGGTTATTACTAGCATGCCACATTGAGCTGAGCAGCACAACTAGAGTTTGAGTTTGAGTTTTATCTTATCTTTTATATTGCATGAATATTCACAGTTTCCCTTAGCAGCCTCTACCTGTTATTATTAATCTAATATATTATTAGTAGTTTGTCATGTAATATATATTAGTAGATGTCAAGTGTTTTCTTTTTGTTCAAGCTGAAAATAATAATAATAATAATCAGATCTGTCCTGCTGCTTTTGAGCTTGAGGTTGGACTCGAGATCAGCTATAATCTTCAGCTCCTAGGTGCAGCGAGATGGTGATCTAGTAGCAAGTTCACTATAATATATTATGTTTTTAAGTATAAGATTACATTTGCTCTTAATAAAGATCAAGCTCTTTATAAGCTCTTTGTCCAGAGATAGATTGTATGGTTAGATCATGTTGGTGTAAGTAAGATAAAGTGCACAATTGAATTATCTTGGCACTTACATTGGATGTTAGTAAATTTAAAGTAGCAATAGAATTTCTTGGGGGTTTTTTCTTGGGGGATTTGATCTAGGTTCAACATGCTCATAATCAGTGTAGTTTGGTTATGATGAATTCTTGTGGGTTCTTCGAAAGATCTAATCTACCTTCTTGCTGATGAATCTTAGTGTAGCTTGATCATCAATTTTTATTTTTATTTTTTGGTGGGGGATTTGATCTTGCTACTTGTTGATGATGATCATTGTACAATTGTAGTGCACAGATCATGGTCTATGGCTTCAATGTCAAGTATAACAATTGCAATTTGCAATCACTCCCACATCACAAAAAATGGCATTACAACACCTAAAGCACAACAGTCCAACAAGCTATCTTGCATCACTTGGCCTTTCATTGTAACTAAATTAAGTTTTTTACTGCCCATTTTGTGGTTCTTGGATTTAAAGTTCTAGTTGATTTCCTAATGATCATTGGGTGAGACATATACATGTGTGAGGTACATTTTGTGGTTTCATCAATTACAATGTATATAGTGTGTGGTATTTATTGGGGCACATATTATACCTACAACTAATGTTCAACAGTTTTTTTATCAAATATTTATTTATTTTTAAAAATAAGGTTCAACAATCTCAATTTTAATTTTCCAAATTTAAAACAGTTGAGGAATAAATACGCAAAATATATCTTGTGTCATGCATTTGTAATAGTAACTCAAGGGTTTTCAATTTTCAAAATTTTTGACAAATGTCAATAAAATTTTCTCCTGTTGTGAATTATTTAATGTTGAACATTAGTCATAGGTATTACATTAAAATTACAATTTGGCATTAAGTTGTGGCCACACATTACACAAATGTCAAAAGTCTGATGTCAAAGGGAGGACAACTATAGGGTTCTATATTATTTTATCCTACCAAAATAGATTTTTATTTAAAATTTTCTCTAAATCATATGAAATGGTGTATTTTTTGATCTTTGTCTTTTCAAAATCAACCTTTTTTTAACATTATCATAGTCATGAATGATGAAAATGAAAAGAAAAAATTAAATGCTTTCTAAATTAAATATGCATCCCACTTCTATTCAATTGGATTTGAATTTAATGTAATATGGATTCAATTCATATTTCAATTGAATATATTTGAATTGAATTGAATTCCAATTCAAGTTGCATGCAATGGCATTCAATATTTTAATTTGAGTGGAGCTTAATTTCCAACATAACCATGACCAACTAATATGTTCAAAATTCAATACCCACCCAACATATTTGTCATCTACCCATATGTATTAATCAAGCAACATAAAGATAAGATAAATTCATTTGAAATATTTACCTACGAAGTAGTAGCATGTCTAGTAGCATCCCTTGTTTGGGCATTTATCAATACTTGGTTTTCACACTACTATGCAATCCCAGTCAATTAATGGAAATAAAGAATTGGTTTAGTGAAATTTAGGTTCCATTTGAATGAAAATATTGAATTCAATTGGATTTGAATTCAATTTAATTTTTTGTATTTAATTTAAAATTTTACTAAACTTTAATTTCAATTGAAGAGAAATGAGATGCAAGTTGGTGCATAAGGTAATGCAAATCTACTCATGACTATGGTGTTGAAAACAAAAACAGTGAAAAGACACAAGTTTGAAACAAAGCCTTTCCATTCTTCTTTACTTGAAGACTAACTAAATGTACTCTGATTTTGAATTGTCATCCAAAAGGTACACTTATGGATTTTGATTCATCTAAAATTGCTCTACCTAAACCAACTTTAATGAATCATCATCACTAAAATTTATCCTCTCCAACATGCGATGTTAAATATGTCTCATCCCCACCCAAAAACATTAAAAAAAAAGGACTACAATAAATGAGAAACTATTTATATTTCCCTATCTTGACTAGTCACTATCGTTGGCCAATCAAAAAAAAAATCATTTCTTTTTATTGGCACCTTTGAGAGGCACTATTAACTTGTGCATATGTGTGAACCTAAAGAGTTTTTCACTATTTTATTACCATATTTCATCCAAATAAATATTTTCATATTTTCATCCAAGATGTATTGTGGAGGACATTTTATTGCTGCGGCGGCTGCGGAACATGCTCTAAGTTAAATGTTGTAGGGTGAGGTTCCTGTACAAATGGGTTCCCCAAGGGGAGGGCCACCGAAGGGCATGAATCCAAGGGTGTTTTCCAAACCTCAAGAGTACAGGAACCTCCATGTACATAAACAACTTCCCTTTTTATTTCCTCCATGGGAGCATTGGGAACATATAAAAATAAGAGGATCTCCCTGGGCATAACATAATGGTCTCCCTGAACAAAAAACAAGCCAAGAAAGCATTATGTATAGGAGAAGGGTCCATCTGATTACAGTCAGGAAGAGGACAATCAATTTGTCATTTTTATTTTTTCTTTCCAAAGAAAAACATAACAATTTCATGGGGTGATTTGTGTTGGAGTTGTGCTCCTCCACTCCAATCCACAGGATTTGTTGTTCTTCCTTGAAATCAGTAGTGAAGAAGAAGAAGAAGAAGAAGTAACTTCTGCCATCTGCAAATTCCACATGACATCCCAATGGATGTTACTACAATTGTGATTTGTAGAATGCGGTATTTGAACTTTGAAGCTCAAAACTAAGATCATCAGCATGATCATATGATGGGTATCAAACTTCCTCCCTAACACATAATCTGCACACATTCATAATGAATGTCTATTCGTCATCATCTCTTTCCTTGTATGTTTGATGTTCACTTCTTAACACTGATTTTGGGGGTGGCGGGGGGGCATAGTTTCATCACTTTCACAAATCTCCACCACATTTTCTGGGTGTTTATGTTAGGTGTTTTCAAACATACACCCAATTTTGTATCAAGCCTTGAATACCATCACCAACTCAGAACTGCTGAATCCAACAGAAAGAAACTACTGTTCAATCACAAAAATAAAATTTTGAAATAGAGCAAAGATACAACAAATTGTTGCAGTAAAACGTCACTGATACATGTAAACCAGTACAATTGGGATTGCAAAATTGTTCAGAAAATTTCTGAAAACACATCATCCCATCACACCCCATGGCACACCATAGCCACAGCTCCAGAAATGCTCTGTTAATGTTCTCCTCTAAATTTCCTTCACACTTGTACCTTCAGATCACCTTTCATCACATCACAAGCTTCAGATCTGCAGAAAAGACAACAGGGAGAACACACAGTGAACAACAGCACTTGTGAATGTGTTGAGGAATACACAAGTTAATCTTCAGCTTCTGCAGTTACAGGCACCTCAGACCACAAGCTCACAACAAGGTTTCCACAAAAACTCAGGCAAGCATGCAGGACACACACGTCATGTCTCTTAGAGGATCAGAGCACAGTTTGCAATAGGCACAAATGGTACAAACTGGGACACCACAATCTGACTTTACCTGGAATGATGAACTGTCTTGCAAAGAGGCTTGCTGTTGCAAACCCTTGACATGTTCCCTACCACAGAACTCTAGTAACTATTGGAGGAATTGTTGTCTTAAGTAATTTCAGACATGATGATTGTCTCTGCCTCTGTTGGGTCTGTCTCAGATGAGGTCGTTGTTAGACTCTCTCTCAATGATGGGTCTTTTGTTCTGTCTCTGAGGTCATTAGGGGGTTTTCAAAGGTTGATTATGCTGGTCAAATAATTCATTATTTTTCTTCCTATGAATTCCAATTGCTTGTCATGGACTACAGCCCTTGCAGGAGGATGTTGTTTCTTGCTGGATGTTGATGGGATGGATATGTCAAGGCTTCTTCTCTCATGATCTTCGGCAGAAGCTCCTGTAAGCTGCAAGAAAATTGGATTTTCAATTCTTCAAGGAGTGCACACATGCATCTCCTCCATGATCTGTGCACTGAATAAACTCCTCATGATGGGAGAGAAACTTGATTTGGTGCAGGCTTTGAGGGAGTATGGAATCAAGAACAAGCTGCACATTTGGCTTGCTGGTGAGCTAAACCTGGTTCCCTGGATGGTCACTGCCAGAAAAAGTTCAAGGATCACAAAGAAGGATCGGAGATGTGCATGTCCAAGCTCACTACACAATGGGAGAAACAGTTGCAGGACCCTGCATTGGTTCTGATGAAGACTGTACAAGTTCATGATGACAAATGGAAGGTAACCCATAGTGCACCCATGTCATGAAGAATGTTGACTATGGATAATAAATTGTTTGATCCCTTCCAAATCAGCAAGTTTTGAATTTTCTGCACATGTTTCATTTTGTTTTTTGCACCCTACTCATGTCTTTGGGTGCTTTCTGATGGACTGCGGTGTAACATTGATGAGAAGAATGAGATCATGAACAAGCTGCACAATGAAATGGGGCCTGCTGTTGTGAAAACTGTGACTGACACATACAAAGAGATTCTGGAGGACAACAAAAGTGGCATGTATGTGATGGACCTGGCTTGAAATTTTGCTGAAGATCAGCGGGCTACAATCAAGGAGGTCATTTCACGACTCCTAGATGTCATCAAAGAAAAGGAAAAGATGTTGTCGGGGACAAGAAGAGCCAGAAAGAAGTGGAAGAAGGAAGCTGACTGACATAGCACTTCTTTGCTTCCAATTCAAGCATTAGGATTCAAATTGGAAAGAAGGGAAAAACTGCCTCTGTAGAGGAGGCTGTAATCACATCCCTTAATGTGCATTTGGAGTAACAGCTGTCAGTTTACATGTTCCAGTCAAGTTTGAAGGCAGACAATCTGACCAGGTCAAGAATGAAGTCTTTTTAAGAAGTTTGTATTTTAATGCTCTCCCCCAAGTCCTGTGTCCAAGTGTCAGAACCTCCAAAAGCCTGAATCATGATTTTGAATAACCAGTCTCGGATGGCACTGAGTAGACAACTAACTGTCCAGCAGAAAACCATAGTACTTTAATATCAAAGTTCGAGATGTCCTCCAATAGACACCAGTTACTCAACTACCAAGAAGTTGTTGACAGATCCAAAGCACAGAGGGCTTGCCTTTGAAGCTTTTGTCCCCAAGAGTAAAAGAAACTCAATATCAAAGAAAGATTTCCCAATACATTTGGTGAAAATGTATTGTGGCTGTGCTTTAGAAGCTTTTCCTAGTCCACAGTAATGAATCAACTCCTGAATTTATGTACAATCCAGGCATGCCCAGGCAAATAAATTGAGCCTCACCCTCATTGGCCATATTACACTCAACAAGATTACTAAGAACCTAGTGTTCCTGAGCTCTCCAGTGCCTCTTCAAAGGGTAATGTAACTAAATATTTCATTCAGAATGCAATGATGATCACCAGTTTAGATAACTTACAAAAGACCTCGAGATGAAACTGCCAACTGGATTCTAGAAGCAAGTTCATCTACAGTAATGGTGCCAAGCTCTCCGCCATGTCGTGTGCGTACAGTCAAAGTATCACTCTCTACTTCCTTGGGTCCTACAACAGCCATAACAGGAATCTTTTGCGTTTCTGCATTGCGAATGAGCTTTGATAGACGCTCCCCAAACAACACTTCTGCTCGAATTTCCCTTGCTTTCAGCTTGGCCACCACCTTTTTGCAGTAGTCCACCTGAAGCACATTGTGTTGATGTTAATGTAAGCTGGAAAAAATGACCCACTGCTTCACTCTTGTGGTCTAAGGTAGTCCCTGACACAAAATGAGAGCTAGATTGTACAGGCTTCACAAAGAGTCAACATTATTACAAGGTAAAGAGTCACCTCATGGTCTGTGACTGGAAGCAAGCGAGCTTGTACAGGGGCCAGCCATAATGGGAAGTCACCTGCATAATTCTCCACTAATATACCAAAGAATCTCTCAATGGAACCCAAAATAGCCCTGTGGATCATAATAGGCTGTTTCCGGGATGTGTCTGAGTCCACATACACCATTTTGAACCTCTCTGGCAAGTTGAAATCCACCTGTCCACATATCGATCAAGGAACCATCAGATAAATGACAATAGAAGGAAGAAACATACACAAAGATGAGCATACTAAGAGACAATGCTCAGTAATCCTGTTAGGCTGTTTCCATTAACTCATTCTTGAAGATAGATGACCATGCATGCTCCACATTAGAACTCTGAGGCTGTACTCAAAAAGACTTATCTCACAAGAGCAACCCTCCATCAAACATAATTTCTAAACTTGGGTTCAAACCATGTAGTTCATTTTCCTGATACAAACTCCTGGCTGATTGAGTCCCTGCAGCATCTTGACTGGGCCAAGGAGAACATTGTTGGAGCTCTTCACACCTGAATAGTTGAGCACTGCCATTTACGGCCAATGGCATCTTCAATCTTTACATCAATTTTTGGACCATAAAATGCACCCCCACCCTCATCGATTGAGTAATCCCACCCTTTGTCTTCCAGTGCTTCTCTCAAAGCTGTTGTTGCACGCTCCCAGATAGCATCACTGCCCACTGCTTTCTCAGGCCTTGTTGACAGATTGATCTCAAATCTATGGAACCCAAATTGATTAAGGACATCTTCTGTGAGATCAAGAACTCCACGAATCTCATCTCTGATTTGCTCAGGAAGGCAAAAAATATGTCCATCATCCTGAACCAGCCAGAGAGCACAATGTTTCAGCTATCTAACTCCTTGGACAGAAGAAGCAGAGAAATTAGCAGACTCATCATCATGACTGACCTGTGTGAATCCCCGTACACGGAAAAGCCCGTGCAAAGTTCCTGAACGCTCGTAGCGATACACAGTCCCCAACTCTGCAACTCTCATTGGCAGCTCCCGGTAGGAACGCAATGAATCCTTATAGATCTGGATATGAAAGGGGCAATTCATGGGCCTGATTTGGTACAACTCCTCCTCAATGTTCATCTGGTCAAACATGTTCTCCCTGTAAAAATCAAAATGTCCACTTGTCTTCCACAAATCAAGCTTTGCCACATGTGGGGTGTAGAGGAGCTCATAGCCACGTGCGAGATGGATGCGTTTCCAGTAGTCCTCAATGATGTGACGCACCATTGCTCCCTTTGGATGCCAGAATACTAAACCCCCACCTGCATCTTCCTGTGTTGACCCTCAACAGATAGAGTGTCAGACTGTGAATTATTCAGAAGGTGAGAATGCATTATTATTATGACAGTAACAGCATAAAATGAGAATAAATCCAAACCTGAATGGAGAATAGATTCAAGTCTTGGCCAAGGCGTCGATGATCACGGCGCTTAGCCTCCTCTTTTTGCATCTGATATGCCTTGAGCTGCTCTTCAGACTCCCATGCTGTGCCATATATCCTTTGCAGCATCTGGTTTTTTTCATCACCTCTCCAATAAGCACCTGCAACAAACTCCAGCTCAATGGCTCTCCTATTGAGCTGACCTGTCCTCTCCACATGGGGCCCAGCACAAAGATCCCACCACTCCTCACCTGCATTGGATCGAAAACCCTCAGAAAAAACCCTCAGAAAATCATCACTCTATGGGCAACTATCTTAGAACTATAAAAACAGTTATATTCCTTATTTGATCACCTCTGCCTTAGAGTCAGAGCAGAACAAAGACCAAGGATTTGCAGCCTGGATGGAGAATCACCAATATGGTAGATGGTGATTGGCTCTGTCTTGATTCCTTCCAAAATCTCCAGCTTGTATGGCTCATTAATAGCCTTGATACGTTGTTCGGCTTCTTCTCGTGACACCTCTTCCCTCATTAGTGGTAGATTGCGACTTATGATCCGGTCCTGCCATATGTCACACACACACTTCTTTCAAACACCGCCACATATCTTCTACACTGTTCAACAACTGAGATACATAGAGCTTCAGGCTCCAACTTCCATAACAACCAGCCCTGTTGTGGTGGTGGTGGTGGTGGTGAAGCCTAATAAAGCTGTGTAAACCAAGCATGAATGTTCTCCTCCTACTCACCATCTCCTTCTTTATTTTCTTGAGGTCCTTCTCTGTGAAAGGCTCCTTCATGTCAAAGTCGTAGAAGAAACCTTTCTCAATCCAAGGACCAATTGTAACCTGAGCATCAGGAAACAACTTCTGTACCGCCATTGCCATCACATGTGCACTCTGCAACCCAACCCTCAAACAAACAAGTCAGACCATCAAAAATGTTGGTAAGCCTTCAAAACATCAAGACAGGACCTTCTTTCTTCTTTTAGATGGAAGAAGAGGAAGATAGGAGCTGCAGGAAGATGCAACATGATTTTCTTACAGTATGGCGGATCTTGAGAAGATTTTCCGAGGATTCATTGGTGGGAAGAATGATCGGTCTAATTTCATCCTCCTCCACCATCACTTCTACCTCCGATTCTGTCTTGGAAACTGTTTCTTGGTTTGCTGCAAGTGATGCTATGGGGGATATCCTTTCAGCAACGAGTTTTGATGTCATCCACCAAGCTGACAGATTTCCAAATTGGGGGGCAAAAGTGCCCTTATTCTTTGGGGATAAGCGACTGCTACAGGAACTCGAGAGACACACATAGCTGGCAGCAACTGATATCCCTTGCATCCGCAACACAAACCTCAGAGCAGAGTCTACTGAAAATTGCCTGCAAATAAATACCCACCAAGAAAAAGGGAAAAAAAAAAAGCTTCAGCTCTCTCTCTCTCTCTTGTTTCATGTATTTCTTTCCTGCAACCAGCTTTTTTGCCATTCCACTATTCCTTTGGCAACATTCTCAACAAGAGGAAAACATTCTGTTGGTTCGACATTTGCAATTAGGTGTTCATGGTACACAAGAACCTCCTCCATTCTTCCTCCAAATTCTTCCTCCACTTTCTGACCTAAATCAGTCCCTAAGAAGTCTAATCCACAGTCAAGAATTCATGCACGTCAATCTCCCATATATCCTTCACACAAAAGGCCTCTCTCTCTCTCTCTCTCTCTCTCTCTCTCTCTCATAGAACATGGATTCTGTTCAACCAGGGCACTTTTTCCGAAGACAAGCAAAACAGGCAACAAGAAAAGCGAGAATCTCAGACTGGAAACAACGAACGCGACAAGAACAAGAAACAAATCCATCAAAGATCATGAAAGCTCTAGTGATTCATTCAAATACACACAAAAAGAAACAGCAAACGCACCTGCGGAAGGTACGAAGCGAGACTGCGGGCAATGATGCAGCGGCAGCAGGACAAAGTGCCATGCCGAGAGACCGAAGCTTAGGAAGCGCTGCCATACGAGCTGACACCACCATACTACTTGCACTCCCCACCATCTCGCGCGCTCTCTCTCCCTCTCCCTCTCTCGCTCGCTCTTGTGCACTCACTCCCTCTCTCTCTCCCGTCTCTCTCTCGTGCGTGGGGTTCAGTTTTGTGGGGTTTTTTTTTTGGGGTTTTGGGGGGGGGGGGGAATTTTGAGACAATATTTTGGATATTTCAGTAAAATCTCTTCTTTTTTT
>Ga0116231_10000207_pt1 | contig 87274 bp, 60 predicted proteins | sample S1TSphgellanicum_2_FD_89695 | JGI IMG/M metagenome (GOLD analysis project Ga0116231, IMG submission 89695) | Host-associated microbial communities from peat moss isolated from Minnesota, USA - S1T2_Fd - Sphagnum magellanicum MG | ecosystem: Host-associated > Plants > Peat moss > Unclassified... | reverse complement strand
TGTTGTGGAATTGTGTTGTGCAATTTAATTATGTTGTGCACTTTAATTGTGTTGTTGAAATGTGTTGTGCAATTTAATTGTGTTATGGAATCGTGTTATTGAATTGTGTTGTGCAATTTAATTATGTTGTGGAATTGTGTTGTGCAATTTAATTGTGTTGTGGAATTGTGTTGTTGAATTGTGTTGTTGAAAATTTGGTGGGAAGAAAGGAAGAACAAAATAAAACAAACTATATATTTTATTTTACATTGAGGAATGGAATGTAATTTGTTTATCCCCGAATCATGGATGGAAGTGACCACATGGGTGGAGGAGATTCAATTTGTGGCAATGGAGATTACAAAAGGCAAGCCATGTCGAGTTAGGTGCACGATTTAACGCATGAAGCAACATCATGAAGACCATAAACACAAATCATTATGTTTGACCCCAAGCTTGTTTTTGGATATTACTTGTAATCCTAGGCATGATTTAAAGTTGAATTTGTGGGAATCTGAGAAGATTCGCAAAGAAAAGTTGCAGGCAAGAAAGGGAAAGAAGATGGCATGTGTTAAGCCATATGAAAAAATGTAAATAGAAGTTTATAAAGGACAGCAAGTGTTCTTGAATAAGCTCATGTTCATTAAACCTTGTCGAAACCTTTAGATTTTTTATATAAAAAATGTTGTAGGTTGTTGAAAGAAATTAAAAATATATATGTTTTATTTCTAAGATTAGTGTTTTAGTGAAAACATTAATGTCAACATTAGGAGAGGCTTCTGAGTCCCCTGCTACATAGTTCCCCAAAGATAGGCAATAGACCCCATCATTAACATTAGGAGTTGTTAGGCCAAGATCACCTGTTGAAAGACCTTTGGAAGAGCCTGGGACTGTAGGTGAACCAAGTGTGGTAGTATCACAACTATGTAGACGATGGGAGGAATCTGGACCTCAACCCGACTTAGAACCTGCAAGGCAATGCCAAAGAACAATCACACAAGAACAACATTTACTCATTTGGCTTAAGAAGAAGGATGCGATTCCAAATTATGCTAAAACCAATAACCTGCATGTCATGTGGAATGGAGTGGAGTGGAGTGGAGGCGTCATTGATACTTGTGATGGCCATGATCTTGTAAATGTTGTCTTTCAATCCAGGCATTTAAATAGGATAATTGCAGGATTGGAAATGTCTTGTCCTTTTAGAGATTTACACCGAGAAGATAGGGAGGATTTTGTTATGAGTGTAATTCGGGCCATTAAGAATTTCCTTATTCATGACGAAAGGTTGTAAAAGCTAAGTGATAATTGGTTAAAGGAATTAATTAGTTTGGTGTGTTTTTTTTTAGAGACAAAATAAAAATCAATCTGGTTATTCTAGTTTTTAGGGGAAGTAAGGATGAAGACCTTGAAGTGTTTTTAAGGGAATATGAACGGGCTTGTATTGGTATGAGGCTTAGAACAACTGCAAAATGGCTTAATTTTCTTCCTGAATTTTTAGAAGGTATAACATCACTTTGGTTTGAACGACAAACGGAAGAGTTGAAGGGATCATGGATTGACATAACTAAGGCTCTAATGAAGGAGTTTTCTGTGAAGAACATCTACCAAAACTTAATACTTGAACTGAGTCAACTAAAGCAAGGGGCTTTAGAGACAGTAAGAGAGTATAAAAAGAGGACAATAACATTGCAAAATAAACTCCAAGGGTGTCTTAAGGCACAAGGTCATGAAGGAACTAATCCAATTTTTGTGGGAGTCAATGCATTGGTACTAGAACATTTCACCATTGGTCTGTTATCAGAATTATGACAACAAGTGAGATACAAACAAGGGATGATGCTTGATGAAATAGCAGAGGTGGCCAAAAAGAACGAGGTGAACATGGAGGAAGTTCCATGACCAACTGTGTAATCCATGGTGAAAATAGTTCAATTCTCGACTGAACGAGAGTTGTAGAAGCATCAAGAAGTAGGCTCCCGCATGGAGTCGGTTATGGAACAAATGATTAATCAAATGAACCAGCTAAGCTTCCATCTACTGCAGCCAAGGATTAGTAAGAGTAGAAATGTGGAAAGGGACCTGTCAACAATTCAATGTTACAAATGTCGAGAAATGGGACATTATTCAAGAGAATGTCCAAACTTGCCAACCTTGGCTACCAGAAAGAATGTGAGTTCTTTTACTCCAAGGTTTTCTGCAGAGGAGAAGGGCAAAGCTCAAATGCATTTAATTGAGTCAATAAGTGAAGCACGAGAAAAGGTTTGATGGGTTTGGAAAAGAACCTCCAAATCCCTGAGGATGCGATGGATGTCATGGCCTAAACTAAACGACCCGCAGAAGACACAATTCATCTTGACGCAAACGTCAAGAGGTTCAAGGAGATGGCAAGAGCCCCAAAAGAAAATAAAAGAAATCGAAAGCGAAGGTTTGGCTTCCAAGACTTTCTAATTTCTAGAGATTTTGGTCCTTATTCAATGGTGAAGGATGTGGGATCGCTGAAAGCAGACATCACCATCGGATAGTTGGTGGCAATGGTGCCGTTAGTTCGAAAGGAGTTGAGAAAAAGGTTGTCAACACCTAAAGTCCCAAAGGTACCCACACCTTTGAATGCCATAGCAACTAAACGCAAATGTGATCCGATCATTGATGTGCAATGTAATAGATCAGTGTTATGTGGAGTGTTGGCAGATGGAAGGGCAAGAGTCAATGTGATGACAATTCCTATAATTAGGTACCTAGGCTTGAAAATTGATAGGCTAGTTTCAATAACCTTAAAGATGGCTAACAAACGAATTGTTAGGCCAAAAGGAGTCATTAGCAATGTTGTGATCACTGTAATGAAGGTTTCTACCATTGTGGATTTCCATGTGGTATTAGAGGAAGATGGGGCTTATCCAATGATATTAGGTATGCCTTGGTTAACAAAGTCGCATGTAAGCAACTATTGGGGCGAAGGATACATGACCATCAGAGTTCATCCTAACTGACAGAAAGTTCCATTTGCTAGTTTTGTGAAAAGCTCTGGAGGGACGAGTGAATATGAGGATGAATCATAAACAGACCAAAGTTCTAACTCTTAAGGGATTTACATAGATGATTTTAATGAAGAGGAAGTAAGGTTATATGCTTTGGAGACAATCCCCAAGGTTGGAGCTTTGTCGGATCAAAGGGTTCAAGGAGATGATAACCAATCAACTCCATGCATGTTAATAAAAGGAGAAGTCGTGGAGCGGCTGAACAAGATTCAATTAAGACTAGACCTTCAACTAGAAGAAAGAAAACAATATGAGGATTTACTACGTAAGTATATCCATCTTTTTGCTTTCAGCTACAAGGACCTGAGGGAGGTCACCATGGAGCAACACAAAATTGAACTGTTACCAAATGCCAAACCGATCAGGGCTAAGCAAGGGAGGTGGAACCCAAGATACACGGCAATGGTGAAAGAGGAATTTGATAAGTTGTTGGAAGCAGGGTTCATTAGGCATGTGGAGACAACTGAATGGGTTTCTCCTGTGGTACTAACATTAAAAAAGAATGGCAAGCTAAGGGTATGTGTCAACTACAAAACTTTAAACAAAGTAACTAAGAAAGACCAATACCCTTTGCCATTTTGTGAAGAAATTTTGGAAGAAGTAACAAGGCACGAGATGTACACATTTGGAGATGGGTACATGGGCTACCACCAGGTGAAAATTGCTCCAGAAGATCAATTGAAGACCACATTCACCACACCTTGGGGGACATTTTATTACACAGTAATGCCTTTTGGTTTATGCAATATTCCAGGGACATTTCAACATTTAATGAACAAGGTCTTTGATCCATTCTTGGGTCTTTTTCTATGGGTTTTCATTGATGACTTTGGAGTTTATAGTGATAGAGCTTCTCACCTTGCTAAATTCGAATTAGTCTTTCAACGTTTGAATAGTTCGGGAGTGACTTTGAGCCCTGAGAAAACCATAATTGGTTTTTCAAAAAGGAAAATGGTTGGACACATTGTGTCAAAAGATGGGGTAGCGACAGATCCCGAAAAGTTTGATAGGATTTCAAAGCTTCCCTTTCCCACCACGAAGAAAGCCCTTCAAGGTTTTTTAGGGATGGTGGGATATTATCGCAAGTTCATACACATGTTTGTAAAAAACACGTCCTTTAGCACGATTCTTGCATGAAGATGCACCTGCACCAATGGAGGATGAGGTGTTAAGATGCACATGTGAACAACTGAAATCAGCTCTTCAAGTTGCATCAATCCTTCGGATTCCAGATTGGAACAAACCATTTTTAGTATATTATGATGCATCTGGAGAAGCAATGGGAAGCACATTATCACAATTGGACGAAAATGGGCATGACCATCCCATTCATTTTGCTAGCAGATAATTAACTTCAACAGAAAAGAATTATACTGTGATTGAATAGGAAGGTCTTGTAGTTATTTTCTCTTTTAAAGTTTCACCATTACTTGTTGGGGTACAAGGCCAAAATTCTGACAGATCACAAGGCCTAAACCTACTTGGTCAACAAGCCCAATCCAAGTGGTCGACTTGCTTGATGGCTACTTTTAATGGAGGAATTTGACATTGACATTGTCCATCGTCCAGGAAGGCGGCATGGCAATGTTAATGGCCTTACAAGAACATATGAAAAAGTGGGTGATGTTTTAGAGGACGAAGATTTTCCGGATGTTGCAATGATGTCCATTAATGCAGAAGAAACACTTGAAGAATATCGGGAAATCATTCAATACTTAGATGGCATGAAGTTTCCAGATGGAACCACAAAGGCAACACGAACAAGAATTACGCACAAGAGTCGAAATTACTCGATGATAGGCAATCAGCTCTACTTCCAAGGAGGGGATGGTGTTTTACGACAAACCATTGGAAGATGTGACACCTCACGTCTTTTGTATGAGTTTCATGATGGGTTCTGTGGAGGCCATTTTGCAAGACAAATCACTGCAGAAAAGATTTTGCAAGTAGGTTACTATTGGCCCACCTTCTTCAAAGATGCCCATGATTATTGCAAGAGTTGTGATGTGTGTCAAGCCTATGCACAAAGGTCTACTATAAGTGGCCTTTTACATCCCATACCCCCTTTAGGACCTTTTGAAAAATGGGGAATTAATTTAATGGGCCCATTGCCAATGGCTAGGAGAAGGCATCGATTCATTGTAGTTGCCACAGATTATCTCACAAAGTTTGCAGAAGTATGTGCCTTGAAGTCCTAAGTGAAACAAAAAGTAACACGATTTCTGTATGAACGAATCTTTACTCGATTTGGGACACCACTTGAAATTGTTTCTAATAATGGTCCCCAATTTTTGAGTGAGGTTGTGGAAAACCTGTTAGCACGCCTTGCAATGAAACATAGGTTTACCACTATGTATAAACCTAGCATTAATGGCCTAGTAGAAAGGACCAATACGACATTGTGTTCCATGTTGGTAAAAGAAGTCGAGGTTCATGTGAACATTTGTGATTAGGATCTCAAAATCCACCATGTTGTGTGGGTTTATAACACCACATACAAAACTGCCACATGGTACTCACCTTTTTGTTTCACCTATGGGATGTAAGCGTTTTTACCCATTGAGTTGGAAGTAATGACTTTATGCACTGCCACAACGATGAGACTTCCTTTGGATGAGTCCCAACGCCATTGACTGTTGGAATTTAACGAGTTGGACGAATTGCAGTTAAAAGCCTACCAATCCATTGAAGTTGCACATGTTCAACAAAAAAAGGCTTTCAACAAGGTGAAGAAAAAAAAGTTCAAAGAAGGTGACCTTGTCATGATGTTTGATGCTTGACATCATCACAAGGTTTATAAGAAATTGTTACCCAAGTGGTTTGGACCTTTTGTTATCAAGAAGGTGTTTGCTGATAATGGGTTTTATGAGCTTGAAAATGTTGATGGCTCACCATATCCAAACCGCATTAATCATGACAAATTGAAGAAGGTTTTGGATATGTGATTCTGAGGATAAAATCCATAATGAGTTTAGGAATGATGTAACTTGATGTGTAATTTGTTGTAATTACACAATTACTTAGGTAATTGTTTAAAGGGGGTAAATTGAGTGGTAGGATTCCATGATTTGGTCATGGTGCATTGACTTATGTGGAAGTCATGTGCACCATGTGATATTGTTTCCTTGTGATTAATTGTGGAATCACATGTGCACCATGTGATTATGTTCCCTTGTGATTAATTGTGGAATCACATGGGGAACCATGTGATATTGTTTCCTTGTGATTAATTGTGGAATCACATGGGAGACCATGTGATTTTGTTTCCTTTTGATTATTTGGGGAGCAATGTGGTGGATAAGCTTTAGGAAGTTTCTTGACTAGTTTCCTTTTGGTTAGTATATAAAGGGATGTTTGTGACCTTGAGAAACACCTTCACTTGTACAAAGTTATGGTATGAATACAAAGTTTGTGAAACTTGAAATTTTGGTTTTGAAAGGCTTTGGGTTTTGAATGGTTTTGGTGTTGTTTGTGTTTAGTTCATGATAGGAAAATGGTGAGGCTTGCATAGACAATAAAAGGGTGAAAGAATAATTTTGCAACCAAGAACATAAATTTCATAGCTATGTAGTAATCATACATAGTTTCGGTCCTAAACCCGTTTGTGTTGTACAAGTGCACCAATGTATCATCAAAAGTTGTTAACTTTTATTTTCTTCACTTATCATCTTTCACCCAATTTTATTTTCAAAGCCCACATTCAAAAATATCTATACTTGTTAAAATTCCTTATACCTTTTTCTAAAGCCAATTAATATAGGTCAAAAAACCAAAAAAACAAAGTTGGAGCATTATGCCCACAAATGCAAACAATTCATCTCTTAGGTCATTAATGAAATGTATATCTAAAGACAAAATATGGGGGAAACATATCAATCTAATTTTATGCAACTTTACTTCTTGTGTGGACCCTTAGCCTAGGAGGGGTTCAAAGCTATGAGGATTAATTTTTTATTAATCATTTTTGGCACATAAGTAGACTATCAAACATATTTCAAAACAACATTTGCAATATTCATCATTCACATGATTTCCAACATGAAACTTTACACCCTTTTGGGATAGGATCACCCACGCTCCTAAAGGTGAATCTTTATGTGAAAACTACACCCCAAGTGAGTTCATCACACACATCTAAAGATTCTCCTATATGGGGATCACTCACCAAAATACTATAAAGCTTCCACAATGGTATTCACAATAATCTCCATATTTTATTTTTTCAAGGCTTCCTATTCATAGATGATATTTCTACAAGTCTTAATCCAACTAATAACATGAAACTATTGAATGTAAATTATGAGCCAAAAGCTACACTCTCCACCCCTTATATACTTGAAGGAAAGGAGTGAATGAATAGTCAACCATATTCATTTACATCCATTCCCCAAGTATCAAACCAATCATGAAGTGCCACTTATAACTTTTCATGCTTCTATGGATAGATTTTACATTATTTGGAGTTTAAGATTTGGTCAAATCTACATACTTGACCTTCCATTATTATAAACCCAAAATAATTATCTAAATTATTCATAATCAACCCTTATGCCCCTAGTCAAAAGATTTTCCTTATAGAGCCCATGAAGCTCATTATTTTATTCCCCATTTTTATCCATATTATCACCCCAATAATAATATTATTATTATTTCGTTGTTACAGACCATCCATTGGATTGTGCTTTAGGAGAATCACAATGAACTAAAAGATGATAAAGCAATTTGGATTTAAGTTATTGAAGAATTAGCCTACCCAATGTAGGCTTTTTTTACCATTTCAAAATTACCCAAAATTTTATTCAAACATCTAGGAATAAAATCAACATGGGAAACATGAATATGATTATGTGACACATATACTGATGAATTTCACAATGCGTGTTGGGACAATTTTTCTAAAGCATCGGCCATTTGGTCATGTTCAACTTGTTGATTAAACTTGTTAATTTCAAGAAAGGCCAAAAGTTTATAAATTATCAAACAATCAAAATCTTTAAAAACTACTACCTATCAACATACTAATCCATCATGAACTGCACACCTTTCCATCAAAAGAAGCTTTCAAGCAAAATTAAAAGTTATGCATCCATGAAATAATATTATGTGTTAAAACTTAATTACTCCATCAAATGTTTTTGACATCCTTTGTTTTAAAGATGAATGCACAAAAAACGTTTTTTCTAAACCTACATGGTTGAGCACATTGGATCAAAACTAGCCACCTACAATCCTTTTGTTTGAAACCCCACCAATTCCAACAATTGAATTCATACATGAATTATTTAACAAAATATACATTTGAAACCAAATCGAAAGTGCGAACATTCCACTTGTATGAACTCCAACCATAAACCTGAAATGAAAAATATTTAAATTATCATCCATCAAAAAATGAAAACACATTACAATGGTCAAAAAAATGTTGTCACAAATGTTATTTTTCATTTCAAAATTATGCAATTTTCAACTTTCACCAAGTCAATATTTAAAAGGTTTCCATAAATTATATTCAAAATAAAGTAGTTCAATTATCAAATAATGCAATTGTCAAAGAAAACTACATTTTTTTGTCACTATTAAATAATTAAAGAATATATTTGTGAGAAAATAAAACATGTAACAATATATTGCAAAGTGCAAATATATTGTAGAAATGATTCAAATAATTGCAAAACTTGATTAGTTATATATTGAATATGATTTGATTGTACCATTTCAATTACAATTGAAAAGTTTGATTCATATGATTTCACAAAATGGTCCTCATATTGTGTTTTCACTTTAAATAACTCAATTAAAAAGTTAAAATAATGAAAAAAATACATACATACACACAATGAATCGTTTCATATAACCAAAATATTAAAAAAGAATCCCATATTTAAACTTGGGCTTCGTGTTGCTTTGCACTACCATGACGATAAATTGACATAAGGTTAAAATATTAGTATATTTAAAATTTATTTAAATAAATTATCTAAAAATTAATTAGCTACCACACATTAATAATACATGAGCATATAAATTGTTCATGAAATCATTTCCACTTCCATTGATTCTAGAATGAGATTTAATTTTCAGCTACTAAAGCATTAATATTTTTAGCACCCACAATGTCTTTTTGGGCAGCCCTTGTTGTGTCAAAAGAAAATTTTTGGGGCCTTTCCAACATCCCCCAATGTCCTTCCACGCTTCCAAAAAAAATCTTAGTTTGAAAAATTTATTAAAAAATTAAAAAAATTCAACCCTTATGTGCTTCTTAGTGTTATGTGACATGACATTGTATACTACACTTTGAACCCTCAACCTCTTGGTGCTTCCTATGCACCTCGAAATGAAAATTGAATGGAATTTGAATTTAACAAAATTCAATTTGAATTTTACAATTGAACTGAAATTCAATCAAAGACAAATGGGATGCAAATTGCTGGAAAACGTATTCAAAATCTTCTTATGAATATGATGTTGAAAGTTTTTTAAAAAATAAAAAACATAAAAATGAAAAAATACCTTCTTTTCATGGGTTTTCACTTTAGAATGGGCTAAATAAACTCTAGTTTGAAACTCTAATATGTAGGACAACTTATGAAACCTAAAATTGTTCTACCTAAACCAGGTCTAATGAATCATCATGGCTGGAATTTTGGACAAACTAAAGTTGTAGTCAAACAGCATTCAATAGTGTAGAACCAATATCAGATCTAAAAATGGGTTATGCACTAATCAAGTTTGGCATGTTACAAGCTGGAACACAATATGTTGTTGGATTGTATAATTGCTTACAGTCCTGCACCTCAAGTTTCTATTTGCAACTACTTGATTCACACTTATAGACTGTACAAGCAACGCCTACTTCACTATTTTGGATTTTGGAAATTGACACATAGTTTATTTCCTTGTGAAGAGCTTTGAAGAATGAGTTCAAGAAACTTTGCCATACCTCATACTAATCATCTGGAAATCACTTCATTGCTAAGGGTAACACATCAGTAGGTTACCACTGTGGTGCCTTGGCAGCTTTGATGCTACAGAAATGTTGAGATTTTCACCCTAAGAAATTTCAATGAATTTTTTTTTGTGAATGAAAATAAAAATATATTTTGAAATACTTTATTTTCAACATAGAATCGTTAAATATAAGAATTATTTTCACACCGAAATGTTGGATTTGCCAGATGGTATCAAGTACCCATTGGGTGTTCATTTCTTACATTGACATTTTATTTATTTGCAAGGCTAGTTTTCGTGAAGCCTTTCATGAATCCATCACTGGAATCTTTTTTTTAAAAAATAGCCATTCAATTGAAAAGTTCAAGATAACATTAAATTCCCTTACTACAAATAATTACTTTGCTAAGTGAAGGGCAAATGCAACCTCCAAGTCTGAGCACTAATATAGCTGGGATGATGCATGGGATTTTATAAGTCTCCTCCGCCTCCCCAGCCGTTGGCAAAGAGAAAAAAACAAGAGCCGAAATTTAGGGATCTCCTGAGAAAACAAAACTCTAATCTACTTTCCCCCAATCAGGAACCCACAAAAAGTACCTGAAAAGCTCCAAAAACAGTTGCCTATTTCAATACAAGAGGATATGAAAAGGCCAATGATTGAGTTACAACATGTGTGGGTCCAGCAAAGGGGGGCGGAGGAGAACCGGACCACTTGAGCCCCCAAATCACGCCAAACAACCCTCCCTCACCCACTCCACCTTTCCTTCCCTACTTCCCTACCTACCTCCCTCTCTCCCTCCCAGGGCTGACCTTCTTCGTCTCCTCACATGGCTCTGCTACTAAAGTTGAAGGCCATAAAAGGTTATGTTGCGCCGCCGCAAGATTTAGCCACAAGCACTGGGCCCCTTTTTCCAACTTTGGCCCACCTAGTTTCTAATTTGGGCCCTTTTCTTTCCAACTTTGACCCACATTTTTAATTTGGGTCCTTTTTACCAACTTTGGCCCACTTATTTTAAATTTGATTATCATAGGAAGAAACAGGCCATTCTACCGCCTCCCCTCTCTCTTTCTCTCTCTCTCTCTCTCTCTCTCTCTCTCTCTATATATATATATCTCTTTTTTCTTCCTTACTCTTTGTTTTTCTCTCTCCCTCTCTCTGATTTAAGGTGCTAACTTAAGTTTCATCTTCAACAAATTTTCTTTATGGGGCCTGGACAAAGGACTGGGAGGCCATAAAGCATGGGGCGAGTCGGGACCACTTAAAGTAATAGTTGCAAACAGATAAGAAATCATTACAGTTTGTGCCCCTGATCCATTCTGAGCAGCCTTTTCTTTACTGGCCATGTATGGCCAAAATGCGAAATTACAAAATACACAATTGAAAAAAAGTAATTAATTTTGGAGGTTTTCAGTCGCCAGAAGTGGGAAAAAAACCGTTCTAATTTTTTTAAAGAATGGGAACTAGGCTAGAGGTTCTTCATAAAAGTCAAGAATCACCCAACACTTGTTCAAACTACCAATTGATAGCAAAATAAAATGGTTAAACTTGATCATCCAATGAGAATTAAGAAGGGGTCCAATGTTTTGGGATATCTTATCCTTAGGAATAATTTCTTCAATCTTCCAAGATTTGGCTTGAAGTTAGGGTGGAATAAGGAGGTTAGTTTGACCCCTTGATTTCAAAAGATCAAAACACCCTCTCATGTTCTCAAGGATTTCTAATGTTGTTGTCTATCATGGATGTGCTTTTCAAATTTCTTGATTATTCTGAGCATAAATTATTTTCAAGAAAAAAAAACCCAAACCTCAGCGTATCCAAATAATAAAATTACATAATGACAATACTAGAAATGACAAACTGATTTGAGAAGGGAGAAAATTAATAATAATAATAATAATATAGTTAGAGCTCTATAGAAGATGGGAATTTAAGTTTGTCACTGCTTGTCACACACATTTTGACAGGCAAAGAAAGGCAAGGAAGAGGCTTTCTTTCCACCACTATCCTTACCCTCTAGGGAAGAGCTAAGGATAGTGGTAGAAGGAGATTAGTTCCCACCATAACCCTTGGTGAACCCAGTCCAAAAACTCTGCTTTTATTAAGAATTTTCTCAAAAAAATTTAAGAAAAGCTTTTGTAGGGCTCACAGCCCCTATTTTGTTTTGCATTGACGAAATTTCAAAGAAAAAAGAAAAAAATGCTGCTCTGTGCAGGGTGTGTCATTTTAACCCCCACACAAAGAGAGGGTCGAATGGAACGAAAATACTCTAAGTTACAATCCCTTGGTGTGAATCCAGCTTTAGCCAAGATTGTTGGAGTTGGGGAAAGTTGATGCTCAAGTAGATGTGCTCACAATGTACTATGGAATGGTCAAGTCCTTCCCCATTATGTTGGGCACCAGTGAGAATGGAATACCAAAAAGGCTATTACCAAAAATCCTATGGAATATTCTCAATGACCCTTGATCTTTGTACCTAAGTCATGCCTAGGGTCAATTAGTGCAAGCTTTTGAAAATATTCTTCATAACCATGGGTCCTGGACCCTGGTTATAAGAATATTCCATATCCTGGATTGTAGCTAGTGATAATAGCCTTTTTGCTATTCCTTAAGCAAGTACCTTTGCTGGGTGACACACCCAACATGATGGGCAATATATTCCATGACATTAAGGTTTGGGGTGGGAGATTCAAATATTCTTTCAAAAGATTCATTTCAACAGTCACAGTTTGGTCACTATTATAAGTATAAGATCATCATTGAAAGATTATGCCATGTATTGTGTTCAAGAACGTGACATAAGCTGCGAGCCAGACCTTAATGACTCCATTCTTAGGCAGATCTGTGAATGGAAGATGTAAATTATGTAAGGTTTGGATTGAGGATAGATAGTACCTATATTGGCTGCAAATGGTCTCTGCAGTCCTAAATCATTCACATTTTTCAGAATAGTTTTCAAATGAGAGTTTGATAAAATTGGACAAAAGTTATAGGGGTGCCCTTGTTGTTCTACCCTAAGGCCTCCATTTCAAAGGTCACCACAAAACGAAACTTAGATCACCTCTAACTGGGCAACCTCAGCCCTAAGTAGGTGTATATGTTGACCTCGCACTATCTGAACCTACACACAATGCGGGTCAGATTCCATAAGCTCTTCCCAAGTCCTTTTGCTACAGGGTAATGTCAGGTGCAATGGAGTACTAGTTTTCCAGGTCCTGACTAGAGAGGGGTGGCCCTCAACGAGGGACAGAAAAGGATCTTGAAGCACTAGTAGAACTTTAGTAGTGGATTTGGAAGGCACCTTATATCAAGGATATCCCTCCTAGAAAAGAGGAGGAATGTTATGCCTGCTCCCTAAGAGTGGGAAATTATGCCTCCTTATCAGTGTTTTTTTTTTCATTTTTGCAAAGTAGCAGCCTGTGCGGCTACATTTGCACTGCATGTGGTGCTCAACTGGCTAACACTTAGATTTGTTGGGAGTTTTTTTTGGCGCCACTCACAATTTATTTATCTCCAAGTGGCTGCCACTTTATTGTGAAGGTGAAAATTCTGGCCTGTCTTTCAGGTTTAAAGGAGAAAAAACCTGGCTATGTTTCAAATTAAATTAGAGTTTTTTGGCTACTCTGCTATTATATTTGGAGTGTTTTGGGTGATGAGTGAAAAGTTTTTGTCTAAAGTTGGCAACTACTTCTTTCAAAATAGTAGAATTTAGGGCATGTGAGTAAGCACTATGAAGTGCATACTACACACATATTGCAAAGTACAAACAACATTTTTTGCAAAGCACATCATATTAAGTTCTAGCAAACACAAGCACTTGTGGGGGAATTGAACCCTAGAACTGGCCATTCCAACACAAGTGACCTACAAACTCACAAGCTAGTACCCAAATACAACAAATAGAAAGATAAACCCATGGCATTGCATTGTGAAAAGAGGGCAGAAATTACCAACACCATGGAAAGAAAGTTTTGTGGCTCATAAAACAACCATTCAATTTTGGAGCAATACATATTTGCCTCAAAAATCAAAACTAGCCCAACAAATGCAGAAGGCATATTGCTTAGCCATCATAACAATATCAATGGCAAGCTCCTTGCCATTGCTCAATATTACATATGGGAAATTTTGCAAAATATAGAATTGTTGTGCAAACATGCGCACAACAAGTGGTAGGTGGGTAGTAAGCCTATTCCAAAGCTTTGACTTCATAAAAACCAAAGTAGAGAAACATTTCTCATCCTCCACGCCACTAACTATCTGCACCATCGCCAATTCAACCAATTTCAAATACTTTGGGAAACTAAAGGAAAGTACTTGAAATGTTGTCACAAGGTGCCACATTTTGGTTAAAGGATTCAAGTCAAAAGGAGGTGCCATACTACTACATTTGATTTCATTATGAACTTGAACATGCCTTGTTGGCAATCAAGGTCACTAACATTGAATAATTCACCCAACATTATATCTTGGTCATCCACCTTGTAGGTTTTGCCCAAGCAGAAAGCTGGTTTAATAACTTGAAGGTGTTTGACAAATGTTGCATCGTATTACGGTTGCATCTAGTATTGGGTATACACAATTCCAAGAACATCCATGACACCATGGGTTGGAAAACCAATTTCAAGCTGTCAAACCAAAGTTTCTCAAGCACCTATCAAAATAGATAGAACCATAAACTTATTGCCTACATGGAGGTGAAAAAAAAAAATCAAAGAATTGGAAAAAAAATTGGGGGCAAAAGGTTGAAATGTAAAAAATTACAAGGCTTACCCCTACATTGGTTTTTCACCAGTGATTCAACAATAGCAAAGACATCCTCTATTACCATAAAAGGCATCAGGATCTCCAAATCTCAATGAATTGCCCAAACTTGTTGGCCATTAAGCTCAAAAGCCAAATGTGGAATTTCAGATTTTGCATCAATTATCCAACGCATAAGGATATTTTCATGCTTCAACTCCAATAATGATTTGAAAGCCCAAAAGCTATCAACATTGAACTTGGAAGTCTAATCACGATACATGTTATAAACATCGCCTTGACAAACCTTGATGGCCGCCACCAAATCACACACAAACACATATTTAAATTGTGCAAATTTGATAAATGTATGCGTAGATTCCAACAAGGGCAAAATACAAGCAAGTCCAAGCAAAATATGGAGGTCACAAAGGTGCTTGTAATTCAACATAGCTTGCTAGTTTGTAAGGTTGTCTAAGGCCATCGTCACAAACACATTTTTGTATTTTGCCATAATTATCTTGGCAAGGTTCAACATTGAAATCCACCTTGTCTCCACATTTCAGAGAATTTTGTTCCCCTTTGTTACCATGAGTTTTGCAATCCTAATGAACTCCAAATGCATCTTAAGTGAGTGGACAAAATAAGAGTACAAACATTGTAATAAACTTTCAATCTTCACCACCAAACACAATCTTGACAATATTTAGCCAACCAAATTAATACGGTGGGCCATAAAATGCACCCCAATAGAATGAGGGGCAAACGTGTCATGAATTTGTTTTGTAACACCATTTTTTGTGCCTTGAAAAACATTAACATCATTTGCCCCAAAACAAGTGAGCTTTTGGGCAATCCAATTTCTTGGCAACCCCCCACCAATTGTCAATGCTTCCATAATGATCGTGGTCAGGTTATCACTACCTAAACTTTCAAGCACTATGTCCAAATAAATGAAAATTAGAATCTTTACCTAATTTTGCACCACATAACAGTGAACAGACAACCAAGATTGGTTGTCAATTGTAAAAATTTCACCATAACTTAAAACTACATACCAAGGAGCCCCCATCATTGCCCTAGTTTCCCTCATCATTTCCTGATGCATGAATTCTACTGTTATCTAGCCAAATGTCATAACCCTAGCCTTGGGTTCACGATTAAGGCAAGGGCATGGAAAGGTGCAAGCTAAAAATGCAACCCATGAATCACACTCACACTCTTGGGAGTGCAAAAAAGTGTGAGGGAATGAGCCCACACACTCCCAAATGAACTCCTACTTTGGAAGTTGGAATCTTCATGGACTTCCAAATTTTCAAAGAGTGATTGAGGGTTCAAAACTCATTAGATTGAAAAGTTCCTTATACCATTGAAAATTTCTTAAGACTTAGATGTTTAAAATGGGTTCACATGATCCATTTGAGTACTTACAACACAAGTTATGGCTAAAAAAAGGGCTCGACACTTTGACTTCCAACCACTAAAAGTCAGGAGTCGCCCTAAATTACATGCGTGCAAATGGCATGCCACAGATCTTTGGAAAACTCTCGACAAGATATACAAATTTGCTTTAGACTTTGCCTTAATCGAAAGTCTGCACAAGAAGTTATGGGCCTCCAAAATGGCGGGAATACTAATTTTTGGAATTTCAAGAGTTTCGACTTGGGAGTTTCAAGAAAAATGACATTTGGGTGTAGCCCTCATGACTAATCGCAGAACATACTATAAGGGGGGAAGGTGATGGTTATCATCTTGGTGTTTTATACTATTTTTTGGCATTGCCAAGAATTCATACAATGGCTTAATTGCTTCATATTCTTGTATGGGACAACCTTGATATAGCAAATGTAGGACACCTTCAAATTGGGCAACCTTTCTTTGGTTCTCTCCCACCACTCCATTTGCAAATTAGGTAGCAACACTTCCATGTCTACAAGAAATAAACAACTTATGGTTTTTAACATGCATGCAATCTTTAAAAGGATACTAATCCCCCTTTTTCACATTAGTTCCAATGTTCCTCTCAGCTTTCCTTCGACTTGCATTCTTACAAAGTGAATCCCATTTAGCAACAAGTATTTTTTCCTTCCCTTCCACCTCACTACAGATCCTGCATTTGACATGTGCAAGCTACCATTTAAACCTAAACAAAATTCTGCCCACTATAGTTTTGCAGCCCAAAAATCCAAAAAATTTCTAGATGCATCATTATCATTTTTCTAAACTGTCATCTTAAATGGGACAATGGGTAGATTTTTTTTAGGAGTGGTGTCAGACTCATTCAAAAACATAACATCATCATCATGATCTACATTTGAAGGATCAAAATTGCATGGTGTAGACAAAGGAAGGGATGACCTTTGAGGACCATGAGAAGAAGAAAGAAAAATTAGGATTATAAATTAGAAGAGGCCCACCCATAACAAAGTTCCTATTAAAGAAAAAGTACATGAATTTATAGGATTATGGAAGTTCTGGAGGCATTGTGGAAACTTGACAAAGATTTTGGAATTTTAGATTCAAGTGGTAGATAGATTGCTGGAAACAAAACAAAATGGGAAAATCCAATTTGCAAACAATAAATGTCAAGTGGAAACCTGACAAACTCTAGATAATTAAATTCAAATGGCAAATGCACTCTTGGGTTTAGGAAAATAGATATGGGATTCCAAAATTTGCAAACCCTAAACTTTAAGTGAAAACTTGATAGACCTTGGAATGTCAAACTCAAGTGGTAAATGCACACAGTTTAGAAAACAAACAAATACTGGAACTCCAATTTGCAAACCCTAAAACTCAAATGAAAATCTCACAAACTCTAGACTGATATACTCAAATGGAAGATGTTCTTTTAGAAAGAAGACAAATATGGAAACTTTAATTTACAAACCCTAAAGTGGAAACTTGATAGATTTTGGACTACCAAACTCAAGTGGTAGATGCACACAATTTGGAAAATAAACAAATACGGGAACTCCAATTTGTAAACCTTAAAATTGAAATGGAAACCTAACAGACTTTAAACTAATAAACTCAAGTGGTAGATGTTCTCTTGGAAAGAAGACAAATATGGGAACTCTGATTTATAAACCTTGAACTTAAAGTGGAAAGTTGATAGACTATGGACTATCAAACTCAAGTGGCAAATGTACACAATTTGGAAAGCAAACAAATACAAGAACTCCAATTTGCAAACCCTAAAACTCAAATGGAAATTTGATAGATTCTAGATTGATAGATTCAAATGGCATATGTTCTCTTGGAAATAAGATAGATATGGGAACTCTAATTTGCGAACCTTAAACCTAAAGTGGAAACTTGATAGACTTTGGACTATCAACTTCAAGTGGTAGATGCACACAATTTGGAAAACAAACAAATATTGGAATTCCTGAATTTACAAACATTAAAACCCATATGAAGCAACCAATTCATATTAATGCCTTCAAATTCAAACTAAGAAATTGTAGAATGAAAACTCAAGTAGTATATAACTTGTTGGGAACAAAACAAATATGATAACTATATGATAGAGTCTGTCATAAAACAATACACACAATGCTTATTCAGATATGACACATATAAGCATTGCTAGAAACAAGACAAATGTAATACTCTAGTTTCAAAACCCTAAATTAAAAAATGGGAACCTTGTAAACTATGGGATGGTAGACTAAAGTTGTGATGAAGTGCTTGAAACAACAATGCATTCAAATGGTAGATGCACACTTGGAAACAACAATGCTATAAACAATAATGCATTCTTGGAAACAATAATGTTTGTTCAAATATGACACATATATGATGTCCATAATTGGTTGACTGGTAATTGGATTCTTGGAACAAAACTGATTTTTGGAACCTTTTTCAAACAGAACCCGATATATTTACAAATTGAAAAGAACGTCAAGTTGGGTATAAGAATCTAACCCCTTGAATGGAATTACCAAGTAGAAGTACCCCTTGAATGGATTTAGGTCCAAATTTTTTAAGGTCTACCAAAATCTTATCGCAACGTCACCTTTTCTTGTCTTTTTTACCTAGTCCCATTTTACCATGTAAAAACACATTTATGGATGATTATGATAGAATCTAGAATTGTAATGGTTTAAAATATAGTGCTTTTGAAATATTTAACAACTTCTAATTCATTATTTTTTATGGGAATCAAAATATAGGGTTAAAAAAAATGATTGCAACAAGGACTAAGTTTTTTTTGTCTTATGTGGTACACCTTAAACTCCCTTACATTTGTTGTCTTGTAATGTGCTTGAGCAATCACAAATCTCATGAAACCTTAATGCGTTGATCCAAAATCGGGCAAATGGTGTTATGGATGCCCTTAAAATTTTGTCCACACATGCTCTAAACAAATTCTTAAACTTAATTCATGTAACATTTGTACAATCCCCAATTAGTTTTGGGATTAATGGGATTAGTGGGATTGTACAAACCTAATTAATGCTTGGGATAAGGGGGAAGTTCTTACACCTATTTTTCCCCCTTATCCCAAGCCCATTATTTTGGAAATGCCCCCATCTTAAGGCTTTACCCTACACATTAAAACCAAAGGTGTGAAGATGGTTTTTTAATTTTCCTCATTAAATGGTCAAATTGGCCACCTTATTATTATGCAACTAACTGAATTTGTTGCACTCCCCCCCATTTTTGAAATGTCATTACTATAAAAACATGTTTTTAAAACCTCTATCATTGTGACTACAATAACATATGTAACTAAACTACTTTACTCTAAGGTTAGTTTCATCATTAAATAATCCTCAAAATAGTGAAATGAAATTTGTGAAAATATGACCTTGACATGTTGAAAATTATCATAATTATCATAGGTTACACTTTGAATAATTTGGCTAATCATATCACAATACTATATTAGATGATGGAAAAATGTACAATTTCAAAATTTAAAAACGAAATTTTAATTTGTTTTCTAAATTATTTGTTTTCTCAATGTGGAAACTGACCCTAGGCTATGGTATTCATTTGAAATGATTTAAGTAGTTTTTTTTTGTTTTGCCCTCCTCTCCCAAGCAAGTGGATCCAATATGATTAAATTGTCATTTTAAAAATCATATCAAACATTAACATTTACAAATGGCATGTGTAATATTTACATGGTGTAAGGGCCTATAATATAAATACTAATATAAACCATTTTAAATGCATGTGGCTTGTGACATGTCACATTAATTTGCTAGATTTATATCATTCTTAATACTATTTATCGGATTTGATGTGTCTTAACATATAGGCATGTAGGCCCCCAAATTCAACCTCATTGACATGTATGTAAGCGACAACATGGATGAATTTTCACATTTTTTCATCCAAGTAGACTCCCTAGAACCCCATTACCCACATAGGTAGGTAAGTAGATATTTAAGTTGGTAGGTAGGTAGGGAAGGAAGTAGATTGATTGTAAATAGGTTGATGGGTAAGTTGTAGGTAGGAAGTTACTAGATAGTGGCTAGTAGCTAGGCAACTAAAGATAACTAAGTAATAAGTAAGTAAATATGTAAGTAGTAAGTAGTAGGTAGGTAAGTAGTGGGTAAATAGGTAGATATGAAGGTATGCAAGTATATGTATCAAATATTGACCATCTACCCATTTATAATTTATTTACCTACATAAATTTAGTGTAAAAAGACATGAAATAAACATGTTCATAATAATATGTTGATAATAATTTACACCTTTATGAAATTGTGTTGCATGGGTAATTAAAATATGGTTTCTCTTCATGGAGGTGATTCTAGTTCAAGTCATCATGCTTGCAACCTATAAATACAAGCATTGAGGACTAGAAGGTATGTAGGTAGCCACACAACTAAATATTTTTAAATTGATAATAAATAATTTTCAAATCATAATCCTTATTTATTTATAGTGAAAACAGACAAGCCATGTCAATTAACACTTGCTAATTTTTAATCAAAATAAACACGTGGGAATCCTTAAGCTTTTAATTAAAACAAACATGACAAGGTGGACACAACTAGACACTCAATCATATTTGAATGACTTTAAATTACTAATACACATATTTGTTTTGCATGTCGTAAATGATTAATCATCTTTTACTATAGAGTAGGCTTGTCCGAGGGTTTGATTTGACTAAAATAACTTCATAAAAAATATATTTAAAAAAAATGTAGTAATGTGTTTTCCTATTTTTTGGGAAAATACCTAGTAAATATTTATTTTCTAATTATATGTAAAAAAAAATTTTAATAGGTATCAAAATGATGATTAAATTATTGGTTTTCAAATCTATTAACAACACTTTCATTATAGTCTCGACAAGTCTTCTAACTACAAGCACTAACCAAATTTTGTTATGCAAGTCTTAATTCATTTTATTTTTTTCACACCTAACTTCCATTTGTTCTACCACACACAAATCAGTGTTATCAAAACATCCAAACTTGCAAAAAAAAGTGATACACAACCAAAACAAGGAGGATAGGAAATGCTACCCCATTCCCTTCAAAAACCTCATTTGGAACAACATGAATTCAAAAAAAAAAACATGTCCAAATTTGAATTACTTGTCAAATTGTCTACATATCTAGTAAATGTTAATCTTCTAATTTTAATTTTTTCTTTAATTCTATGGTTCAACATTTTTTTATTCAGATATTAAGGATTTGTAATACTAACCATTATAGAAATCAAAGTGTAAACCAAACAAAATCCATTTCAAAATCCATATGTGCAACAACATAACATCTACAATAATTTGAAAACATATTCAATTATATGGAACTAAGAAAATAAAATAGAAAACAAAATACAATGTAACACAAATATTCTTCTTCATCAAAAATTTTCTCATGAACTTCTGTTCATCTTCAAGAACTACTTAATGTTTTAATGATCAACAACTCAAAACTCTTCCCATAAGTGATTTATAATTTCCCACCATGAACGTGAATTCAAATTTTCAGCCAATTCTAATAACTTAACCTTATGTTACCACTCTATCCTATAATCACATTTTTTCTTGTCCATTTTGTCCAATAATGACAATAGAATTCTATCCACTCTATCCAATGGTGATAGAACAATTATGGCCTTAACATTATCTAGTCCCATTCTACCCACCTATCCAATCCTTACACTGCTTACATGTTATTTTAACCTTACCCCCCAAAGAATCCAAAAATTAAAGAAGGGAAATTTCTTTTCTTTGGATTGGTACATTTCAAATAAAGAAGGCTTTCAATAATAATATTGTTCATATAAACATGTTAAGTGATAAAGATGTAGCATTGGTCAATGTCAACAAATTAAAGGCCTGCCAAAATCCAATTATCACAGTCGTCATAATAATAATAATTACCAAAGATATAAATGGAATCCTACTAAAAGAATTGGTAAAAGGAAGAACTTTTGGAAGAAGGTGGAAGCAATTGGGAAATCTCTATGAATGTTTAAATCCCAATATATGTGAAAGAAGAAAGTGACATAATAGAAAGTACGGTGACAAAATTTTTACAGTAGTACCAAAAAAGCTAATGAGGGATAATAAAGAATGAAAAAGAGCCATGACCATTCATTATGACACAAAAATCAAGGCAATTTTGAATACGAAAATAATTATGCCTATGAAACCTTTATGGCTACCAATTGTGTGCCTAAGCCATCAAGAAAACAACAACTTAAGGAACATACATTGATAGTTCCAACATTTTGGGAAATTATTACCAAAAGAAAAGGAACATTTGAATGAGTGGAATGAACATGTAGCAAAAGTTAAGTGGGATAAACTTTGTAGTAATTATTTTGCACAATAGAACAGGTAGCAAATAGGAGAACAAAAAATTTCTTCACCAACAATTGAGAGAGCAAGGAGGACTAATCTAGTGGAAAAGAGCAGACGATATACATGCCTGCATTAGAGGAGCTCTAGTTATTTTCAAATTCAGAATTAAATGGGAAACAAAATAAGAAATGCCAAATAATTTAGATGTTGAGCATAATATTTCTTTTTCTCACCTTCATCTTAGTATAGTAGATCGTTGGGAGAAGTTGAAATGTATTTAGAAGACTTTACATCCTATAGACTTTCAAATGTTTACTGTTGTAAAAAAATAATACATTAACGAAGAATTCGAGCATAATTTCCTTTGAACTTAGGGATATTGGCATGCAAAATGAAACATATTACTTAATGAAAAAACCAATTAAAAAGAGAGTAAAAATTGAAGAGTCAATTTGTTGTTTAGGTTTGAATTATTTCTTTGTAAGCATTATCAAATAGCTAGTGCATCCACCAACTATGAATACGATCTTCATATTGTGGAACAAAGAATTCAACCATAACAAGAAGCAACCCTTGGATTCAACAACGATGAAACATAAGCTCAAAGGTGGATCGTTTTCTGCAACCAAACATATGAAGTTCAAAACCAAGGATACGACTATGGAAATTCAACTTGTATTGTTGAATCAATTCCATTTTCTAGCATGCATGTACATCATAATGTGGGCAACCATGAAGGAGGAGTATGCCTAGATGATTGGGGCAAAACTTGATGAATTCTGCATGCTTGATTGGAACACACTTGACTTCCTTGTGATCAAGGAGCTCATTTGTAGCTTCCGAATGTCCAATGAAAGAAGCACTTTACATGGCAAGTAGATTGCATTGGATTGTCATTCCATCGACAAAATCTTTAAGTTGTTACTAGAAGGTGTGCGATGCTAGTAAAATAGTCATACAACAAACAGTGGGTGAAATATTTTGAAGGAGGGAAGGATGAGCATTATACGTAAGACTTTGGTTACATCCTTTCAAAGGTCCACACTTCCGGAATGTAGATGTGATTAATGACATTGGTGGAGGTTGCAACATTGTTGTTTGTAGTAAGTGCAATTAAGAAAAGCATAGTCAATTGGGTTGAGTGGTTCAAAATGCGATTACATAAGGAGATGATTGTAGTATAAAGAAAGGTGGGGAAAATAAAGAATAGTTTAGTTGGGCATGCTTTTATTCTAGTTGCAAAGCATTATACTACACTAAAGTACACAAAGGAAGATGAAGAACGACCAATTGGGCATCTTCAACACCCAAAGAAGATAAGGAAAAAGACACTTGAAATACCCTCAATTCCAACATGGGGCATAAATTTAATGGTGTCTTCATCACAATAAGAATTCCCACTTGTAGAAAAGGAAACTATGAAGGAAGAGGAACCATCTCTAGGGACAAAATTAGTGCAAGAGGGGGGTATCTCTCAAACTAATGTGCAAAAAAGAAATGTGTAGGAGATAAATGTGCCTCAAACCATTATGCAAGGCCAAGAAGTAGATGTGCAAATAAACTTCTTTGACAATTTTTTTCATTCAGTTGTGGAGGAATTTGTAATAGATGGAAATGATCAACCAAATTTGGTAGGCGTTTCAATTAACATCCAACCAAATTTTGGAGAGGTTGTTGATACCTAACTGACTTTAGCAAGCAAATTCAACAATGATGGACATTATTAACTAACAAAATTTGGTAGAGATGTTTGTCAACTACTAGCCACTAGAGCCTACCAATGAAATGGTGATAGGTGTTATTGAACCATGTGATGTTCAACATGTCCCCTTTATGAACTAGCGTTTTATCATGACAAAGCCAAAGTAAAATACTTTTTAGAGCACAAGGATTCCATGGAAGTACAAATAGTGGAACTCATTCATGTTTTGGCTAAGAAGGTGAGGGATGTGAAGAGGTTTTATCGTAAAAATTTTTGGTAGCTTTCATTAGAAATGGAATGTCTGTAAAAAATAATTGTGTATGAGTCAAAGCATGTGCAACAACACATCGATCCTCTTTAATTGAAGCCCACTAGTAGGAATGGGAGAGGGACAATGCCATACTTGTTATTGTTCAAAGGCATTAGACTAGAACTCCATGAGACTCAATAAGAGCCAGAAAAAAACCAAGCACAGGAGAAGGAAGTGAAGGGAAATTTGGCAACTTTGCAATGGAACTTTGATATCATGGAAGGCACACTCGCTTAGGTGGTGGAAGAAGTGAAGGCAATTGCAATTTGATATGAAGGGATGGTGACAACAATACAAGGCACAAGGAGGAAATGGAGCTAGTGACGGAGTGCATGAAAGTAACTGAGAAGAAAATTTTCAAATTGTAGATTGAAAAGGAGATGTGGCAAGCCAATTCCATGAGCCTAAAGTCAATAATACAACTATTGAAAGAAGAAAAGTAGACCAACATGGAAGTTAACCAAGTGTGTGAGAAATTTATCTGAAAGAAAATATAGGGTTTTAACAAACAAATCCAATTTGTCACTTTCAGAGAAAAAGAATTAGTTATACAAAGAGAAACAAAACATAAGACAAAGGAAGGAGGGTTGAATGGAAGGCATCAACATTGGAACATTTAATAAAAGCCATTTTATGTGATGGAATGCTTCAAAACCAAGGTGAAAAACTTTCTATGGTACTAAATGAAGCACAATTGTCCATGGTACAACTATATTACGAAAAGGAACGTGAGATGGTGACAAAGTTCATACGCACCTTCAAGAGGGGGGATAATTTGAAGAAACATAAACATAAAAGGAGGAGGAGATGAAGAAATGCAAGAAATTTCTAGTACATAATTCATAAAACAAGTTGGAATAAAGGAGCAAATAGAGGGTGGAAGGAGTGGGGAGAAGGGCCACAAGGATGCAGGGAATAAAAGTCCGTAGCAGCAACCTAATGATTCATCATGACGTGAGCGTTCGCCCATAATAGATCACTACAAAATTCATACTCGTCTTCCTATATGACTGAACGAAAATCATTCCCCCTACATTAGATGTAGAGGTTGTCAGACTCAAACCCTGTAACCTAAATTATGTGTTGCATATTTTGAAGGAGTTGGAGTATGCCCTACCAATCATTCTTCACTTGGAGGTGTATTGCTTCATCTATTGGCTACAAATATGCATTTTGGTAGGATTTATTCCACCAATGCTCAATGCCCATATCCTGGTCGATGATTTCAAACGTATGTGGAAGATATAAGATAGAGTTTCAAGAGTATTTCACATACAACATTCTTTATGGCTACATCATTTTCAATGATGGGCGTGGCTATGGAGTGTTGGAACATCTTATAGGGTGTTTGGGTGTATATGTGTTGCAATATTACCATAGATTGGAAGTGGCCTACAACAAGTACCTTTTTACATATACAATAGTGGTTAGCCACAAGCCAAATTTTGTCATGGCTAGAAGGGATTTTATACAAGACGCCATCGAAAACAAAGCCAAGGAGGATACCATTGAAACACGATACTAGATGCAGAAGTTGCAATAATTATAGGAAAGTTATGCACTCAAAGATTTATTGAAAGAGGCAATGAAATCAATTGCTTAGTGTTGTACAACAAAGGGACCAAATTTGCATGTAACTCTAGTTCATTTCGAAAATAACCACATGATATTACAAGTAGCAATTTATAGAATAGACCATTTGATGAGGTAGCTTTGGCAGAAACTAAGAAGTTTAATGACTTGTGAGTTCTAACGATGCCTTTCACATCATCCACTATTCCCTGGGAAAGATAATATGTATTGACAATTTTTCTAGGGATAGTATTAGGTGAGAGTTTTGCATCAAAGGTGGATTTTGATGATGATATTGATGACTTTTTAACTCTAGCCAACATCTCCAGATCACGGCCATTAGCCCCATGCAAGGGATGGTTTAAATTCAAAAAGATCAAAACCTTGTGAGGACACCAAGGTCCTAAAGTGGGATAATGTTAAGAATGTGTAGAAATGGTTTCTTACCAAAATAAAACTTGTTGAACACTTGTAACAATTTATAGCCTATGACATAATAAAATTACCTATTGAATCCAAGCAATCACCTTATCAAACCTTAACAAGGTTAACTTCTTTGTCTCTTGTGGAATGTGGTTGTAACTATTTAGGGCCTACCAAAGCAATTAATACTATTGATACAACATAAGGTTTTAACTATCTGAGGGTTTGAAGAGGTAGGGAGAGGAAATGAGATATAAAGGGAAGGAAATGATCTTTCTTTCTAGTTCCCTCACATAGATATATCTTGTATTCAAACACTGTCAGTAATACATGCCACATTGTCTATTGTCTATTGTTGCAATATATGCATGATTTAATTCTCACTTGATAATTAGTTCATGTATGTAACTTCATGAGGTCTATCTTTGTTATTCAGGTATGTGGTATTGATAAACAAGAACCCATTAGCGATGTAGAGCTTGGTTCTTGGAAAATCATTGCTAATAATCAACTAATCATAGACGTTCCTATGAAAAAGATGTGGCAGATGGAAGGCAAGCTTTTCTTGTGGGGTCAATGTTCATTACTTTTGGTTGTGGTCAATCCGTAACATGTAATCAATAATCTTTTTGAAATCTCTTGTGATTAACCCCCATTTGTTTTTACATGTAAGGTCATTTCAAGTGTGTTGTGAATATCTTGCAACCATGACATATGTTGAAATATTCCTCCACTGTACGACAATAATCTCGAACATGTTTCATGGTCAACTTTGTCCGAGGCTATTACATGTTCATCACACTTCGCTTACATGAGAGCAAGAACTTCCCCATGCTCCCAATTAGGTTGTTTTAGTTTTCTTATTTGAATCTCCAATGATGCATTTGAATTGGAGGAGGTAGCTTTCTTCTTGCCCTTGCTTTGCTTCTTTCATGACCCTTCATCATTGTTGTTGTGTCCTTTTGCATTCAATTGGAAACATGTTGTTAACAAGAAAATGATGTTCATGAAATCTAGTGATCACTTTTGCATATTTTGTATTATATCGGAAACAACTTGTTAACTTGAAGTTGACATGGATCAAGATTTGGTGATTGTTTTAAAAATTTTACAATAAGATATTAGGAGCATGTTGCTAAAAAAAAGATGACCCATGAAATTTGGTGATTTCTTTTGTAGATGTTACATTGAATTGGAAACATGTTGATAATGACATTCATGATTTGATTTCTTTATTTTGATCTTCAATTCCTATCTGCTTCTATTTTTTGTTTTTTCAATTTAAATTAGTTTGAAAAATTGCAAAATGTTTTGCAATGGAGATTTTTTTACCCTCTTTAGGTGTTTCATTGGAACTATTGAAGTTGGAGGGGTTGAATTGGGATGCTTCCATGCTTTGTGAAGGTTTTCTTCCATGTGACCTTGTAGGAACTTTTTGTAATTCGTGGTTCATGTTTGTTTGTGTGAGCTCACTTTCTATAGCAATGGCAGTGATATAGCAATGGTAATGAAAAAAGGCAATGAATAAGCAAACTTTCTATAGCAAGGGTAGTGAACAAGCTTTGAGTGATGACGGTGCGAAAAAAGATGCATGAGCTTCTTGTAGTGATGGTAGGGAGGTGTGAGAAAAATATTTTGGATTTTATGTAACATTGAGTTATATGCTCAGAAATTGGCCTCTTACATAACATTGAGTTTTGGATTGGAAATCTTCATTTTTGGAAGATTGAGTTTTAATTATCAAAGGGCTTAACATTGCCCTAACAACACATCTTAAGAGGGCTGCCATGTCATCTTTTTTATTACTAAACATTTGAATATGTCAATAATCACCTTGAATTTTCCCCTTCAACACCAACTTAAGGTGCACTTAACAGGTCCACGTGTAAAGTTTGCTTTAGGACTATTGAGAAGAATCCAATTTTCAGGTACATGATTTCAAATTACCACCACTTGAGCATTACTACTCTATAACTACATGTACTTTCCGTGATGGACAGCTCCGAAAAGTCCATGAAATATGTATTTGTGCATTAATAGAAGATCCAGTTATAGGACAATACCCACGTTATTCTAGTCAAAGCTTGGGTTACCAAAGATTTTGTGATACTATTGTTTCGATTTTTGTGGTCATGGAAAACAAAAAGAAAAGATATGAGAGCAAGAGATTATCAGACTCTTTTTTGGTCAGAATTTGCAGGGGTAACCATGCTGTTCTGGATGGTCTGTAGGCAAAAGTGCAATCAACCCATGTGAATCCAAAGCCAGGAGACTATGACATTAATATTCAGTGGCTAGTAACTTAGCATGTTTCTGCGACACCGGAATCAAAAGCACAATGCACATGCCAACATCCATGACGCCTCTCCCCTAAGATTTGACAAAGTCACGACTCACATACCTTCAGGAGACTTAGCCCTGAACAAGTGCTGTTAAGAATGTGATAGTAATTATAAGGAAGAATTTGCAGGAAACCAAAGCTTGTTATGGAGAGATTTGTGTGATTGTGTCAAGAATGTCACAACTCATGATCACAAATAACTTTGACAGTGTTCGGGCACCAGGATTCAGGAAAGTAAGTCACGGGTAAAGAAAGAGGCTAATGGACAAGATCAAACAAGACAGCTTAGATTCAGCGGCTGAGATAAACCTGTATGATTTGACGAATTTACCTTGTAAATAGTGGGAACTTTACAAAGTGTAAGAGCATTTCCAATGGCATCTTATTAAAAAAAATTTGGATGAAACACAGTAAAGTTTATGTCGTTGAGAGTAGTAAATTGGCTTTGTGCCAATACATACACCCATACTCTCAATGTATGCCATGTATGGGGTATTAGTCCAAATACAAAATGGTCACAGATAGTGTCAAGAATTAAAAAATTTAAGAACCAATGAGATTATTGAACATGCAATTGGTAGGGCTAGCATGTTTTTGTTTTGAGGAAGAGGGAGTGGGGTGGGTGTGAGGATTTTTTGATTCCTGCCCTTGGGAGAGGGTGAAGGAGCTAGCCACCTCACTCAGTGAGGTGAATGATAGTTGATTGAGTTCTCAATAGCACCACATTTTATCCCATATCTTTTGGGAACAATTCAACTTCTATCTATATGAACTATAAAGGGTGTGTCACATGAAAATTTATCTATGCTTTTATTTTGGGGTGGAAAGCATATCTAGGCCTCTATGTTTGGGTTGCTAATTGTTTAAAAATATTTGTGATGAGTCAATCAAAGTGGCTCCTTCCAAAAAAAAAAGAAAAAAAGGTGAATGCATCCCCCAGCTAGTTAATAGAAGACACAATATACACCCATGTATGTACACACGATGCAATGCCTTGCATTGCACAATATAACAATCCTTCAATAGGTTAAGATAGAATGATTGGTCCAAGTGATTTTATTTAACAAATTCTCATCTTTTATTGTCCCAATTTTTATGTTTATGGGTGAGGTTTGGAAACACTTAGTTAAGCCACCTTGGATGTTAGAAATACTCTTCTTGAAGGCCCAAATAATGGCTATGGGTGAAGCTGCTTTAAGAACTTTGCTTGAAATAAAATATACCATCCCTATTGTGGAGGAAAATTACACCCGATAGATGTGCCTTTGTTTTAAACAAAAGAAAGTACTTAGTGATACGTCACTAGGTCGCATGGATCCCTGCCTTCCTGGTTACAAGTCTAGCTCTGTGCACCTAGTTCGTAAAGCTGGAATAGAGCTGATTCATTAGAATGGTGTTGTATGATATGGTCACATCTGAACTTTACATCTTTAGCTTGCTTATGATCAGGATGACAGACTCGCAATACTAGTCTCATGTGGCAGGGATGAAATTAAGAAGATGATTGGGAACTGAGTCCAATGAGACAAAAGTAGAGACAACCAATTGTCTAAAAAAACGGAAGTGTTGTATGCTGCGATTCATTCATGACTGGCCTCATGTGATGTAAACAATATTTTAGACACATCAGGAAGGGACAGTCTGATGAGACAAAAGTAGAAACAAAAAGTAGAGACAGCAAAATGGAACTGCTTTGCCACTGTTCCCCAAAACTTAATGATGGTGATAAAATTGCGAATGTAGCCAATGCATACATAGCCAGAAACAGAGGAATCTGTGATCATATTTGTACCATCTGCACTAATTGTTTTTGCTGTATATTAGTCTTGCCTGACTAATTTACTAAAAAGGTATTAGAGTTCTCTGTACAGTCACTCGATCCTTGGGTCCTCGTTTGACAATGTAATGCTTCATCCTCAATTTGAATTCAGCTGTAAAGTGAGTGAAACTGGGTATCAGTTCAGAAGATTTGCAGATCTTACTCTGATAAGGCTTCATTTTCAGGCTAGTGAAGGCACACAGGCAAGAGAAATCCAAAAGTGGGGGTGAAACCCCAATTTAGGTGAGGAAACTAGTTTAGTTTCTATTTTTTAATTTTTAATTTCATCCTGACTTCCCATTTCATCCCAAGTTTGGAAGAAACTGTGGCCAATGTCCCTAATTTTTCAAACAATCATGTGTCAATTAAGAATAGTATATTAGTTGGATGGAGTAAAGAGAAAACAAGATACAATATGTGGCCCATGACAGCATGGGGGCAGGAAATGTGGTTGTCAAAGCACAACAAAAGCATATCTATTATTAATGAGGTAGCTATTATAAGTTCCAAGAAGATAACATGAGTTCCCACTGCCCAATCCTGACATGACTTGCTACAAAAATTTCCCAAAAGGCTTTTAACTCTTCTTTGTATCTCTCCATCCATCTACAAAAAAATGACCTGCTATGTTTCAAAATCTGAGTGAAAAATAAATTGTGTTTATGGGCAGATGTGTGAATGGTGTGATAGATTACCAATGTAAAAGCATCAAGAGTAAAGGCTCAACAATGAAACTAGAATAAAATTATTCATAAATCATGCACCAAAACCAGTATTGTTTTTAGAATGGTACTGGAGCAGTGCTAGAAAAGCCGGTTAATTGATCACCTAATCAAGCTTTCTTTTAACACTAGTCCTTCCAGCACACCTAAAAAGTGCAAGCTATTTTGGTGGATACTTTCTTAAATATAGCAAAAATTGTCATTGTGAAAAGCATATTAGATATTTTTATAATACATACTTCTAAAAGTCCCAAAATGACAATCAGTAACAGATTCCACTTTTTGGCCAAATCCTCTAGAACCTGGACTTATTTGTAGCCCCCCAAATAATAAGTATTTGGAGTTGCCAAGAACAAAAATTACAAACTTGCAAACCTGCATTTCTTTAGCTTATAGAGCCTTAAACCCAATTTAGCACCCATGTTTAAAACCTAAGTCACACGTGAGTTAGTATATATAATACACATATCAAATAAGCATGTCCAAATTATCTGAATTAGTAGGACACTGTAGGAGTCCATAGTTCAGTCCAATCCTCCACATCTAACTTAAATTGAAATTGGGAATCTGAATGTGGATAATAGAAATCCACTGTTTGCTTTAGTTCCCCTGACCTTAGCCTCTGCAAGGGAAACTGGAGCCACTTTTCTCCCCTAGGCTAACACAACATCCAATTTCAGATTCTTATCACAAGTGTATACATTTAATCTTCCTCCTTTCAGCATATCAGTTATGATATAATAAGATTTTTGTGGTGGCATATGTTTCTAGTTAGTGACAGTGTGATTCCATGATATTATTTGGACCAATGCATGTTAATTTGTTAATGCAGTCACATGTTTCTATGCTTGAGAAACTTCATGCACAATAATAAAACATAACACCAATGTTTTTCCTTCTTTGTTTTCAATTTTGTGATGTAAGTTAAGTGGCGAATCATCCATAAGATCATTTAACTAGATTTGGTGATAATGAAATATGGCAATTTTAATATTTTAGCATTCTTTTATATTTTTGGCTACCTACTTGAATTTAGGATATAATTTTGAAATTTTAAAAATAAATTATATATATATTTGAAATTTGGCAACTTCAAAACCCAAAAAACACTAAATTTTGGCCATCTTGAAAAAAGATTCACCAAAAATTGCCCAAAATTATTTGCACTACACATTAAAGTCAGCATTAAAGTATATCCTATTGGGCACTAAGTTTGGGTGCTCATTTGGACCTTGGTTTCACATTTCATACCCAATCAAAGGTTACCATGAAGTCAGCCAAAATGAGCATGAAAAAAGTAAAGTGAACACCAGATTTTTGGTAAAACTGTGGCAAACTGAGGAGTTCCATTTGGTAATGATGACAAGATACATTTCATTGTCAAAGATAATAAAAGGAGGCCATTGGGATACTTTGGCTCAATGACAATACAATTGAGAGCCAAACCCCTTTTTCAATAAGTTTTGGAGCAAAAAGCAGCTTCACTCCCTGTTTTTTCATTGTGTTGACATTTTCCTCACATTTTGTTATTTGATTCCTTGTTTTGGCAAAATTGGCTATTCTCATGCCCAATTCGCAGAACTTTGTGAATAACTTTACTGTGCTCTGAATTATGATCAAAATACAAATTAAAAATGGTATCCTACAGACATCATTACATCATACCACCTCATGTAGTTTTATCAAAGGAAACCTACACTCACTCTTGAACAAAACCTGATATAGCAATTGTTCCTGCCCAAGGCACCTTGTCCCCCATTATATGTATTTCATAATGGAAAAGGTCTTGTTAAATTTCATAACCAAATGACTTGCCAAGGTTTCCCAACAAATTTCTTGGTAAGGTTCATGACTCATTGAGTTTCCTATGCAAATATCTCGGTTGGCATAATGATTTGTAAAGTCCCCTAAACAAATATTTTGATTGTGAGAAGGTTATTGTTAACTTTCATATGAAGGTGAAGGTTCTCATTCACCATCCGGATCAAGAAGACCCTTACATTAATCACGTTCTTATGTCTCCATGAATCATGCTTCTAATGGCCATGTCTATTGTTTTAGCTATTTGGTAATGGTTTTTTCTGGTTGCAATAGCTCTTGCAACTTAGTTTCATTCTCATGATTACAAATATAGGATTTATTTTTCTATCTTGTCATGATTATTTGCATATATGAACTATCAAGGTTGATATATTCATATGTCCTATTTTCCAAACCACTGGGGTGGTAACTTCTTATGTGCCAATTTATGATTTGAGATAGACAACAACATCACAAACTCACTTTCCTTCAAATTCCTTGTTATGAAATTATTCTCAAAGGTCTCATTTTGCTTTCTTTGGGCAAAATTGATAAGTTTCCTCGCCTTAGTTGAATTTTATTTAGATAATTCAAATGTGAAAACTTTAGACATCTATTCCATGATACATCAATCAATTCCCAAGAATGATAAACTTGAGTAATATTATAGGTGGTAATTAATCGATAAATTTGTGATAATATGTCAAGTCCTTATCTCTTTTCATTTAGTTGTCAAATTCTAACCATAGTAGTGAAGTTCACATAGTTCCCACATCCTCCACCTAAGGTTTTACCTTTGACATACCTACACAATTTTTCAATGATTCATAAATTTGCCCATAACATAACTAAATAGTGTATAATCAATAATGTTTGCCATGACTTAGTCATGAATTGAACCCACAATGAGTTTTGGGGAAGTTGTCCTTTGTATATTTTGTAAAAACATGTGAAATAAAAGGAGATTTTTGGTATGTTATGAAATAATATAATATTTATTTAAAATGAAAATATTCTAAAATATTCATAATTCAATTTGAAGCTTCATATTTTCATTTTAATTTTTTTCAATAAGTTGCACCTTTTTTTTTGCATGTCATTTGAAAAATAAAATTAGAAAAACTTCCATGGAATGAGTTGCAATGTGGCCACAAAATTTAAACAATTTGCAAAACATTTTTTTATGTTTGGTTAAACAATTTGTATCATGCAATGCATCAACAGGATGTGCTAAGCTAGTAAACTACAAATTTGGGGTATGAGAGGTGATGGCTTTGGTTAACAATGTGACCAAACTTGTTTACAATTTGAATATGTACAAAGGTGCACAGAGAGAGATGGGACTCTTTGAGCAGGAAATTAAAAGCCAGAGGAGGTCATCTTATCAACTTGATACAAAACTACAATAACGCACATCTTCTGTTGTCCATTAAGTTTTTTCTTAAAAGTACAGGATACATCCCATAATGTGCAATTTTAATTTTGTCCCTTTCTCTCTCTCTCTCTCTCTCTCTCTCTCTCTCTATATATATATATATATGAAATAACAATTGTAATGTGATTAGGATACTAGCTTTGTGTGCCACATGTCATCAAAGTATTTGGTGGTAATGATGAACAACGGATGAATGATGTTCTTACTTAATTGACGTAAGAAATTTAATAGGGTTTTAAAATCCAACTTTATTTTATGTGTTTTGGTGAAGATTGCCAGAAAGGTTGTATATTGATCATGTAAAATTTTCATACAATGTATTTTTAAATGCATTATATTGTTTCGTAATGGTAAAACATTATATGTAATTCCAGTGTATGTATAATTCAATACTTGATGCTACTTGGTAAATATTGTTCTTAATTGTTGTTTTTACAATCACCATCACATGCGACCTTTGTTTGATCAACAAACGAGGTCACACCCTTATGTCGTTTCAATTGTATAAACAACTAAACTTTTCCCATAATCTATGTGATTCTTTGACTAGCTTTAATTTTGATTACAGACTTGAAGTTTCCAAGTTTCTCAACAATAAGTCCAAATGGCCTTCATGGAAGAGCATGTTGAGAGTCTCGGGATTGCTTCTTTTTCACTTTCACAGAAATCCCATTTTGTTATGATGATTATTTCATTTTCTTTAACCCTCACCAAATTAAAAGTTTGTTTTCTTCATAGACAAGATATGTTTTGGGCATTCTTGAAAACTTGGTTGTGAATCCAATATTAGGACCAAGACATCATTGGTTTTTAATGAATATATTATTTCTTGAGTGTCACAGCCAAGCCAAACAAGTATACCATCATCTCCAATACATAAACCGTAAATTTCTAAAACAATTGTAACAAAAGCTATCAGATGACATAATCATATTTAATCTTCACCTTCTGGCTTGTATTCAAAATATGTAAAATATTGTCACGTTTTTGATAAGAAATATAAATATTATTTCCACTGGACTTGAGATTCAGTTCAAAATATCATCATAGGTTTTTCCAGCATCTGCAATAAACAATACAAACTGCAAATTCCTGGAGGTGTAACATAATGAATGTAAAGAAATGTCAAGCATACATTTAGTGAGTGGCAAAACTTCTTGTTCCAAATCCATTTCACCTAGGCAGCTGCATGGACCTTTTATAAGAGTACCGTGGCCCAATATACACATTTATACTATGAGACAAAAATGTATATCTTCAACCAATTCCAGTTCATTGTTTAATGTGGAAAATAATGTCATTCAAAGTTTGCCTTAATTTACTGTGCTTGAAGAGCTAGTTAAATGGCTCATGTGTTGTGTGCATTACCAATCTATAGGTCCCAAAAATGTAAATCCTAATATGACACTTTTCTCTATACACCTTTAAATAATGATTAGCAACAACAGAGCATGCAAACATTATAAAACACAACAAGATTTTAAGTTTACAAAATTTATAAGCAATTAGAATCTTTGTATTTTATCTTTGATATACAACATATGTTTTCAAGTACAAATGGTGGCCCACAAGCAAAGAACATACCTCGTGATCCATGGGCAACTTACCTCATGTTACATAACTTGGGGACAAAAGATGGGGCCATGAATTGGAAATTGTAGCAAGTACAATGTTCAAAGGAAGGGTACAGGTTATATTGAAAGTACAAATGGTAGTCAGGATCAGTTGACAAAAACATGGGTCATTGCTTCTTAAGGGCCCCTGATGCATTTTGCTTATGCATGTGATGATGTTAGACTTATGTTGCCATAGGATTAGGTGTCGAGAATTTCTAGCATGGGTGCTAAATTTAATTGAATTCAAGAGTTAATTAATGTTCCATTTAGCACTGGCTTACTTGGAGAGTTGGTTAGATGGTACACTTTGAATGATCCAGTTGCAAAACTTTGTCCTTTTTAACAACTTGTAAGCTATCACATGAGTTGATTCATAAGAACCAAAGTGAAGATGTTAAGGTTATTGCTTCCCCATTGATGGGTTTAAACTCTATTGGGATATTAGTTCAAAATTTCTTTCATAACACCTTGTAACGTTGACATTACTTGCAACCTTTTATGTGCTGTGAAAACAAACCCAATTCACATAACTTTGGTTGCCAACCAGTATTTTTTTTCTGACATTTTTTTTTCTCATTTTCTTAATTTTCAAAACAGTTTTCATAATTGAAAAAAGAAAATCTTGTTGCCAAGATGTTTATTAGAATTGGATCTTATTAACCCTGGAGATTCTTGTCAGTCCTCAAGCCATAGTGTTTCCAATATCTTTTTTAACTTGAAATACAAATAATTTACATTCTCCTAGACTAAAAAATACATATCAAGGTAATCAATTTTGAATAATGCCTAGATAGTTTAAAGTGGACACTGTAAGTTCTATTTGAATTTCCCATTTCCAACATTTTAAGTGAAAAGTAATTTAAGATTGGTGACCTCACCAATTTGCTTTTTGCAGACCTATAAGATCCACCTCCAAAGGAGATAGCACTTTTAGTGGTGCACAAGGAAAATATTTCAATTACATGAATCCCACATAGCTTAGCATTAAACACATTTTTCATAGCATAAAGATAGGTTGTAACCAACGTTGTCCAAATGTGAAGTTTTAAAGTTTTACTCAGGTTATCAATATGACATATTTTTCAAAATAATCTAATAGAAGGATATGCATTAAAATTTCAATAATGTATTTGTAATGATAATTTTATTTATTTATTTATTTATTCATTTGGGGATATGGATTTACCAATTTTCAAATTCATACTAATTATAGGATATGCACAAAGGTTAGGGATAAAATTTGAATGTTTGGAGTTAATTTTTGCAATCATGCACTTCCTTTGCAAAGTTACAAGAACATAATTTTTTTACAAAACTAATAACTTTTGGGGAGTTGAACCCTAGTTCTTTAAAGAATTTTGCACAATGTAGCACAAGTTTCTTGCCCCAACCACACCTCACATGCACCCTTTTTAGAACACAAAAGCATCCAACCCCATCACAACACAACCAAAAGCCATCATTCATGTAACTCATGAATTCCACAATGTAAAACTTGCATCAACACAAAGATTAAAGTATTTCAAATGCAAATTGTCATTTAGATTTGAAATTCCAACAACCTTAAAGAACAAAATATTTTTGTTCTCACCTTGCCAAATCTAAACATTATCCAACTCCAATTGTTCAATATAATTTGTTTCTTCAATCAAGCCATAATTTTCTTTAGTCAATAAATATTCAACTTTCATAAAGTTTGTAAAGTCTTTATGCCATGATCGATTTAGATTTGGTAATACACATGCTAGGACAATAAGGTTCAATATTTCAAGACCATCATTAGAAGAGAGATTACCACATTTTCATCATATTTAAAAGTAAGAAAATTACAATCTGCATGTCCCACATAATTTTCCATAACCCACAAAAACTTGAAACAAGAAAATTCAAACATAATTGTGAACATATTATGAACTTAATGTGAATCATAAGCTTTTAAACATTGTAAAAAAGGTTTGGTCACCTTTAAAACTTCAACCCACATGTTATTTTGAAAGATGAAGACATTAGCATCAAAGTCATCATTAACATCAAGAACATTAATAGGTTCTCCCATCTCAACTTCCAAAATTAATGTCATACTAATAGACATAATGAAAGCATTAGATAATAACCAATGACCTCATGATTAGCTCATCACACATGTAATGACAATGCAATTCAAAACACTGGTGAATGTTTTTGCAATACAACTATTTTTTAGTTGCATGCAACATGTGTAGTTTCATAAGACAAGTTGCAAAAGATAATTTTTCTACTAGTTATATATATAGCTTAACCTTAATAATTATTTGTTGCAAAGTAATTGTCCTTTACTGCCCATAACACAAGATAATGGGATGGAAATTCTTTTAAGGTGTACCAAAACCTTGTCACATCGTAACCTTTTTTGTCTTTTTTACCTAGTCTTTTTTTGTCATGTAAAGACCCATTTATGGATGATTATGATGGAATCTAAAATTGTAATAGTCTAAAATATAGTCTTTTTGAAAATTTTGAGAACTTTTGATTCATTATTTTTTATGGGGATCAAAATATAAGGTAAAAAAATACTACAGTAAGGGCTAAGCCCTTTTCATCTTGTGTGGTACACCTTAAAGGATTTTCATTCAATGGCCTTTTTAGTTTCCAAGGCCACAAACCCTTTCAACACATTCCTATTTTCATTCTTGCCTTTGCTTTCTAGATTTTTTAATCCATGGATTATCTTTTGTAAACTACCTTGGGTAGCTTTCACATTGACATGTTTCAAACATGCATTCACCTTTTCATCATTTGTAACATATTGGCATGTTTTGAACATAATGTAACTAAAACATGTACTTTCATATTTACCCATTGAAGTTTCAAAAGGTGACATTCAATAATGCAACATAATGTTGTCACCATAGACATCATGTTTCATGAAGGTAATCACACCATGCATAAAATCATACTTCTCAAATAAAATATGCAATTGCCCAACCATGGAAAGCCCAACTTGGTATGCAATTGCCAACCATGTTACCTTTGGGCATCCAAAGATTAAAACTAATAGACATGATTGTTACCTTAGCAAAATGTACATGGAAACACATGCAATTTCATGGCTTTTTGTGACCATTGTAGGAAACATTTCTTCCACCAACGCAAGGTGAAAAGGAAAGACAACATGCAAGCATTGCCATAAAACCAACCTCTAAAGGCAAATATTTTAACAAGTGGAAAGTGCCTTGTACCCTTTACAAATATACAACACCAAAACTTCAAGAAATTTTTGTTGTGTCTCATGTCAAAATGTATTATCGATTATGATTTGAAATTGTTATTATTTTTATCAACAAAAAAATAAATTTATAAGGAATCAAGACATTTTCCAAAATTCATATTTCTCTGAAAATGATAAACAAAAAAAATGTCATGTACTAGGACAACTATAAACATTTATTATAACAAATTGCAAAAAAATTGTTCCAAAATTCATTCATATGAAAAAAGAAATTGAGGGAAAAAATACATGTTATCATTTTTTTAAGTAATCATGTTGGTTCATTGTATCTCATTTGCACCCATTACCATCAAATCACAAATTTACAAGCTTCATGGGTTTGTTCCAAATCCATGCAAAATTTATTATTTCATAGGTTCGTATTGTTTAAACATGAATGTTGTGCATTATTTAAACACAAAAGTCATGTGCATGACTTTTGTGTGTTAAATAATGTTTAAACATGGAAGTTGTGTGCATGACTTCATGAATAGACATACAACATCTATGTCTAAACAATATGAATAAACATATGACATTTGTGTCTAAATAATGCACATGATATTGATGTTCAAACAATATAAATAGATGAATGACATCCATTTCTATTCCATCCAAACCTATGAAAAATAGATTTTGCATGACTATTATTACCAAATTGTGGTCAATGAAGTTTATGATGCAACATGTGGCTTATGTGGTACTCACATGTTATAGGGGCATCTAGTGGTGTGACTAGCTTTAGGCATTACAAAATGTGATGTGGCTAGGTATATGTCAAAAATGATTCATTTGTGTCATTGAAAATGTTACTTTAGTACCAAGTGTATATTATAATTTCCTAATTTCCAAAAAAATTGGACAAATGATTATGAATATTATTTTTAAAAATTTCAATATATGGTTTTCTTGTGAATAGTGTGTCAAGAAGTCATGTTTTTCTATCATATTTCATCTCATAAGTTTTATTTCAAGTAATGGCACAAGTAAAAAAAATTAGTTTGTTGCAAACATGTGCATACATTATAACTTTAAATCATTAAAATATGGGGTGGGTAGTGGCAATCATTACTAGAAGAACATAAACCATCTACAAATGGAACTATGCATGCATTCAACATAAACATAACATGTTATAATACAAAAAATTATAATCCTAGATATATAACCAACAAAAAACTCATAATCTAGGGGAAAATCCAAAACTTGGATCAATAGTGGAAATGCAGTATAATAAAGACACCAACTTGTGTGCAATTCAACACACCATGGTTGGGCTAAGTCACTATTACCATAAGTAAAATTAACATAGAACACCAACATGTTAGACATAAGCAAAAAAAATTACAAATGCATAATTATTTCTACTTGTATTTTGTTATCAATGACACAATTTTGATTTCAAAACCAATGTATTTCAAAGCATGGCAACATTGATTAACCATCATTTTTAGAACTAACTAACCCACTATACTCATTTGAACTATCTAGATCATTGTTCTACCTTTTCTAATGGTCACATTAACACCTAATTCAAGCAATGTGAAGGTAACACCTCTTATAATAATGGTTATTTGAACCACTTCTGAAATAGAATTTGGGTCTTGTAAACCTACATATTCATCAACATTATCAATTCCAAACAAATATAAGTCTATAAGGTTAATCTGAACACCTTCAATTACTCATCTTCCATGGGGTCTTTTAGTGAAACTACATTCAACCCCCTTTCCCTTGGATCAATCGAAAATAAAACTCATTCTACATGTAATGGGAAAACAAAATATTAATCTAAAACAAGTATAAGGGAAGTGAAATGTACAAATGTGAACCCATATTCATCTCTTGTGAATGTTGCACTCCTTCTAATGTAATTTGTTTTCACCCAATTACACAATAGCACAACAATGTTCAATATCCCATAATTTAGCTCCAAGATCTCCTCAACCCATCTTGTGTATTCCAATTTTTCAAGAACTAGTTTTTAGTCATTGGGTTCAAATATGCACTCTTGTTCAAATGTAGTAGCCACACCTTTATCATAGGTGGTTAAATGTTGTTTATTGCTTGAGACGTGGAGGCCTGTGGTTTCCATACACATACATTGCTCGATATGATGTGGCCTCTAATGTGGGTGGCATGGACATATGCAAGGTGTTTTTATAATTGTGTCACCACCTTTTGTAGCAAAAGATATGGTAGTCCTTATCCAAGTTGAAAATTGGGCCACTTCTACAAGGTTTTATAGGAATACAATTGCCTTTTCTTGAACACAACCTACATCTTGGACATACATTTGCCTTTCTTCATTTCATACATCAACTTTTTCATTGTATTTCCTACCATCACAAATTTCAACCCATTCATTTTGCACATCAACCCAAATGCCACAAAACTGGGAAATGAGAAATACAAATACCATATAAACTTAGTTTGGGATTTCAAACTTAATGCAAAAATCTATGGTGAAGTCTAAAGGGAATTACAACCACCATGGATCCATCAGCTCCACATTTTGAAGCAAAATGAATGAGACATGTCTTGAAGGTCTACATTCATTATTTGTGTACTTCCAATTCCTTCAAGCATTTCATAAAACATCGAAGGGTATTCTTTGTCATCCCACACCCTTCGCTTTGTGAATGTAAATTCTTGTAGGTATTTGTATAAATTCCTACTACTTCTTTGATGGCATAACTTTTTGTTATACTTCCTTCTAGTCTTGCTTTGTTTTTCACACAACCTTTTAATGTCTTCGTGTAGTGCTCTACAAGGTACATCCATCATGTGTGGACTAGAACACGAATATGCAATTCTTCAACTAAATTCACAAGCAAATGTGTCATTATATCAAAAAAGGAGGGAGGAAACTCTTGTTCTAGAAATGCCAATGTGATTGCCATTTTTTTCTTGAGATCTGCCATGGTTATTGGGTCCACAATATTGGCACACAACTTCTTGAACACATTGTTCAACTAAATGATGGCCATTTTACATCTCTTTATCATGAAATGTCACATACATAAAGGTACTATGTCTTGCATCAAAATGTGGAAGTCATGGGATTTCATGCCTTTGAGGTTCTCATCTTTGTGAACTTAGTTTTTCAATGATGACATGATTTTTTATAAGTGTTTTCAAGTTTAGAATGATTTGGACAAACCTATTTTTCTCCTCATTTGTCAATACATAAGATGTTATAGATTTGATGAACGCTACTCTAACAAGGTATAGCCACAAATGTAATTGAACTCCACATTCTTTGAAGTCTTTTCGGGCTGCCAAAATATCTTTTGCACTTAAGATAATTCTCATGACATTTTCACATTTAGGTTCTTTTCACAATGCATGACATCCAAAGTGTTGTGAATAAGTAATTCATGGGTTAAATCACACATTATCAATGATCGTGTGTTTTCAAACACACCATTTTCAACCAACTCTTAATTTAATTAACAAATAATGAACACTAATTCAACAATTCAACTCAAGGATGTACACCTACTGAAGTTGAAACATAATGTTTTGTCATTTTATTCCATGTTTTTGTATATGGTCAGATTTTTTGCTAACTTGGTTCCTAATTGGAATTACCAACCACAATTCTTGTTCTATGGCACATATAATTGTATATGTTGTAGATACTCATAGGGGTGTAGACTTGTTTTTTGTCTTCCCATTGAAAGCTAATTGGGCTCTTCAATATGAATGGTTCCTAAACAAGTATCTTTGACCCTCACAAAAATAATTTCAACTTCTTTGATGATATGGATTCTATTACTAGACCACAAGGTGGGCATGCCACATCCCCGTTGGTCACATTGTATGCTAGAAAGTCATGGATGTTCTAGATGCACATGGCTATTAGATTGAATTTTCCTCCCCATTAGACATCAAAGGATTTTGCCCCTTTCCATAAAACATGCAACTTTTCAATTATGGGCTAAAAATATGCATCCACATTAGTTGAAGTAAATGATTCCTTGTTGGGAATGATTAGGGCCAATATTAAAAAATGTTTCTTAATTACCAACCATGGAGGCAAATTGTAATTCAACAAAACCATAGGCCATGTAAAATGGCATGAATTCAAGTCTCCAAAAGGATTAAGCTCATCAAGTGCCAACCCCAACCTAATGTTGTGGGTGTTACTAGCAAAATTGACCATTTTCCATTGATGTGCTTCCAAGCTAAATAATTTGGTACACATTGAATCAAAACATTCAAACTAGCACCCTTTCTGTGCCATGTCAATAATTAAACCAAAGATTTGCATATATACATGGGTATTAGTCATGGAATTAATGGGAAGTGGTGAAACATTTTCCTTGGAACAACTTTAAAACCATTCGCAAATTTTCTTGTATTACATTTTGGACACACATGAGCATGTTTCAAGGTGTTTTAAAATAACACACAAATTGTGGCTAACATCTTGTTATCATTTGGCAATAACTCCTTTCATAATAATGCAAACAATTCATCCATGAAAGTATTTGCAATGCCATGCATTATGCTTAAGTTTAACAACATTAACATTTCAACATTGACAACATATTTGTTCGAAACCCTTCATAAAATGGGGTTGTTGTTTTTGTAAACAATGTTTCCATGAGCACCTCAGTTTGGGTTTCATTATGTGAGGCATCCATTGGAGCTATGTTATTATTCAAAGGTGGACCATCAAGTGAGTTTTGGTCAAGAGGGTCATTTTGCAATCTGTCAAACTTGGCAAAGCCCTTAACCACCATCTTTTGGATTTGAACTTGTGAGTCAAATGTAGGTGGATCAGCCATGATATGCATTTGTGTGCCTCCTAAGCTCCTAGGTGGCAATTTTGCATAATATGGATTGTCTACAACTATTCCTTCTATTGTGAATTATTGATAGTCAAAACATGGTTTTAAAATTTCATGAATACCAAATTATACTTGTGTTGCACAATCGTTATTAGGTTTAGACAATTTTGGCTTATTGAAAACCATCCCAATTCCCATGTTGCCTACATTGATGTGTTGCTAGACAATGAATTATAAAATTCAAGCCCAAACAAATTAACCTTGACTTGTCAAATTTTATAAATAGTTAGCCATTTTCATTTCCACAATTTTAGTCAATTGATGACAATTTCGATTTACTAAACACCATCCCAATTCCCTAGGTATACATGGATTTGCTAGCAAATAATGTTGTGCAACTTCAAGCCCAAATATATGCTACAACCCTTAATTCAGTGTTCAAAACCAAACCTAGTAAACAATTAAAATAATTATTACATTCCACTTTTGCCAAATAAACTCCTTGAAATGTAGCAAAATTTGTTGGTATGCTTCTTAGAATCAATTGCTATTATTATATATAGTCCATGGATATGCCAATCAAGATTTTCAAGGCATTTAATACATATCACCATCAGCCATGTGAAATAAAGATCTTTGCCATTTTGTCACAAATGTTTTTTTATTGTGTTTCAACCAAATTTTTCCTTTTTCCATGGCAACAGAAAAACGGGCAGTCATAGCTTTGTACACCTTGCTAGTTTGCCTCAAACTTTTCAGTTTCATATAACAAATAATGCCATTTCAACTTGTGGCATCTTAGGAATTCTCTTTTAAAACCCACAATGTTTGCATGTGAAAACATAAGGCATTTAGGTAGATGTGTTATGGAAAACATTAGTTCAACAAGGTTAAATTAAAGGTTTAGATAATTAAATTCCCACCAATTCTCATTTCTTCTGCATCTAGTGTTTACAAGTCCAATCTTTGCCCCTTCATAGTTAAATGTTAGCATCAAAGAGCATAAACACACACTCCCCCCTCCCCCCCTCCCAAATTGTTGACACAAATATAATATTTTTACGTTTAGGATTTTCAGTAATTTATGGAGGTCACATGATATTGGATTATTTTTGTTTGTTTTAAGTATATTTGACTAACTTTAGATTTAAAGTAATAAATTCTCTTAAAAAAACAACAAAACTAGAAGACCTCAAACATATGGAGTATATATGCAACAAAATAATACATGTCACATAGTATAAAAAATCACATATATATTTCAAAACTAGGGTTGTGGGTGGAATTCTTTGTTGAATTTTTTTTGGGTGAATGACATTGATATACATAATTAAATTTAAGAACATTTAGAATTTTAGAGTTTTTAGTTGAAAATCCATTCAAAAAATGTGTTTTTTACACTTGTATGACAATAAATGCATAATAATGTTTTCTTTTTAAGAAAAAAACACTACAATATGAAAGAGAAAGAGATTTTATAGTTGGTCCTTGCATTATTTTTTTTATTTAAAAAAAAAAATTGGTTATGTTTCATGAACCACAAACATGAGTCCCTATGGTTGCAAAAAAAAGGTGAGTTATATGTTCTATGTACATTGATTTTATCCAATCCTTTTCATTTAACCATTGGATTAAGATTGATTTTGACTCAAAATGAACTTTGAGTTTCAAATTGTTGTTGTGCAAATTTTAAAACTTTTTGCTTGTGCTTAGGGTAGCCTTGACGGATGGGTCTAAGCATGGTAAAGTGGACCAAAAAGTACGTTTGCCCAAATCCACTTAAACATGAAGAATTTTCAACATAAATATAAGAAAATAGGTTCAATTTTTTTAAAAGTCTCATTATATATGGAAGCCTCCATGCTTCCATTGAGTTTTATGAGTTGAATATAAAATTTGAAAAAAATTTGTACAATAAAAGTAACACTAAAAGAAATCCCCCAAAATGCAACCAATGCATTTGCAGTTACGTATAATTAATTGTCATTTGTAACTAACTCTTATTGGTTTTACAACTATATAGCATCATTGACCATTTTTGGAACTATGTTACAACCACATTTGCAACTAATGACTTCTTCATCCTACACTCCAAGATTGTTTTCGTTCATGATCATGTCCATATGTCCCATTAGTTGCAAATGGAACCAAATTTAAATGCACCTCTAAGGTGTCAAGATAGCCCTAGGTGGCTATACAAAGGTGTATTAGGAAACTTTTGAAAGGTATGTGTACTTTTGTTAAGTTATGTTAGGAGTATAATGGGGGTATTTATAAAGTTATATTTAGTTTGTATTTTGGCAAAATAACTACCTACCTACCTATAAATGTTTGTTTACCTACCTAGCTTAGCCTACCAACCTATCTACCTGTATGTTTACCTACCTATCTAGCTTAAATTAATTACTTACCTAATGTAAATTATTACCCATTTATTAATTGATGATTAATCAGTTACACTTATTTTTAATGAATTGATAACTAATAGTTCATAATTAGTATTTATAATTAATCTTTCATAATTATTCAATATATTAGGTATTTATTTAGTTATTTATGAATTATTCATCAATAACTTATAACTAATTCATTAGTTAGTTAATAATTACTAGTTAGATAATTTTATAATAATAATATAATCATAATTAATTTAACAATTTGATTTTTTTATTACTTAAGTATTAATTATTTAATATTTCAGTTATTTCTTTGATTATTTAATAACCATTAATGAAATCTTATAACTAATAAGTTGTTTATTTCATTATTAATCAATTAAATTTTTAGTCATCTATTTATTTCTATTTTTGAAAAAAATGGGAACTCATAATTAATAAATTTTTTAATTATTTATTACATAGATACTAATTATTGATTATCTAATAATCTAGTTATTTATTTGATTATGTAATTAAATATTTAAATTAGTATTTATCTAATAATTAATTTATATTTTATAATTAAACTATGAGGTATTTATCTAATGATTTATAATCAATAAGTTAGTTACTTAATAATTAGATATTAATTATTAATTGGCTAATATTTTATTTATTTATTTTTCAATTAAAAACTTATGAATGAGAATGTATATGTAATAATTTGGTTAATTAGTTATTATTTTGTCATTTATTTTTCCTATTTATGAATTATGAATTAATAATGTATAACTAAATGATTTTTTTAAGTTATTTAAATAGTTAGTTAGTTAGTTATTTATCTACTTAGTTATATAATTTACAAAAGATATGAGATAATCTTTTTAGTTGCAACTTAGTTTGCAACTAAGTTGTAACTTTAATTTTTATCCCATATGTTTTGTCTTGCACTTCAATTTCAAAAAATATTTAAAGAAGAAGCTTTGTCCTACACTTGCACATAAAAAAACAAATGTTAATTGGGATGAGCCAAAGGAGTTTAACCCTTTAAAAAATTTAACCCCAAAGGTTAAACCTAAAAAAAAATTTAATATTTTCTTACCTCCCTTACCTACCTATTTAAATATTGATTTTAATTCATTTTGACCAAAATCCAAAAATGCCACATGGCATATTGGTATTATGCCATGTGTCACAATCTAAAACCATTTAAATTAGACGACAAGGATCCATTATCTATTTTTTAAAACAATTTTTTAAAACCTTTTTCAATTTCCACATGTCATTATGTAAGTTGCTGATTTTTATGGTAATATACGGATGGTGAAATATTTGTTGACCATTGATTTCATCCACATTTGCAACTAGTGTGTAATGCAAATTGTCGAATACAATTAGACAATTTTTAGTAGCAAATGTCTTTTTCCATTAGAAAATAATTGCAAATGGTAGTTGTTTTTTCCAATTTTTTTATATTGTAGGTAACAAATAAGAATGAAACTAACATGTTAATATTGCACTTCATTCCTACTTTTACATTAGACATTAAATATATTTTGATACTATGAAAATTTTCAAAGTCCATTAGTATATTTAGCATGCCATTGATTTAAAAATAAAATAGATCCAATATTTAACCTATTTGTGTTTGAATTTTAATCTACTTTGTAGTTGTGACATCTGCTTGATTTTGATGAATTTATTTAGTTGAACGTATTTTAAACACATGATTTTAAAGTATAGTTGTAACAAAATCAAAGAACTTCATATAGTTAAACATTGATTTATTTATTTTTCAATTCAATATACCAACCTGTATTTGATAGCCATTTTCCATTTATGTTGCAAGGGTGAAAACACATTATGGTGACCCCCTTCGGGGCATTTTTGGGTCTAGTATTATAATACATATAGTATAATTATTCCAAAAGTATATTACATTTAATTTTGGGTATCAATTTTGGTTTTTGGGCCCTATGTAATATTATTTTAAAAATAATTAAAATTTTCATTATCTACATTGAAGTATCTCCATGGGTATATTTATAATATACATTGGTATGATAAGGCCATTGTTTCATTTTGATTACATTATTTTAAAGGTTTCTTTAGTCATTAAAATAATCAATTTTAATGGAATTTAAAAAATGGCCCATCTAGCTATGCTTGTCATCTTACATGTGAATGTGATTATTTATCAAAATTTGAATTTGCCACACATTTATCACATCTTTACTGGAAAAAACTCATTTTTTGAGATATAAATTTGCAAATTAGTCACATGGTATCCAAACATGGTCCAAAGTATGTGAAATGACATGGTTCAATATACTTTCAATTTTCATAAAGATTAAAAATCATCTAAATTATTTTTCGAGTGTATTTGTGTTTTTGAGCACACATGTACATTACATTTGTTCTCACAAATATATTCCAATCTCACACTTTATAAAATGAAATGAAATAATTTCTTTTTAAAATCTTGCCTATGTTATATTCTAACATAATATGCAAAAATATTGTGAAATTCTCTCAAAAGTTTGAAGTGAAATACACTCAAACATGCACACCTTTGGAAAGTAGCATAGTTTGACACCGCAAACAGGTTCACCATAGAGTGCTTTCACCCACAAGGTAATTCTTTGTTTTATATTACCATGTTTTCCCCATATGTCATCACAATTTCAACTTATATCATGCACCATTATATTTGTTATACACCATTTTTTTGGGTGAAAAGTGGTTTACCTTTAGTGCTTTCACCTCAAAATGGGTGTGGGTTTAAAATTGTCATATTTCTACATTGAATAATTTTATGCTACGCATAGCTTAACCATTCACAACTAAATTTTGTTTCATTTAAAACAATGACTCATGGCCTAATATTCTATGTTATCTACAATTCAAGTATTCACAACTTGAATTGTGGTGTGTTGTAAGCAATGATGGCCAAAATGCAAGGTTGATCAATGAAGCTAATCAATGAGGCTAACCAGCCATGCAATATATTTGATCCTTACTATCCTTTTAAACATTATTAGCTACAAATTAACTAGTTGCTACTTGTACCCTCAATCATGCAAGCTTCATTAATGAGTTTTAGGGCCTTGTTTGTTATTACATGCCTAATCTAAATTAGTTTCAATCAAAAAACAAATCCATAGCCCCTATAAAAGTCCCACATGGCACCTACATTAAGGTTTTGCTCATTCATTAGGTATGTGACAACATTAGATGTAAAAAGAGGTGCTTGAAGTGAAATGATGTTATTTCAATTTAAATGTGATAAAAGATAGGGAACGATGGAAAAGCTTTGAATTGCAGACTATTGCAAAAATTAAAAGATGATTAAAAAGGTGTATGGAAGACCACATTTTTCACTGTGAGAGTTGTAAAGGTTGTAGTGTTTTTCTAAAGTGGCAAAGTCAAATTTTCATGCAAGTTAAAAATGGTGTATGGGAAAACATTGTGATGTGGGAGAAAGGGTGTTGTGTACCTAGTGCGATCTCATATACAACTCAAGTTGATAAAGAGATTATGGAAGATACTTCATAGGAAATTGAATTTGGAACAACATATGAAGAGTTGCAAGGATGCACTATCACCAAAAATGAAGCAAAATTAGATTCCCTACTTAGTCCTAAATGAGGCAAGTGTTTTTAACATAATTTCCATTGCTTACAATTTGATGTGAAAGTGTTTTTTACATTAACCTCAATTGTGGCTACCTTTGTAGTTGCAATTTGATACAACATTCCATTGCACTTGTGTCCGCCAAATGAAAACCATTATTTGTTATATAGGTTCTAGTGACAAAGTGTTAAAGTGCAAAAATATTTTTATATTTAATTGCTAGCTTGTAGATTTTTTATGAAGCATTTGATTAATAATAGGTAAATACAATAAAATCCTTCCAAAAAAAATTTCACATTATTTCAGTATGGGCAAATTTGATAGTCTAAATTTGATGATTAAATTTAGTCACAACTAGTAATTATAATGCCACATACATAAGAAAAGATGACTAAACTTAGGACCACATGTTTGAGGGATAAGGGTGCCCCCAAGCAAAAACAAGAAGAATTGAAAGATATGATCATGAGGTTAGGGCACTCTAACTCTATTTGGTTTTTTTTTAATGAACAAGGTGTTCATGAATGTGTAATGATGTTTGATAGCTCTTTTCAAACCAATGGGAAATTGCACTAGATTTGGTGGTTTGAATTGTTTTTTATTAGTTATTTCAAGTGAATGTGTAATAGTTATTGACAAATAAGATTTCATTTATAATAAAAACATGTTTGGGATGTCAAATTAGATAATTGCAAGCAATTTGAATTGAGTGAACTAGAGATTCACCTAGATTCAATAATAAAAAAACCATGAAGAAGTGAAGATGATGATTGAGCAATTAGTTAAGGGCCAAAAATTCATTTCCGCCATGATGGAGGAAATATGTGCTTTTATGAAAAATTTAATCAGTGTAGATGCAGCTACATTTGATTCAAAGGTGTGGGAGGAAGATTTGATTACACAAGTAGACATTGAAGGGCTTATGGGAGTGATGAATTTTTTTAGTGATCTTTAGAATCTAAAATCTAGGCCTAGTCACTTTTAGTTATTTTGGTGATTTGTAAAGTCTTAAAGAGGAGCCATGATTATAAAACTTGTAGTCCTTAGTTGTGTAATGAATGGTGAAAAGTAAGTTCATAGATTAATGTTGACTACTTGGTTGAGTTAGAACTAGGCAATTGGGTGTATGTCAAGTTAGGAACCCAAACACAAGATGTTAATTGATTAGGAGTTAAATTTGTATGTGGACAAGGGACATAGTTCTCCTTCAATTTAGACCACTCCAATTATTCAAGCCATAGGTGACCTTGCAATTACCAAGGAAGACAACAACTTGGTGACTACATTTATTCCATCTTTTGGAGACTAGATGAAGTAAATTAAAGTTAGAGAGGTGCACACGGTCACATACACGTGGGAAACCAAAATGTTGGGATGATGGCAAGGTGTCCTTTAGTTAGGTGAAACATGGTCAAGGTGTTTTTAAAAAGTTACAATTGACAATACAACTACCTTATTAAAAGAGTTGAATTAAAATAATATGCTAGGTGGGTGCATTCCTTTTCCAAACAAGACTTGCATTAGTTCAATTCACTACTTGTTGGTCGTAGACATCAATGGGTTGTTATGTAATGCAAGGTAGGTGCACAAATGGGTGGACCAATTTGCCATAGAACCAAAGCCCTTATTTATTCAAAATTTTGATTAGATTTTGGAAATTATAACTAGTTTACATTGATTTCTTCCATATTTTTTTCATGTCATTAATGGCACATTTAGAGTTTTTTTTTCTTTAAGAATGGAAGAAAAAATACCATAAAACACCCTCTTCCTCCAATATGATATGTACTTATAAAAAATTGTTCATAATCAACCCATTAAAAAGTCCATGTAAGGATAATCCTAAAATTCAATTAATTTTTTTTTACACTTAACTTCCTTAATATGATATCTTACTAATTTCAAGTCCCTAACACACACCCCATCAATCAATGGACCATATCATAGTCCACAAATAAATGGCAATCATACATATAATCCATGAGTTTTGAGTTCAAGAGTCCATGGCTTTTACAAAAAAATTAAATTTGTAAAATGATTTTGTGCATGATGTAGATATTCAAGTTAAGCTCTGTAAATCAACATAGGCATTGTAATGGTACCATAAAGTAGAATTGGCTTGCATGACACCCAAATTGGTCCACCATTTGTGCATGCACCCTACACAACATGTTTTCAATCAAAAGAGGTGGAAACCATTGTCTATCTACTAATGAGGTGCGGACATAAAATGGTTAATTCACAACCTCACTATTATGAGTTTTTGACGTTGTGTTCTACAAGGTTTGACATTGCAATCTAATCATCCACAACTCAACCTAATTTGATCCCAATGTTTCATTACTATTAGGAGAAGGGTTAGAAATTAAGCTTGTGTTCGTGTGGGGAAGTGAAAAGTGTCAACAAACTTGTGATTGCCATCCTTTGAATAAAAATCAAACATTAAAGTTGAAGAATATGGACAAGTTTTTTTAAGAAATAGGTTCAGGCAATTGTTTTGTTATAATATTATGTTCATAGATGATTGCCCCTAGAAATACATGGGCAATGTGCTTTTTTGGGGATCACTATGGCCATGGTTTGTTGGACTATTTGAGCCTCTCAACACCCTAGGCTATGTTGGCTCACACCACCATCGATAAAGTGAGCAAACATAGGACTTATGGTTGACACCACCATTGGAAAGCCCTAAGGATTTATGCATGGTCACCTATAACCTAGGTTATTAGTACGTAAAACCCACAAAATAATTTGTTCCATGTAATTTTTATTCTTGAATTTTAATGATAGTGTTGTAAAATTGACTTGAAGTTGAAGCTCAAGGGGGACACTAGTAAAAAAGTAGAAAATACGTTAGTAAAAACATAGGGTGCAATATATTGATTGTTCAATAAATTATAAGTTAATTAGGTTAAAAATAGGGTACATTTTATTAAAATAATCAATTTAATTATAATATAGGGTATGTAATAATCTGAAATAATTGATTAGAATTAATATAGGGTGGCTTTGATATGTATATATTAGAAAATTAGATAATAATAGGGCAATAAGAAATAGGTTGGACAAATGTCTAATACCCCTTTAAAAATGGTCATTTGTTGCAAGTAGATCCCAAATTTTACACTTTGTCCCCCCCATGAGTTAAGCTTTAATATTAGGCCATTGATGGAATTGGTTGAAATTTTGCAAATCAAAGGGGGTGAAAGAGGTGACAACCATAAGGCAAGGATGCTAGTTTTGAATGAAGGGCCATCAACCATTTTGGGGTATATATGCAACAAAAGTTTAAGGAAATCTACAAAGGATGCTTCTATTTTTGTAACCTAGGAAACACATCCAATGTAGGACATTTTCCTTTTGGTTTGATTCAAACACAAAAGCATTTTGTTTATGAAGTTGATTTGCATGATGTTGTTTTATTAACCTAATACTACAATTTCATTAAATGAATTTGGATTTTGGCTTGATGTCCATGATATGTGTTGGAGCTTTTATGTTTCTAGTAATTGACTAGCCATATTCCACTCACTAAATTAAATTTCCAAGCTTTAGGTTTATGATTTTATGTTAAAATAATCTTGTGTTATTAGCTTAATTGCATCTATTTTGTAACACAAGGAAAATGACATATCATTTTCATGATTGACAAGGCTTGTGCAATTGGCAATTTTGTGAAATTTGGAAGTGGGGGAGCTATCCATCATAATAACCCCATCACAACAAATTGTTTATTTGTAGTTGTGAATTCAAGCACAATTTCTAGTGTAGCCTTGCCATTTCCAAAAACAAACCATGATCCTCCATTCAAATTGGTAAATGTTTATTTATTTTATTATTTTAATCTTCAATTTTTTACTTTAACATATCATTATTTAGACATTTGAAGTTTGCAATAACAACAAACTACAGAAATTAAAAAATTAAACCAAATTGAAATATATTCTAAAATTTGTATGTGAACCAATATTAGATTTATAATAGTTTGAAAATAGAATTCAAAACAGTATGTGATTCAAAACAAAACATTAGAACAATTACAATCATCAAAATTGTTCATTTCCATCAAAATCTTTCTCTTTTTTTCACATGAATTTCCTTTTCTTCAAAACTTAACATGCAACTCCTTTTTTAACATCCACAAACTCAAAATTTCTCTAATATCCTTCCTAGTTTCCCACCATGAACATTAATTCAAATTTTCCTCCATTCAATCCTAATCAACAACCTCATGTCGCGTATTTTATTCTACATTACCAATACACTTCTATCCACTTTATGTAATAGTGACAATACATTTCTGTCCACCCTATCCAATAGTAACAATACACCTTTGTTTACTCTATCCAACAATGACAACACATGTTTGCCTTTAACATAAGTCTATAATGGATGCAATTGGATACATCATTTGGTGGCCTTGGAAACTAACAACCTCTATGGATTAAACATATCTGTATGAGGTAGATATATAACATGTATAGTTCAATTTTACTTTCAAACTTCAATGAAAATTTGTATTAGGCTATAATTATGCATATTTGATTGGATGCATTTTTTTGTGTGGGATTTTAATTTTGTGCAATGTGTAGGTTAGTGTGTAGATGTGTTTAGTTTCAATTTATTTTTGTGATGTGCATGAAAATGTTGTGGGTTGTGTGTATATAAACCCCACATGAACCATTTTCTTTGAACCTTAAAATGGGAACCTAAAATTAGTAGATGTGTCAAATATTGTATGGGTGATTTGCCATGTTTACATTTAGTGTAATCAAAATAGATGCACAAATGCTATCACACTAAACATTACATGTGGCATCCACATCAAAAAATGCTATTAACATTCTAGTCATAAAGAACATGACACATGTTCCTCCATGTCATCCAACCTTGCTAGTACATTTAGTCAAAATAGCCATGACATTTGTCACTACATGTCATTAGACAATACTAGGTCATTTAGTAAAAAAAGACAAATGGATGCAAACAGGATAACGTGAGCCACATTTGCCCTTTTGGGATTGTTTTTTGGACTATTTTATTCTTGGAATATTCCATAAAAACTCTTTATTTTTTTTAAAAAATCATGATAATTTTTGTTATAGTACTTTGATAAGGCTTGCATTAAATTTTTTAAAAAAATTGTCATTTAGAAAAAGAAAAGTTATTAAACATGTCTTTTATTACTTAAAAGCATGGGTGATAGTGCTTTATTATTGTTTTTTCATCATTTTTATTCATTTGACTAATTTCAAATTTATTCACAAGTTTTGATGATATATTATGAATGTTATCATATAAGTAAATTCTACAATTTCAACATGAAATTAAATTACATTTTCAATAACATGAATTATCAAGCATTGATTACACTTATTGTGGTATGTGTTATCATGACTGCACCTAAACACATGGAACCCCACATTAACGAACATTATGAACACATTTAATCTTTACAAACATAACACATGTGTAACACATTAGCTAGCATTACTAGATAATTAGGTCACAATAGACATGACACTTACTATCCATTTTAACTAGCAGTACTAGAAATTTGAATAAAAATGGACATGCCATGTTGGACATAGTTAGTCACTTTATGAGAGCCCATATGAAGAGGACCACTACATTGTGTTTGTCGTAAATGAATGGTTAGTTTTTATTTTAGCATCACCTTCTTTGAAGTGTTTTTTTGATTAAAATTTTGTCACAAAATACAATGTTAAAGACAAGTTCTATAGTAGTGATTTGATAAAACCTTTTCATAGAATAGATTGTTAGTACAAATCATTAATTTATGTTTGCTTCATTCTATAAATGATACATTGCCACATTTTCAAGTTTTCAATATCCATCTAGGTAGGTTGTCATTGACAACTAAAAAACCCCAACAAATCAAGCTTTGACTATGTGGCTTCAAAGTTGTAGCTTGATCTTATATAACCACAAGTTGCATAACCTCAACCTCACTAGAATTTGTTGTAGTAGCAAAATGAGTTCCAACAACACAAAAATGAGTTGTAGTAGTTTGCATATGTATGGTTTCAACATTTGAGACATTATTGTGCATAATAAAAATTGGTGTCATTCCACAATTTTCTTCAACCTCGCCAATCCTGCCAACAAACTCAACCAAGCATACATCTTCTTTTTAGTCATCACATTAAACACATAACATAATTCTAACACCTAACCAAGGCAAGTGGAAAAACAAAACAAACTTACAAATTACAACCCAAGTGTATATGCATGGAAGTTTATTTAAAATTATAATTCGTAAATTTTAAGTGCATGGGAGCTTGAATCTTGCAAACTATAAATGTTTTGACAAAACAAAAATGATCCCAATAACAATAAAGAAGAAAAGCATGACAAAACAAAAAACTTACAGCAAATTCAAAGGAAAGATTGAAAAATCACCTTGCCAAGAACCATTTTCTTTCCTGCTAGCCTTGTAGCTGTCATCATACACTCTAGGAACACTTCAAGGTAAACACCCATCCAAATAATTCCGACAACAAAAGGCAAAAATATTAGAACTTCTCTTTTATTTAAATCAGAAATTTTTTGGAGGAATTTAGGTTTGAAATTCCCAAAAATCACACGATTATATAGCCAAAGAGTATAAGCTGCACTTAAAATCATCCCAAGTGCTGCTGATAAATTGAGTAAAATCTGTTGAGAAAATAGTTTGAAAAAAAAGTTAATCCATTGAAAGGCACAATTGAAAGATCAAGATTGTTGAAAGCTAAAAGATTGAAATCATTAAAAGCTACAATTGAAAGATTGAAATAGTTGAAAGTTGCTACATAAATGTTTGAATTCAAAGGTGCATAAACATAATGTGAAGCATGAATATAGAAACACAATGCAAAGAGTGAATATAGAAACATAAAAATTAAAACCCACAATATGTATAAATTTTTAGAAAAAAAACCCTCAAATTACAGACTTTTGAGACTTGATATTGCGTCAAACACCATTAAACATTACAAAGGCCCTAACATTTTGCCGATGTGAAAGTTTGTGAAAAGGACACACTCAACTTTCACTATTGGAAAATACACACAAAAAGAAACTAAAATCTTAAACCCTCGACATGATATTCATATTTGAGTCTTAAACCCTAACTATTGAACATGCATGACCTTACTATCCATAATTGGGCCCTTAATAACATCAACATATGAATATGAATACCAATAGCCATGTGTGTAGCATATATAGTTGCTAATGAAATACACTCTATTGAATATGTATAATCCCAAATATTGAAAAAAAGATAGAGTTCAGATACGGTTACATACATATTTGGCTATTAATTGGATTCATATTTTGATCTTTCCATATATCCAACCAACATTGGTTGTAAGCAATGTTTGTAGGTTCCTTGGTTTGCAATGTTAAATCAAAGGTTTGAGTTTAGGTTTTTTTAACTCAAACTTAAATCAACATTCTTTTAGTGGAATTCAAACATGAATCAAATCATGGAACTAACCTTTTATTAGAACTAAAACTATAACCTTACATTCAAGGTTTGATTTTAATTTTAGTTCTAATACCTACCTATAAAAGTTATTGAGGTAGGTAAGTGGGTGCAAATACATTCAAAGGAGCCAAAAACCATGTCGAATAGTGATGACAACTATAACTTTTTTTACATATGTTTTTGTTTTCACATTTTAAAGTTATGTTAATCATTCTAAGTTGTGTTAAATGATTAACATAAATGTTGAGGAATTCAAATTAAAAATTCATTAAATTCAATTTTGGGTTTTGGTTTTAGTAAAAGACTCTTTTAATAATAAATATTGATTGTATTTTAAAAAAATGATAGTAATATACTACTCACATTAAAAAACACTCACAATTTAAAATTTATGGAATTTGAAAATTTGAAAACTTGAAAATTTCAAGAATTTTTTACCACATGTAAATAGGGTGTAATGTACATGACAAACAAAACAAAGTTGTAATTTATGATATACAAAACAAAATCCGAAAAGTAAACTTTAGCATATTTTGGTATGATTTAAAATTACGATATTTTTCAAGAAAAAACACAAAATCTAGCAAAATGCACACACTTCACAAAATTCATGTTTATTCAACAAAGATTAACACAAAATATGTGATGTATTGGGGTAACTATATGTATTTTTAATAATAAGTTGCAAAATATTTCATTAAAAAATCCTTTCATATGAAAAAGTGAAAAGGATTAAAAAAATATTCACAATTCTTTTACAAAGTAATCATGTTGACTCCTTTGAATGTATTTGCACCCAAGTTGAATATATTTTAATTAGAAGAATTGGCAAGTAGGTTGAATTTTATAATTATGATGACTAATTTTATATTCATACAATTTCTAATCTTATGGGGTGTGTAATGTATATGTGGAATTAGATTTGGATTTTAGGGGGGTGGGGGGCAAGGGGGAGAAGAAGGTAAAAAGTGGAAAGGTATGGAAAAGGAGAAGGTTTGATAATACAAAAAAAAAATGGAAAAAAATGACATTTGACAATGCAAATGAAACAAAAAACCTAGATTGGATTGTTCATTATTTAGATCCATGAATATGGTATAATAGATGATACGAGCAAATGCATGGTTAGGTGGTTCATTTAAGAAAATAATAATATTTCACAAAAGTCCATTCTATAGTGTTAAATTTGTATATATTTTTATCAAGTACCATTGGTTAAATGGTTTTTTTGATCATGTAACAAAAGTAATAAAGTCCATATTAATAGGAACCCAAGTAGATATTCTAAATACATGCACAACTAAAAAAATAATTTGAGAATTGATAAAATACAACAATGGGATAGACTTATGAAAATATGGTCCAATTCTAGTTATTCATAAATCTTTAGCTAGAAATTGGTTATGGTTTTTAAGGGAGGAACTTCATATAAAAGTTTATTATTTCATGCCATATCACATACTAAGACATTATAAATAAATTTGGAATGAAATTCGATATGAAAATTTCAATTTTCTACCATTTCGGTTAATTGACCAATCCTTATTTTTTGACTTCAAAAGTCCAAAGTTGTTAAAAGTGGGTGTACTTTTATTTTAAAAAATTACACATGTTTTTATAATCAAGTTGTTAATCTAGAATCAAATGTCAATTAACAAAATGATAATTGTATTATTTGTTAAATGTGTCCAAGGAAAGGGTACCTTGCAAAAATGAACATCATGACACCAAAAGCGAGCCATCATATTGTGCATTTACACTTTTAGGTAACAAAGTTGGAATTGTTGAGGAGTATTTACTAGATTTTTAAAAAAATAAAATCAATTTACAAGTTCAGGCCAAATACAATGTGTTGACATAAATAAGCTAAAAGAAATAGAAAGATTGTGAACATTAAAATGAGGTTGAAATCAAATGCAATAAACTTACAAAATCATATAACATTATGACAAGACCACAAGAATATGAAACATGTGCATTTGATGTAAACACCTGGTTTAGATGTGGCAAATATGATATTAACTTCAAGGTTCAACATGCAAATGTTTAATGGATTGTGAAAAATTGGATGTTGAAACTGGAAAAAATAGAGTAAAAATGAAAAAAATGAAAAACATGTACAAGGATTCAAGTTGGGAAAAACATTTATGTAAATGCTTATGAAAGTTTGAATTGTTGATCTTGTCATTATTGGTGGGCCAATTGTGTAGCGTGACAAAAACAAATACAAAGTTTGTGACATGCCAAGGCTTCAAATTATTTGTTGCAAACTAAACAAAGCCATTTTTTTGATGAGTATATATGTTTGATGAAAGGGTTAAATGCAATTTGAATGAGTGATTAAGGTTGAATACATTTGGAATTATAATGCATGAACATTGCTAATTATAAATTGCTTTCAGGTTGAATAGGTACTTGTTCACCATAACCTTGAAATTGTTTTCTTGTGAAGTTCTACATGCAACTACATGGTTTTGTGGGTAATTACATTTAGAAAGTGGTATGTGGATACGACAAACGTTGATTGTAAAAATAAAACATTCATGGTCCTTTATAAGGATAAGAAACCTTAATTTATGACACAATTCAAGTCGAAAAGAATTCAAATCTTAAGAAGTTAGGTGTTTAGTACTTTCAAAACATGTCCAAGAATTGAGCTATGATAAAAGAATATTTTTGTGAATTACTCATCCAAAGTCCCCTTCCGTGTTCCAATTTTACTATCACATTCATTGAGTTCAATTGTTGTCATGATAGGTTTCCCTCAAACCAAATACATACTTGTCATTTCACACCTTTTTAGGGAAGCACCTAATTATTAGAACCAATTGTGAATACAATAGCCCACATTCACAATATCATAACTCTTTGCAAGCAAGGATGGCTACTCAAATGCTTGATTGCAATTACCACCTTCACATTGTGGAAATGTGATAATGCCCACATTCACATTGTTTGAACTCTTCATAATGCACTAACACATCCCAAACCTTCAATTTGACATGCTTCATGTCCTTTGGTCTCATGTTGATGACAATCACTTTAACAAATGAAAACTAGAAACTCACTCAATGCAATGTAGAACTCTCTTGAGGACTTGGTATTATGATAGGATAGAGTCGGGCCTAGAAATGGAACCATTAACTACTAGCTTGCTGTCTAGAAAATAGCCTTTGAGTCACACTCCATTTTGTATACACATATATGACAACCACTATGTACACTTTGGTGGGAAGAATGGGGGAGCTAATTAATTTGCAGTTTAGGACAGCATTTAAAAAATGAGACAAGCTTTAAAGTGCTAGACTTTGTGTCCTCTTTTCTCCTAGGTAATGTTCTCTTAGGACAATTTGTTGTAGATGACAATCATCTTTGCACTAAGTTAGTTAAAAACTGGGAGCTTTGAACTTTTCTTGGAGAGGGGTAGGGAAAGCCCTCGAACTTCTGAGTTGGTAATTGCGTCTGCTAAAATGATATTGTATTGACTGTCTCTAGTTTCTACCCATGTATTGAGGAGGATCCTTTTAAAAATCTTTGCAAATCCATTTAGTTATGCACACTAGATTGGCCCCCTTAAAGTTGTGCATATCTACTGAATTAGAGTCTGCCAAGCAAATCCATGAACCATCCACTAAGATAATCTTCATGGGATACTGGTAAATGGTCTATATTGACATTGGATATCTACCTGTTTGTGGCTTGGAAGCCAACATTTCATAGAGAGCCCTCATACAAGAGAAAGGGGTACAATGCTAGATGTGTTAGAACTTAGACATGAGCGGATTGACATTGACAGAGTGGAGCAACAAAAACATGAAATAGTGTCCTGTGGTTTTTCCAGGAATGCCATATGTACTAGCTTAAATGTCAACCTCATTGGAAGCTAGTAGGCTATGGAGAGGGTAAAACAACAAAATGGGCAACTTCTGATCCTATAGTGCACAAAAGCATTCTTGCTTGAGACATCATCCAAAGCTAAATAAGGACCTTATGTTGTTGGGTGAAGCCCAATTCTGGTGAAGCCCAATTCTGGTAAAGCCCGCAGACGAGGGCTTTACTGAGTGTCAAGACCTGTGCCAAATTCTTATTTTTATTTTTCTCCTGATGGGAAAAAACGAAAAAAAATTGCAGGGTGTTCTCAAAATGCCCTACTAGACAGTGGAAGAAAAATGTATTCTCTGTAAGGTGCTCTTTAATTACACTAGAAAAAATCAGTGGAGGTCTTTACAAAATTTTCAATGTCAGATTCAAAGCTTTCAAAAAATTTACAAAATACAATCCTTATGTCTTTAAGTAATTACTTTTTTATGGGGTTTTTAGTCTCCAAAATTTGAAAATAATTGAAAATTTTCCAGACTCCATTGGTAGCCAAATTATAGAAGGATGTTCAGATTATTTTACTTTCATTATTTTCAATAGACAAATCTGGCTAAATCGTCTTGTAGATGATCACCACGTCAGCTACTGAAAATTGAAGGAAAAGAAAACTCTATGACTGTGTATGCAACCTAGCTTGCACCTGGAGCCGATTAACAGGCAATGTCCTCATGATCTAATAAAAAAGATCAGGGACAGAAAGAGATCAGGAATTGTTGGAAACAAATGCAAAAATTCAAGTCCTCTCTTCTTGCTGCATATCATAAAGTTGGGCCACTGTGTTTCTAGCGTTGCAGCATGGCACATTGTAAAGCATACTTGCGAAGGAACTTATTGTGCAAAGTGCCAGAACTTTTTCATTTCTAAAAAAGTTCCTACCTGGTGGTGGGTACGCATATTAGGTATCACAATTTTAAAAATAAATAAATGATGGAGCTTTATGGTAGTGCCCTCACAGAGACCATTACCAGAACTTGCGTAACATATCCCCGAATATTCCAATGGATGCTTCATTTTCCTATACAAAACAATTTTCTTTCAGAGAAATGTTTTCTGAAAATTTTGGCTTTTCTAAAAAATAATAGAAAATTTGTGGAACCTGCTATTCAACTAGGGTATGTTTGAATTTTCAACCTGCCATTAAAGGGCAAAGTCATTACTTGAGGAGCCTGCTTGTTTGGGTGTTCTTTAAGTTTCATGTTGTATATAAACACAAGAATCAACACCAGAACGAGTCATGACCTGTCATGGAATAACAACTTGGTTTCAATGAGTGTCCACAATTTGACACTAAAGGATCAAAGACAAAAACAAAAAGATTGGAGATTGCTTGCTGATTTCACAAATATGCCAATTCCCTTCATTATACATGCTGAAACATGCCAAGACCTTATTATTGTTATTATTTTGCCACCAAAACAGCCCAAAACACACACACACTCTCTCCACTCATATTAAGTGCTGTCAGACCTGAGTTGTGAAGAAAGAGAGGGAAACGGAGAAGACCACAAAGTTGAAGTTCCAATGGTTTTTTTTGCAATTTTGTGTTATAGCCAAAGTGGCGATGATCCACAGGAAGATTTAGCCGGATTTAGCTGCTAGCTAAATATAAAAGTAAAATTTTAAAAGATCTTTGCGTTTTTTGGCTAACATCTTTGAACCATGTATAGAAATATAAAAAAAATTCTTTATTTTTCTAGATTACGACTATTGAAAATCTCAAAAAGCACATGATTTTAGCACTTTTTATTTTTAATATTTCATTTTGGCTATACATTGACAGCAAAGAAAAAAAAAGGCTGCCACAAACCTGCAAATCTCACAAACAGAAAGTGCCTGCAGTGCTGACGCAGTTAGAGCTGGTCCAGGAGACGGCGAATTGTAGCGTTAGAGTTGGTCGGAGAGTGGACCTGGTTTAGTGGCATTGTCTGAAGTAGAACGGCGGGCTGTGCGGCTTTTTATACACATCCTTTTTGGAATTTTGGGGGCTGTGCGGGAGAGGAGACGAGAGGAGAGGATGGGGCGGCCTGGTTTGTAATTAGTATTTGTTGTTTTCTTTTCATCTGTCCATCGTGCCTACCTCCAAACCCTGAGATGTTTCGCATGTAACATGTGATGGGGAGTGTTCTGGAATGTCGGATTCGTCTTTAGATTTTGTCTTGGCTTCTTTGCATTTAAGATGGATTTCTGCCACGCCATAAAGCTCCTTCAAAAATTCTGCCACTTGTGAGGATTGACCATCTGCTGATTTTTGTCAACATTGGTGATTGTAGTAAGTAGCAGTGGTTGATGTGAGGAACAACCCTTCTTCATAAGGACCAGTACTCTTGTGGTAGGGTTTTTGAACCTGGGTCTTTTGTTGGGCCCGGTCCCTCCCTGTGGACTATCACATTCGATCCAACTTTTGGAAGTTTTACCTTATTAGAACCGGTTTCACAGTAGGTGAACCTGTTTCTTTGGTGAAAGTGTTTAGACTGTTTAGATTGGGACGGAGTTTTTTAGTGTTCAGAGTGTGAACACAGTAAGTAGATGTACAACATCTTATCTATTGGCAGGGCCAGCGTGTTTGTGAGGCCTTGTTTGATGTGTACCAGTGTTGTGCAATTTTAGGAAGAACCTCTAGTTCTGGTTCTTAAAAATGCTTAGAATCATTCTTGTTATAGTTCCACACAAAAATGGAACCAGCAATCCGATTTCAAGTCTTGTTCATTTAAGAAAAAATCTGGTTCTGTTGATTCAGGTAACTCAGAGGAACTGGAAACCTGAAACCAGACTGTAACCGGTGGTTAATTGTTGATTAACCTTCTATTAGCCCTTGATTTTAGTCCTTTTTTTTCAATTAAAAAAATAAATTGTGGTTTAACTTGAGGTAACTCAGATTGGAATTGGAAATCTGAAACTAGACCATAACCAATGATTAATTGTCAATTAACCTTTGATTAGCCCTTGGTTCTAGTCCTTTTTTTTCTAATTTATAAAAAATCACGGTTTGGGTTTTGGTTCCACACATCATTGGGTATCCAATTTCAAGTCTGGTTCTTAAAAAAAGAAAGAAGAAGATTTCTTTCTGGAACTGTTTTTCAAAATTAGACCCAATTTCAGTTCTATTTCTACTAATTGAAACTGGAACTAGTGATTTGAACCTCCAAACCAGGTACCCGCCCAATTGGTACATATATGTGTTGTGCAGTTAATATTTGAGTTTTTAATAACTTGTTTTGGTATTTAAAAATTGGGAAATCAAAGAACCTTGGGTTACAATTATATGGAAATTTTAAGAATCAAAGAACATGCAGTTTTAGTTTTATCTAAAAAACCTCAAAGAATTGGTGGTTGTTTACAAAATGACCAACAATGTTTAGAACATTATTTGAGTGGGTCTTAGATGTTTTTGGAATTGTGATTACATACTAGTTCTCACATTTTTATATATTTGTAGTTATATATCGGAACTGATTATTTGACTTTTTAAAAGAACCACCATTAGGGTAGAGAGGCCCATCACCAAACACATGCCAGTCATCGAACACCCACCTAGTGTGGCAAACTGCATATGTTAGAACAAAAGTGTTCATTGTTTAGCCTATCACCAAACATTTCATTGAAAATAATTTTGTTCTAAGTTTTTCATATTGTTGATTGTTCATCAAGTTTTAGTGTTTGATATTAGGGATTTTGGTGGCCATATTTGTAAAAAGTTTGAATAAATTTACAAGGGACCACTTTGGAGATGGTGATTAGCTAAATTTCATAATGGAAGGTTGGAAATGTGATGTATTTTCATGTTTGGTTATAGGGGGAAAATGCATTAGTTTTTCGAAGGCCCCATGTTTGGTGTGGAAATAAAAGTTTGGTGATAATCGATTGGATTGAATAGTACAAGGAGAAAAAGTTTGGTGATGGGTATGCAAGTCATGTTAAATATCACACAACTAACCATAAACAAGGATCACAGTTTACAAGAATCAAATGGATATTCAAATCTTACACATTAATTGGGGAAGTTTTTTTAAATTTTCCCCCAATTTTGTGCACATCCCCTTCTTGTCAAAAATTAAAAGCATCAAATCCACAAGGCAATAATGCTACAAATATGCATACACAATTCATTTTTACAAAAATATTAGTAAGACTTTTTCACTATGTTAAAGCTTCCAATTTGTGAAAAAGCTAACCTTAAGTCATTCATCAAGGTTTTGAGAGCATATGGGTTAAAACAGTAGAGGTCAAGTAACATACAAGGGGTAAAGATCTCTAGATCAGAAACACAAGTCCTAGTAGATCAACAAGAACAAACTTTGTGATTTAGAGTAGCTAAAGAAAAGTCTCAAGAGTTAAATCAAAAAATTGCACACATTAGACTAACTAAAGAGGGGCTACAAAAGCTTGATCATCAATAATCAAGTCCTAGTGTTGTCAAAGAAGAGAAAAAAAACCAAGATTCAAGGGTGGATGCAAGGGGGTAACTAGGAAAGGATGCAATAGATGAACTTTGCAATCAAAAGTTCAAGAAGTTTTTATACTATTGCTAGATGCAAAGTTCTATAGTTCCTAGGTACATTATAGGTAGCCATAAGAGAGGTTGATTTTTTCAAATTCCAAGATGTCGTAATTTGTTATACACACCTACTGCCTACACACAAACAACTAATCAAAATTTACTATGGTTAGACTTTGAGGAGTTTTATGCATTGATCACAAGTTTCAAACAACTAGAGGCATATGCATTTCACATTTACCATGATCTTTCATATTTTCTTTAGAGTTGGTCAAAATATAGAAGATTCAAGTTTGTACTTCTCGTAGGGTTAAACCAAACACCCCCAACTTGTTAGAAGTTGGGGCCTAGGGGCTCTAAATCATGATGTTGTTGAATGTGCCTCATAGGAGGCAAAGTGGATTGGATGATTAGCCAAGCCAACACAAGGAAAATGTCCCACCATCTTTTGGATCATAGGAACCAACAACCAAACAATGAAAAGTCAATATATCCAATCCTATCAACATTAGAAGCAAATGGAGCAACCGGACATTGGAGGAGGCCATGGATGCAATTGGGAAAGGGACAACTTCATTGAGGAAGGCAAGTAGGCATTGGAACATACCATTAACCTTGTTGTTTGATTTTGTATGGAAAAACAAGATCTAAAAAAGTAAGACTAATAGGCGTATTAACAACAAAAGAAGATTAGGTTGTGGTTTTTTAGGTTTTAGCTTTGCAAGATGTTGGGCTATTAATAAGCCTGTAACAATTGAAGATGAAAAATGGCAAAGCTGACCCAAACAAGGCTAACACCTTTCCAAGGAAGAATATTAAGTGTCACAACCCCACTTTGGGCGAAGTGGGAGAATGTAACTCCCACTCCCAAAAGTAGAGACTTGGAGTCCTCTGGGACTCCCGAAAATTCAGAAGACGATTTGAGGGGTCAAATCTCCTTGCCTTGATGCGTTTTTTATATCAATGGAAAGCTCTTGAAGCGTAGATGTCCAAAATGGCCTCGCATTGCCCATTTGGACATCTGCAGCCCAAGTTATGGGCAAAAGAAGGGCCGGGAGTCAAACTGCCACTTTGACTCCCAACCTCTAAAAGTCGAGAATCGACCTCTCCCCGACGTCGCCTCAAGGAGTGTGACACAGCCTTGGAAAGCTCTCGACGAGAGCTCAACTTTGGTTCAGAGCTCGTCCCAATCCGAGATCGGGGCGAGGAGTTGTGGCCGTCCAAAGTCCCGGGACTCCAACTCGGGATAGTTTCGGGACTCCAACTTGGGAGTCTTGGGAAAAAAGGCCATTTAGATGTAGCCTTGACGGAGAGCTGCAGAGAATACGATATGGGGGAAGGTGGTGGCTTCCCCCGAGTCCGGGCCGTGGTGAGTCAAGTGGTCCAAGTTGCCCGTGGCTTGTCCCAACACCCAAGGGTGTTCCCGAATGTGAACTAACCTTTTTGTGGTTGGTTTTGGATGCAGATTCGTGCTTGATCTTCTAATCCATCTTCCTAGTCTAATCTTGGGGCTTCTAGCATGCCCCTCTAACCCTCTTTAGTGCTGGAAGTCGGGAGCGCCCCTCAAGTCCCCCTTTTCTGCAACTACACATAGTTGGACCCTCAAGTGGGTTCAACCCAGGACTTGGGAGTGCGTCATTAAGGACCTTTTGGTGGTACTAATTTAAGCGTAAACATCTTGAGCTTAACATTTGTCAAACTGAAGGATTGGGTATCGATAAAGTTCAAAGATTAACAATCCAATCATGCCAAAATTTCTACCAAAATTTGTAATCCATGTACAACAAACATAATTATGTTTAGATCATATTGGTAAAGTTCAAAGATTAACAATCCAATCATGTTAAACTTTCTACCAAAACTTGCAATCCATGTACAAGAAGCATAATTATGTTTAGATCATATCTAGAATTCTAATGAAACATGCATCCAAGCATGAAGATAGCTAGGAGCCAAGGTTTTGGCAAAATGAGGTTTTCAGCAAATGTATAACACCATTCCTAAGTCCCATGGAATGGTTGATTATTAACTATGTTGTTAATACAGCAATGACAACATTGTAAGGGTTTTACATTTTCAAAGGAGAAATGATACCAAATGACTACATTCAACTTTACAAATTAAGGACTTGTATGGCTATGAAGTCAAAAGCGCGGATGATTACATGTTTTTTCAAAGAATTCCTTTCTTTCTTCAATAGGTCAATACTAGATGGAATCTTTCTAATAAATAAACATTTACTTATCTTGGATGGCCATGGATCCATGCCGTTTTTGAGGCAATTGAGGAAGCATAAACATTTAGGTTAGATTTGGTTACCTTACCTTCACATACATCCCATGCATTGTAGCCTTTGGATGTAACATGTTTCAAATCTTCCAAGATTGTTTTTAAAAAGGAAAGAGACATAACAATGATCAACATGAATTACATCGAACTAGAAAAATGAGTTTTGGTAGGATGGGTGGCCAAAGCACTAGACCAAACATTTTCAAGAAAAAATATTGACACACCCCCAAGCTTCTTGATGGACTCAACTATGAGTCCAAAGGTGAAGACATCGGAAGGAGAAGGAGTTGGGGCGCATTCTGTGGCTCGGAGCATTTCGGGGGTAGAAGGGCGTGCTGGAACTCTGGGATGAGATTAGGAAGATTTACAAGTAATTCACTTAGTCACATGGACTTGCACAAACCAAACAACAAGTTGGTTAATGTGTAGTTGGAACACTTTGGTGCACGAACGAGCCACAGGCAAACATAGACTCACAAGAAGCACCACGACCCGAACTTGGGGGAAGCCACCACCTTCCCCCTTATAGTACATTCTGTGCATGGCCATGGGGCCAGCACCCAAATGACATTTTGTCCTAGGACTCCCAAGTGGGAGTTTTGAAATTCTCGAAATTGGGATTCTAATAACTTTGGAGGCCCATAATTTTTTGTGCATGCTTTCGATTGAGGTGAGGTTTAAACCAAAGCTGTAGCCTTCATTGAGAAATTTTCAATGGTATGTGGCACGCCACTTTCACATAAGGAAATCGGGACGATTCTTGACTTTTAGTGGTTGGGAGTCAAATTGACAATTTGACTTTTGGCCCTTCTTTTGGTCATAACTTGTGTTTTAAGTGTTCAAATGAGTCATGCAAGCTCATTTTAGACATTTACATTCTAAGATATTTTTAATGATATAAGGAACTTCTCAATCCAATGAGTTTTGGCCCGTACAATTGCCCTTTGAAAATTCTGAAGTCCATTGGGATTCTAACTCCCAAAATGGGAGCTCATTTGGGAGTGTGGGGGTTCATTCCCTCTCACTTTCTTGCACTCTTGGGAGCATGAAATGTGATTCTTGAACTCATTCTTGGCCCGCACCTTCACAAGCCCATGCCTTGGTCGCGAACCCAAGGTTAGGGTTGCAATAAATATTATCTCAAGGTTCAAAAGTACAAGGATTTTGCCATTGGAACCTAAAGCCATGGATGAAAGAAATCTTAAAAGCTTATACATAATAGTGAATTAGCTTGGAGAAGAGCAAGATGATGATTATTAATCAAATCAAGATGAGGATGGGGAGATGGAATGGGCAAAACAAAATGTTGTAGAAGAGCTGATCAACATAGCTTCAACTATAGAACCGACAACTATGTGAATCTATGCTTAATAGTGTGGTTCAAGATCAACCTAAGTATTATGTGAACATGAATATGGTTGAAACCTTGGAGTAGTCTTCAATAGATGTGGGAGTAGAATGCAAAATCCTAAAAACTTAGGAAGCATTGGTAGGCACCAACTTGTTGTCATTACCACATTTCCCTGCAAAAAGGACTAATGGGAAAGAACTATTAGTTGATGATTCGCAAAGTCATGTTGTGACTTTAGAAGAACACTTGACCATTGTGCATCAAAAGGCAATGGATAAAGAGGTGGCAAAACATATTATAAAAACAAGAAAGAAGGAGAAGCAAAACAAGTAGGTTAGAAAGGTAACAATAATAATGATTGTAGTAAAATGGGCAACTAAAAAGGAACTTACAAGACAATAACGAGCTACCTTCATTACAACTTGGTCATCTGTAGCAATAAAAAAAACATGAAATAAATTTCATTAGAATTTCCAAGAAGGAATGTGAGTTCACCTTTTTGGACATAGGGATGTGAACTTGGGTTGGACAATAGATCTTCAAAAATCGGTTCAATAATAAGCTACGGTTCAAAGGCAAAAGAGGAAGGGAATTATAACATTTCTACAATAACTTGATGAAACAAACATTTAAGAGGAGTAAAAAGGAGGAGCAAGGTTTAGTGTTTAGTGAATTAAAATAGGATATAGAATAACAAGGGGATAAGCTTAAAATTGATGTAATAATAATAACTAGGGTAGAAACTTGGTTGAGTAAAAGCTTTAGGAATAATAGTTTAGTGGTTCAACGACCAATAGGAACTCCATGGTTCCAAGTTCAAAAGCACCAACTGAAGATCACTAGGAACTCATGGGGGCTTGATCCACTAGGAAAAGGATTAGCACCAAGACAAAACCATCATAAACACAAGAGAAAGGGGGTGGGGTTTGATTCATTGGAAATAACACCAAGAGGAGATGAAAAACACCAAGAAGAGGACCATCACAAACACAAGAATGAGGGGGTTTAGTTTATCAGGAATAACATTCAAAGGAGATGAACAATACTAGGAAGAGGATTAACACCAAGAAAGGACCGCCATAAACACTAGAAAGAGGGGGGGTTCGATTCATTAGGAGTAACACCTATAGGAGATGAAGAACATAAAAAAGAGGACCATCATTAAGAGAAGACCATCACAAACATAAGAAAGAGGTGGGGGTTCAATTCGTCAAGAATAGCATTGGGAGGAGATGAACAACACCAAGAAGAAGACCAACATGAACACAAAAGAGGGGGGTTTGAATTCATCTAAAGTAGTAAGGAGATGAAGAACACCAAAAAAAGAACCAACACTAAGAAGAGGACCATTGTGAACACTAGAAAGAGGGGGGTTCAATTCATCTAGAACTGCACCAAGGAGAGGAGTAGCACCAAGAAAAGCTTAAGAACACTAAGAAAAGGACCAACATTGGGAACATACATGGAGAAGATCAAAAACAATAGGAGGAGAGGAGTAGCATTGAGAAAGGACCATCATAAACACCACCATAATATTAAGGAACTTCAATCCACCACATGATGATAATTTCAATAATGATCATGAAATTGCGAAGTGCACCAACACTTGTAATAACAAAACACTTGGAGTTAATATAGATTTTCACAAATCTTGGGAAGTTCTATTGCACGAACTTGTATTTCAAGAGGGAATGCCTCCAACATGCTTTATGCATGTGTCCATGAACAACAATAAAACTCAAGGAAAATTAGCGACAAAAGTCAAGTAGGAGAACTTCAACATTGAGAACATTCGACATGCTCAAAACACATGTCCACGAGTAAAAGTGAAACTCAAGAGAAACTAGAGAAAGGAGCTGAATGAGATCTTTGTCCCGCCTGAACATCAACAAAAGCATGACAGGAAGATAACGGGAGGAAAGAGGAGAGGAACAAAGGGAAAGGGTTTAGGGTTTTGGAGCAATGCCACATGGGAGAACATTCAAATTTAGGGTTTAGCATATCTTTAAAGTATCGATCACCAAATAAAATGTTGCCCTATTTTGGGTGTTGATATCAACCATTGAGTAAAGGTGTTTGTTGTTTCCAAGGATGATGATCGGTTTGAAGATGAAAATGTTTGGTGATGGCATGGATTGGTGACATGTGGCAAAATTAATATGTGCATTTACCGAGTTTGCATTGCTTGAAGATAGGTCTAGAAGTTGGTTGGTAAAATTTGATTTTGATGCAATGAGGCCGAGAGCTACCAAAAGATCTTTTGCATTTATAGTCCAAATCCAATGATCTAAAGGGCAATAGGTGCACAATGATCTTTTCTACAATCCATATTTGGACCCAAGAGGCAACCAAGGTTGGGTTCGATAAGATGGTTCATCTGACTTTTTAAGTGTACTATGACCGGCCTCTCTACCCTATGTATTGTTGAGAACCACTACTAGTTATGATTTTCCATTTATAATAACTGCCCAACATTGGTACTTACCAGTGTTGGGCAGTCATCCAGTTTTGCCAGTTGAACTGCTAATTCTGGTTTCAGTTAGTAAAAAATGAATGGATATTGGGTTTGATATTTGGAACTGGACATGGAACTGGGTTTAAAACCAGTTCTGGTTTTGGAACCAAAACCGAACCTAGACACAGTTCGAAAATTGACCAAAGAACGGGTTCTAACGCCTTGACCAGAGGTTCTTGAAAATCATACAACCAGCTTTGGCCCTGAGTCAGGGTTTTGAAAAATCAAAGAACTGGGTCAAAGCACCTACCATAAACCAATGGTTGTTCAGGTTCTTTCACAAGAACTGCAGGTTCTTTGATTTAAAAAAAAATCTCAGAACTGGAGGTTCTTTTGATTTTAACAAATTAGAAATATTTCAAAACCTCAGAACTGGAACCCGAGGATTTCGATAAATTGAAAATTATAAATTAGAAATTTTCAAAGAAATTTTTTTTTCGAAGGAAAGTATTGAATCTTCAAGAATATTCCATTTGTCAAAATGAAAAATAAAAAAATTTTAATCAATAATTCAACAAACATGTGTCAAAGTTGGCATGTTAATATAGTAACATAATTACAAGGATTTCAATAAAAGACTTAACAATTGAGAGGACTTTTTATCAACCATATTATGTCACCATGGAATTCCAAACTCAAGGGCCTTGATTAAAGCAAGGATGGTTGCCTGTCTTTGGCTCTAAACATCTATCATGGTACCATATTTTTAGTAAGGGAGTACCTTGGCATCTTCAACACTAATTATATCACTTGTAAAACTGTGGAAATTTCAAAAAATACAGTATTCCAAAGAACAGAATTTTGTGAAATAAAATAGAAAATCTTTTGGAACATTAAAAAAAAATCAATTTTTCAACATGGAGTCTTTGAAATTAATTAATTATTTGACAGAAGTGTGTTGAAGCTGCCCCTGAGTTTCAGTACATGTTGACTGAGGAAATGTTTCAAGGAGTTGGGTTCCTTTAATGCTCAAATATAGGGTGTGTGAGAACAACTAAGTTATCCATTGTTAAATGAATGTCACTATGCATGCAATGAATGCAAGAGGGACATTCATTAATGGACATGGTATAATAAATGCAAATGACGGATGCATTTCCTTAAGATCATGTAGGATTGAAATGAAAGTTTGTTACAATGTTCCAAGGTGCTGAATGGATTCCCAAGATGTGTATCTCTCATTATTGATATAATTTTGTATCCACTCATTGAATGAACCCCAGATATTATTTTAATTTAGTTGAAAATTTTGGGCTGAAACGTCATTCTCCGTCTCAAAATTTACTTATCACTGGCTATGGATTAGAAATGTATGTTTCAGAGACTTAACTGTTTGTATGTACTGTGTACTAAATATTTAGTAACCAACAAAGTACTTGAAGGTTTTATTTACAGTTTTTTAAAAACATTTCATGTACCCTAAAATGTTGTGAACAATAAATGTCAAAGAATGTTGTCATGTTATGAAGTTCTACGAAATAAGAGCACCAAATATCATGTTTGATATAGGTGCAAGGGTAGAGTTTATAATTTGGAGCAATTGGTTCAGCCCAAGATGACAAGATAGGGTTTACAAATTCATTCGGATAATAATCATATTATACTGCCATTTGCATTCAAATAAAAGAAGTAAATGGATATTCATTTATTTAGAAAAGAGAAAGAAAAAACCAATAGACCATATTAGTTGTGAAGAGCTTCAACTAAAATGGTTCAAAATGTGAATTAAAAAATTTGGAATACATAAGATGTGTAAATTCCAATCATATTGAGTATAGACAAGAATTCCATCAGATGAATTGAATTAGAAACTAAAACATGAATAAAAATATTCATTTTTCTTGAATGCATATACATGATTCAAGACAGTGAAATATTCTAATTTCCTGATGATATGATATTGGGATGGGTTGAAATTAGATTTCATAGAATATACAAAATTTGACAACATTATGATGAACCTAAATAAGAAAATATGAAGAATGATATATCTTGCAATGTTAAATATATTCATTGTGGCATGAACACATGCACATATAGACATACATGAAGATGTTAAATGTTTAGATACAGCAAGTATATTACTTCTTTAAAATATCATGATTCAAACAGTGGAGAGTTTAGAAGTTGAAAAATTTCAAGATTATGAATTGTGAATCCTAATACACTTAGGCAAAATAATTTAAGTGTTTGAACAATCATTTTTGACTTGGGAAATAAAAAGTAAAACCCAAGAGGTTGAACTAGAAGCTTGAATGTGACACAATCATAGGATTTCTTTAATGGGTTGACATAATTTTGCAAAATCAAATATGATTTTCAATTGTTGGCAACCATCTGACTTGGCGTTTAACCAGCAAACACTTGTTGGACTCCTTCTGTCCCCTTGATTTCTAGGAAAAGCCTTGTAAGATGCTATTAGGAGCACAATCTCAGAGATAATGTCTCTTGAATAGCGAAGGTATACACATACACGTAGGGTCATAGGAATATGTTGAGAAACATAGTTGGCATACTTTTAGCATGCAGTATCAGAATGAGAATATAACCAAACTAAGAACCATCAAGCATCATAGCACAATGCGTCACCTGAATATCATGAGAACTCATGTGTATATATGATGAAGAATTGATTTTCTTCAAATATGCAGGAAAAAGGACAAAACACCACATGAAAATCATAGCACTCACAATGCACAAGTCTCACCATGTCAATGATCATTGCTGACCTTAATCTTTGTCTGTGACTTCTTCTTATGGGTCTGTGCGTGGTCTAATTGTTTCAAGCAGTATCCAATCTTCTCCATTTGACACTGGGTAGAAAAGTCCATGCTCTCAGATGCATGCCTTCAAACTCATGAACAGATTTACCTGAGCTTGCAAATGGATCCTCAAGTATTTGCCTAAAGAATCTGGCTCCAATTCAATTCCTGTCTTCAACTTTTGAATGGATACTTTAGTGGCTTCCTGTACTGAAGATCTTAACCATTCTCTCTGACATAGCAATGGTTTGGTGTGTTTGCAAGCTGTGCAAGGTTCTTCTAATTTTGCCTCCTTAAAACTGCCTCTATGTTTTGGCTTAATTGAGGATTCCAGTGGCTTCCTGTTGCCCTGCTGGGACTGCTGCACCGAGTGTAGGAAAGTAGCAACTATATCACATCCAATTTTTTTCCAGGCAGTTCAAATTTGTGAGCATGCAAACCAATCAATCTAGATCACTTCAATAGAAGAATTCTTCACGGTGTGATAGATACATATAATTGCCTGGAGTTGCATGAGGAGCAGAAGTACTTATTAGTACCACCATAAGGACTGGTATACCTTTCATCAAAACCACAATGCAACATTAAGATGGTACAAACCTAATGGTTCCAAGCCAATATAGTCTTACCTTTGAAGTTTATTGCTAGTTGCATGCTATCAGGCTAGTTGATTGTAAACTAATCAAACTGATGTGGCAGGACATGATTAATCATTTAGGGATATTTTTAATTTCATGATTTATGAGTCGAAATAAAATAAAATAAAACCTTCTTGTGACTGAAAAAATGTTATGTTAAGGCTTAAATTAAGAATTTAAAAAAAAAGTTATTTCAAAACTTTTCTTTTCAAGTCCTTTTAGGAATCTTTTAAACAACAAAAACACTAATTACAGTATGTAAAAGTGTTTTTGGGGTGGTCCAAAAAACCAGAAAGCAGGATCAACAGTTCAAAGTTGATTTTTGTGTCCAAAGAGTGGGAGTACAAGTTTCCATGTAACAAGAAAAGTGCAACCAAAAAGGAGGCTGTTTGATCACACAACACATGACAGCTTCTGTGACATAAAGATCTGACTGAGAATGGCTTCTTTTGGATGGGTCTTCACCACTCCCATCAAATTTATAAGCAACTTTCTAATGTTCAACCACACAAATTCCTCTAACATGTGACACTTGAAATTCAAAAGAACCTTTTCTACTAATCACTGGTTTAACTCAATCTGCCACAATTTTGCATTCTTCAAATGCTGACTTATTATGCTCTATTAGATGAAGTTCATTACTAAGTCCTTTAAGTAGCCTCTTTCACCCAAGTTCTCATTATTCTGACACCCAAGTTTAAGACCTTTCACTCTGGACACTCATCACCAACATAATTTAGCTAGTTGAAGGTTATGGTGTGCATTCTCACTGCATTCAGATTTGTTAGATTGCTTGGCTATTATGATCAAGAATTAGAGAGAAACTTCATGCTTTGAACTGTGCATTAAGTCTGCAAGTATCCCCCCCCTTGATCCCCTTGCAAAAAACTTGCTTAAATTACAAAATCACTAAACATGCATTGCAAAACAAATCACCTGTTAACAGTTTCCACTTCATGAATAAAACAGAAAGATTCAACATCAATTTATCTTGCCTGGTTTCATTCAGACATTCACACAAAGAAACAGACAGATTCTGCCAAATATCATCACTTTCACCAAGCTTGGGTAGCAATTATGTGAGTACTAATGCAAATAAGGAGCATGGATTAATGGGTGAAGATGGGGCATTGACATCCCAAGAAAAGCAAGGTGCAAGAGTTTTGAAACCTCATTGGCTACAAACATGACATACTCATTTTCTTTATTCAGCTCCCCACTTCATCTGACATTCAGTTTGCATCCAGCAATAGCTTAGACTTCCCACATGCAGTGGAGGTGGCTCTTTGTACATATATGTGTTTCAGTGCAAAGCTTTGGCATTCCATTAGCTCTCAAAGAAGAAGGTAACTAACTAGCTGGAAAGTCCCCTGCTGATAATCCTTGTTCTCACCTTTGACCTGTATTATTTCACTAATTCCTCAACAGAAACACAATTGAGAAGTTGAGAAATTGTAAATTATTTGTGACTATTTAAAGGCTTTCTATCTCTTGCATCTTCATCCTGAATCTGGGAAAATTTATGTTCATCCAACCACCAGTAGCTGCAGAGACTTGTGCTCCACCAACCCCAGCATCACAGATCAGGCACATTGTAAGTGATCCACCTCGAGCACCATGCACATGTCTGTCAACTAGTTAGCCAATATGATACATGTGTCAATCATCAATTGCTAAACCTCAATTAATCTAACTTGGAAAATTTCACCTTAAACCCCAATTAATCTTTAACTTAGAAATTTTCACTTTTGTGATGATCTTACAAGAGTCAGCCTTTTGAAAGGTCAAGTGAAGCACATTCTCTTCATGAGGCAATATTGGGAAGCACAACAACTTTTTTTTGTGGACAGTCAATTTCCTGGTGAAGGTTTTTAAACAGAATTGTTGTCATAATCTTGTCTTGGCTTTTCTTCAAGAAGTTGTACAATTGCCAAAGTGTGACAGAGAGAATTTCTTAGACTATGAATGCCTAAGAAAGACAAAACACATCACAACCTCCCTTATTTGATTGTGCCTAACCAGGTGAAAAATGATCCTTGTGACCATGTCTTCCTGATGGATGCACACCAGTGTTGGGCAGTCATTAGAAGCAAGAAGAGACCTTAGTGGTTATCAGGAACCCTCTTCGGGGTCATAACTGTGGTTTTCAAAAAAATCAAAGAACTGGTGTGACCGAACAATAGGTCACCCCACTGGTGTGAACACAACATATTTTTGAGGGTTGCTTTCTGTTTTATTAGCCATCATTTTTGCAGCCAAAATCTCTCCATTACTGTTGCAGATAAATGCATGGGGAGGCTTTTTCTTTTGGTAGGGGTGTTATGGAGTGCAGGAAGGAGGCGGTGCGAATGATGGTGAGGCATGGAGCTGTATTGATGAGGGGAGGTGGAAGGAAGGCGGCAACAGGACGGAAGGAGATGGTGAGCTGATGGCTGCGAAGGTGGGGATGGACGAACAGGTAATGCAGATGTGAGATAGGAGGAGAGTTGTTTTAGAGAGCTGTAGAGAGCGGTAGAGAGCCGTTTTTCTTTGGAGCAGAACTTGGCTGGTTGTTGTAATTTTTCCGCTGCACCAGCAACTTGGCCAGGTAGCTTTGTAAAGGACTCATGAAAGGTTGGCTATGGTAGGAGTGAGCACCATAGGTCAAGGGGAAATCCTAAAGGTGCATAGAATGAGTGTGTCGAGTGAGAATGCAGAAAGGATTTGAGATCAACAGAGCTGCTGATCATTCTTATATGAGAGTTAGTCTCTTTGAGTACGAGTGGCAAGTGTGGTACAAACTGTCCAGAGTTAGGTGTTTTTAGAGTGCAATTTGGACTCGAGGGTAATCAGGTCATAGGTCTTTGGTCCAACAGAGTGAAGAAAGGCATGCATTGTAGCATTTTGTGGGGGATCGGGTTAGAAGCTCAAAGGGTCGAGTGAACACCGAGAGCTCTGTCCTCAAAGGCCAGACCTGTATTAATGTTTGATTTTTGATGTATACTCTGGAGCCAGAAGTATTGTGCTCTCTGGAGATTTTTATGAATGGCAAGGTGCAAGTTTTGAATTCGGTTTTTCTGTTCTGCTGATCTGTGAGTGCATGAGTTGTTCCTGTCCAAAGATCAGTGAATGCATATGGAAATATTCTGAGATGAGTTTGGAGAGAAAGGGGTCAGAAAGAGTGGTTTGTCTCAGAAGATCAGAAGGGAGAACGCTTTGATCAGGCTCGTACTAGTGGTCAGATTCTTTGTTTGGTCTCGTCACCCTCTCTTTTGGTATCAAAGCTGGTTCAGATCTGGTAGCTTCAGTAGAACTTGTGAATGTCTAGATATCATGATAACTGAGGTATCATGTCTTCATCTAGTGCAGATGAGGTTGGAGTAGAAGAGTTGACATAACACATTCATGAGCAGCGAATTGTCCTTAGGTTTGATTATCCAAGGGGGCATGATGGTCCACAACGAGGAGCGGTAATCCTACGTTTCCTGGGTTTTGGATAGTAACACTTGTAGGCGTAGACCCAGATGAAGCCCGAGTTGGAGATATCGCAGTAGAAGTAGCTCATAGTGGTTTTTATACTCAAGCTGAAGTTTGGTTGAAGGTTAGAGATGGAGCAAGGGGATGGGCGTCAACCGCAGAGTTGCAGACGCAATATTACTACACTTCGCATCTGGCATAGAGTAATGTCGTCACTTGCTGAGAGGCCGCGTAGTGTACTTAGGGTAGGAGACGTTTGGATTCCCAAGCTTGTTGTGTCGCCTAACCATTTCGTCAGATTGTACATCTTGGTGTGGAAGATTTTTTTCAGGTTGGAGATCCTCTACTCAGGGTGGAACATAGTGGATCAAGCTTTCGCCTCATAAGCTGGAGGATATGGCGCAATTAAGAGGTAGGGTGGCAATTCCAGCAAGAATCCACAGATGAGCAAAGTTTTTTCACTTTGCCATCTGATTTTATACCTTTGAGAGTAGTAGCAAAAGGTGATTAGTCAGAATTTTCAAATTGAATCACGACTGTTCTTTTCTTTCTTCTTGAAAGCTTTAGGTTGGAGCAGGATATCTGCAGAATGACTAGTCCCCAAGGAATGGATGAACTGTTCTAGGGGCGAGACCATGAGGACGTCAATGATTGGGTAGAGAGGTTCACCATGGCAGCTGAAGTGCAAAATCTGAATGCAGATAAGCTTTTCAAGATTAGAAGCTGAATCTGCAAAGCAGAGCCAAGGAATGGTTTAAGAGGTTACAACCAGCACCAGCGGATGGGGCTGAGTTGAGGACTCTGATAGTGCAGAAGTATGGCGATGTTGATGCTGATGACATCAGAATGAAGCTCGATGCCATCAAGCAAGAACCCAAGGAGAGAGTTCAAAAATACTACGAACGTTTCGACAAACTATTTCAGAAGGGCCGGATACAAGACGTTGAGCAGAAGAAGAAATTTCTGGCCAGATTGAAGCCAGAGATTCGAAAATTGTGTGTGGTGAGAACATTTACAGACATTAAAGAATTAGTTGCTGCTACAACAGAACTTGAGAGAGTTTTGGGCGAGCTTAGGGAAACTCCTTATGAACCTCTAAGGGAGGAGCAAGAAGAGGAGACCTTGGAGACTATGATGGAGAAACAGGTCACTACGCTAAACAACTCCCTGATCAACTTCTTCAAGGGGATTGTGCATAATCCAGAAACATCATCTTCTTCCATTGCGTTTGGAGGATGCCAAATCTGCAAAGGGGGGGACCATTTGGCCACCACATGTCCGAGGTTGAATGAAGCATGGCCAAAATGTGCCAAGTGCGGTATGCCTCATAGGACAGAGAATTGTGGAATAAAATGTACCTTCTACTTAGGGTTGGGACATTCCGAACACAGATGTTAGAAGAAGCCCAAAGATGGGAAATCACATTCTGGAATAGCAAACTTCTTGGAGGTGTTGCTGAATGACGAAGCAGCAACCCTGCAATAGCTTAATAAGCTATGTGGGGATGAGAACCTGTTCTCTTACACCCGAGTGCCTAGAAGGAGGGTGCCGGTTGATGTAACACAAGGAGGGGCTGTGCCGACCCTTGAAGCTGTGGGAGATGGAGTAAGTGCAAGCCGGGATACCTCAGTCAGATCCAAGAATCTAGCACACTTCATAAAGGGAAAGGTATCTCTCTCACCTATGGAGACCATTCTGATGATTCTAGGGGAATTGGAACACCTTGAAAGTTTGGTGAAGCTGGCTAGGAGAAAGAGGGATTCAGAGGCGACTGAAAATCAAATGTCAGTGGTCTCTGCGATTCCAGCACCAAGGAAGATCTGCATCAACAAGACCCATAGAAGCAAAATGCTGCATTTGTTTGTGGAGATCAACAACTATGTTGTTGAAGGTCTGGTGGATACTGGAGCTTCCATGTCTGTTGTGGCTACCGTTGTAGTTAGAGAATTGGGAATGATGCATCTCGTGACAAGGTCGAAGACTTACAAAACCGTGTCAGGAGTTGTTACACAGGCGTTGGGTCGAATTGATGAGGTACCTGTCAAGGTTGGAGGCGTACAGTGTGCCATGACCTTCATGGTCGTGGACACGGACAGTTACGATGTACTCCTGGGATTGGATTTCTTGATGAAGATTGGAGCAGTTGTGGATGTGGAACGGGGTTTAATACAAGTAAGACACAGCCCCGAAAGCAATGTGGAGGTACTGCCTTTGACGATGGTGAATTTGTTGTAGAGGATGAATTCCGAAGCTATGATGCACGAGGCTACGACCATCGGGAAGAACGCACACATCAAAGATGATTCTGACTGGATACCAGATCAGGATTGTGTGATCATGATTAAAGAAGATGATGCGTCCACCTCGGATTCGGATACAGGTATTGATGGCAGTGGGCACGGTGATTCGGACAATTTGCACAATTGAAGCAAGTTGAGTGTGAGGATGAGTTTAGAGATATTGAATTGGAGGATCTGGTGAAGTCAGAAGGGCCGCAAGAGATTTTGCAGCTGATACTACAAGAGCAGGTTGACGGGTTCATGGAAGAGGAAATCACAGATGCGGATGATTATGCAGACTAGATGAGATGGGTGTCTGATGCAGAGCAATGTAGACAAGCCGTGTATGAATCCACGCATGATGTAGCTGTTCCATTGTTGCTGCAGAAACCCAGCCGAGTACACGCTTCCTCAATTCTAGCACTATTGCAAACTATCCAAATGAGAGACGGCAACTCTGATGGTAGCCACATTGAGCAGTTGACATTTGCCAACCATTGTGAAATGGATACTAGATGGAGGGAGATTTGTCAGCGAATCAGGATTGACACCAGCTTGGAGGAAGAGAAACAAAAACAACTATGGCGAGTTTTGGAGCAGTACCAAGACGTTTTTTCTTGGAATAAGGGTGAGCTAGGTTGCTGCACTATTAGGGAACACTTTGTGGATATGCAAGGGTTCCCCCCTTGCAAAGCATCTCCTGGTCGATTATCCTACTGGGAAGAGGTAGAGGTGAAAATGCAAATTGATGTACTGGTCGAATTGGGCAAGATGAAGCCCAGTAGCTCTGAGTATGCATGTCAGGTAACTCTACTAGTGAAGAAGGATGGGAGCAGGCATTTTTGTGGCGATTATCGACCACTCAACGCACAGACACGTCGGGATTCATTTCCAATGCCACTTGTGGAAGATGTGATTAGTCAACTGGGGAACTCATCATGGTTCACTGCCTTAGACTTGCAGTGTGGCTTCTGGCAAATTCGAATGGCTCCAAAAGACATGAAGAAAACAACTTTGATCATTAAAACCGGGTTGTATGACTGGACAGTCATGCCATTCGGCCTCAAGAATGCAACAAGTACGTTTACTAGAACTATGTCGAAGGTCTTTAAGGACTTGGGTAGCAACTTCCTGAAGGTATTCGTTGATGACTTCAATGTGCACAGCGAAAGCTGGGAGGAGCATCTGCAACACCTGGGTATAGTCCTGTACAAACTTAAGGAAGTAAACCTCAAACTGAACCCAAACAAGTGTTGCTTTGCTGTAAAGAGCATTACATTTCTAGGCCATGTCGTTAGTAAGGAGGGCACCAAACCGGATCCTGGCAAAATTGAGGCAGTTCTGCATTTTCCACAACCTAAGACAGTCACCAATGTCAGGTCCTTTTTAGGTCTGACAGGGTATTACCAGAACTATGTTCGAGGCTATTCACAACTGGCGTTTGAGCTGACCAGAAAGGATGTTAATTTTGTGTGGGATATGGGTTGTTAATAAGCATTCCAGGAATTGAAGGCAGCTCTGGTTGATGCGCCTATACTCACACGACCGAATTTCAAGAGGACCTTTTGTCTGGATGTTGACTAGTCGCCCAGGGGTGTTGGAGCAATATTGTCACAGAAAGAAGGAAGATTTGAGAAGGTGGTGGCTTATGCCAGTAAGAGCTTGACAAAAGCCCACAGAAAATTCCATCCCATGGAAGGGGAGTGCTACGCACTAATCTGGGGCATCATGCATTTCAGGCAGTACTTGCACAAGAATCATTTCATTCTGCGCACAAATCACAAACTTCTAGAGTGGCTAGCCACCGTATCCGATGCACACGGCAAGAGAGGCAAGTGGGTAGACATGTTGCAGGACTTGAGTTTCAAGATAATCCACCGACCAGGACTCAGACATACGAACGTTGATGCTTTGAGTAGGAATCTAGTTGGACCAAGCACAGATGATGATGACTTCAGTGAAGAGATCCAAGACATTGGAAATCCACTAATTGACACACCGAGAGGAGAAGGGGAGGCTCTCTTTGTTTAGACTGGCAAAAAAACAGAATGGCTCGGTGTCAGGAGAAGGGACAGGGAATGTGTATAACATCAGGCGTGTTGTTTTGGCATCAACCACTATAATTATGCTGGCAGCCAGCAGTTGTATGTGGTTGACGTTATATCAGAAGAAGACCAGCCCAAGGAGCTTGTTCCATGTGAAGCAGAAGTTGCAAAGGGGGGTGAGCTTGTGCAGGATGATAATGTGGGTGTGGTGCTGAAAAGAAGGAGGCCCCAGTACTATGACAAGCAGTAGCAATTGGAACTTATGTTGGTAGCTCAACAACTGTTTGAATTTGGTGAACATGACTTGGTTCCTATAGGTTCCAATGAGGAGGATGAGTGGGGAGCAGACATAAGGCACCAAGACATATGGGAGGATGTACCCTGCCTGGATTTACTGCAGGGAAGCATGTTGCCAGACACTATTGATCCTGTGGAAGCTAGGAGAGCAAGGAAGAGAGTGTTGCACTACCACTGGCAGGAGCAATCACTTTATTTCAAGGGGTTACTTGTACCAAGATTAGAAGACCGCATGGGACTAATGGTCCGAATGCATAAGGACCTAGGGCATTCTGGAGAAGAAAGAACTCTGGCAAAGATATGTAAGAGGTACTTTTGGCACAATCAGATTGAGGATGTGAAGACTGTTGTGAAGGTATGTCAACAATGTCAGATGGTGAGAAGGATGGGGAGTATACGCTGGGAAGATGAAGAGTTGAAGAGTATACCCATTTGTGATTTGTTTCATAGAGTGACTATGGACACTGTAGGATCGTTGCCTGAAACCAAGTCAGGAAACAAATACATTCTGGTGGCCATCGACCACTATTCTAAGTGGTACGAGGCTAAGGCCGTTGTTGATCATGGTGCTAAGACTGCGGCCAGGTTTCTGGAAGATGACATAATCTGCAGGTATGGAGTTCCCAAGTTTGTACTGACTAACAATGGTGGAGAATGGGCTGCAGAATTCGATGTTATGTGTAAAGACTATGGCATCCAACATCAGCACACTGCACCCCAATGGCCTTAGTGTAATGGGATGGCAGAGCGTTTGATCAAGACCATCAAACACGGCATTACCGTTTTTGCTACAGCACCCGAAAGTGTAGATTGTTGGGACGAGCACCTGGCGAAGATACTGTTTGGATACAGATGTGGGATCCAGTCTAGCACTAAGTTCTCACCCTTCATGATTTTGACTGGTCACACACCCCGTCTCAGGGCAGACAATTACCTGCATGTTCTAACTGCTATAACTGATGACGATGTTGATGTTGAAGTTGCTGCAGCACAATTTCTACAGAAGGTGAAGCTTATAGCAAGCATCCACGAGAATGTCTTGCTCAATGTGGAACAAGCATAGAAGACACAGAAGAAGACCTATGATGGCAGAAAAGGTAAGCAGACTTTTGAAGGTCTGGTTGCACGTGAAACAATGGTGAAAATGAAGAAACCGGGAAGAAAGAAAGCTCTGGCTACAAGCTAAGAAGGCTCGTACTAATTCATTGGGCATGCAGATGGGAAAGGGAACTATGATCTTGAAGAAGGCAACATGATTTGCATCATCCAGGATGCTAATGGACATCAGTGGGAGAGATCTCGTAGGGATCTTCAAATCTATCACGTTCAACCATATTGAGTGAAGTTGAGGGACTCAGCTTTTTTTAAGAACGGAGGGGTTACATATGTGACCAAATAATAGGTCACCCCACTCGTGTGAACACAACATATTTTTGAGGGTTGCTTTCTGTTTTATTAGCCGTCATTTTTGCAACCATAATCTCTCCATTACTATTGCAGATAAATGCATGGGGAGGTTTTTTCTTTTGGTAGGGGTGTTATGGAGTGCAGGAAGGAGGCGGTGCGAATGATGGTGAGGCATGGAGTTGTATTGATGAGGGGAAGTGGAAGGAAGGTGGCAACAGGACGGAAGGAGATGGTGAGCTGATGGCTGCGAAGGTGGGGACGGACGAACAAGTAATGTAGATGTGAGACAGGAGGAGATCTGTTTTAGAGAACTGTAGAGAGCGGTAGAGAGCCGTTTTTTTTTGGAGCAAAACTTGGCTGGTTGTTGTAATTTTTCTGCTGCGCCAACAACTTGGCCAGGTAGCTTTGTAAAGGACTCATGAAAGGTTGGCTGTGGTAGGAGTGAGCACCAGAGGTCAAGGGGAAATCCTAAAGGTGCATAGAATGAGTGTGTCGAGTGAGAATGCAGAAAGGATTTGAGATCAGTAGAGCTGCTGATCATTCTTATATGAGAGTTAGTCTCTTCGAGTAATAGTGGCAAGTGTGGTACAAACTGTCCAGAGTTAGGTGTTTTTAGAGTGCAATTTGGACTCGAGGGTAATCAGGTCATAGGTCTTTGGTTTAGCAGAGTGAAGAAAGGCATGCATTGTAGCATTCTGTGGGGGATCGGGTTAGAGGCTCAAAGGGTCGAATGAACACCGAGAGCTCTATTGTCGCAACCCCACTTTGGGGCTAAGTGTGAGAATGTAACTCACACTCCCAAAGATGGGAAAATGGAGTCCTCCGGGACTCCCCAAAACTTAGAAGACGATTTGAGGGGTCAAATCTCCTCGCCTTGGCGCGTTCTTTATATCAATGGAAAGCTCTTGAAGCGTAGATGTCCAAAATGGCCTCGCATTGCCCATTTGGACATATGCAGCCCAAGTTATGGGCGAAAGAGGGGCCGGGAGTCAAACTACCAGTTTGACTCTTGATCACTAAAAGTCAGAAATCGACCTCTTTCCAACGTCGCTTCAAGGAGTGCGACACGGCATTAGAGCTCGTCCCGATCCGAGTTCGAGGCGAGAAGCTATGGCCATCCAAAGTCCCGGGACTCCAACTCGGGACAATTTCGGGACTCCAACTTGGGAGTCCCGGGAAAAAGAGGCATTTGGATGTAGCCTTGGCGGAGAGCTGTAGAGTATACTATATGGGGGAAGGTGGTGGCTTCCCTCGAGTCCGGGCCGTGGTGAGTCTTGTGTGTAAAAGTGCTCGTGGTTTGTCCCAACACCCAAGGGTGTTCCCGAATGCTAATTAACCCTCTTGTGGTTGGTTTTGGATGCAGATTCAAGCTTGATCTTCTAGTCCATCTTCCTAGTCTAATCCCGGGACTTCTAGCATGCCCCTCTACCCCTCTTTAGTGCTGGAAGTCGGGAGCGCCCCTCAAGTCCCAACTTTCCGCAACTCAACATAGTTGGACCCTCAAGTGGGTTCAACCCGGGACTTGGGAGTGCGTCATCTGTCCTCAAAGGCTAGACCTGTATTGATGTTTGATTTTTGATGTATACTCTGGAGCCAGAAGTATTGTGCTCTCTGGAGATTTTTATGAATGGTAAGGTGCAAGTTTTGAATTCGGCTTTTCTGTTTTGCTGATCTGTGAGTGCATGAGTTGTTCCTATCCAAAGATCAGTGAATGCATATGGAAATATTCTGAAATGAGTTTGGAGAAAAAGGGGTCAGAAAGAGTGGTCTGTCTCAGAAGATTAGAAGGGAAAACGCTCTGATCAGGCCCACACTAATGGTCAGATTCTTTGTTTGGTCTCGTCACCCTCTCTTTTGGTTACACTGGTTTTGGTATATAACCATGATTCTCAACAAAATTGGAAAGAATAAAATTTAATAGCCTTCATAGCCACCAGTTCATTATTGGTTCTTGCATGAAACATGTTGGTTCTTTGATTTTTATATCTGCCCTTCGCCACACCCCCCCACACCTCAGCACCCAACTGTCATTTTCTCTTTGTACAATTAGTGAAAATACACATACTAGAACGTTAAAAAT